>Ga0209597_1003218_pt1 | contig 10142 bp, 11 predicted proteins | sample M_140625_MF_Meta_FD_187316 | JGI IMG/M metagenome (GOLD analysis project Ga0209597, IMG submission 187316) | Freshwater microbial communities from Lake Montjoie, Canada to study carbon cycling - M_140625_MF_MetaG (SPAdes) (version 2) | ecosystem: Environmental > Aquatic > Freshwater > Lake...
ATTAGGTACGTACACACAAACAATACGAATTTTTCCATGCTCGGTATTAATTGTGGCAGCAATAAGTCTTTTTTGTTCATCTTGAAAATTAGGGATATTGTGTTGAACATCAAGCAACTCATATTTGCTTATAATTGCAACGCCATTATAAGTTTTTTGTCCATTATGGATAGATTTATAGCCCAATGCATTAATTGCATCATGTGGGAATTTAATATTTTCTTGTTTTGTTTCTTGCAGTAGAAGGAGGTCTGGCTGGGCTTTTTTTATCCAGTCTTCAACTTGGCCTAATCTTACGGTAAGAGAATTTACGTTCCATGTAGCTAGCTTCATAAATATTAAGCCATGCCATTATGTCTTAATAGTGCGTCAACCGAGGGCTCTCTTCCGCGAAAGGCAATAAAAGATTCCATAGCTGGCCTAGACCCGCCTTTTGCTAGAACTTCATTTTGAAATTTTTGCCCCGCTATACTCGATAAGACACCTTCTTCCTCAAATAAACTAAAGGCATCAGAGGCTAGAACCTCGGCCCACTTATAACTGTAATAACCAGCAGCATATCCACCAGCAAAAATGTGTGAAAAACTATTAGGGAAGCGATTCCAAGAAGGCGGTCTTATAACAGCAATTTCATCTCGAATGGCCTCTAATAACACCAAAGGATTAATTTGATTTTGATCGTTATATTCAGTATGTAATCTTATATCGAATAGTGAAAACTCAATTTGTCTTAAAGTTTGCATGCCTGACTGAAAGTTTTTAGCCGCAATCATTTTTTTAAACAGTGCTTCAGGAAGTGGAGCTTTTGTATCAACATGCTCAGTCATGTGTTTTACAACATCCCATTCCCAGCAGAAATTTTCCATAAATTGACTAGGCAACTCAACAGCATCCCATTCAACACCTTTGATCCCTGAAATACTATAGTCGTCTACTTTTGTGAGCATATGGTGAAGTCCGTGACCAAATTCATGAAAAAGGGTGATGACATCATCATGCGAAAATAATGCAGGCCTATTGTCTGAGGGGGATGAAAAATTACAAGTTAGAAAAGCGACAGGATATGAAGATTCAAAAGAATTTTTATATCGAGATATAGCCTCATCCATCCATGCCCCACCACGTTTATGATTACGAGCATATAAGTCAAAATAGAATTGACCAATTAATTGATCATCTTCATTTTTTATTGAATAGAAACTGACATCTTTGTGCCAGGTGGGAGCGTCTGTTTTAACAATCTTTAATTTAAAAATAGTTTCAACAACTTTAAATAAACCTTTCAAGACGCGTGGCTCTGGAAAATATTGTTTTACTTCATTTTCTGAGAAGCTATATTTGGCCTGACGGAGCTTTTCAGATAGATATGCAACATCCCAAGCTTCTAATTGATCTATTCCTAAAGACTTAGAAAAAGACTTGAGCTCTTCCATATCTTTTGCAGCAAAAGGTTTCGCCTTGTTAGCTAGATCCATTAAGAAGTGATTAACCTCTTCGCTTGATTGAGCCATCTTTGTGACAAGTGACATTTCAGTAAAATGTTTAAAACCAAGTAATTGTGCCGATTCATAACGAAGTTGAAGTATTTCATTAATAAGTTCGGTATTATCCAGATTTGGGGAAGCAAGCTCAGACGCCCGCGTAGCATAAGCATGATAGAGTTTTTCTCTTAAATTTCTATCTTCTGCATACTGCATGACTGGGAGGTAAGACGGAAAATGTAAGGTAAATTTATACCCTTCTTTTTTATCCTCGATAGCTTCCGAATGGGCTTTATTAATATTTTCTTCAGGAATACCTTTAAGCTCATTTAAATCAGATGTAAAAAAAGCAAATTGGTTAGTGGCATCTAAAATATTTTCTTCAAATTGAGTTGAGAGCTTCGCTAGCTTTTCTTGAATGACCTTAAAGCGAGCCTTATCTTTAATATTAAGTTCAGCGCCACCCAGTTTGAATTCCCTTAATACATTGTCGATGATGCGCTGTTGTGAGTGCGAAAGTGATTTAAATTGGGCACTGTCTTTAAGTGACCGATACTTCTTGTAGAGTAATTCGTCTTGAGAAAGATTGGTATAAAACTCAGTTAATTTTATAAGATTATCGTTGTATGCTTTTCTTAGCTCCTCAGAGTTAACAACTGCATTAAGATGTTCAACCTGCCCCCAAGCCCTTGAAATTTTCTCGCTAATAATTTCAATAGGCTCTACAAAATTATCCCAGGTAATAAGATCACTTTTATTTTTTAATGACTCAATTAATACATTAGCCTCTCTAAGGATGCCTTCTATAGCTGGAGAAATATGATTGGCTTTGATTTGGTCAAAGAGGGGGAGACTTTCACGATATAAAATAGGATTAGACATAAAAAATTAGAGTTAATGGTTAATTTAATTGATTGATTCTTTTTAATAAAGTTTCAATTTTATCTACTTCATTTAAGTTAAGTAATTTTTGAACAGAAGCTCTCATATTTTTAATAGAGCTACTTAGCACCTGTTGCTTAACTCTCAATATATGAGAAGGATGCATTGAAAGTTGTTCAACACCCATGCCGATAAGTAATTTAGTTAATTTAGGCTCACCAGCCATTTCTCCACAGATCGCAATCGATTTTTTGTATTTATGAGCAGATTTAATTGTAAGCGCGATTAGTTTTAAAACAGCAGGATGAAGAGGGTTGTATAAATGAGAAACTGCATCGTCTGTTCGGTCAATTGCAAGAGCATATTGAATTAAGTCATTCGTACCTATTGATAAAAAATCAAGTTCTTGAGCAAAAATATCAGCACTAATTGCAGCCGCAGGTATTTCAATCATCCCACCAATAAGAATTTTTTCATTAAATTTAATTTTTTCTTTTCTTAAGCTTGCTTTAGCTCTTTCTAGGATAAGTTTTGTTTGGCGAAGCTCACTAATGCTACTTAACATAGGAAAAAGTATTTTAATGTTACCAAAGTGAGAGGCTCTCAAAATAGCACGAAGCTGAGCCATAAAGACTTTTGGTTCAGACAAGCATAACCGAATAGCTCTTAATCCTAGCGCAGGGTTTGGACTGATTTTCTTATTGTTTAAAGCCGTCTGTTTGTCAGCACCAGAATCTAACGTACGAATAGTCACTGGTTTTTTACCCATAGCTTCTGCTACTTTTTTGTAGGCTAAGAATTGTTCTTCTTCATCGGGCATATCTTGCCGATTCATAAATAAAAATTCAGTTCTAAATAACCCAATGCCTGTTGCACCTGATGCATTGACAGAAATAATATCATTTGGAACTTCGATATTCGCGAAAAGATGAATTGGAGACCCATCTTTTGTAATTGATTTTTTTGTTTTAATGCGTTGTAACTTCTCTTCTTCATCTCCCCAAGTGTCTTGGAGTTGTTTATAGTATTTTTGAATGTCTAAACTTGGATTAACAATGACAATACCTTGTGTTCCATCAACAATAATTAAGTCGTTATCTCTTATGAGAGTCCTAGCATTTTGAAGAGCCACAATTGAAGGGATATTCAAGCTTCTCGATAAAATAGCAGTATGTGAAGTCACTCCCCCGCCATCTGTAATAAAAGCTGCATATTTATGATTTTTAAAGTGGAGTGCATCTGCTGGTGAAATATCATGAGCTACTAGGATTGTTAATTTTTCTTTATTTTTAACAGCCATTTGATTTGAATGACCCAAAAGTACTTTGATGACCCTTTCAACCACTTGAATAACATCTTGTTTTCTCTCGCGAAGATACTCATCTTCAATTTGATCGAATTGATTGACGACACTATCCATTTGTTTCTTTATTGCCCACTCTGCATTACATCGCTCATTTTCAATGATCCCTCTAGGCATAACAGATAATGATTTGTCACTTAAAATCATGATGTGAGTATCAATAAATGCACCCAATTCACCAGGAGAATTGGAAGGTAACTGAGATTTTATTTTATTTAATTCAACTTTGACTGATGCAATAGCATTATCAAATCTTTTTATTTCGTTAGGGACATTTTTGATGTCAATATCATATTGAACCACTTCAAGGAGGGCATTTGAAATGAGATGTGCTTTACCTATAGCAATACCATTCGATACGCCAATACCATGAATGCTAAAGGAGGTCATCTTCGCTACTCTCCCTCTCCGAAATAGTCATTGATAAGGGCTGTAATAGAATCTAAAGCTTCTTTTTCATCCACACCTTCAGTGCTAATTTTGATATCAGTACCTTGGCTTGCTGCTAGCATCATGACGCCCATAATACTTTTTGCATTCACTTTCTTATCATTTTTTTCAATCCATATATCAGATTCAAATTGATTAGCGACTTGAGTTAATTTTGCAGAGGCTCTTGCATGCAAGCCTAATTTATTAATAATTTTGATATTAAGTATTAACATGATGTATTCGACTGGATATGAATAATGCCATCCATAGCACCTTGAATCGCTTTAGTAATGAGTGCATCAAAAGGTTCATGGCGGTAATTAATGCTTCGAATCAGCATAGATAAATTAACACCTGCTATGGCATCTACTTTTCCAGGTTGAATTATTTTAGTAATGATATTGCAGGGTGTGGCTCCAAAAATATCTGTCAGGATCAATACACCTTTGCCCTGGTCCAAAACATTAATTTTCTCAGAAATATCGGAAAACATTTTTTCATGTGCACAATCATTTTCGATCGTGAGAGCTTCTAGAAAAGCTGGCTTATCCCCTAAAATGTGGGTAGCACATTCAATGAGAGATTTCCCAAGTTCGCCATGTGTAATAAGAAGAATGCCAATCATATGTGTCTCAGTGATTAATATCTCGATGTCGAATGATTACTTGAGATTTTGGGTTAGAGAAATGAGTAAATAATTTATTTGCAATGTATACAGAACGATGTTTACCACCAGTGCAACCAATAGCAATATGTAAGGAGTGTCTTTGATCATTTTTGAAGGAAGTTAACCACTCACTTATAAAGTGATTGATATCTTTATACATTTTATCAACCTCTTTGTAGTTTTGAAAAAAGTCTGCTACGGGCTTGTCTATTCCGGTTAAATCTTTTAGATCTGATTCGTAATGAGGGTTAGGTAAGCAGCGGACATCAAATATAAAGTCCGCATCAAGTGGGATACCAAATTTGTAACCAAAAGAACTAAATTGCAAAGCGAGATTGTTCTCTTTTAGCTGAATTAATTCATTGAGTGTTTTTTTTAATGCATTAACAGACATATTGCTTGTATCGATTTTGTATCCAATCTCAGCTAGAGGGGCAAGCATGGCGCGCTCTTTTTCGATAGCCTGAGCAAGAGATAATTTCTCATTAGCTAAAGGATGTTTTCGTCGGGTTTCGCCAAATCGTCTTAAGATAGATTCAGTAGAAGATTCTAGATAAATAAGCTTTGTTTTAATCGATAAAGATTCAATTTCTTTAATGACATGAGGTAGTTTTTCAATATTAATACTTCTAATGTCAACACTAATTGCAACTTTGTCTTGATGCTCATGATTAAGATGCTGAGAGATGCTTGATAAAAGTGTGACAGGTAAATTATCAATACAGTAAAAATCGTTATCTTCTAACGCATTTAGCGCAATACTTTTACCTGAGCCTGATAACCCTGAAATAATGATAACTTCCATAATTAGTGATCCAAACTTAATTGCAGATTAATCTTTTTAGACAGGTTTTCTGTTGCACTAGATCCTCTGCTTAATAAGGTGTAGTTTTTAACGGCTGTTTCAATAAGAAGACTGATATGCCTTGTTTGATTTACAGGTAATTCAATTTTAGGTATAGCAATATCAAATAGGTTAAAAGAGCCTATATTCATTTCAAGCCTTGAATAATGTATTTCATTTTGATAAGGCTTTAATTCGATCACTAGAGAAAGCTTATTTCTTAAAGATACACTTTTTCGACCAAATAATTTCTTAATATCGAGAATTCCTAAGCCACGTACTTCAATTAGATTTCTTAAAATGGATGGCGCCTCCCCGATGATATTAGCTTTATTTTTTTTATAAAATACAACGCTATCATCTGAAATAAGCGCGTGACCTTTGTGAATTAAATCAAGCGCAATTTCACTTTTCCCTATGCCAGATTTGCCAATTATTAAAACACCTTTACCTTCAAGCCTAACAAAGACACCATGAATATGTGTGCTTGTTGTAGATGTTTTAGGCTTGAAAAAGTCTAAGTTTAAAAAGTTTGTTAGATACATTATTCGATCGGTTGATGTTTTAATCCACCTTCGATTCGATGATGGTCTTTATGCACTTCTTTATATTTAATTACCTGACGGTCTAATTTACCCGAGAGTAAATCTATAGCGCTATACATACTTTCGCCTCTGCATTCAGCATGAATATCACTTTTTGGAAGATGAATGGTAGCTTCTGCTATATGTTCCAATTTATTGACTGTGAGAGTAACTTTTGCATCAATCACATGATCAAAATGATGAAAAATTTTAGCTAATTTAGTGTGAATATATTCCTTTAATGACGGAGTAATTTCTAAATGGTGGCCAGTCAAATGAATATTCATAGCATTTCCTTAAAGTTAAGTTTATAGAGTCTTTCTGAGATTAGTTGGAGCTATATTTAATATTTCTCTATATTTAGCGACAGTTCTTCGAGCGATGTTCACACCTTGGTTTTTTAATAATAAAACAATTTCGTTATCTGAAAGAGGTTTTTTAGGATTTTCAAGTTTAATTACTTCTTTAATTTTAGCCCTAATTGCAGTAGATGCAAGATCATTCCCTGAAGCGCTGTCAATCGAACCCCCAAAGAAAAACTTCAGCTCATAAATACCACGAGGCGTATTAATATATTTGTTTGAGGTGACTCTAGAAATAGTGGATTCATGTAGACCAACTTCTTCAGCAATCTCTCTTAAAATAAGGGGTTTCATCATAGATTCGCCGTGATCTAAAAAGTCTTTTTGATGCCTAATGATTGCTTCCGATACCTTAAGGATGGTAATAAAACGCTGTTGTATATTCTTTACTATCCATTTAGCTTCTTGAATCTGGCTAGATAAATGATGAGAAAAATCAGTTTGTGTGTTTTTTATTAAGTCATGATAAATATGATTTAAGCGAAGTTTTGGAATCGCTTGTTCATTAAGGGAGACCTGCCATTTACCCTTTATTTTTTTTACGTTAACCTCATGTTGGATAAAGTGGTGATTTTCGATGGTAGAAAATATATTACCAGGCTTAGGGTTTAGACTTTTAATGACTCTTTGAACTTCTCTTAAGGCCTCGTCTTCGCAATTAAGTATTTTTTTAAGCCTAGTGAAATCACGTGCGGCTAATAAATTTAGATGATTTCTAACGACTTTGGTGCAAAGCGCGTGAATAGAGTTTTCTTCTTTGTTTTCGAGTTGAAGTATCAAGCATTCGATGAGATTTCTGGCACCAATCCCAGGAGGGGCCTGTTTTTGAAGTAATTTTAATAAAGATTCGATTTCTTCAATCGTGACTTCATATTCTTCAGGAATACTTTCAATAAAATACTCTAGAGGTTCGTCTAGATAGCCATCCTCATTAATTGAATCGATGAGAAGAGAAATGATTACTTGATCCTTCTCGTTGATTGGAATGAGATGAAAAATGTCTCCAAGATATTGTTTTAAAGTTTGCGATGTAGGTTCTTGATAGTCTGTTGAATCAACATAATTATCTTTTATATATTCGTCATCCCAATTAATTTCATGTTCATAAATAGGCTCTTGAATTTCTTGGTCATTTGAAATTTCAAATGAAGTTTCTTCCTGGGAGACTGGGATAGCTTCCTTATTTTCTTCTTCATCCTCTTCTAGCATTTCTACTAAAGGATTTTGTTGAATTAAAATTTCAAGCTCTTGGTTAAGCTCTACCGAAGACATTTGCAAAAGTTTAATAGATTGCTGAAGCTGAGGTGTAAGCGACAAATGTTGAGACGCTTTGAATTGAAGATTTTGTTTCATCGCTTAAATAGCGCTAATTTAAGGGGTTAGAGATAAAAGTCTTTGCCTAAGTAAACGTCTTTAACATTTTGATCGTTAGCAAGAGTCTTAGGTAGGCCAGATGCAAGAATTTTGCCTTGGTTAACAATGTATGCACGATCACAAATGCCTAAGGTTTCACGAACATTGTGGTCTGTTATAAGAATGCCAATTTTTTGGCTGGCAAGATATTTAATAATTTTTTGAATATCAATCACTGCAATAGGGTCAATCCCCGCAAAAGGCTCATCTAGTAAAATAAAAGCAGGATCGGAAGCAAGACATCTTGCAATTTCAACACGACGTCGCTCGCCACCAGAAAGACTAATGGCAGCATTATTTCTAATATGACTTATTCCTAGCTCCTGAAGAAGGCTCTCAAGCCTTGCGTTCATTTTTTCACGCGTTAACTCTTGCAATTCTAAAATAGCTAAAATATTTTCAGCTACCGTCATTTTTCTAAAAATAGAAGGTTCCTGAGGAAGGTAAGAAAGGCCTAATTTAGCCCGACTATGGATAGGCATTTTTGAAAGATTTGCCCCATCAAGAGAGATGCGGCCGCGATCACTCTGAACAAGGCCTACAATCATATAAAAACTTGTTGTTTTGCCTGCGCCATTTGGACCAAGTAATCCAACAATTTCGCCACTTTTAATGGTTAAGGAGACATCCTGAACGACAGTTCTCTTTTTAAAAGTTTTTTTAAGATTTTCAATAACTAATTCACTCATAGCAATTCACTATTCCTGTGGTTTTTTCTTGGGCTGAATAATTGCACGCGTTCTGCCGCCTGGAACAGTTTCGCCTGCTTTATTTTTAGTATTGCCTGACATAGCTTTTGCAAATTCTGCATTTGCGTCATACATGATGTAGTCACCATATACGACATCTTCACCCTTTTTAACCCATGCTTTACTGTATAAATGAACTTTATCCATACGTCCATCATATTCAATTCTTTGAGCGCTGCCTTCAATATATTCGTTTTTGCCCTCTCTCTTTTGTTTAAAGCTAGTAGGGTTGCCAGTGCTCGTGCTATGTTGAAAACCTTGATTATCTTCTCGAATCGTAAGTTCATCAGCCTTAATAAGAAGGGTGCCTTGCGTCAAAATGACGTTACCCGTGTAAACACTTGTATTCTTTGAATCGTCTGATGTCATAGTGTCAGACTCAAGCTCAATTGGTTTGTCTCTGTCCGCTTTTTCTGCAAAGACATAAGAGGGGTTGATGCTTGCAAGACATAAATAAGCAAAAATAAATTTTACTAATGATGCTTTGAAAAAAGATATGCGCATTATTTTTTTAGGGTCTTATTTTGAATAATAGGATGAGTGTTTACATTTATCTTTTTGACAGGCTTTTCATAATGCACACGCACTTTTTGTAACAATGTCATTATTCCATTTTTTTTATCATATCTCATACCAATTGCATTAACGACTGTTTTTGGCTCTTGAGTAATGCGAACAGGTCTTTTTGTAAATGCTTGGTCTTTATTAGGCAAAATAGTAAGTTGATCTGTAGAAAGCTCCATTTTTGGTTTTATTTCAGTTTCAAAGCGGGCAATTTTTACATTATCAATAATTTGTACTTCTTCACCATCAGTTGAAATAAGACCAATCCCCCCTTCAATCTGCGAGCTAGGGACACTATTTTTATATCTAATAAAAAGAGGTTTTTTAAGTCGCGTAGTGTCATCTTGAGCAAAATGTGTCATCTCATTTGCAGACAAAATGAAACGAATGGAGCCATTTGATTCAGTTTGTATTGTTTTAAAGTTTGTTAAAAAATAATCAGGGCTATTACTTAACTTATTTCCCCCTTTTTCATTGCCGTTTTCAACAGACACTTGCACCCAGTAAGAAATAAACGCTAAGATTGCAGCAAAGAAAATGGGGAATAAAACAGAGAACCGATTAGTCATTTAAAGTAAGGCGCAATGGTTCCATCGTAAGTGCCTTGAGCTTTCATAATAAAATCACATGCCTCCCGAACTGCGCCATAACCAGCTATTTTTTCTGTTATGAAATGTGCAATTTTTTTCACTTCATCATGTCCAGCTGGAACGGTAATCGATAAGCCTGATTGCAACATAGGCGGTAAATCTACAATATCGTCTCCCATAAATGCACATTCTTCAGGTTTTAATCCTGTTT
>Ga0209597_1003219_pt1 | contig 10139 bp, 10 predicted proteins | sample M_140625_MF_Meta_FD_187316 | JGI IMG/M metagenome (GOLD analysis project Ga0209597, IMG submission 187316) | Freshwater microbial communities from Lake Montjoie, Canada to study carbon cycling - M_140625_MF_MetaG (SPAdes) (version 2) | ecosystem: Environmental > Aquatic > Freshwater > Lake...
ACCTTCAACGCGGCCACAATGGTGAAACAGAAAGGCGAAGTACGGGCCGACGGCGTCGTCGTCTACCGTAAGCCACGGGCCCGCACCGCTCACTTCGGGGACATCAACGTCGTCACCGGCAGTGCTGGCCATGCCGGCAGTACTACCAAACCGCCTAAGCTGGACCACCCCGCCTTCTACATCTCTCTCAACGAAGCCGGATCCTCGGTCCTCGACATTGATGGACTCACCTTGAGCCTGACTTTTCTTAACGACAAAGGCGAACAACGCGACCGGTTCACCATCATCAAAGAGTAGCTGCATCCGCGCGGGCCAGGGCCGGTGCGCTGCGTGCGACATTTCTGTTTCCGGCCGCGCACCCAGCCCAGCTTCGACCTATTCGCTCGATCTCCAAGCGCGTGCTCATTCCTCGCTTGAGGCCGCTCGTTCACCGCGTGATTGCGTGCTCCCTACCCAACGTGCCATCATCTCTGCGCTCATGAGCGAAACGCCTCCCGATCTTTCCGCGACTGCTGCTCCGGCGCAGTCCCTCGATTCGACCATTTTGCACGTGCTAATGGACACGATCCCCGACCGAATTTATTTCAAGGATCTACAGAGCCGTTTCGTGCGCAACAACCTCGCCCAAGCTCGCTCCCTCGGCGCAGCCAGCCCGGATGACTGTGTGGGTAAAACCGACTACGACTACTTCTCCCGCGAACACGCCGACCAAGCTTTCATCGATGAACAGGTCATTATCCGCACGGGTCGCCCGATCATCGCCAAAGTCGAACACACCACCATGCGCGACGGCACCCGTACTTGGGTTTCCACGACAAAAATGCCGTGGCGCGACCACACCGGTCGGATCATCGGAACGTTCGGCCTTACCCGCGACGTCACCGCCACTAAGCTCGCGGAAGAAAACCTCACCGAGGAGCGCAATCTCCTCCGCATTATCATCGATCACCTCCCGAGTCGTATTTTCGTCAAGGACCTCGCTTCGCGCTACGTCCTCAACAACCGGGCGCACCTCGACATCCTCCAAGTCGAACACCAAGAGGAAGCCCGCGGCCGCACCACTCTGGATTTTTTCCCCGGTGAACGCGGCCAGCAGGCCATGGAAGACGACCGGCGCGTGCTCGACACCGGCACCCCGGTCCTCAACCAGGAAAAATCCGATTTCGGTGCCGAAGGGCAGGTTCACTGGTCGTTAACGACCAAAGTTCCGTATCGCGATATCCGAGAAAATGTAATCGGCCTCGTCGGTATCAGCCACGACATCACCGAGCGCATGCGGATGGAACAGGAATTGCGGCAACGAACCGAGGAAATGGAAACCGATGTGCGGATGGCCCGCCAGATTCAGGAGGCGTTTTTTTCGCAACCCTACCCGGTGTTTCCACGGAGCGTCGCCCCCGCCGACACTACTCTCCGTTTCGCGCATCGCTACGTGCCCGCCTCGACGCTCAGCGGAGACTTCTTCGATATCGTTCGCCTCTCCGACACGCGTTGCGGCATCCTCGTGTGCGACGTTATGGGCCACGGCGTCCGCGCTGGGTTGTTGACTGCACTGATCCGCGGCATCGTAGAGGAAGTAGGCCCCCATGCCCGTGACGCCGCGCAAGTTCTGGGCGAGATCAACCGTGGCCTCATGCCCATCGTGCACCAGACAGGTCAGCCCGTCTTCGCTACCGCTTTCTACGCCGTGATCGATACCGCAGCGCGCACTCTCTCCTTCGGGAACGCTGGCCATCCGCCGCCCCTTGTTCTCCGGGCTGCCACCGGTGTCGTGGACCAACTCTCCCTGCCCGATCCCGAGCCCGCCACCGGCCTCATCGAGGATTTCTTCTACACCAATCACGAGTGCGTCTTTGCACCCGGTGACGTGTTTCTCGGCTACACCGACGGGCTCTTCGAAGCCGGCAATGCGAGCGGCCAACAATTTGGCGAGGCCCGCCTTCGCGCTTTTCTCACCCAACACCGTGGCACCTCGGGCGCAGCCCTCTTGCAAGGCCTCGTCAACGAGATCGTGGCCTTCACCGGGCAGCCCCAATTCGACGACGACATCTGCGCGCTCGCGGTCGAGTCAACCGGTGCGCATTAGCTCAGTGGGGCTGACCGTCCGCTCGACGAATGTCGCGGCGGGTGACCAGCGAAATCGCCACCACCTCAGTGATAGCCGCGATCATCGTGTCGAGTGGGAGACTCGGTTGCCCGCGTTTCGCTTGGTGAGGAAGAAAAGGCACGTGCACGAATCCGCCGCGGATTCCTTTCCTGCATGCGAGTGTGCGCATCAGGCAGTAGAAAACGTGGTTGCATACATACGTTCCGGCCGTCGGCGAAACCGCCGAGGGGATTCCTCGCGAAGTGAGCCCAGCGACGATAGCCTTGATCGGCAACGTGGACCAATACGCCGCCGGACCGCCCCGCATGATCGGCATATCCACCGGTTTCATGCCGGCGGTGTCGGGGATCAGCGCGTCGCCGACGTTGATCGCCACTCTTTCCGGCGTGATCGCCGAACGACCGCCCGCCTGCCCCACGCGCACAACCAACTCCGGCCGCACCACCCGCAACCACCGTTGCAACTCCTCCGCACTCGCGCCGAACACACACGGCAGGACCGCGCCGACCACTGCTCGGCCCTCGATTTTTTTTCCATCGAGCGCGCGCAATTACCGCCGACGGATTGATCGTCTCCCCGCCGAACGCCTCAAACCCAGTGACCAACACGGTCCTTCGCTTTTTATCCGTGTTCATCCGTGTGCTCCGTTGTTAAAAATCCCCGACTTCAATAAACTCACACTCCCCACGCCCGCTTTTCCCATGATGCCACCGAGGGCCGCCAACATCGCGGGGAAAATCAGCGACCAACTGAGCAATTGCAGCAGCCTGCCGTCCTCGCGCGCTGCCGCCAGCGGGCCCTCACCCGTCGTCCGCAGGGCCGTCGCCAAGCCGACGATACAACCCAAGCCGAGTGCGATTCGCGCCACCTGTTTCGGATTAATCAGCGAGACATCGCCGAATTTCACCGAGTCCAAAAACGCACCGCCCACGGTCGCTACGACTGGCATCCGCCGCCGCCCCGTGCGCCCGGATCTCCTCGCGCGACTGCGGGCTCGGCGAGCCGGGCCGCACCAATGCCGCGCCTTCGGCCATCGGCACAATCAAAGGACGAACCATAGCGGCATGATTGCCGATGCTCAGCCCAAACATGCTCGTGACGCCCCGGATCAGCTGATAGGTCCAGAGCACCCGCCTGGCCGTCGCCGCAGTGGCACACCGAATCAGCAGCGCCACCCGCTCCCGCAGACCGTGCCGCTCTAAGACGCCGACGATCGGCACCATCAAAATGATCGGCAACATGAGCGCCCGGTTGTCGGTGAAAAACTGACCGATCATCGCCACGACTTCGTTGAACGAAAAGCCCGCCGCCACTCCCGTCGTGAGCCCGCCGACCACGACGACTAGCAGCGGATCTGCGCGTAACGCAAAACCGATTACAACAACCAACATGCCGAGGAACGTGATCATACGCCAAACGCTCTGATTTCGATTCCTGCTCGCCGCAGCTCAACGTGCAAACGTCGCGCCAATGCCACCGCGTGCGCCCCGTCGCCATGGAGGCAGATCGTATCCGCTCCGGCCCGCACCATCCGCAACGCCTGGGCGATCGCTACCGCTTCATTCGTGATGACCGCTCCCGCTTCAGCTCGCGGCGTCAGCGCTCCATCCGCACGATAAGTGCGGTCCGCAAACACTTCCTCGGCGACCCGCAGCCCGACACGTCGCCCCGCCCGCACCAGTTCGCTGCCTCGCAACGCGAAGAGCACCAAGCGCGCATCGACGGCGTGGACCGCTCTCGCCACGGCCTCTGCGATGACCGCGTCGCGCGCCGCCAAATTATAGAGCGCACCATGTGGCTTCACGTGCACCACGGCGCCGATCTGTTGCAACGCCCGCACCTGCCGCTCCACGAGCGCCCTCACCTCGGTCGCCGCGAGGGCCCATTCCCGCCGCCCGAAATTTTCCCGATCTGCAAATCCCGGATGCGCGCCGATCGCCACGCCGTGTTGGCGCGCGAGCGCCACGGTCGCCTGCATCGTCGTCTCATCACCCGCATGCGCTCCGCAGGCGATGTTCGCCGACGTGATGACCGCCATCAGTTCGGCATCGTGCCCCGCGCCTTCACCGAGATCGCAATTAAGATCAACGCGGAGCGACATAGTCAGACCATCTTTTGGGCCAGTCCCTCTCGCAGCAAGGCCAAGGCTCTCGCGCGGTCCAGAATAAGTTGATGCGCCGCTTGAAGCGTTACTTCCCGAAAACGCAGCGTATCGCCCGGTTTGAGCTGCGCGACGAGCGGCAGATCCACACTGATGACGTGAGCGATTTGCGGATACCCGCCAATGGTCTGGGCATCCGCCATCAATACGATCGGTTGTCCGTCTGGGGGCACCTGCACGGTCCCCGGCGCGACGGTCGCGGAAATGAGTTCTCGCGCGTCACGACGGGCCATCTCCGGTCCGATCAGACGCACGCCCATCCGGTCCGACTTCGACGTCACCTTAAAGCCCGCCGTGGTGAGCGTGCCGTCAAACTCGCCTGCCTGCGCGCCGGGGACGATTCGCACCGTCGGTGCAGCCGAGTAGGACGGCAACATGCGTTCATCGAGATGCCAGCGAGCCACCATCTGCCGGGAGACCGCGGCGGCCCGCAGCTCATCGCCGTCGCGCAGCGCGCGCCCCTCCAGTCCACCCAGCGCCGCTCGCAAATACGTGCCCCGTCCACCCAACACGACGGGGACATCGAGGCCCCCGGCGACCGCGAGATAACCGCGACAGCCCGTCCGCGCAGCGCCGAATTTCACGCGCTCACCCGCGCGCACGCGCACCGGTTGCCACCTAGGCACGGCACCGAAATCCCCGCCTCCCATCGCAATCGTGGTGTCGGCGGTGAAGACGAGTTCCGGCCCTGTCAGTGTAAATTCCAGCGCCGCCGCGTCCTCCGCGTTACCCACCAATAAGTTTACCACGCGCAACGCCATCGCATCCATCGCTCCGCCCAGCGGCACGCCCGCTGCGCGATGGCCGCGCCGCCCGAGGTCCTGCACCGTCGTGAGCATCCCGGCCCGAAGAACCGTTATCGCCATGCGGCAAACTCCTCCGCGTTGATCGCGCGAAACGTCACCCGGTCCCCCGCCCGCAAGAGCGCAGGCTCATGGCGTCCTCCTTCGAAGAGTCGCAACGGCGTGCGCCCTATAAGATTCCAACCGCCCGGCGTCATCAGCGGATACACCCCCGTCTGCGCGCCACCGATTCCCACTGTCCCCGCCGGCACGACGGTGCGGGGCGTCGGCCTTCGCGGCGTGTGGATTTTCGCAGGCAGACCACCGAGATAAGCAAAGCCGGGCGCAAATCCGATCGCCTGCACGAGGTAGGCACTTCCGGCGTGCAGGGCCACCACGTCCTCCGAACTGAGCCCCGCCTGTGCGGCCACGTCAGCGAGGTCCGCCCCTCCTTCGCCGCCGTAGCATACCGGAATTTCCACCACCCTCGCTGCCCCACTCAAGTCGGCCGTTGCCACCCGTTCTGCTCGCGTCGCGATCTCCCGGCACAGCCGCTCATAGCCACCGGCTTGAGCGACCTCGTAAAAAACGGTCACGTTCGCAAACGCCGGCACCACATCCACCACGCCGACGGGTCGGTCGCGCTCGAGTGCCTCAGCCAACGCACGTACCCGCCGTAGCCCCGTCTCGTCGAGGCCGGAACCGAGCGCGACAACAACGGCGGAATCGCCGAGGGGCGTGAGCGTCATGTCGTCACTATTCGCGTGCCTCTGCCAGCCGCAAAAGAAAAAGCCCGGTGCTGGGTCGAGCGCCGAGCTCGCTCGGTTCCGACCGCTGTTCAGTCAGCCGTGGGCCGTCTCAGCCAAACGATTCAGTGGAGTGCGGGCCCTCCTCTTGCCGACGTGCCGTTGCGCGGTGCGTCACGGTGCTATTAACGACGCGATTACTCACCATGCGGTGGTCGAGAATCTTCTAGTTTGATTTGCGGTCGGACACAGAACCCGAAATTTTGGACAACCCATGCGATTCACGATCCTCCCCCTCGCCGTTACGACTGCGTTGTGTTTTACTATCAGTGGCTGCCGCGACCCCGAGGTCACCACTTACCGCGTCGCTAAAGAAACTCCACCCGCCGCCAGCGCAGCGGCGAAGGGTCCCGCGGCCGCCGGCCCTGCCACCATGGCCAACACCCCTGTCCCCACAGCCGACGGCGAGAGCCTGACTTGGACCGCTCCGGCCCACTGGCAAGCGAAGGCCGCCACGGCCATGCGCAAGGGCAGCTACGCAGTCCCTATCGACGGCGGCCCGCCCGCTGACCTGTCGATCACGGCCTTCCCCGGCGATGTCGGCGGCGAACGCGCTAACGTCAACCGCTGGCGCGGACAAATCCAACTCTCCCCCGCCAGCGACGCCGATCTCGCCACCGCCATCACCCGCATCGAAAATAGCGGACTCACGTTCGCCGTCGTCGACTTTGCAAACGGCCAACAGCGCGTCCTCGGTGCGATGATTCCGTTCCGTGGGAGCACGTGGTTCGTGAAGCTCACCGGCCCGACCACTGAGCTCGCTAAAGAAAAGCCGGCCTTTCTTGCGTTCCTGAAAACAGTGAAGCCCCCCTCTACGCCATGAATCCTGTTGCTCGTTCCGTCCGCGATTTTTGCGTTTCGCTCAGACTCACCGTTGTCCTGCTCGCGCTCTCGCTCATTCTCGTCTTCGCGTCGACCCTCGCGCAGGTCGACCTGGGCATCTATACCGTTCAGGAAGAATTCTATCGTTCGTTCGTCGCGATCTGGCACGTCGGCAACATTTTCATTCCGCTCCCCGGCGGCTACCTCATCGGCGGCCTCCTCCTCATCAACCTTCTTTCGGCGCACATTTACCGGCTCAAACTGGAGTGGCGCAAAGCCGGCATCCAGCTCACGCATTCCGGACTGATCGTACTTTTGCTCGGCGAACTTTTCACCGGTCTCTGGCAGGAAGATTTCCAGATGACCATCTCCGAGGGCGATACGAAAAATTATTCTGAAAGCTTTCGCCTCTACGAACTCGCCGTCATCGACACCACAGACCCCAAGATGGATGAGGTCGTGGCGATCCCCGATGCCAAGCTCGCCAAGGCTGCCCTCATCCAACACCCGAAACTGCCGTTCCGCGTGGCGACGAAAGCCTACTTCCCCAACACCACGCTCGCCCGCCGCGATGCGGCTGCACTTTCGCCCGCCGCCGCCGCCGTGCCGGTAGCGACGCAGGGCATCGGCGGCAGTGTCGCCGTGACGCCACTCCCGCTCACCTACAAGATGAACGAAATAAACGTGCCCTCCGCGGTCGTGGAGCTCATCGGTGCCGAGGGCTCACTCGGCTCTTGGCTCGTCTCGCCCCATCTCGGTGCGCCGCAAACTTTGTCTCACGCCGGCCGCACGTGGCGGTTGGAACTGCGCATCGCCCGCGCTTACAAACCGTTTTCCCTGCAGCTGCTCAAGGTGACCCACGACATCTACGTGGGGACTGATCTCCCCAAGAATTTCTCCAGCCGGATCAAGCTCACTACCCCGGACGGCCGCGACGACCGAGAAGTTCTCATCTACATGAACAACCCGCTGCGCTACGGCGGCTATACGTTTTACCAATATCAGATGGATAGCTCGCGGGGTCAGACCGGCCTGCAAGTCGTGCGGAATCCCAGCTGGCTGCTGCCCTACATCGCCTGTATCATGATGACCTTCGGCCTCCTCCTTCAATTCGGCCTGAGCCTCCGCGCCTTCATCGCAAAACGCCGCACTACCGCCAAACCCGCCGTCGTATGAAAAAACGCCTTCCGCTCCTCTTTCTCCTGCTCGGCCTCGCATTCGTCGCTCGCTCCCTCCTGCCCGAGCGCAATAAAACCGACTTCGACCTCGCCGCTTTCGGTCGCCTCCCCGTCGTCGTCAACGGCCGCGTCAAGCCCCTCGATACCGTCGCCCGCACCGCGCTCGTCGTCCTTCAGAGCAGCCAGAGCATCGCCGCTCCGGACGAGACCAAGCTCACCCCCAACGAGTGGTTGCTGGACGTCCTCTTCCGCAGCTCACGCGCCGACGCTTACCAACACTTCGAAATCAACCACCCCGACCTCCTCGCGATTTTCAACCTCACGCCCGCGGACGGCCGCGCCAAACGTCGCTTCTCGTTTCGCCAGCTCGAACCAAAAATCGACGAACTCCAGCGCCAAGCCCGCCTCGCCGAGCCCGTCGAAGCCGCGATCCGCACGCCGTTCCAAAAGGCGGTCGCCCAACTCTACGCGAATCTCGGCCTCTACATCCGGCTCAAGGCCAGCTTGGTCGCCCCCGACCACCAAGACTTTCTCGGCGAGCTGCTGACGTATCAAAAAAATGTTACCGCAGGTGTCGCCGCAGTCCGGGCAAAAGAAGCCGGACAGCCCCACGATCCCGCCCTCGCCGCCCAAATGATGGAATCCGGCGGGCGTTTTTCGCGCATGGGCGAACTCGCGTATCTCCTCGCCGTCCCTCCCACCGACGGTGAGAGCAACACCACGGGCTGGAAGAAAGTCGGCGATTCCCTCCTCGATTCGTTTCCCACGGGCCAGATCAATCCCGCAATTATGGTCTACGCCGGTTTGGCACGTACGTGGAAAGCCGATCAGCCGAAAGAATTCAACGAAATCCTCCGGCTCTACCGCGCGCAGCTCGAAAGAAATTTTCCCCAGTCGCTCGTGAAATGCGACGCCGAGGCGCGCTACAACTCTACCCAGCCTTTCTACACCGCGATGATTCTCTACGTCCTCGCGTTTCTGATCGCAGTCATTTCGTGGCTCGCGTGGCCCGTCGAGCTCGGTCGCGCGGCTTTCTGGCTCCTCGGGATCGCTTGGCTGCTCGCGACCGCGGGCATCCTCGCCCGGATGTGGCTCGAAGGTCGCCCACCGGTCACGAATCTCTATTCCTCGGCGCTCTTCGTCGGCTGGATCGCCGTCGGTTTCTGCCTCGCGCTGGAATACATTTACCGCAACGCCATCGGCTCAGTGGCGGGCGGCCTCGTCGGGTTTGCGACGCTGCTCATCGGCTACTACCTGTCCCTCGGCGGAGACACCCTGGAGATGATGCGCGCCGTGCTGGATTCGAACTTCTGGCTCGCGACGCACGTCGTCACGGTGACCGCCGGCTATGGCGCGACGTTCCTCGCCGGATTTCTCGCGCTCATCTACATTTTCCGCGGCGTCTTCACCAAGTCCCTCGACAAGGCCACCGCCGATGCCCTCTCACGCATGATCTACGGCATCGTGTGCTTCGCCGCACTGTTCAGCCTCGTCGGCACCATCCTCGGCGGCATCTGGGCCGACCAGTCGTGGGGACGTTTCTGGGGCTGGGACCCGAAAGAAAACGGGGCCCTCATGATCGTAATTTGGAACGCCATCTATCTCCACGCGCGCTGGGGAGGATTGGCGAAACAACGCGGTCTCGCCGCCCTCGCCGTCTTCGGAAACATTATCACGGCTTGGAGCTGGTTTGGCGTCAACATGCTGGGCGTCGGGCTGCACAGCTACGGCTTCATGGATTCAGCATTTTGGTGGCTGCTCGCCTTCGCCGGGAGCCAACTGATCTGCATCGCCATCGGGAGCATCCCGCTCGCCATGTGGCGTAGCTTCCGAGCTTAGCCGCATCCAAGCAGTTGAGGTTGAGCCTCCGGTCCGGAGCTGGTGATCATTTTCGGAGCCCCAAAGCGTACCGTCACCCTGAAGCCCAGATTCACCTGAGGGTGCTTTCGCAACGCTCAGCTCTCAACGATTGCGGGCTTGCTATTGGAGTGAGCAACGGGGCTCCGAGCGAAATCGCGTCAAATCTTGTTTAATAATTCTTCCGCGTGGGCTAGCGCGCTCTTGGCCTTGCTGTCTCCCAGCATCCGCGCGAGCTCGCTGACCCGGGCCTTCCGACTCGCTTGGATCGGTTCGATGGTCACGACGGCGCGATCCTTCGATTGATCCTTCGTCACCACCAAATGACACGTCGCCTGCGCCGCGACCTGCGGCAGATGCGTCACGCACAAGACTTGGTGGCTCTTGGCAATCGCGGCCATTTTCTCCCCGACCACGCGGCCGATC
>Ga0209597_1003221_pt1 | contig 10136 bp, 10 predicted proteins | sample M_140625_MF_Meta_FD_187316 | JGI IMG/M metagenome (GOLD analysis project Ga0209597, IMG submission 187316) | Freshwater microbial communities from Lake Montjoie, Canada to study carbon cycling - M_140625_MF_MetaG (SPAdes) (version 2) | ecosystem: Environmental > Aquatic > Freshwater > Lake...
AAAAAAAAATAAAAAAAAAAAAATAAAGAAAAACAATAGATAAAAAGTTTCATAATGGAATAGATTTAAAATTAATGATAATGAAGTAAATAATTGTTTTATTTAAACTGCAATTTGTGTAAAATTAATAATTAATAATTACAAGTTAAATAATTTTTTTGATTAATTTAAATTAATGAATTTTATACAGATTAGATAATCACAGCTCTTTCATGAAAGCAGAAATTTTAACCATTGGCGACGAAATTTTAATTGGCCAAATAACCAATACAAATAGTGTTTGGATTGCCCAGCAATTAAATTTAACTGGAATTAAAATTGTTCATATGGCAAGCGTTTCGGATAATGAGGCAGAGATCATTAAAGCGTTTGAAGAGGCTACTTTGCGAGCAGACTTTGTATTTGTAACCGGAGGCTTAGGACCAACCAAAGATGATATTACAAAAAAAACAATTGCAAAGTTTTTTAATACTGAATTAGTCATAAACGAAACAGTTTTAAAAATGGTTTCAGATTATTTTTTAAAAAGAGATAAAAAACTAATAGTAACAAATTATAATCAAGCACTAGTTCCTAAAGGCTGCCAAGTAATTTTAAATAAAAATGGAACAGCGCCAAGTATTTGGATGAAAAAAAATAATACTGTTTTTATATGCATGCCCGGTGTGCCATACGAAATGAAAGCCATGATGACGGACATTATATTACCAAAAATAAAAACAGAAAACAATTTGCCTTTTATTTATCATCATACGGTTCTTACAACAGGTATAGGCGAAAGTGCATTAGCAGAGTTAATTGCTGATTGGGAGGATAAATTAATTAATAATAATATAAAGCTGGCATATTTGCCACAACCAGGCATTGTAAGATTAAGACTATCGACTTTTGGAAATAATTTAGAAGTGTTGAAAAAAAACATTTATTCTGCTATCGAAGAATTAAATATAATTATTGAGGAATTTATTTTTGGCCACGAAAATTATGGAGAAGAATCACCTTCGTTAGAAAAAATAGTTAGCGAACTTCTTAGAGAAAAAAAACAAACACTTGCTTTAGCCGAAAGTTGTACTGGAGGCTATATTTCTAATTTATTTATTCAGTTACCTGGCGCTTCAGAAATTTTTAAAGGAGCGATCGTCCCTTATACAAATTTTTCAAAACAAGATTTATTAAACGTTGATAAAGCCTTATTTGAAACTGTTGGGGCGGTTAGCAAAGAGTGTGTAACTCAATTAGCAAAACAAGTTTTATTAAAATTTAATAGCGATTATTCTATAGCAATTTCTGGAATTGCAGGGCCAAGTGGAGGAACAAATGAAAAGCCAGTTGGAACTGTTTGGATAGCAGTTGCAAATAAAGAAAAAGTTAGGGCTGTTAAATTTCAATTCGGGGATCATCGGCAAAGAAATATAATTATGAGCGCAAATGCGGCAATTAATTTGTTAAGGAAATTTTTAATAGAAATAAATCATCAAAATAATGAGTAAACAGCTTGTCTAAACTATTGAAAGACGAAAATAAAAATTGTTCATTATTACTTTTGATTATTTTCAAATATTAACATTTATTAACATTTATTAACATTTTTTGGGGTTTGTTTTCTTATATCTTAGATAGTGTAAATAAATTTTTAACACATGCCATTACCAGACTTTAATCAAACAAACCTTGATTCACAAATTGCCTACATTAAGGCCATGTCTCAAAGCTCTCGCGCTTCAATAGTAGAGTCGATAACAAATGACTTGCAACAGTATCTTTTAGATACTTTTACTGTTTCTATTGCTTGGCAGACTGTCTTTGGTAACGCTGATGATACTATGTGGACCGAATTCGGTTATAGTGCCGCATTCGCGTTGGACAAGACCAATTGGACTCTTGTAATTGACTTTCCCGGCGAACCCCCCACTGGAACTTTTTTCTGTATCCATATTGATCAACATATTGTTGGAGGAGGCACATACACACCTGGTGGCGGGGTTGTGTATGAGTATGAAAAGACAATAAGAATTAGTTTTTAATTTGTAAATCTCGATAAAGTGAAAAGTTTCGTTACAGTTTTTTTCTGCATCCTCATACAAATCTCTTTCAGCCAACCACCTAAATTTAGTCCTGAGAAAATTTCTCAAAAGAAATTTCTCGACTCAGTAAAGATTTCAAGAAATTTCGGTCTAATTTCAATCCCCTGCATCGTAGGTATAAATTCGATAGATTTTTTATTTGACTCAGGTGCCGATATGATGGTTCATGCTGACAGTTTAATTCGGACCAACGTCAGAATTAAAGTTTCTGAAAATAACGCTGCTAAAAAGTATTACATGGGAATCATAAAGGAGATTTCTATCTCATCTGTGGGGTTTGAAAATATTAAAACTATCTCAACAACTCTTCCGAAACCATTTACCTGTATTGCTGACGGCGTATTGGGTAATAATATCATATCAAAGTGCAATTGGTGGATTAAAGACTCAAATTTATTAATATCCAATAAATCTTTCAAGGCAAGGGGCATAAAGCCTCTAAAATTTCGTTACGCTTCTTTTTTTAGAATTTTCTCGGATATAAAGATCAATTCCATTCCTCTGGATTCCTGTTTAATTGATTATGGAGGCAGATATGAAATTCAACTACCACTCGATAAATTAAAAGATTTTAAGGATAAACCTTCAAACTTTTTTGTGAAAAAACTTTCTTCCACTTGGACTCTTAATGGGAAATCATCCATTGACACAGTTTATTTACTTAATTGTAATGTTGAGTTTTGCGGCCATCGTTTAGACAGTGTTAATTTTGAATTTTCAAGAAGTCGCAGAGAAAAAAGAATTGGTGCTCTGTTACTTAATAGGTTTAGTTCAACAATATTAAATGGTAAAAGCCGACAAATATATTTTATTTCCCTCGCGAAGACTCGACCTGCCCAATCTTTGCCGGCGCCAATTAGTTTTGACTTGGAAAATGAACACTTTGTAATTGATGGTAAATTGATAAGTGAAGGAACACAAAAGGTTTCTGTACTTGAAGAGTTTGATTCAATCAATGGCAAAAGTCCTTCTGACTTTAGGACATATTGCGACTTCTTAGTGTGGCAGAGATACTTGAGGGCCACCTCCCAATTTATTTTGCGCTCAAAATTTGGCGAGGTGTCCATAGGGAATTGGTTAAAAACTGGTAGCTATCTGAAAAATACTGACAAACAATGATAAGTATTCGAACCATAAAAAGACCTACCTTTAGAAGCAAGATAAATCGAGACAAGTTCGCGGTAATTATTTTTCCCGATCCAACAGAGAGTATTTTACAAGTTGAACTAAATCGACCTGTTTCCTTTAAAGTTACACTGGCAATTTCATCTACATTGAAATTAAGTAACGATATCTATGAAAGTGATAGAGCTGAAATTGATATTAAAGCTTTGTCAAAGGGTATTTATATTCTAAAACTGCAAAGTTCTAATTCCAAAAGGCTTTTTAAAATTATCAAGGAATAGTTCATAGGAGTTAGTTTCATGACCGAAGCGTTCCAACTGCAAATGCGGCAATTAATTTGTTAAGGAAATTTTTAATAGGAATTAACCATCAAAATAATGAGTAAACAGCTTGTCTAAACTATTGAAGGACGACAATATAAATTATTTTTTATTTACTTTTATATAAATTAAACCAAAATCAAATGAAAATATTTATACGTAATGTAATAATATTGTTTACACTATTATTTACACAAAAACTAACCTCGCAAGTTTTATGTTCTCCAAACTTTACTTATACAATTAATGGTGGTAATGTAACTTTCACAAGCACATCAACTGGAGTTGGTTCTATTAGCACAACCTATTATTGGAATTTTGGCAATAACACCAATGCAAGTGGGTTAAATTTAATAGTTACTAATACTACTTATACAACAAATGGCACTTACACTGTTACTTTGTTTATTTCAAGTGCAGTCCCGAGCTGCTCAAACCAAATTTCTTATATCATTAACATTACAGGGGCTATTACGCCAACATGTTCTTTAATAAGTAATTTTTCATCTTCTCAGGGCGCTAACGGATTAGTTAATTTCAATAACACATCTACAGGCACTGTCGGTGGAACAACCTATTTCTGGAATTTTGGCGATGCAACAAATAGCACTAGCTTTTCGCCCGCACACACCTATACAAATAATGGATCGTACACAGTATCTTTAGCAGCAAATAATAATTTTACAGCATCTTGCGCATCTACTAAGACTGCGGTAGTGGTTGTTAACTCCATCTGTAATTTAGCAGCTAACTTTACCTATACTCTGGGAGCAAATGGTTTAGTTAATTTTATAAGCACTTCAATAGGAACAAATTCTTTTACTAATTATAGATGGACTTTTGGCAACGGAATTGTTTTATCAGGAAATAACATGACATCTACAGCTCAAACTTATACAGCAAATGGAACGTATGTTGTAACATTAAAAGACTCTACTTTTAATCCAGCTTGTGTTAGTCAAATTTCTCAAACTATAAATATTGGTAATGTTGTAAATCCATGTAATTTATCGGCAAATTTTTCGGGAGCAGGAACCAATGGTGTTTTTAATTTTAATAATACAAGTACTGGAACTTCGGCAGGGGTAACCTATTTATGGAATTTTGGTGATGCGACCACCTCTCCAAGTGTTTCACCAAGCCACACATATACTAATGCAGGCAATTATACGGTAACTTTAAGCGCAAACAATAATTATTCTTATTCCTGTGTTTCGACAAAAACTACAGTTATATCAGTTTCGATTTGCAGTTTGGCAAGTAATTTTACTCATACTGTTGGTGCGAATGGATTGGTTAATTTTAGCAGTACCTCAACTGGAACCAATGCTCTAACTGGATATTCTTGGAATTTTGGAGATGGGAATAATGGGAATGGAGCAAACACTTCACATGTATATAATAATGGAAATTATATAGCAACATTAAATGCTGTAAATTACTCGGTTAATCCATCATGCTCCGACACTTCATCTCATGCTATAACAGTAAACACAAACACCTGTATTGCCAATGCTAATTTTTCAATTGCTCCAACCGCAACGGCTCAATATTGGAATGTTATTCCTGCGTCTCCAGCAAATGTATCTAGTGCAATATGGACATGGGGAGATGGATCTTCGAGTAACATACTTTATACTTCTCATCAATATTCTGCTGCAGGAACATACTCTATTTGTTTAACGGTGACCGTTAATTGTGGAGCTACTTCTTATAATTGTTCTTCATATTATATATTTAGATCAAGCGAACAAGATAATTCGGCAATGATTTATGTGAATGTGATTGATCCATATATTTTTATGGCTAATTCAAACATAGAGATGAAAAGTATACTTTATACAATTTATCCTAATCCAAGTAATGGAGATTTTAATTTAAATGTAAGTGGATTGGATTATGGGCTTGTTAAAGTTTCAATATCTAACATTATCGGCACCCAAGTTTTTGAAACCGAAGTGGAAGCATCGAATGGATCTTTATCTAAAGAGTTACACGTAAATTATTTATCTAACGGAATTTATTTTGTAAAAATAAATTCAGGAAAAAAAGAGCACATTAAAAAAATAGTAATTAATAACTAGCCCTTTTTCGAATAAAAATACTTTCGCTTGAAAAACGTTTTTTATTTTAAATGAATGAGTTCGTTTGTTTTTAGCATTAAATCCATAAAAAGAATTTTCGGATTTGCATTGCGTTCGATATAATAATAATTTTGATTAAACTCATTAATAAGCTTTTCATAATTTTTATGATTTATAAAAGGTGCAAACTTTTCTAAAAAATGATATTCTTGCCCGGTTAATCTTACAAGATTTTTATCGCCATAATTAAACATTAAACTATCTCTAAAAACTTCTAAAGCATATTGTAAAAATTGTTTTTGTTTTTCCCGTCCAGTTGCTGCGTTATCGTCAATCCACTGTAATACTTTACCACAATCAAATCTTAATGTTAAACGCATAAAGTTTTGAAAGTTATTTAAAAAAGAAATACTTTCTTCGTTATTTGTTAATATTAAAATAGCTTCTGCATAATTTCCGTTAGCTAATAATGCCGATTGTTTAGACACTTCATCAGAAACTCCAAAATGTTTTATTAAACCATTGCTAATTTCATCTTCACTACATTGTTGAAAAGGAATTTGCTGAACTCTAGATATAATTGTAGGAAGTAATTTTTCGGTATTATTGCTTACAAGAATAAAAATTGTTTGATCGGGTGGCTCTTCTAATATTTTTAATAATTTGTTGGCCGCTTCGGCGTTCATTCGTTCTGGTTGCCATATAATCATTATTTTGTAAGAGCCCTCGAAGCTCGTGTAGCTCAATTTTTTTATTATATCATTCGATTCATCAACTGGAATGATGGGTTGTTTGTTATCTGCTTTTAATTCATTGAACCAAGAATCAATTGTTAAGTAGTGATTTTCTATAAATGCACTTCTAAATTCTGAAATTAAATCGTTGCTACTTTTAATTGATTTACTTTTTGCAATTGGAAAAACGAGGTGCAAATCGGGATGAATAAGTTTTGAAATTTTATTACAGGAATTGCATGTCCCGCAGGGACCATCGGCTAATTTGGTTATGCAAAATAAATGTTGAGCAAAAACAATGGCAGTAGGTAAATTACCGCTTCCATCATGGCCACCAAACAATAATGCATGAGGGACCCTGCCTTCGTTTACCATTTTAATTAAACGATGCTTGGGTTCAGATTGGCCAATTATTTGATTATAGTTCATTAAAATTAAAACTTATTTTACATTAAATTCATTCATACAACGTGGTAAGCCAATAAAAACGAATGCTTTAATAGCATCACAGCATAATTTAACGCGATCGTTTAAGGTATTTAATTCTTCCACGTTCCACTTACCAAGAACATAATTAACTTGAGAGCCTTCATTAAAACTATTACTTATGCCAAATCTAAGTCTAGGATATTGTGTGGTATTTATTAATTCTTGAATATTTTTTAATCCATTGTGACCACCATCGCTGCCCTTCGGGCCTATTCGAATTTTCCCAAAAGGCAAGGCCAAATCGTCTAAAATAACCAGTAAATTTTCTGGATTTATTTTTTTTGCTTGTAACCAATATTGAACAGCCTTACCACTTAAATTCATAAAAGTAGTTGGCTTTATTAAAATTAAATGTTGGCCTTTATATTTTAATTCTGCAATTTCGACATGCCTATCTGATTTAAATATAAGGCCAGCTTCCTTTGCAAGTTCATCAATAATTTTAAACCCAATGTTGTGTCGGGTTTCGGCATACTCTTCGCCTATGTTTCCTAAACCAACGATTAAAAATTTACTCATTGTAAACCCTTTAATTAAAATTTTATATTATTACAAAGTATTTAATTTTTTTTCTGCAAATTGTGTTTTATATTATATCTAACACATTTCCAGTACTCTTTGCTATAACTTACAAAAACCTCTTCGCCTTTATCAATATCACGATCGGCAACAATAAAGCAATTATTTGAAATAACTTTATAAGAGGCGTTATTTTTAATTCCTTTAGTTCTGCTTAGTCCTTGAGCATCGTTTGCATAACGGGCTTTATAGTTTGGTGTTGAGAAGGCATCGATGCATCTTTTTTTATTTATAAAAAACAAATAGCCATCTTTATCTTCAAGAACTCTTTTTTCGTATTCTTTCCAATCTATAATTTCTCCTTTGTATTCAATAATAATTGAGCCTTTTTTAATTGGTTTGTTTGTAAAAAGGCCTTTGCCTGCATTTGATAATAATGATTTTTTAACTATTAGAGCCATAATGGCGACAAATGTAAATGTTTTTTTTGAATACCTCGTTCGTTAAAAAAAAGTTCTTGAAATTGGTAAAAACTTGTTGTGTTTTGTTAAGAATTAAGTTAATCCGTCCTACTTTAATAATACTCTTTTATATGACCGCCGCTAATTATTTGAAAGGATTTATTTTCTTTTGCTATTTTAGTTGAAATTAATTCACATCCATTTTCGGAAATTATTAAAAGTCGGTTACAGTATTTTAATAATAAGTCTAAATCGTGGGAGCTAATTAAAATGCATTTATTTTTTTCTTCACTTAATTTTTTTAGGAGAATAAAAATATCATGTTTAGAAGCATAATCTAAAAAGGCGCTCGGCTCATCTAAAAGCATAATTGGAGTTTGTTGTGCTAAAGCTTTTGCAATTATTGTTTTCTGAAATAAGCCATCACTCAATTCGGAGCTTAGTTTATTTATATGGGCTGACAAATTACAGGCTTTTATAGCTTCATTAATATAAGCTTTATGATTATTAAATAATTGATGGAATGAATTAGAATAAGGCATTTGGCCAGATGAAACAATGTCGTATGCAGTTAAATTAAACCCTTCTATTTTTTCTGTTAAAACAATAGAAATTTGTTGAGATAGCTCCATTAAAGACATTTGTTTACGAGGCCTCTGATTAATAAAAATTTCACCAGTCAAAGGCAAAATAAGGCCGCTGATACTTTTTAATAATGTTGATTTTCCAATACCGTTTATGCCGACTATCCCAACCATTTCGCCCATAAAAAAAGACGCATTGATATTTTTTAAAACAGTAAGGTGATTATTGTTTTTTATATAACCTAGATCGGCATTTTTTATTGAGATACATTCTGTCTCATTCATTTTATTACCAGTGTTTAGTTTTAAACATTAAATAAATTACTAGCGGAGCTCCAATAAAAGTTGTAATCATGTTTATAGGCAGAGAAATGGAATTAAAAATTGAATTTGATATTGCGTCTGATATTAATAAAGTTGAGCTTCCAATAAGTATGCATGAAAATAAATGAACTTGTTGTTTAGAGGTTTTAAAAATTAAGCGAGACACGATAGGAATAGCAATTCCTATAAAAGCTATTGGTCCGCAAAAGGCAGTGGTTAAACCGGTTAATGCAGAGGAAATTAAAATTAAATAAAATCGGTTTTTGTAAAAATTTATACCAAGATTAGTTGCGTAATTTTCTCCTAAAAGCATAGCGTTTAATGGTTTAATAAAAAACAAAATTGACAGCATAAAAACAAAATAAAATGGTAAATAAATAGTTAGATCACTAAGGTTTGTATTTGCGAGAGAGCCCATGCCCCATACAACAAATGTTTTTAAGCTATTAGAATCAGAAAAGTATTCTAGTGAAGTTTGAATTGCACCACATATTTGAGAAATCATTAAACCTATTAAAAGTAATATCACATTACTACTTATTTTTTTAGAAATAAATAGTATTAAAATTGTAACTATAAAACTTCCTGTTATAGCAGAGAAAACTATAAACCCTTTTCCATAAAAATAATTAGTCATAAAACTAAATGAGCTGCCTGCTAAAACTGATGCAGCAACCATTAACGAGGCGCCAGAGCTTATTCCTAATACATAAGGTCCTGCTAAAGGGTTTCTAAAGATTATTTGTAAAATCAAACCAGATAATGCTAGTGAAGATCCAGCAAGAATAGCGGTGATTGATTTTGGAACACGGATTTGCCAAAAAATAAAATTATTTGTAAAAGTTATTTTATTATTTAAATCCTCTGATCCACCATACCATAAACTTAAGAAGCATGAGGCTAAAAAAAAGAGCATCAGGAAGCTAAATTTTATTGAAATATTATTTTGCAAAGCTTAGATTTATAATAAAAAAGTATAAACGAAGATATATCAAAAAATTTAATCTTTAGATTTATAAAATTTAGTTTATTTTTTTATAAAAAGTTAATTTATTAGAAATAGAATTGATTAATTCAGGATGAAAAATTAAAATTAAATCATTTAAAATTTTATTTGGATAAATCATCCCTGTTTCCCAATATTTACTATATCCAAGAGCATTAGTATTTTTATTATTATTGTATAAATTACCAACTTTAAATGCATTAAACTCTCGATATCTATCTTCAAAGCCTAATAATTCTTTTTTCGTTTTAATATTAGATAAGTTAATCCAAAATTCTGCTTTATTTGCTTTCGAGAAAACTTGTTCAAAGCTTAAAGGAAAGCTTCCTGTATTAATATCATTAGCCCAAATATAATTTGCGTTGGCATCTTTGATTAATTGAGCTATATAACTATTTCCTCCAGG
>Ga0209597_1003227_pt1 | contig 10129 bp, 6 predicted proteins | sample M_140625_MF_Meta_FD_187316 | JGI IMG/M metagenome (GOLD analysis project Ga0209597, IMG submission 187316) | Freshwater microbial communities from Lake Montjoie, Canada to study carbon cycling - M_140625_MF_MetaG (SPAdes) (version 2) | ecosystem: Environmental > Aquatic > Freshwater > Lake...
GGCGTAAGCCGTGGGACCGCGGCCGGGACGACCCTTGAGCCACCGGCTTCGCCGGCGTAAAATGTACGCCCGTTCATCAACGTTCCCCCTCGATGTTTCCTCAAGGGAGCCCACCCCGTGAACGCTGAAACGCTCCGCGAGATGATTCAACGGCGACCGTTTGAGCCCTTTTGTCTCCGCCTGTCGAACGGCGAAACGCACGAGGTGCGGCATCCGGAATGCGCCGTTGTGGGGAAGAGCAAGGTGCTCGTCTACTACCCCGAGCAAGATCGATTCGTGTTTGTGGCGTTGATCCATGTCAACAGTGTGGAACTGCTCCAGTCGGCCTGATCTCGTGAGAAAGTGACTCATGGCCGACCGCACCACCACCGTCGAGCCACCGCAGACGCTCCTCGCGTCGCTCGCACACCTCGGGCCCGGAATCGTGCTTGCGAGTTCCATCGTGGGCAGCGGCGAACTGATCGCCACCACCACGACGGGCGCCCAAGCGGGATTTGTGCTGCTCTGGCTGATTCTCATTGGCTGCGTGATCAAGGTGGCCGCCCAGGTGGAAATCGGCCGTACCACGCTCACCTGGGGCCGCACGTCGCTCGATGCGTTTGATCGCGTGCCCGGCCCGCGATTCGCTGGCCGCGGCTGGATCTACTGGGCCTGGGCCGTGATGACGGCGCTCATCGTCGTGCAGCAAGGGGGCATCGTGGTGGGCGTGGCTCAGACGCTCGCGGCGGGACTGCCGCTCACGACTGCCGGCCGCCAGTGGGATGCCATCCACGACGAGGCTGCGGCCCTGCTCGTGGCTGAGGCCTCGGCCCGCCGCGGCGGCGACGTGACGAAGGCCGACGACCTCGCCGTGAAGCTCGCCGCCGCGCGAACTGCCGCTGCCGCGCTCCCGGCGCCGCCCGATGAGACGGCCTGGTGCCTGATCATCGGGGCCGTGACCGCCGTGCTCTTGGCGATCGGCCGCTACCGGCTCATCGAACTGGTGTCGCTCGCCCTGGTGGGCACGTTCACGCTCGTCACACTCCTGGCGCTCGTGATGCTCCAACTCGATCCCACCTGGGCGATCGCCAGCCACGAACTCGCCGGCGGCCTCGTGCCTTCGCTGCCCCCCGCGATCAACGGCCGCTCGCCGCTGGTCACGGCGCTGGCCACCTTTGGCATCATCGGCGTGGGGGCGAGCGAACTGATGATCTATCCCTACTGGTGCCTCGAGAAGGGCTACGGGGCCGCCGTGGGGCCGCGGGACGACACGCCCGCGTGGGCCCGGCGGGCGCGGGGCTGGCTCCGCGTGATGCAACTTGATGCCTGGGCCTCGATGGTGGTCTACACGCTCGTGACCATCTGCTTCTATCTCCTCGGAGCCGCCACGCTCGGCCGGCTGGGCCTCGTGCCCGCGGGGAGCGAGATGGTGCGGACGCTCGGCGCGATGTATGCGCCAGTGTTTGGCACCTGGGCGAGCGGGGCCTTCCTCATCGGCGCCTTCGCCGTGCTCTACTCCACGCTCTTCGTCGCCGCCGCGGGCAACGCCCGGATGGTCGCCGACGGCCTGATCCTCGCCGGCTGGCTGCCCGCCGACGAGCGGTCGCGGGCCGGCTGGGCGAGATGGATCTCCGTGGCCTGGGTGCTGGCGGCAACCCTGCTCGCCCTGCTCATCCGCCAGCCCGTGGCGATGGTGCTTGCCAGCGGCATCGCCCAGTCGGTGATGCTCGCCGCCATTGGCGCGGCAGTGGTGTATTTCCGTTGGCGGGAGACCGACCCCAGGCTCGCCCCCTCGCGTGCCTGGGACGCCTTGCTCGCGGTCTCGGTGGCCGGCCTCGTGACCGTGGGCCTATGGACCCTCTGGGAAAAGCTTGCCCAGGTGTGGTGAATGTCCCCACGGTTCACGGCTTTGGGCTTCCCGGGCTCACGCGGCGGGCTGACGTGAGACCGATTCTCATACCCGTGCAGGCGTTGGCCGTGCAAGTTGCTCCAGGGCTGGTGTTGCCTAGAACACCCTTTCCAGAAACGATGCCGATGAATCCGGCTGCGGCTGACCGCAGATGGCCACCGTCTCTCAATGGCTGTGCACCACCACCATCATCACCATTCCGGATCGACGCCCCGGCCGTGGAGACGGCTCGCGGACGCGCTGCGCTTTGAGCGGAGCGACCTCTGGACCGTGATCGCTTTCGCGATGGCCGTGGGCGTGCTCTCGATCGTCACGCCTGCCGCCATCGAGGCGCTCGTCAACACTGTGGCCTTCGGCGTGCAGCTCTGGCCAGTCATCGTGCTCGCGGGCGTGATGTTTGGATTTCTCATTCTTTCGGTCCTGCTCCGGGCGATGCAGCTCTTCGTGGTCGAATGCCTGCAGCGGCGATTCTTCGTGCGGACGGCCGACGCCTTCGCCGACCATTTCGCCCGGGCCGAGATCGAGGCTTTTGACGGCCGCAACCCGACCGACATCGTGAATCGATTCTTCGAGGTGGCGACCGTCCAGAAGGCCTTTGCCACGCTGCTCGTAGACGGCATCGGCGTGGTGACGGTCACGCTCGTCGGCCTCGCGGTGCTTGCCTTCTACCACCCCTATCTGCTCACGTTCGCCGCCGTCATGGCGGCACTCGTGTTTTTCCTGCTGTTCGTGCTCGGGATCGGGGGCGTGAAGAGCAGCATCGCGGAGAGCTATGCGAAGTTTGACGTGGCGGCCTGGCTGGAGGAACTCGCCAAGTGCCCCCACACCTTCCGATTTGGCCGCGGCGGCGAGCTCGCGCATCGGCGGGCTGATGAACTCGCCGACGCCTACGTGACCGCGCGGCGGCGGCACTTTCGCGTGGTCTGGCGGCAGACGCTCTTCGCCTTTCTGCTGGAAGCCGTGGCCATGACGGTGCTGCTTGGCCTCGGCGGCTGGCTCGTGATCAACCGGCAGTTGACACTCGGACAGCTCGTGGCCGGGGAGTTGATCGTGGCCCTCGTCCTCGCCGCCATTTCGAAGAGCGGGAAGTACATCGAGACCTTCTATGACCTCCAGGCGTCTCTCGACAAGCTCGGCGTCATCGACCAGCTGCCACTCGAGCGTGACGGGGGCGAAGTGCTGCCGGTAGGGGATCGGCCAATGCGGGTGGTGGCCGAGGTGCGGAAGTGGACGCCGGGCGGGCATGGCGGGGCCGACCCTCTGCGACGGCTCGAGATCATCGCGGGTGAGCGGGTGGCGGTGTATGGCCCGTCAGGAAGCGGCAAGACACGGCTGATGGAAACGCTGGCGCTCCTGCGGGTGCCCGAGGAAGGTCTGCTCGAGCTCGACGGCCTCGACGCGCGGTCGCTCGACCGGCCACAGACGCGACTGCAACTGGCCTACGTGGGGCAGGCAGAGACCTTCGCCGACACCGTGGCCGAGAACATCCGCGTGGGCCGCAGCGATCTCTCGGCCGCCGATGTTCGCCGGGCGCTCGAGATGGTCGGCCTGGCCGACACCGTGGCCCGCTTGCCCGAAGGCGTCGGCACGCCGATCGCCTCCGATGGGCTGCCGCTCTCCGCCAACGACGTGTCGCGGCTCTCGATCGCCCGCGCGATCGCCGGCAAGCCGCGGCTGCTGCTCATCAACGGCATGCTCGACCGGCTCGACCTACGGACATGCCCGGAGCTCATCGAATCGCTCTTCGATCCCGCTGCCCCGTGGACGCTTGTGATCGTGACGGCTCGCGACGACATCAAGGGCCGATGCGACCGGGTGGTGGAGTGGTCATGACGCTACAGGCCGAGAAATCACGGACGCGAACCCAGGGCAAGTCGGCGCTCGCGCGTGCCGCCACGCCCCGGCTGGTCCGCACCCTGGCCCGCCTGCTTTTCCTGGTCTTCCTGGCCACGCCGTTCCTCCTCGCCTTCGTACCCTGGCAGCAGACCGTGATGTGCCGGGGCATGGTCACCGCATATTCCCCAAACGAGCGGATGCAGGTGCTGACTGCCCGTGTTGCTGGCCAGGTTCGCACCTGGCACGTGGTTGAGGGAAGCCGCGTGAAGATGAACGATCCGGTGGTCGATATCGAAGATAACGATCCTGAGCTCGCGGAGAGACTCGACGCGCAACGAGCCTTCCTTGCCGAGCGGCTCGTCGCCGCCCGCGACGAGGTGGCGGAGCTTTCCGCCGCCGCCAAGGCCCAGGAGTCGGCACGCGATGCGGCGGTCAAGGCCGCGGAGGCGAATCGTGAAGCGGCACGACGATCCGTGGAAGTCACCCGGCAGTCCAAGGCCAACGCCGACTACGCGCTCACGTTCGAGAAGAACCGCTTTGAGACGTTTGAGGAACTCTTCGCCAACCCCGAGTTTGGCGGCCTCGAGAGCCGCCTCAGCCGCGATGAAGCGCGGATGCGCTCAGACCGCGCCCAAACCGACACCGACAAGGCCGATGCCGAGATCCAACGGGCGCTCGCGACCCTGCTCACGCAGGAAGCCCTCCTGCTCCAGGCCGACGCGAATGGTCTCTCGGCCATCTCGGTGGCCCGCAGCAACCTGCGGAAGGCCGAGCAAAACCTGTTCACGATCGAGCGCGACATCCAGGAAATCGACAACCGGATCGAGCGGTTCAAAGCCCGAAACGTGGTCGCCCCGTGCGACGGGTTCGTCTACCGCGTGGCGGCGAACGTGGGCCAGGGCGGCCAGTACGTAAAAGAAGGCGATGAGCTGTGCACGATCGTGCCCGATACCAACGATCGCGTCGTCGAGCTTTTCCTCGACGGCATCGACGCGCCGCTGGTGCTCGCGTTCGCCGACCGTACCGGACGGATGCCTCACGTGCGACTGCAGTTCGAGGGCTGGCCTGCGATCCAGTTTTCGGGCTGGCCGGAACTGGCGATCGGCACGTTCGGCGGCAAGGTGCGGCAGGTCGATTCGGCGGCCACGGTGACCGGAAAGTTTCGCGCGCTCGTGGAACCCGAGTCGCGGCTCGAGGGAGACACGTGGCCCGCGGCCGAGTTTCTGCGGCAGGGCAATCAGGCGGTGGGCTGGGTGTTTTTAAACCGTGTGCCGCTCGGCTACGAGATTTGGCGGCGGCTCAATGGCTTCCCGCCGGTGCTGGCGCCAGAGTCGAAGGACAAAGACAAGGGATCCAAGCCGCCCAAGATCAAGGTCTGAACGGGCTCATGCGAGCTCTGCAGCTTCGCCACCATTTTCTGCTGGCCTGCTGCGCGGTCGCCTGCTCCGCGGTCGCTTGGTGCGTTGTCGCGGTGCCTTCGGTGTGGGCCGAGGACTCCATCCTCGGCCCGATCGGAGCCACCACGCCGTTCGTCGCCGCGCCCGACGCGCCCGCCGCTCCGGCGCCACCGGCCGCTCGGGCAACGGAAGTCCTGCCCTCGCCAAAGTCCGCCGTTCCCCAGCGGCCCGATACGACCGTGCCGGCGCTCGTGCCGTCCGCGTCGCTTTCGATCCCGGGGCTTGCCGTCGATCCCCGTCCGGAGCCGCTGACCCTCGCCGAAGTGCTCCTCAGCGTGCTCGCGCATTACCCGCTTCTGCAGGCGGTGGAGCGGGAGCGGGGTGTCGCGTCGGGCAGGCTGACCAGCGCGATGGGTGCCTTCGACACCAACGTGAATATGGCGGGCAACGCGCTGAGCCCCGGCACCTACGAGAACTACCGTTCCGACCTCGGCATGTCGCAGCAGTTCATGTTTGGCGGCATGAGCGCCTTCGGTGGATTTCGCACGGGTTCTGGTGAGTTCCCCGCCTACAACCTGGCGCAGAAGACCGCCGACGCCGGCGAGTTTCGCGCAGGGCTGAATATGCCGTTCGCTCGCAATCGTGAGATCGACCGCGCCCGGGCCACCCGGGCGCAGGCCCAACTCGACGTGGCGTTGGCTGAGCCCGCGATTGAACGGAGTCGTCTCGATTACATGCGATCCGCCGCCCGCACGTACTGGGCGTGGATGGGAAGCGGCGAGCGCTACAGTGCCGGCGAACGGCTCGTCGATCTCGCCCTCGAGCGAGACAAGCAGATCGAGCTCAAGGTCCAGGGAGGTGTGATCGCCAACATCGACCGGATCGACAACCAGCAGAACATCGCCCTGCGAAACGGCATCGTCATCCAGGCCGACCGCGCCGTGCAGCAGGCCGCGATCGATCTCTCGCTCTATCACCGCGATCCCTCGGGGCGGCCGCTGCTCGCTGGCCGCAGGCGGATGCAGCCGGTGCCGATGCCCGTGAAGCCGACCATCGAGCTTTACCAGCAGTCGCTTGCCAGGGCGATGGGCTCCCGACCGGAGTTTCAGCGGCTCGCGCTCCAGAAGGAGAAGCTCGTTGTCGAACGCAGGCTGGCTGCCAACCAGACGCTTCCGGGAATCGACGGGCAGCTGCTCGGCAATCAGGACGCAGGCTACGGCAAGAGCCCGCTGTCCGGTATCAACGGTCTCGACCGGCAGGTGCTCCAGGCCTCGCTCGTCTTCCAGATGCCGGCGCAACGGCGAGACGCCCGCGGCAAGCTGCAGACGCTCGATTCGCAGCTCATGCAGCTCGACCGGCAGATGTCGTATGCGCACGACCAGGTGCAGGCGGAGGTGCAGGACGCGTTTTCCATGCTGGAGCGGGCCTATGAGTTTCACAAGCAGGCCTACAAGCGGGAGGAACTGGCCACGCTCGTCGCCAGCGCCGAGCGGGAGCAGCTCCGGCTCGGCCGGAGCGACATTCTCCGCGTGACGCTCCGCGAGCAGGCGAAGTTCGAGGCCGACATCCTCGAGATTGCCGCGAGGCAGGAGTTCTGGCGGGCCGAAAGCGATCTCCGGGCGGCCGACACCTCGCTTGGCCCGGAGTCGCCAGGGCTCCTCCGCGAGGTGGTCAATCCGGTGATCCCGCAGGCGGAGTGACGGCGGGTACGATGCCGGCGTGAACGCCACCGACCCCGCCGCGCCGCGCCCACCGCTCCGCCTCGGCTTTGCCGGTTTCTGGGACAGCTTCGATCCCCGCGACAACTACTTCACGCGGCTGCTTTCGCGCCGCTACGACGTGGACGTGTGCGAACGCCCTGACTTCCTGATCCATTCCTGCATCGGCAAGGGACGGCACGACCACCGGCGATACGACTGCGTGCGGATCTTCTACACCGGCGAGAACGTGCCGGCCGACTGGCTCTCCACCGACTGGGCGTTCACCTTTGAATACGACGCCCACCCGCGACACTTCCGACTGCCCCATTGGCCCTTCTATGTGGATCCGGTGGCGCTCGTGAAGCCGGCCGACATCGACGTGGAGCGAATCCTCGCGTCGAAGACCCGGTTCTGTGGGTTCGTCGTTTCCAATCCGCTCTGCTGGGCCCGCAACGAGTTCTTTCGCCGGCTATCGAAGTACAAGCCGGTTGATTCCGGAGGCAAGGTGATGAACACGCTCGGCCACCGCGTGGCCGACAAGCGGGCGTTTCTCGCCGACCACCGGTTCACGATCGCCTTCGAAAATGAGTCGCATCCAGGCTACACGACGGAGAAGGTCGTCGAACCGATGCTCGTGAACTCGATCCCGATCTACTGGGGCGACCCGCTCATCGGTCGCGACTTCGACACACGGAGCTTTCTCTCCGCCCACGACTGCTCGTCGCGAGCGACGTCGGCCCTGCTCGACGAACTCGTCGAGCGGGTGATCGAGGTCGATCGCAACCCGGACCTCCTGCGGGGCATGCTCGCGCGGCCCTGGCTCCGGGGAAACCGCGTGCCGCGATGCGTGGACGAGGAAGCGATCCTCGATCAGTTTCAGCGGATCTTCACGACCCCGGTCGAACCGGTGGCGCGGCGGCGGGGCGTTGGTCGGTTGCTCGGCCTCGACCGGATCCCGGACGCGCTCGGTAGCATTCGCCACCGTATCCGCCGAAAATACCGCCAGTGGACGTCCAACGCGACCTGACCGCATTTTCCGCTGCCCGTAAAAGCCCAACGCCGTGAGGCGTGGGGGGCGACCAGGACAGACTCGGCATCCTCCCGACCGCGCCCGAGGCCTTACGGCCTTCGGCTTGTACGGGCGGGTGGCCACGCCTGCGCGCGCTTTCACGATCGCGGCCGGTCCTGACCGTCCACGACGTACTCCACGACCCGCCGCAAATCGCCTTCGTCAAAAATGAGGCGCGTGCTGCCACCCCGCGACCAGCAGTAGCGGTGCGACAGACCTGCGGCCTTGAGCGCCCGCGTGGACCAGGCTTTGAGTTGTCCGAGGACAAGTTCTGGTCGCGTGTGAGTGGCCGTCACGACCACATGCACGTGCTGGATGCGGCACTGGCAGGCGTGCATCACCCAACCACGTTGGCGACAGGTCATATCGATCGCATGCCGTACGTGACCACGCTGGGCGAGCGATAGTGCCAGCGGGGGATTGGTCATCGTCCGCACGACCGCGGTGTGGAGAATCTGATCGGCTGGACGAAAATCACCGCCGCGTTTCACCCAGCCGCGTGGATCCCCCGGAAGCCATGATCCGTGCGTTGTCCACGTCAGGAAGTACGCGATCGGGCCACTGTCGCGAATGCCACGAATGTCAGCACGCATGTAGAAAGTGTACAAACGTACCCGTATCTTGTCGAGAGCCGTGGTGGCAGCGTCACCTCCGCCGCGCCCGAGGCCTTACGGCCTTCGGCTTATACAAATGGTTATTCATTGCCTGTAAAAGCCCAACGCCGTGAGGCGTGGGACGCGGCCAATTCGGACCCGGCATCCTCCCGGCCGCGCCCGAGGCCTTACGGCCTTCGGCTTGTATGTGCGGCCGCGGCATGGCATACACTTCCGGCATGACGGCTTCCGGATATGTGACCGACGTGGCCTACGTCCCGGGCTTCTATCCTCAGATGGCCCCGGTGACTCTGCGGCACGTGGCCGCGCTCAATGGCGTCTGCCCGCCCGCCACGGGTGACGGGTTTCGCTACCTCGAGCTTGGCTGTGGCCTTGGCCGCTCCTTCACGACGCTCGCCGCGGCCAACCCGGGCGGTGAGTTCATCGGCGTCGATATCAATCCCGATCACACCGCGGCGGCTGCCCGCGACATTGCCGCCGGCAGCCTCGCCAACGCGCGAGTGATCACCGGCGACTTTGCGTCGCTGCCGGCCGACCTCGGGGAGTTTCAGTTCATCGCCCTCCACGGCGTGTTCAGCTGGGTGGGGCCGGAGGTGCGCGAGCAGATTCTCGAGGTGGCGCGTCGCCATCTCGCGCCGGGCGGCCTCCTGCTCGTGAGCTACAACGCCATGCCCGGCTGGGCTCACCTACAGCCGATCCGCGGCATCCTCCGGCAGTACGCCGCCCTCCGTCAGGGAGACAGCACCCAGCGGGTTCGCGATGCCCTTGCGTATCTCGTGTTCCTCCGCGATCGCCAGGCGAAATACTTCCTCGACAACCCGCGGGCCTCGGCCTACCTCGACGCGCTCGTCACGCAGGACCTTCGCTACCTCGTCCACGAATACCTCAACGAACACTGGACGAGCTTTTATTTCGCCGAGGTTGCGGAGATGTTCGGCCGGGCGGGGCTCACGTTTGTAGGCAGCCAACCCGTGCACACGAACTTCTGGGATCTCTGCGTGCGGCCCGAGTTTCAGGAACTCTTCCGCACCACCCGCGACCGCCTGGTCACCGAGGCCCACAAGGATTTCTGTGCCAACACGGCCTTTCGCTGGGATATCTACGCAAAGTCGCCTATCCCCATCGGCGGCCTCGAGGGCCGGCTCGCCACGACCGACGACCTCGAGTTTCGCGTGACCCGCCCCGGCACCGTGCTCCCCTTTCAGTCAAACCTCGGCGTTGTGACGAGCACGGTGGACGGTCCGCTCTACCAGGGGCTGCTCGACGCGCTGTCCGCGGGCAGCGTCCCACTGTCGCGGATCGTCGCGGATGGGCGGTTCGCCGCCACCCCGCCCGCCGACCGGGCGCGGGCCGTCGATGCGGGTGTGGCCCTGGGCCTGCTGGACGTGTCGGCGGGGCACGTTCCCGCGTTTGGTGACATTGCAGACGGCGCGGTGGCGATCCCGAGCGGCTTCAATCGCGCAGTGGTTGAAGCCGACGCCCTTGGGGGCCGCGCGGTGGCGTTGGCGAGCGAGTTGACCGGGACTGGCTGCGTGATCGGGGATCTCGACGCGGCGATGCTGCACGAAGCGACGACGGACGGCACGGCCGGGATCGCCGACAGGCTTGCGTCGCGGCTGGCTGCC
>Ga0209597_1003230_pt1 | contig 10127 bp, 7 predicted proteins | sample M_140625_MF_Meta_FD_187316 | JGI IMG/M metagenome (GOLD analysis project Ga0209597, IMG submission 187316) | Freshwater microbial communities from Lake Montjoie, Canada to study carbon cycling - M_140625_MF_MetaG (SPAdes) (version 2) | ecosystem: Environmental > Aquatic > Freshwater > Lake...
ATCGCATTAATAATCAAATTTGATTCTAAAGGCCCAATTTTCTTTACCCAACCCAGAATTGGATTTAAGGGTAAATTTTTCGATATCATCAAGTTCAGAAGCATGAAAGTAGATGCGGAATCCCAAGGTCCACAATTGAGCCATGATTTAGATGAAAGAAGAACAAAGGTGGGAATTATCTTGCGACAAACCCGTTTAGATGAACTGCCACAATTCATCAATGTGTTGGTGGGTCAGATGAGTTTGGTTGGACCGAGACCCGAACGGGAGTTCTTCAAGGAGCAGATTGTAGCCAGAGAGCCTATTTATCAGAGATTACAGAGAATCAAACCTGGAATTACTAGCTGGGGTCAAATCAAATACGGATATGCTAGTAACGTAGATGAAATGATTGACCGCATGAAATACGATATTTTATACCTAGAAAATATGTCGTTAGGATTAGATTTCAAGATTATGCTTTATACTGCATTGATTATGATCCAAGGTCGCGGGAAATAAGACCTTTTTCTTCCTATTTTTGTTGTGACCTAACAAAATGACAGAAGAAAATCACTATTTATTTACTCCTTTTAAAAGAATCATTCGCTGGGTATCTGTTGAAAAGCGAAACATTCAATTTCTTTATATTTATTCCATTATTTCCGGTATTTTAAGTCTTGCAATCCCCTTGGGAATTCAAGCCATGGTAGGAATCATATTGGGAGGGAATTTGAATTCTAGCTGGGTGATTATTGTGGTCTGCGTAACAGGATTTGTTGCCATTTCAGGAATCAGCAAACTGGCACAATTGAGTATTCTCGATAGTATACAAAGAAAATTATTCGTTAGGTATACAATGATTTACAATCAAATTTTAGCAGTTAGACCTGACACTAAATTTGGAAATGATATTAAATTACAAGCCACCAAATTTTTGGACATCGTTACGTTGCAAAAAACCTTTTCAAAGTTAATTTTCGACTTTTCGAGTCAGGCCTTACAAATCATCGCTGGTATATTATTATTGAGTTTATATCATCCATTCTTTATAGGCGTAGGAGTTGTAATTTTTATTGTAATCATCATAGGTTTCAAATACACATGGGAACAAGGATTCGCTACCGCAAGGAATGAAAGTAATATGAAATTCAAAGTCGCCGAAACACTAAATTCACTTTCGAAGACACCAAAAGATACAAGTATGGAAAAAAACCATCAAGAAAGTTTAGAAGAATCTCTGAGTTCTTATGTAAAATATCGACAGGAACATTTTGGCATTTTATACAAACAGGCAACCTTTGGAATCGTCACTAAAACGATACTCACTTTGCTCATGCTTTTAATTGGCAGTCAACTTTTAGTTACCGAGGAAATTAGTTTGGGCCAATTCCTAGCTTCTGAAATCTTGATAATCACATTGCTAGACGCCACCGAGAAATTGATACTAACCGTTGAGAACATTTATGATTCCGGAATTGCCGCCGAGAAATTGGATGGTATTGAGAATTTTAAAACAATTGAGGAGGAAGTAACCATATGAAATATCCATCGACTCAAGAAACTAGTTCATTGTTGAAAGACAGTATTTGGGTAAGTTCAAAAATGTATAAAAAACTGCGTTGGTTTTTTGTTCTTTTTGTTCTGATTATGTTTTTGCCTTGGCAACAGAACATTCAAGCCATGGGAAAAGTCACTACTTTCCTACCCGAAGGACGTCCGCAAGAAATACATTCAAACATCGCTGGACGGGTTAAATATTGGAAAATCAAGGAGGGTGATTTTGTCAAAAAAGGCGATACCGTCTTGGTATTAAATGAAATTAAGACGGAGTACTTAGATCCGGATTTGCTAAACCAAACGGAGACCCAGATTACGGCAAAAGAGCAATCGGTCTTGAGTTATTCTTCCAAAGTAGATGCTATAAATAATCAAATCACACAATTGGAAAACAACCGAAATTTAACTCAGGGTAAAGCGAGAAATAAAATCGAACAGGAGCAATACAAATTCAAAGCGGAACAAGCGGAATACAATGCTGCTTTAATTGCAGTAGGCATCGCTAAAAAACAATTAGAACGGGATAGTATTCTTGCTGCCGACAAGTTGAGGAGCACATTGGAGGTTGAGAATCGGAGATTAAAGTTTCAGGATGCGCTTGCAAAAAAATTGGGTGCTGAAGCAAAGTTAAAAGTGGGATTAAATGCGGTGGAGAATGCAAAAATCGAACTGCGAAATATCCAATCGGAGTATGGCGAAAAACTGGCCAAGGCAGAAAGCGACAGATTTAGTGCAATTTCATCACAGTTAGAAACCGAAGCGGAAGTGAGCAAATTAAGAAACAGTTATTCCAATTACTCTATTAGAAACGGGTTTTATATCATTACAGCTCCGCAGAGTGGATATGTTTCCAAAACGCAAATTCGTGGAATCAATGAGACAATCAAAGAAGGTCAGGCTGTGTGCACAATAGTCCCGGAGGGCGCAAGGCTTGCTGTTGAACTTCATGTTAAGCCAACAGATGTTCCATTAATCAACGTTGGACAATCGGTGAATTTTGTTTTCGATGGTTGGCCTACCGTGGTGTTCAGTGGTTGGCCCAAAGCGAGTTTCGGGACATTTCCCGGCGTGGTATATGGCATCGACAATATGATTGGTGAGCGCGGTGAATATCGCGTATTGATCAAAGCGAATGATATCAAGAAAAAATGGCCTTTGCAACTAAAAGTCGGTATTGGTGCAAGGGGATATATGCAACTCAAGACAGTACCTATTTGGTATGAACTGTGGCGGATATTAAATGGATTTCCCGCAGATTTTTATATTCCTACGCTGCAAAAAGACAACCCTAAGAAATGAAAAAAGAAACCCAACTACATCAATTCCAGGTGCTTGATTCCAAGTGGTTTAAGATATTTTGCAGGAGATTTTGGGCTATCTCGAGCTTATTTTTCAGCGCGCTAACTGTTACTGGACAATCCTCATCAAACATTAACGATAGTAGTATCACCATTAAATTGTACGATGTTGTAAATCAAGTCCTGGCCTATCATCCAAGCATCAAAGAGGCGAAGCTAAACCGACCTATTGCAGATGCTAATTTGATGGCTAGCAAAGGGGCGTTTGATCCTAGCATTGCATTTGTGCGGGGCGACAATATTTCAACCAAGGATAACCAATACCAAAGTCAATCTGTTGATTTAAATGTGCCATTATATACTGGCGGCAATGTAAAATTGGGCAACCGTAATTACAATGGCAGTTATTATTCTGAATCTGGGAACAACTTTATTGAAGCGGAGATTCCCCTATTGAAGAATTTAATTACCGATTATCGAAGAACCACCTTGGCGAAAGCGAAGTTAAATATTGGCATGGGTGAAGCATATCGTGACCAAATGGTAAATGATGTGATGTATGCGGTAGTTTTGACCTATTCTGAGTGGTTTTTGGCCTATGAATCGGCGAATCGGGTTAGTGAAGTGGCGGCTTTGGCTAAACAACGACAATTGGGACTACGTCAGTTATTGCTATCCGGTGCAGGGAATGCGGTGGACACGATGGAAACTTTTGTTCAATGGCAGCAATACGAGGCCAAGAGAAGGCTATATGAATGGAAAACCGAAAAACAACGTTTGTTGCTCAGTATGTATTTGTGGGATGCGAATGGAAATCCGGTGGAGCCTGCAACCCAATCTAGGCCCAGCAGGCTAGGTATGGACTGGGTGGACAGCCTCGTACAAGAAGCACATAGCTCCCTATTCTCAACAGACTCCACTCCTATTATTCAACCTAGCATCCAAATGAGCAGAATCAAATTACAATCCTCTAAACTGGATTTTCAACTCGCGAAGAATCAAATGCTCCCTAATCTCGATTTGAAATATCGCTACTATCAACCAGGCAATTTGAGCAACCCTAATCCTATCAATATGAATGAAACCTATGGTTTTGGCCTGAGTTTCCAAACCGGTATTTTTGTTAGGCAGCAACGAGGTCAATACAATATGATGAAATTTGGCATCGCACAACAAGAACTCAATCTTCAAAACAAACTCCGTAACTATCAAGTCAAATCGGACGCCCTCTATAAGGAATACACCATCATTTCTGAGCAATCCAAACAGTGGAATAGCGTAGCCGAAAACCAGTGGAAATTGTATTCAATGGAAAAGCAACGACTCGAAGCAGGGGATGTCAACTTTTTCATCCTAAATACCCGTGAAATACGACTTCTCGATGCGCAATTAACCGCATTGGATTATGGCTTTCAACGACAAGAATCGGGAATCAATTATTTGTATTATTTGGGTTGGCTGAGGATGCGCTAAGTCATCCCTTCATTCGTTGTTAATTTGTGGATAATACCTACCCCATTTCCGCTGTAATCGTGGGGTTTTAAGGTATTTTTACGAATCAAATAATAACAACAAAGTCAGATGACGGAAGATTTAAGTAGAGCGAATTATGACGCGGACAATATTCAGGTATTAGAAGGGTTAGAAGCGGTTAGAAAAAGACCTGCCATGTACATTGGTGATATTAGCGCAAAAGGCTTACATCACTTGGTTTACGAGGTGGTTGATAACAGTATCGATGAAGCATTAGCGGGTCACTGTAAAAACATCAAGGTTTTCATTTTGCCAGACAATGCCATTCGCGTTGAGGACGACGGTCGTGGTATCCCTACCGGATTACACACCAAGGAAAATCGCAGTGCGTTGGAAGTGGTAATGACGGTGTTGCACGCTGGAGGTAAATTCGACAAGGATACATATAAAGTATCGGGTGGTTTACACGGTGTGGGTGTGAGTTGTGTGAATGCACTTTCAACCGATTTAAAAGTTACCGTTTACCGCGAAGGAAAAATCTTCCAACAAGAATATAAAATTGGAAAACCTCAATATCCAGTAAAGGAAATTGGCGTTTCTGATCGTAGAGGTACAGTGGTTGAATTCACGCCAGACAATACCATTTTCCAAGTCACTGAATACAACTTCGATACTTTACAGAATCGTCTGAGAGAATTGTCTTACCTAAACAAAGGAATCCGTTTGTCGTTGTGCGATGAGCGCGAAGCCGAAGAAGACGGTTCTTTCCGCAGCGTTGAATACTATAGCGAAGGCGGTTTGAAAGAATTCGTAACCTTTATCGATGGAACTCGTGAAAAATTGATCCCCTTCCCAGTGTATGCTGAAAGCGACAAGCATGGTATTCCAGTGGAGATTGCTTTCCAGTACAATACGGGTTATGCAGAGAACTTGCACTCGTATGTCAACAACATCAACACAATCGAAGGTGGAACGCACGTAGCGGGCTTTAGAAGGGCCTTAACGCGTACATTGAAATCCTATGCCGAACGGATGAAGTTGCTGGAAAAAGTGAAAATTGAAATTTCGGGCGATGACTTCCGTGAGGGATTAACCGGTGTAATTTCGGTGAAGGTGCAAGAGCCACAGTTCGAAGGCCAGACCAAAACTAAGTTGGGTAATAACGAGGTAATGGGTGCTGTAGATATGACCGTGGGTGAAATGCTCGACAACTACTTGATGGAAAACCCCAAAGAAGCTAGAATTATTGTCGACAAAGTAATCATCGCCGCCCAAGCCCGTGCCGCAGCTAGAAAAGCGCGCGAAATGGTACAGCGTAAAGGTGCAATGAGCGGAATGGGATTGCCAGGTAAATTGAGCGATTGCTCAAAGACCGATCCAGCCGCTTGTGAGATTTTCTTGGTAGAGGGAGATTCAGCGGGTGGAACTGCCAAGCAAGGTCGTGACCGAGAATTCCAAGCCATCCTTCCTTTGAGAGGTAAAATATTGAACGTTGAGAAGGCTTTGGAGCACAAAATCTATGATAACGAAGAAGTAAGAAATATGTTCACAGCCATGGGGGTTCACATTGGAACAAACGAAGAAGGTGAAAAGGAACTCAATCTTTCCAATTTAAGGTATCATAAAATCGTAATTATGACGGATGCCGACGTGGATGGTTCGCACATCAGAACCTTGATCCTTACCTTGTTCTTCCGCCACATGAAAAAACTAATCGAAAACGGTCACTTGTATATCGCAACGCCTCCTTTGTATTTGGTTAAGAAAGGCAAAGAAAGCAGATATTGCTGGGATGATAACGGACGTGATATCGCCATTAAAGATTTGGCAAAAGGCGGCAATGAGGACAGCGTAGGCGTTCAACGATACAAAGGTTTGGGTGAAATGAATGCCGAGCAGTTGTGGGAAACTACGATGGATCCATCAAGAAGAACTTTGAAGCGTGTGGCATTGGATAGCGCCGCTGAAGCCGATAGAATTTTTAGCATGTTGATGGGTGACGATGTTCCGCCTCGCAGAGAGTTTATCGAAGCAAACGCGAAATACGCCAAGATCGACGTATAACGATTTGGGATTTTCTCCCATAAAATACTTTATGAATTATTGAAATCGAATGGCCCTGGAAGGGGTCATTCTTTTTATCCACTGCACCGGAATCAGAGCGGCCATCACACTTGCCAGAAGTACGCCCAAGTTGACAATCACGATAGCCCAAGGATTCAGTTCAACCATTACGTATTGCACAAAATAAACGTCTTGGTTTAGTGTTAAAAAGTGTGTTTGCTGCTGAATCACACAGAGTAGAACGGCCAAGGCATCACCAATTAGCAAACCCAATCCAACGATGTAAGCACTTTGCCAAAGGAATATACGTTGCAATCTACCAATGCTACTTCCCATGGCTTGGGCGATGCCAATGAATGATGTTTTTTCAACCATCAGAATTAACAAGATTGTCGACATAGCAATAAGCGCTACCAATGCCATAAGGGTTAGGATGACCCATACGTTTGTGTTTAGGATAGCCAGCCAATCATAGATTTGTCGATGAAACTGTCTTGAATCCGAAATACGCAATTCACCCGCGGCGGTTTGCATTGAGATTGCGGCCAGGTTGATGGGAGAATCTTTTGACTCCCAGAGTTCAATTTCTGTGAAACCGGCTTTGGGTTTGAGGTATTTCTGCACTAGGGCAAGCTCCGCGTAAACCACTTGGTTGTCGATTTGCTCAATCCCAGTTTCAAATATTCCGGCGATGAGCGGCCGCGCTGCGCGCGGCCGCCCCCTACCCGACGAATCCTCCACAAAAAATACAAACGTGGCCCTATCACCTGTATCTAATTGTAATCGCGATGATAGCGACTTGGAAATAAATACCCACGGCTCATTTTTTATCACCGATGAATCCAATTGCCTCAGCAAAAAGCCATTCATACAATAATGAAAATCATCGTAACCCATCCCCTTCGCCACAACCCCATCAATATCAACATCACCCTTTATAATTCCTGCCTTACTCGCAGATATTGCCGCCCTTTCAATGCCCATAACCTTAAGCTCCGAAGCATTTGCATTATTCACAAATTCAGGCAAGTATTGCGCTCCCACAACCAAAGGATCCGCCCCCTCCATATTCGCCGCATGGTCTATGATGTAATTTCCATGAACCTTCACTATCTTGTCCTTGATTCCATTTTGAAACCCTTTCACCGTGGCAATCGTTACAATCATGGTCGCAACGCTCAACGAAACCGCAGAAATTGCCAAACGCATCATATTTTTGGAGAATGAATTATCACCCTCCTTTATCAATCGAAACGCTATGAACCTGACCCAAGACACTATTGCTTTCAAAGGTAGGAAGCATCGATTGAAAATGACATTACAATTTTCATGGCTAGTAATTTATATTATCGCGGGGATTCATGTCGCTCAAGCCCAAAAATCAAAGCCCGCATCGCCAAGCAAAAACCCTCCCGTCACCGAACCCATTCCACCAAATAACTCGGTACAAGTCCTTTCCCCCGCGGCAAAGCCTCATAGCATTTACAATCCCAATGCCCAAAACTCACTCCCCATTTCTGTGGGCGCAGAGAATACGTCAGCCTATTTATCGATGCTAAGCGGCAAAAAAGTCGGCATTGTCGCAAATCCAACCTCAAAAATCGGCAATAGCCATCTCGTAGACACGCTCAAAAAACTAGGTGTTAAAATCGTGATGGTTTTTGCGCCAGAACATGGTTTTAGAGGCGATGCGGAAAATGGCGCCCACATCGAAAACGGCGTAGATCAAAAGTCGGGCCTCACCGTGGTTTCCCTTTATGGAAGTCATGTAAAGCCCAGTCCAAACGACATGAAACAGTTGGATGTCGTTCTGTTTGATATTCAAGATGTTGGCGCTCGATTCTATACCTATTTAACCACGATGCACTATGTGATGCAGGCCTGCTCAGAGCAAAACAAACCCTTAATCATTCTAGACAGGCCCAATCCCAATGGCTATTTCGTGGCTGGACCCATTTTGGAACCCAAATTCAAAAGCATGGTAGGCGTGCATCCGATACCCATCGTTCACGGAATGACTTTGGGCGAGCTCGCAAAAATGATCAATGGCGAAGGCTGGTTGAAAGATTCGGCTCATCCGAACATCAAACCTTGTAAACTCACTGTGATTCCCTGCGGAAACTACAACCACAACCGAGCGTATCCATTGCCCGTTCCTCCCTCTCCAAACCTACCGACAGAAAACTCAATCTATCTATACCCCACACTTTGTTTGCTCGAAGGCACCAACGTGAGCATGGGGCGCGGAACCGATAAACCTTTTGAATGCTTTGGTGCGCCGTGGTTAACGCAAGGAACCTATTCGTTTGTTCCTAGGGCGATTCCTGGAAAATCAATGACCCCTCCCTACCTTGGCGAAACCTGCAAAGGGGTATTGCTAAGCGACTTTGCATCGGGATATTTGATATCCTATCGGAATTTGTATATCGACTGGTTGATTATGCTATACCAAGATTGTCCAAATAAGTCACTGTTCTTCAATTCATTTTTCAATAAACTTGCGGGTAATGCTACCCTTCAGCAACAAATCGTATCGGGTAAGAGCTCCATGGAAATTCTGCAAAGTTGGCAACCCGGAATCGATGCTTTTTTGATCAAACGCAAACCCTATCTACTTTATCCTTACCAACCCGAATGGGGTATTTATTGATTGTTGTATCTTTGTAAAATGAAAACCATTTTAAGCATTTTCGTCGCTATTTCAGCGATTTCTTGCACCCAAACAGCAAATCAAATCGGTAAACCTGTGAATACCAGCGATGCTGTGTCTGTGAATGTGGGTCTAGAGAATTTCAAGAAGGATCGCAAAGCCGAAGCCGTATTATTCGGGAAAGTGGATGAAGTATGTCAGTCCGAAGGCTGCTGGTTCACCTATCAAACCGAAACAAAAAACATTACGGTTGATTTTGGCGATGCATTTACGGTTCCTAAGAACATTGGGGCCAAGGATTTGTATGCTGTGGGACATTTTTACAACGATACCACTGAGGATAAAATAGCAGTGGTTAAATTCCACGCCGACGGGGTAAAATTTAAATAATGTAAATTACGATTCAACTTGGAATCGAAAACCCTATAAAATGAATTAACTCGTAATGGATTGCCTGTTTATGAGATTGTTTGATTGAAGGATTGTTTAATTTATTGATTGGCTATCAACGCGAAAGGGCACCCAATGGGTGCCCTTTCGCGTTGATGATATAGTTGCCCTAAATGGGAATCCTATTACTTGATTTCAAAAGTATTCATAAAGGCTGTCGTGAAATTACCCGCCCTAAAATCAGGATCGCGCATCAATTGTAAATGCAATGGAACCGTAGTTTTCACACCTTCAATAATGAATTCGCCCAAAGCACGCTCCATCTTCACAATCGCTTCATCGCGGGTTTGAGCCGATACAATCAGCTTAGCGACCATGGAATCGTAGTATGGTGGAATGGTATAACCAGCGTAAATATGTGTATCCACACGAACTCCATGTCCGCCCGGACGGTTCAATTGAGTGATCTTACCTGGGCAAGGTCTAAAGTTATTATGGATATCCTCGGCGTTAATACGACACTCTATAGCATGTTTGGTTGGATAATGGTCCTTTCCAGAAATGGGAACACCTGCAGCGATTAAAATCTGCTCTTTCACCAAATCATAGTTAATCACTTCCTCTGTTACCGGATGCTCCACCTGAATACGAGTATTCATTTCCATAAAATAGAAATTGCGGTGCTTATCAACCAAAAATTCTACCGTTCCAAC
>Ga0209597_1003233_pt1 | contig 10123 bp, 7 predicted proteins | sample M_140625_MF_Meta_FD_187316 | JGI IMG/M metagenome (GOLD analysis project Ga0209597, IMG submission 187316) | Freshwater microbial communities from Lake Montjoie, Canada to study carbon cycling - M_140625_MF_MetaG (SPAdes) (version 2) | ecosystem: Environmental > Aquatic > Freshwater > Lake...
CCACTTTGGCCAATTCGGCATCAGGAGCATCATCCGGAGGAGTTACCGGAGGCAATCCATGGGCGGTGGCTAAGCCTTGGCCCAAGAAGGCAGCGTGGGTGGGAAACGCGGGCATCCGAGACTCCAACCAGGGGCGAGGTTTCCACGACTCGGTTCCGCCAATGAACCGGCTGGCCCACTCGGGCTTGAGCTTGCCACCGAGGAGCTCCCAGACAGGAAAGCCTTCGAATTTCCCGTGGCATTCCCTGCAATTCAGGGACATCGATTGTCGTTCCAGGAAGTCGGCGGCGGTGTGTCGCGTGAGCGAAGAACGGTCGGTCCGCCCGAAAGCGGCTAGGGCTAGGCGATCGGCGGAGGAGAGAGTGTAGCGGGGGGCTTTGGATTCAGGAGCGGGCGAGGAGGCCAGACAGCCCGCGGTCCAAGCGTCGGGCTTGAGCTCGGCCAAGGCGGGAGCTTTAAAGGTGTTGGGGAGATCCAGAGTGTGACAGTTAAGGCAGCCACTGCTCTGGACCAGATTCTTGCCCTTAAGGATGAGGGCTTCATCGGAGGCGATGGTCCGTTCCGAGGGTTTGTCTGCGGCGGATTCGAGGTAAGCGGCCAATTGGAACGCCTCTTCGTTGGAGAGCTTAAAGTCGGGCATGCCAATCCACGCGAAGTGTTCCGAGGGCTTCAGGAGGAAGGCGACCAGAGCACCCGGAGTGAACTTGGCCAGCACGTGCTTTTGGGAAATCTTGGTCGGGTCGGCCTTGGCATCGTCAGGAGCCACGTGGCAGGCGACACAGTGGAGTTTTTCATACAGGGACTTGCCAGCCTCCACCAATTCGGCCGTGGAAGAAGCGCTGGGTTTGAGAGGGGTGGTCGCTTTAAGGGAACCTAGGAAGGCCGCAATGGCCTCGGAGTGAGAGGCCGTGTCAGCTCCGTGGAAGAGCGAGGGCATGGGAGAGCCGGGTCGGAGGGATTCCGGGTTGGCGATCCATTGAGCCATCCAGGACGAATGCCTCCGAGAGCCAATGCCACTGAAGGTCGGAGCGTCGGCCTTCAGATCGGGCATGCCGCCCTGAGTGGTGTGACAGTGCGAGCACCGGAGTTCTGCAAACAGATCGCGGCCTCGTCGCAGCTGGTTGGCCGAGGTGATGTCCGCGCTGGCAGAGTGGCTGAGGGCACCCACGGGAAGGGGATTGAAGGGAACCTCTTTGCCGGACCAATACACACGCACCAGGGCCTCTCCGGTCTTGGGAGCCGAGTATTCGGTGACGAGTTTGTTGGCTCCCTTGTTGAGTCGGACCTTCGAGCTGTCGATCCACGCCGGGCTTTTGCCGTCGGCATCGAGCACAACCGCATCATTAATGGAGACTTTCAGGTGACCCGTGAAGAGTCCATGGAAGGAGTATTCGCCTCGAAGATCGACGGAGAGCTCTCCAGACCAGGATGAGGTGAAGGGCCCCGGAACCAAAAAGGGTGTCGCAGGTTCTCCCGAAGGCACGAACAAGGCGATCCCGTCGGCAACTCGGTGATCGGACGAGGTTCCCGAGCGCAGAGTTTGAGCCAACCCGGCCGACGCTTCGGCTGCCATCAGGTCATTGAGCGCGAAGAGCCCGAGGCAGACCGAGGAGAGCAGCACCACGCAGCGAATGAAGACGCAAAAGAAACGCACGACGATGGATGGTAGACGGGCCCATAGGAGGGTCAAGCCAGCCTACCGACCGATCCAAAGAAGGGGTGGGTAAAACCCCTATTCAACAGTCATCAATCGGGCCGAGCGGTATCACCGATTTGGGGGGCTCCATCGATGATGTCTGCGGCGGCGGTCGTTGGATTGCTCCATCGGGATAACCGGACTCGGCCAACACGGTTGGACGAACGGTATACTTCCATAAAGGACCCGGTGGGTGGCAGAGTGCTAAAGGAATAATCGAGGACTACAAACCGGAGGCGCTCATTGACCAGAACCACCGAGCCCACACTGGCATCGAGCGGGCGGATAACGGCTGGGAAGTCCGGAGCTGGCATGAGTATCTGGGCTCGCGAGGAGGCGGAGCATCCGCAGAGGGCCACCAAACCGACAACGAGAGCCGGCCCGAAGGCCGAGACCCATCCTCGGCGACGTAACCAATCCAAGAGAGGGGGCTGCATGGCGGACAGACAAGCATGCCCAGCGATCAGGTCAACCGTGTGGAGTGGCTAAAATTCGGTTCTGGCGTGCGGGATTGCTCCTGAGGCGTCGGCCGTTATGCTGCGACCTATGGATTGGCAGAAAATAGCGGCTCTGTGCGTGGTGGGAATCACGTTGGGGTTGTTCTTCTGGGCTCGATGGGGACCGCGGCGTTTGGGGAGTCGAGGGGGAGGGTGTGGCTGTTCGGGCGGCGCTTCAGCCAAGGCGGGACCTCGATTGATCGTGCAAGGTCGACGTGGAGAGCGCCCCCAGGTCCTTCTCCGATGAGCCTCATGCCTCTAGCAGTAAGGGTGTGTCTGCTGGTTCTTGTTGTTTGGACCGGACTGTTGTCGGTCGCGGTCGCCGAAGAGTCCGCGGAGTCCCTGGGACGTGAGTGGGCCCAGCGGTTGCGCACGGTAGTTCCCCAAGATCCATCGACCAATCAGGCGGTCTTGAAGATCCGCAATCGGGAGGGACGCAGTCAGATTCCGGTGACAGTCATCACTCAACCGGGAAAGGGTCGTTGGTCGGTGGAATACCAAGTGGCAGGCGATGGCGGAAAGGGCGGGCGGGAGATTTCACGGATCCACTACAATGCGGAGGGTCCTCCGACGTATGAAGCATGGGTCGAAGCTCCCGGGAAACCGTCCACCAAGGAGGGCCTAGCGCCTGGTGATAGAGTAATAGCTAACAGTGATTTTTTACTCAGTGAATTGGGTATGGAGTTTCTTCACTGGAAAGAACAGCGGATTAATGGCCGAGAATTGAGCAATGGTCGATGGTGCAAGGTACTTGAGAGCACGTCCAAGAAACCCGAAGGACCCGCTTCGGTCAGGTCGTGGATCGATGAAAAGCTGGGAGTGGTCTTGAGTGCTGAGGTTTATGACGCGCGCAACGTCCGGCTTAAGCATTTCTCAATTACCCAGTTCCGCGAGCAGGCTGACCGATGGACTTGCAGTGTGAGCATGGTCGACGACGTCCGCGGGACCAAGACCGAGTTGACGTTTGATGGCCCGGTTCCTCGATGACCCTGGGCGCAGATTGAGGGCGGAGAGACCTTAGGACACCGATGAAGCACCGGCTGCCGGGGGCTGGAGCTTTGGGTCGGAGGTCTTGGTGGCATCCAAGGCTTCGCCGACCAATTTGGCGAGCGACAGGTTTGCGGCCAAGGAATTTTCAGCCTTCCGAATCGCATCGAGGGCATGAGTCACCGAAGGGCGCCCAGCATCTTCGGCGGTTGAAAGATCCCTCCCATGAGCAGTCCGGATGGCGAGCAGGATGGATTGAAGGGAGAGTTCGTTCAGGGGTTTAGCCGGTACAAACGCGGATTCTGCGCCCGAGGTTTCGTGCAAAAGGCCGGAGGTGGCCAGCGACTGGAGCAAGGAGGCAGCGAGTTTAGGAGGGATTCCCAATTGGTTGGCCAGTGACGAGGCAGCCGGAGGGCGCTCGCCCCGTTGGAAGCACATCCCAATGGCGGTCATCAAACGCAAGGCGGCGAATTCGCGCCCGTTTTGGTGGATCGAGTCGGCCTGACGGTCTTGAAGGTAAGCGCCACGGTTTTGGAAGACGTAGGCCACTTGCGATCCAAAGAGCAGGATCAACCAAGAAAAGTAGAGTCCGAGGAGGAACAGAGGCACAGCACCCAGGGAACCATAGATCTTGGAGTAGGTGACGACTCGGGTATTGTAGAGGGCTCCCAGTTGGGAGTTACCCCACCAGAGGGTGGCGGCCACCGCTGCTCCAACGGCAGCCGATCGGGGATCGACCCGAGTATTGGGCATCAACAAGTAGAAGAGGCCAAAGGCAATGGTCAGCGTGATGATGGGGAGAAGGGCGGTGTTGAGCATGCCCAAGAGGGGGAGTCTGCGCATCCATTCAACGTGTTCGAAGGTGGCCTGGACATAACTGGAGGTGGTGACCAAGGCCAGGATGGCCGGCCCCAGCGTCAGAACGCCCCAGTAGAGGAGAATGCTGTTCCACCAGGACCGAGAGCGGGTGACACCCCAGATGTCGTTGAAGGCAGCTTCGATGGTCCGCATCATTGAGATAGCGGCAAAGATCAGACCGATCATCGCGGTGATGCCGATTGTGCCGAATGGGATGTCTGAGACGATCTTGACGATTTCGGTGACCACGGCCTCCTGCGAAACGTTGGCTCCTTGTTGACCCGACAATCCCAACGTGGGAGCCACATTTTGGACCAACTGAGAAATCCAGCGATCGATCGATTTCTTGGCGTTATCGATTTGGAAGATCCCCAGCATGCTGATCGCTACCGCCAGCAACGGCACCAAGGCCATCAGCGTCGTGTAGGCCAGGGCCGAGGCCCGGACTTGGCAGCGGTTCTTCCCGAAGAATCGGAGCACCAAAGCCCAGAAGTGGGTGAATTTCTGGAATGCGGACAGAGACTCGGGATCCGGATGGGCGTGGACACCGTCGCGGAAGGTGGCCGCGACATCCGCCTGGATTTGTTGGAGACGCGAGGGCTTCGGCACGGGGCGACGGTACTCGGACTTCGTTGGTCTCGGCAACTCTCCATACCATCTGGCAAGGACTGGAGGCGCCCAATTAATCCGCATGAGAGCGCTCGTGCTGGAAGGATTGAGTGAGCAGGGCTGAATTTGTTGTGAGACGGTGCGTGAGTGGGTCTATGGCCGGATTCAGGTCTGTAACGAGCAAGCAACGAAGTCTTTGTGGAAGAAGACTCGATAAGAACGACCGATCCCGCTAAATCGTTGAGGGTTAGAGGTCGCCGCAGCACTGATTGTGGGCCCCTGGGGCGTCTAAGTGTTCCTCCGAGCAGCAGGCATTGGGCTCGGATTCCTCCTTCGACGGAGCTGCCATCATTCGTTTGAGGAAGAGACTCAAGACCGAGACATCGGCGGGGGTTACACCGCTGATTCGGCCTGCCTGACCCAAGGAGGAAGGTTGAATGGATTGGAGCTTCAAGCGCGCCTCGATTCGCAGGCTGGGTACTTGTCCATAGTCTAGAGAGGTCGGGATGCTTTGACTCTCCCAAAGACGCTGACGATCGACCTCAGCTTCTTGCCGATCGATGTAGCCTGCGTATTTGAGGGTGATTTGGACCTGCAGAGTGACCTCGTCGGGCAAATCGGTTCGGAGGCCGGGCAGGGTACGATACTCGACTTCCGGCCGCTTGAGGAGATCAGACAGGAGGTCCTGACCATGTCGGGTGGTTTGAAGTCGACGGACTTCTTCCTGGATCGATAGAAGTTTGGTGGAGAATCGATCAAAGTGCCGCTGAGGCAGTAAACCGATGTCCCGACCGATGGGGCTCAGGCGTTGGTCAGCATTGTCCTGACGGAGGAGGAGGCGGTATTCGGCCCGGCTCGTGAACATCCGGTAAGGCTCCAAGGTACCTTTGGTGACGAGATCGTCGATGAGAACCCCAATGTAAGCCTGATCTCGTCGGAGGACGATCGGGTCTTTGCCTTGAACTCGTCGGGCGGCATTGATACCGGCCATGATTCCTTGGGCGGCGGCTTCCTCGTAGCCCGACGTGCCATTGATTTGGCCCGCTAGGAACAGATTCTGGCAGCAGCGGGTTTCTAGGCTGGGAGAGAGTTGGGTGGGATCGGAGAAGTCATACTCTACCGCATAGGCGGGCCGGAGGATTTCTGCGTGTTCGCAGCCAATAATAGAACGAACCATTTCCACCTGAACTTCGAAGGGGAGGCAGGTCGAGAACCCGTTGACGTAGATTTCGTCGGTCGCGATCCCTTCCGGTTCTAAGAAAATCTGATGTTTGGGTTTTTCGGCGAATCGGACGAATTTATCTTCAATGCTGGGACAATAGCGGGGTCCAACGCCCTCAATGACACCGGAGTACATTGGGGACTTGTGCAGGTTCTGCAGGATGATTTCCCGGGTGCGGTCGGTGGTATGAGTAATGTAACAGGGTTCCTGACCGCCATGTCGGGCGAGGATGGATCCAGGAGGGTAGGGCCCTGGAGGAGGCGTGGAACATCCGGTACGTTGTTCCACGTGGAACAAAGGATCATTCCAGAGGTCCTCTTTCCAATAAGTGAACCAAGGAACTGGTTCATCGCCCTGTTGGGGCTCAGTCCGGGTGAAATCGATGGACTGACGGACTAATCGAGGGGGCGTACCGGTCTTCAGGCGACCTAGTCGGAGTCCTATCTCTGCCAGGGACCCTGACAGGCCGGTGGCCGCCGATTCACCCGCACGACCGCCAGACTGTTGATTGGCCCCAATGTGCATGAGGCCCCGCAGAAAGGTCCCGGTAGTTACAATGACTGTTTCGGCGAGGAATTGGACCTCCAGGGCGGTTTCGACCCCATAAACCCGTCCGTCACGATGGAGGAGACTCACTGTTTGGCCTTGTTTGCAGTCCAGGAGCGGTTGGCGTTCGCAAACCCACTTCAAACGGAATTGGTAGGCCTTTTTATCGCATTGCGCCCTGGGAGCCCATACCGACGGCCCCTTCTTCGTGTTGAGCATCCGGAATTGCAGGCCGCAGAGATCGGTGGTCTTTCCCATCTCACCGCCCAGAGCATCGATTTCGCGGGTGAGATGACCTTTGGCAAGGCCTCCAACGGCGGGATTGCAGGACATTTGCCCGATCGTGTCTAAATTGATGGTTAACAGGAGCGTTTTGCAGCCCATCCGAGAGGCTGCCAAAGCCGCTTCAACTCCAGCATGGCCAGCCCCCACCACAATGACATCATACCGCTTTGGATAGACGAACATGCAGTGAGGGTATTGATTTCTTCCCAATCAGCAATCTCAGGCCGAGGCGGTGATTCGAATCCACTGTTCCACGTGGAACAGTGCGGAGAAGCGAGGGTGAGGAACGCACGCCTTAGCCAAAGCACTTGCAGGATGAAGAACGCCCCAATCGTTACTTGGTCGAAGGCTGAGCCATTAAACGGGTTGAAACGCAAAATTTAACGATAACGAAATCAATTAACAGGAATCCATGCGTGAAACCTGTGGATTAACGCAGAGCAGAGCGTTGTTCGTTCCGCTATTTTCAGAGGCTATCTTCCCAACCCGCGGCTGGATTCTGTGGCTATGGAGATGCCTTCGATAGGGTCGATGGACCGAAGGGGTGCCTAGGTGTGATGGGCGAAATTTAAACCACGAATTTAGAGCTTGCTAACTCGAGTCAGAGACGATCTAGTCCCCACTGAAACTCTCATACAAGAACTCTATGAAACTGATCCTCGCTGTTGCGGTTCTGGCCGCCCTGTCCACCGCTACCTTCGCCAAAGAAGTGACCCTGACGGGCGAAGGCAAGTGCCTGAAGTGCGCCCTCAAGAAGGCTGATAAGTGCCAGAACGTCGTCGAAGTGAAAGAAGGCGACCATACCACCACCTACAAGCTGACTGGTGATGTCTCCAAGGGTTTCCACAAGGAAATCTGCAGCGAGACCAAGAAGGTCAAAGTGACCGGAACCTTGGACAAGGAACACCACGAGTTGGCCGTGACCCATATCGAGGCTGTCAAGTAACAGACCTTTAAGAAGAGGCTGGCCGTAATTCCAGCTCGAAGACAAACCCGCCTGGCTCAGGCGGGTTTTTTATACCCTGTAGGGCTCAGTTTCCGACACCGCTGAAGGAACATTTCACCGAAAAGGGGGAGATTTTGTCTCTATCAGCGCGGTTTATCAGCGCGGTTTATCAGCGCCTAAAAAATTCAAGCGCTCAAAGAGTTTCAGCGCTCAAAAAGGGCCCAAAAACGGGCTGAAAATATGGTTGGCCAACATGGATTCGAACCATGACTAAGGGCGTCAAAGGCCCCTGTGCTACCATTACACCATCGGCCAACAGCGAGGCGAGTCTAGGACGGGTCCTTGCCGGCTGAAAGTGAATTCCACAGGGAACGACCGGCTCTCATCAATTTTACGCGCCGGCGACAAGGTGTCGCCAATCAGAAAACCCTAGGTTATCACTGGATCCCATTAGCGCTTCCGACATTCCATCTGATGTGGTTTTTATTCCACCGGCTGCCCTGCCCATCATCAGGCGACGGTCCCGGCTGTCCTTGATCGCTGCTGTTTTGTCGGTGCCTTCCTTCGGGATTCTTCTCATCACCCCCGGGTGGCTGTTTCAGCGGATGATGGCGATGGACATGAACGGCTTGGGGCCGGTTGTCCTAACCCTTTTCGTAGCAGTATGGGTCGGTTTTATTGGGTCGATCTTCGGTGGGCTCGCGCTACGGCGGCTTCAAGGCCCGGATCCTGAGCGTCGTGGTCGGGTTTGGGCTGTGTTCGCAACGGCCGGTATACGGGGTCTGTTGATGGTTATTGGCGGAACTTTTGGTTCCGTGGTTTTAGGCCGCGCGGGCGAAGAGGGGGGTGATCCGGAGTTTTTCAAGTCACGGTGGATTGCCGGGTTAGCTCTCACCCTCCTGTTGAGTGGGGTGTACCTCCGCTCTCGTCGTCGCGGCGTTCAGAAACCTCGACGGGGACGCGGTTGGTGGGCCTTTGCCGGGGGATTACTGCTGCACCTAGTTCTCATACCAGCATTACCGTTTTCGATGTTCCAGGCGTGGGTCACATTCCACCCAGAAATCGTCCGAGGAGGCGGTCAGAATCGGCGTTATGGAGGTCCGCAGGAACCTGGGCTCTTTGCACAGCGTCAATTGCGGCTGAAACCAGTGGCCGAGAAGCCAACGACGGTGGTTCTCAGGTTCTGGGAAAATGGGAAGCCGCGTGAGTTGGGGCGGCGGGTGGTCAACGATGCGTCGGCCTTGGAATGGCGGCTGATCGAGGGCCCGGGTTCGACTCAGGGACTGAGCCTGCATTGGACCAAACCAGCCACCACGCCTCTGGAAACGTGGTCATTGGCCTTGCCGGCCGGAGTTGAACTCACCCCGGTGCTCGAACCGCAGAGCCTGACGTTGCCTAAGGGAACGAAGACCAACGTGTGGATCTTCCAGAATTTCGATCAACCGCTTGTCACCCCGACTATCGCCAGTCCTGATTGGGCGGTGGAGGTGCTTGTAGAATCGGGATCTCCATCGCCTTAAAGCACCTCGCAAACAGCGTGGATACCCCGTTGGTCCGAACGATTTCTGTTGGATTCATTGTGCTGGCTGCGCCCACTCGAGCCAGCGCTGGGTTGTACGCTCGTTACGGGCCTCCAATGGGTTGGTTCCCGGTTCTCGCTTCGTTTTGTTAAGGAATTTGTTGCGCTATCATTGACCCGCCAACGGACTGGTTCCGGCTGAATCGGCGGAAACCTCTTCGATGGCTTTGAGGCAATACCACTTCACGGCGCCGCTCATGGGTGGATCTAGCTCCTCGAGCGCTTCGGGAGAACACCAACGGATGTCCCGATGCTCTTCGACCGCCAGGGTGAGCGAGCCACTGATGGGACGGGCAAAATAAATCATGCCGATGTGTTCGTGAGTGGCATGAATGCGGTGGATGTCGAGGAATCGGGGAGCAATGAGGGCCCGGGTACCGGGTTCGGTGGTTGGCGGTCGCTCGCCGAGAAGCTCGATTTCCAGACCGCTCTCCTCACGGGCCTCCCGCAAGGCCGCTTGCTCCGGGTCCTCGTCTAATTCGATGTGTCCGCCGAGTGGCAGCCATTTGCCGAGCTTGCGGTGTAGAATGACCAGCACCTTCCGGTCTTGAACGACAAAGAGGGCGACGGTGAAATCGATATTTTCATGGAGATGCGGCATGGGTGGATGAATGGATGCAGAGCTAGGGTGACGATAAAAGAGCCCCCAGGTTTCGGATTTATCCGTGAGCTGGGGTCCCAAGAAAAGTCGATCAAGGGCTTATCGGAGCCAACTTACCCAATGAGTGCTGTGAGGGTCGAGGGCCCGGTCGATTTGCTTCAATCGTAACCAGTGGCCGATGGCTGCGGTCAGCACTCATGTCTGGGGTTTTCTTGACTCCGCAATCAACAACGATCGCCATGAAACGTTTGTCTTTAGCCTCCCTGTTGGCCATTAGTGGCCTGATTCTTTCCACCG
>Ga0209597_1003237_pt1 | contig 10119 bp, 10 predicted proteins | sample M_140625_MF_Meta_FD_187316 | JGI IMG/M metagenome (GOLD analysis project Ga0209597, IMG submission 187316) | Freshwater microbial communities from Lake Montjoie, Canada to study carbon cycling - M_140625_MF_MetaG (SPAdes) (version 2) | ecosystem: Environmental > Aquatic > Freshwater > Lake...
GATTGAAGCGCAACGAATATATAATGAAATGGCAATGAAACAAATATTGTCATTTGGAACAAAAGAAGGAACATTTTTATTAAACGGGGTTGTGATTGGTCACAATAAAAAAATGCCCAGTAATGTAAATGATATTGTTAGATGCGGTACTGATCCAAAGACCAAGAAGTCTGTGGTGGAAAAAGTGGTTTATAATGGGTATGATTCCATTAGTGGTGCGATGAATAAGACGGTTACAAATGTGGGGGTTGGTGATATACCTGGACTGGTAAATGGGTTTAAATTTTTGAACGGACCTTGTAATCCTTGTGCGCCGCTTGATAATCCGCCATCATACTCCTGTCCTTTTTCTTTGAACACAGGAAATGGTGCGGAGGTGAGTCCTATATGGAAACTTTTATGGTATCCTGGAGGGGTTCCTCCTACTGCTAGTAGTAGCGATTCTAAAACATCGAGTGCGACCACTACAACTGGTGAAAATTTTCCAGTTCTCAAACCAATTATACAAAATATGAATAAACAAAATTTTCCTATTCTTACACAGTTGTTGAATGAGGTTAATAAATTTGATTATATGAGTGTTATTAAGAATAATGTTAATAATGTTAATAATGTTAATAATGTTAATAATGCGAATGTAAAAAAATATTAACTTGATAATGTTTGATATTTGATGTTTGATGTTTGATGTTTGATTTTTTAACAATATTCGTTTATAATATATTTTTAATTTTAAACTATATTATACTAGTAATTAAATGATTTATGAATTTTTAGAACATGTGGATACAAAATTTTTTGATCGTAAAGATTTAATTATTTTTGACGTTGGTTCTAGAGATTGTCAACAGTCTATTGAATTTTATCATAGATTCCCAAATGCTCGTATTTTTGCCTTTGAATGTAATCCAAATACATTACCCATTTGTAGAAAAAACATTGAACATTTTCAAGACAGAATTACTCTAATAGAAGGAGCGGTTTGTGATTATGATGGTGAAATTACATTTTATCCCATAGATCAAGAAAAAACGGTCACTACCTGGACTGATGGAAATCCTGGCGCATCGTCTTTATTTAAAAGTAGTGGTACTTATGACGGTATTGAAAAATACGTTCAAAATGAAGTTGTTACCAATTGTCATCGTTTAGATACAGTTATTGAAAAATACAATATTCCAAAAGCGGATATTATTTGGATGGACATACAAGGAGCTGAATTATTGGCATTGAAATCGCTTGGTAAATATTTGAATTATGTTGAATATATATATACTGAGGTAACATATAATTGTGAAATCTATGCTGGACAGGTATTGTTTGAGGAACTTCATGATTTTATGCTAAAAAATCATTATATTGTAATAAATAATTTGAATATAGGTAAATGTTGGCTAGATAATGTTTTTTATAAAAATACAAATAACACTTATTATAAAGATAAATATGAGAAACAGGGGATTTATTTTGATATTGTTATTTTACTTGGACCAAATGATATGAATCAAATAAACAGACAACTTGAATATAATAAAAAAAATATAATCGGGTATAGAAATATTTATATAATTCCTTATGACCCGAACATTCAGTTTGAAGGATGTATAACTATTCCGGAGAGTATGTTTCCTTTTAATATTTGGTCTGTTTATAATTTTCACGGTAAAACGAATCGTGGGTCTTGGTATTTACAACAACTTTTTAAATTATATGCCGGGGTTGTTATTCCAGATATTATGGAAAGATATTTAGTTATCGACAGCGATACCATATTTTTAAAACCTACCACATTTATTCAAGATGGGTTGTGTTTATTGAATTATTCTGACGAATTCTGGGGTGAATATTTTTTATTTATGGAGAGACTACACCCATCTTTTAGAAAAATGCATGAAAAATCAGGGGTGTGTCATCATATGATGTTTGAAACAAAATACGTAAAAGAAATGATTGAAATGGTTGAAAAACACAATGACAATCATTATTTTTATGATATATTTTTATATAAAGTAAATCAAAATTTTATTCATTTTTCAGGTGCGTCCGAATATGAACTATATTTTAATTATATGTTAAATTATCACAGTGATAAATTTATATTGAGAAAATTATTGTTTATTAATACTGGCGATTTTGATCATAAAACTAATCTCTATAATGATTTGAATTTAGATTATGTTTCTGTTCACTGGCATATTAACGCAAACAAACCAAAATAAAAAGAAAAAGAAAATAAAAAGAAAATAAAAAGAAAATAAAAAGAAAATATTTTATCGACCGCTATGGGTTTTTATTATCGGGAATTGTTGTAGTTTAATACTATTTTTTTCATTCATATATTGATCATAATCACAATCCCAATTACAATATTGATTAATGTAATGATGTATATCGCCTAATAAGGTGGGAACCTGGGTTTGAATTGAATCCGAACAAACTAGACCGAATACTCTTTCCAAACAACAACGCTGTGTTCTCGTGCTTATATGATCCAGTAAATTGAATAAATGGTAGGTTTTGTCGAGGGTTGATGATATGTATTCAGTGTTTATGATTGACATGACGCCATAAGAACCGGTCCATTGCTCTTTTTTTTCATATAATTCTAGTAATCTTTGGGTGTGTTCAGGATTTAACTTGGAAATGAGATTTTTGATCTCACCTGTAAGGTCTGGGTTTGGAGGTTTTTCCCAGAAATGCTGAAAATTCCATATAAATTTTACCTTCGAAATTGAGGGTGTTGGAATTGGTTTTTGAATGAATACGGAATCGTGTATAATGATCGCGGTTTGGAACAACTTGTATTTATTCAAATAATAATAGGGTAATAATTCACCTCGACCTGGGAATTCCGATTGAATGAAAAAAACATTCGTTATTAGGGGAGTGTCTGGGAGGGTTTTTACGTATTCATAATTGCTGTTATCATCTATTATGATTACTATATTTGTTGGATACAATTTACGAATACAACTATAACACTCGTTCCAATATTTGTTTGTTTTTTCTGAGTTTACATGGCGGGTTATTACAAAACCGTAGCTTGTTGTCATTATTCTATGTTTTATTTAAATATTAGATATTATATTTAAATTTGTTCTCTTGATTTATTATATACTTAATTTTTGTGTGGGTTGTCTTGGTGGGCTCTTGGTTGCGACCTTATTCAATAATATTTTGTCCAACTCTGTGAGTGGCTCAAAATCATCTGGGGTTATATCACTTGGTGCGAGGGGGGGACTTGGTGTTCTAGATCTTGACAATGATAATGATGTCATTTCTGAGATGATTTTCCGTTGAGTTGGCGTTGTGTTATCACTCAGGTGACGAAATAGGGTGGGGGTCTTTGGAGGTCTTGGTAAATTGAGGTTGTAGTCGTCGTCATATTGTGGGGTTGATACGATATAAGATGTTTGACGTCCTTGTGAATGCTGTCTGGCGCCTGAATACATTGCCCCTTTTAATGTCGCAAATGTTTTGTAACTGATATACAAGTCTTCATACAAGGTTTGATGAAACTTATCGTGTTCTAAATAATTGCTTTTCATATAACATTTCAAATATTTCATAAAAAGTTTCATGTCATTTTTCACGGTGTTTATTTGGTCGTTTTGGTGTTTACGCACCGCTTTTGGGAGGATGATCATTTGTTTCGATGATTCGTCTATATGGACTGAAATGTGTTTTGATGAAAACAAATATTCTTGGACTTTTTGGCGGAACATGTATTTGGTAAGGTCTTGCTGGGTTGGGTCGGGTAAGACCTCGAATGCGAATTCTATTTGGCGATTGTCCGTTATTTGCTCGGCACAAATTGTTGCTGTGATTTTCTCTTGGGGGGTGGTTGTACGTACATGATATGTTTTTACAGATTCGCTCAAGAGTGGACCGATTTTTAGGGAGTGGGACCAGGCATTGGTTTTGTAATCATATATTTCGCAGTTATTTGTGTTGATGGTTGTGTTTTTCAAGGCTGGATATAATATTCCGTGTAATATTTCGCCGAATAATAGATTGGAGTTTTCGATTTGGTCCAGGAAATAATACGATGCGTTGTTTCTTGATTGAGCGAGCGTTTGTAATAGGTTTGCGTTGTGATCATCGCCGTAACCGATGTATATGTGCTCGTCGTTGTCTTCCTTTTTGTTCCAATATAGTGACAGTTCTCTTAATCCTACCACTTTTTGAATACCTGATGTGGCATTGCCGTCCGTGAGAAATATTTCGGTTTTCATATAAGTTTCACTTGAAACCTCGTCCTCTTTTTCCATGATCTCGCGAGATTTGGTGAGGGCTAATTCCAAATTGGTGCTGTTTTGAGGCTTTATGGAATCTATACTGGTATTGATTTGGGTGATGGTGGTGGAGTCTAACAATGTTTTGGGGACGATTTCTTTGGTGTCATCATCAAATACAAGTAATTGGACATATATGGTTTGGGGTGGATAATGATAGGTTTTCTTTAAAAGAATTTCCAACATCTTTTTGGTGGTGTGCTTGGCGTGATCCATTTTGGTCTTTTGATCTGTTGAACATATATCGTCCATCGATTGCGACCGGTCTATGCTGAACAAGATAAATAAGGGGTTGGTGATTTGAGGGGTCTCGTTCATTTCCAATTGGAGAATACCGAATTTAAAGGTATCCTCTGATTTTGGAAATAATTCGAATACGAGGGGGGTGTTGGTTTCATCAAAGGTTTCGCCAACTATAGTTTTATCGTCGTGGAATTGTAAATAAGCGTTTTTTATTGGTTCTGACATGTTTGCTTGCTGGTTCTGGTTTATGTTGTATTTTGGTGATGATGTGATTTTTAATTCAATTTTTTTGTTATTTTGGTTATTTTGGTTATTTTGGTTATTTTGGTTATTTTGGTTATTTTGGTTATTTTGGTTATTTTGGTTATTTTGGTTATTTTGGTTATTTTGGTTATTTTGGTTATTTTAATTTTAAAAATTAATACTTAAATAGATTTGTATGTATCATTATATAATGGAAAAGGAAAACGATAGTAGTCTCGCTGATGCTCCAAAAAAACCAGAGGTGAGATTGGTTGATATCCCAGTCACTGATGAGGTGGGGGCTTTAAATTTGTTGGTGTCTTTCTTGAATTTAGCCCAGCGTCGTGGTGTATTTACCATTGATGAATCCGCGAAAATTTGGGATTGTGTCAAGATGTTTCAAAAGAAATAAAAAATTTTGTTGATGAATAATATTTTCTTTTTCAGGAGAAAATATTATTTGGTGTTGATTTTAGGTCCTACTGGGATTTGAACCCAGGTTAAAGGATTCAAAGTCCTTTGTACTAACCACTATACTATAGGACCGGGTTCGGAAAGTGCATCAACTGGGAATCGAACCCAGAGCACAACCTTGGAAGGGTCGCATTTTACCATTAAACTATTGATGCTTTTTAGGGGGAGGGGGAGGGGAGAATGCGTCAACTGGGAATCGAACCCAGGGCACAACCTTGGCAAGGTCGAATTTTACCACTAAACTATTGACGCTTTTCTAGGGGTATTGATGGGGGTGTCTTTAAATTGTTTTAGGGGGAATTTATTTAACCTTTTTAGGAAAGCAAAAATAATATAACGTATATATAATATGTCAACTGGTACAGGTATTATATTTTGGTTAATGGGGCAAGACGGAATACCTGCTATTTTAGTAGGAAAAGAAACTGCTTATGTATCAGATTTAATTGTAGATAATAAAACTAAAAAAGAAACAGAATTTGGTATAAAATTTGGTGTAAAAATTAATGAATTAGAAACCACCAATAGCACAGTTAAAACTGAGGATGATGCTAAAACGTATTTTAGAAGAGGCGCGCGTGAATTAGAAGGTCTTCTTGGAATAGGAGAAATTCGTTACGATACACCAATACAAATTGACACTAATAAATGGAAAGTTAATTATCGTTATTTGCCGAAAAATTTTAAAAGAGGAATTTTGAAAGGAGGAATAGAAGGTTCTGAAGACCCAAAACAAACTATTTTAAGAGAAATTTCTGAAGAATTAGGATTTAAAATTGGTTCAAAAGAATCAGAACAAATGATTTATTTGGGACAATGTTTGGTAAAGAAAGAAAATTATACAATTTTTTCTTTAGAAATAAATAATACAATATGGAGAACTATTAAAGAAAAGATAGATGACCGTAAGTTAAAAAAAAGCGGTGAACTTTTTGATTTAGATTTTAAAAAGATTTCCTATATTGAAAGTCCTGATATTATTGATCAACTTAACTATGCGACTTTTTGTTCTATTCAATTATTTAATCAAAAGTTTGGTAATTTATCATCTATGACAAAAGCACATGGAATACTACCCAATAAAAAAAGAAAAACAAAAAAAGCAAAACGTAATAAGGGGAAAAGTGGAAAAGGGGAAAATAAGAAAGGGAAAACAAGAAAGAGAAAAATAAATAATAAAAAATAAAAAAGGGAAATAAAAATGTCATGTCTATTAATGCCGGAATGCGACTGCCATAAAGACGACTGCGATGATTCCTAACAGGAGTCCAGTGTGATAATATTTCTGCATTGCCTTGTACATTTGTAACCATGCTTTCGTTTGTTCGGGGGTTTTAATATGGTCCAACATCCAGGCGGTTTTTGGCGAAAGCATATAATAGAAATAATTGGTGATAAAACTGGTGGCGACCACTATACAGACAATATGTGATGTTGATAATTTGGTCTTGTGTGAGGAGGATTTTTGGTAGTTATAAATGATAATGATGAGAGAAAGGATGAATCCCAGGGCGTAACCATAGTAATAGATGGATTGGCGTTCTTCTTGGATTTTCCGGTAGATCTCCTTAAGTTCTGGGGGAAGTTGTTGTTCGTATTTTTGAATGGTCTGACTTTTTGTAGTGGCGCGGTTCATATAAATCATGGATATGATGAATACCAGGGAAAGCGTACAAGATATAGAGCATGGCATTTTATAGGGGGTATATTATATTAGTGATATATTTTTTATTTTTGATTTAATTTAGGAGTGATATATATAATGGGAAAAAATGTTGATGGTTTGGGCAGGATTGGACTTTTTTACTTTGTCACCTTTTTATTTATTGTTAAAATATTGTTTGCCATTTTAGCGGTTGTACATATTTATCTTAAACGAACAGGAAAAGAGGACAGTAAAATAGATACATTTATTTCGTTCTGGAAGGAAAGATTAGAATTTGTTTTTATTATTGGAGTTTCTCTCTTGTTGATGATTTTCTTTTTTCCTGGGAGAAAAATAGAAATGGAACCTACTTTTGAAATGAGGTTTTTATTCTTTGTCTATGGAATCATTATTCTTATTAATCTTGACTGGAAAATTTTTGTAGGTGAGTCGCCGTTTTTGGAGACGGTTCAAAAAGTGGTGTAAAAAAATGCGTATGGGGTTATACGCATTTTTTATTTGGTTTTTTGGTTTTTTGGTTTTTTGGTTTTTTGGTTTTTTGGTTTTTTTAGATAGATTTTATTAATTCTTGTGAAAATGTGTTCATGATAACTATTACAAATAAGGCTAACATGGCGAATACAAAGAATAATAAGCATAGTGAAATATGAATTATATTTTGTATTAATTTTTGGTATTCTACCTCTTGTTTTTCTTTTTCTTTTTCTTTGATTAATACGCTTATTTTGTCGATTCCTTTTGAAATCACACGTAAAGCTTCTGATAAATTCGCAGTGTCATCCGCGTCTCTACTTAAATTATAATCTACTTCAGAGACATCATTGTCGTTGTCGTTTTGGTGATCATTGTTAAAGTAGCTTTCATCATAATCTTCTCCGTTATCATAAAGGGCGTTCAATTTGCGACGACGCATGTGGTTTTTCAAGTAGGATTGTTGGTGCGTTTTTTTCAGCTTATTGTTATGCTCTAAACGGTATTTTTTAATATAATTCGCACGACGCTCAGTTATTACAAGAAATACCTCGTGATGATATTTAGTCATACAATATTTTATATATTCAAGAACATGAATGTCATATTTTGTTAATACATCCATCGTTTGAATGGTTTCTTCATCGCCAATGAATTTGGTGGAAACATGGTGTCCAAAATTGGAGTCTGATTGGGATGGGGAAGGGATTTTTAAATCGTTTTCTAAATCGGTGATGCTCATTTTTCTTTTTGGAGGGTTTTGGGGTTTTGTTTTTATATTTATTATGTAAATAGAAAAGCAGTTCAATTTTTTTATTATAGGGATTATCTTTTGGTGGGGGCTTATCGGTCGCCGGGGGGCTTATCGGTCGGCTACGCCTTATCTGTCGGCTACGCCTTATCTGTCGGCTACGCCTTATCCATAGGCTGCGCGCATTTCCGCATACGTCATATTACGTCCGGTCTTTTCTTTGAATTCTTTATCTCCCTCGGTCATGATTTTTGTTAATTCAGTGATCATTTTATTTGGGTCGTCTATTTCTTTGCTATTTAGTAAGGCGGTTTTTTCCATGCCTTCTTTTTCTAGCTTTTTGATTAACGTATTGACGTCGGCTGGTGGGGTGGTCTCTTGGGTAAGGGGGTTTTTTATTGGTGTATCCATTTTGTTGTCTAATAATAATATACAAAGTAAATGTTTATATTGTTTTGTAATATTTTTATTGATTTTTGTTCTCTAAAAAAGATGATGAAGAGAGAAAGTTAGGGTTTCCTGGAGGGGCGTCTTTGTTTGCTTTTGGATTTTTTGGTTTGGGGTTTTTTGCTGCGTTTCCGTTTGTATTTCTTGGAACCTCCGATTTTTTGACGTTTATTTAAGGGAGGCTCATCGTCAAGATTGAATACGAATTTACGAAGACTTTTAGATAAATCCTCTCCGGTAGTGGATAGTATGGGTTCAAATTCTGGCTGGATTGTACTTGGCGCACCTAATCTCAAATATAAATAATAAACCACGGTTATATTATTCGCATATACGTTTATCCATAAATTGAATTCTTTTGTCAACGTCCAATTCTCTTGATTTATGATTATTTTATTTTCGCGGTTTCGTGGTAATACTAAAATGTTGAAATAATTTTCTTCCATCAAGTTCAGACCATAATATGTATATATGACGGCGATACATATATCCTTGAATGTATAAGGTGGTCCGTTGAATACTTGCTTTATTTTAATTGCTAAATCTAATAGGAAATCTTTTTCTTGAGCAGTACAACATACATTTGTGTTTTTTAATACATTATAAACCTTTACTAATCCGTCGTATATCTTTTTATTTTTATCTTTGTATTCATCCATGTGTTGTTTTACGGTGTTGTCCGCGTAATCATTTATTTTATCCTTGAATGCTTGTTCCACTTGATCAAATATTTGTTCCTCTGGGGTAATTATTCTATTTATAAAGTCACTCATATAAATTAAATATATAATATTTTTATTTGATTTTTGCTTTCTAAAAAGGGAGATGAAGAGAGAAAGTTAGGGTTTCCTGGAGGGAGACTGGAGGGGAGACTGGAGGGAGACTGGGGGGAGACTGGAGGGAGACTGGAGGGAGACTGGAGGGAGACTGGAGGGAGACTGGAGGGAGACTGGAGGGGAGCGCTTTGATGTACTCTCGCACTCGGCAACCCTAACCCCCGGTAATACTGGTAACTCACAGGTACCCCACCCGTACCCCAACTTTTATTTCCGTTCGAACACCTTCGTAAAAAAACACTCTTCCTATAGGGCATTCACGCGAAACGAGAAATGAGTGACAAAAAACGGATATGGGTGACAAAAAAGGACCCCTTATTAGGAGCCCTTTTTTGAATATTTTTTATTTTGTTTTTTGTTTTTGATTATGCGACGACGACTTGGGTGTCTAGATGGAGTACCTTTTTTAAAGCGTTGGTTTTTTCGGGGTCTTGTTGAACGGGTTCATCCTCGGATTCGGAGGAGGTGTCTGACGCCCAACAGTGTTTGCGCTTTGGCTTGGGCTCGGTGTTTTGCTTGATGTAGGCATTGAACGCCTCTACAGTGGCAATGACGGGAGTTACCTGTACGGCTTTAATAACAACAGGTCGAGCAGGAATCGTCATGAGGATGGTGGCATAGGATTGTTTGTCTGGAATCTTCTTATGAATGACCATGGTAGAAATGGGAGTGACCTTGATGTCGGTTTTTTTT
>Ga0209597_1003238_pt1 | contig 10119 bp, 13 predicted proteins | sample M_140625_MF_Meta_FD_187316 | JGI IMG/M metagenome (GOLD analysis project Ga0209597, IMG submission 187316) | Freshwater microbial communities from Lake Montjoie, Canada to study carbon cycling - M_140625_MF_MetaG (SPAdes) (version 2) | ecosystem: Environmental > Aquatic > Freshwater > Lake...
GCCATGACGCAAGTAGCGTCCTGCTGAATTGCTCGACTTTCACGGGCTTTACCTTGCTCGTTTAATTGGGTGATCCCAATGACAAGACATCCAAGTTCAAGTCCTAGCAAACGCAACGACCTAGACACCTCTGCTACCTCACGCTCTCTAGTGCTGTCTTTGCCAAGCTCGCACCTGATGAGCTGGATGTAGTCTACAAACATGACGCCCAGGCCCATCGTGCTCTTGCTCATGGCACGCGCCACTGAGCAGATGGCTTGGATGTCATAGAGGTCGTCCCTGATAATGAGATTGGAGCGATGCAGCACGTTGAGGGCACGCTGCATTCCGTTCAGTTCATGTTCGGTTTTCACACCTTCGGCCAAGGACCGCAGTGACACGTTGCCAAGGCGTGCCACCAAGCGATCAATGATCTGACTGGCTGGCATCTCCAGCGAGATGATAAGCACTCCCTTTTTCACTTTAGCTTTGAGCTTTCGTTAAGAATGTCTTCACGAATCTCGCACCATTCTGTGTTTGGATTCCTATCCAAGATTTCCTCGTACTTGCGCACTAGCTTAGATGCCATAAATACAACCTGCTCAAGATGGCAGATTCTTTCCTTCATTTCCCTAATAATGTTATCGTTTTCCATTGTTTTTTCCTATCTCTTTACTGTTGTGGGTTTTGTGACCGGCATACTTTGTTACAAGAAAATCCACAAAGACTTCCTCTGTAGAGAAGTGCATAGGCTGTGTAGCCAGTTCATCAATCAGGCTCTGGCAGTTTTCCTTGCTCCCGATCAGCAGGACTTCCTGCACGATCTTCGGCCTAGGAAGGTGCTCGTAGCCGTCATTAGTAATGCTGCGCCGGAGTGCAACGTACTCTCTCATTCCAGTGCCTCCTCTCGTATTGGCTCACGCCTTGCAGTTGCTAAACCTTCCACAAGCTCAATCCGTTCACTGTCCACAATAACAGTACAGTGAGGATGACAATTGTCGTTGAGCCACTGCATAAGCGGCAGCGCGGCTTCTCTAAGAACTATAATTTGATCTGGTGTAATTATCATTTCGTCAGTCATGTTAGTACCTCGGCAGGATGAGTTTGAACTCCGGCAGACCAGGCCACTCTTGAGCGGTCTGACACCGCGCAAAGTGAGCTAGCTCCTCCTCAATTCTGGCGTTGGCATTCTCAAGGATCTCGCTGCCGGCACGCATGAACTGCGCCAGATGCGGAGCTTCAGTGTCCACCACAAGGAACCAGAATCCTGGCATCTCGCTCAGGCCGGCTGCTTGCTGAAAGCCGTACTGATACCAAGCGGCCTGGACGTCATACCTGAAACGGTGAAAGCTGCTGTCAAAGTTTCGGATGTCGTTCGTAGTCTTGAGGTCCACTAAGCACACCTCTCCATTGATGGTGGCGATCATGTCAGGCCGGCCCTTACACTTGATGCCGTCCCGTTCCCAGAAGAGGCTCGTCTCAATGTTGTCGTCCTCATAGGCGCAGTGCTCCATGAGCGGCTCACAGGCCTTGTAGCAGCCGTTGATGATCCACGCTTCATCCACAGTGACGATGGTCTTGCCGATGTTGTTCTCGCAGAAGAGCTGCCACTCCTCTTTCCCGGCCTTGGTGCGCCTATCAACCTCAGGCCCAACTGCGTAGTCAACGCGGCCCTCAAGCACTAGCGAATGGATTAGTGTGCCCATCTCCATTGAGCGGGATGGCTTCCACTCCTGCGCCTTGCGGTGCAGGTAGTAGGATGGAGCAACCGCAAAGTTGTCCAGTTCGTGTTTGCTGAGTCCGTCCATTTGGCGGTACTCGGTCATGGGTGTGTTTCGTAGGATCATATCAGTTGTTTGATTTTGTTGTGTAGGTCTTCGATGGTGCCATCGTTGACAATCTCTATATCGGCAGCTACCTCGCACTGCTTTAGCTCGGATTCGTGATTTTCTGCGATTTGTTCAGGCCGCACGATGCGGACGATGATGCCGCCCTTGCTGCGGACGTAGTCAGCTTCGTTCTGGAAGCGAACATCTGTATAGACGATGCCATCTCTAAGTCTGTCTCGCACAAGCTGTTTGTTTAAGTACTGAATCCAAAATCTGGCATTGTAGCGTCTAGCTGCCATTCCCAGGTCTTGCAGCAGCCTTCTTCCAGCTTCGTCTTTTTCTCCATCCCAGCCAAAGTAAAAGGCCAAAGATTTAAGCTCATCAGCAAAAGCAGCTCTGCGATAACCACATTTTACAAGCCCTTTTGCAGCCGTGTCCTTGCCGGAACCTGCCAAACCCATGAGTCCAATGTGTTTCATACGCCACAAAGCCCTTCGCATTCGTTTCCAAACATGTCCATTTGTCCCGCATCTGCTTCTGTTGATAAGTCAACTTCTTCCAATGGTTTGCAAGACCTGTGCAACCAAGGCACGGATCGCATATTGTCAGTCTCTGCCTTTGTGCGTTGCAGTTCTTTTTCCACACGAACGGCCTCTGCAAAGGCTTCTGGTTCGTGGTCTTTCAACCGTCTCCACTCTTTATTTGAGTGAAATGGACAGTAACTACACGCGCTTCTTGGAGGTTCTGGATATCCATGCTGTTTTAACCACGCAATGCAGTCATGCCGCCGCATTTCGCGCTCAATCAGCGGCCAACGGTGCTGTGTCCAGGCATCTCGGCTTGGCTTCATTCGCTGAATTTCATCGTAACTTATGCCAATCCACTGTGTGATTTGCACATTTTTCTCGCCACGCTTAATACCGCACAGCCGACGCAGGTTCTGAAGAATTGGTGCAATTTTGTAATCTGCCGTGCATGATCGGCCAAGCAGGCCAATGCTGCCATCTGTAGCCTGCATAAATGCTGGTATCATGCTTTTAGTCCACACGCGTCCATCTTTAGCCGTGCGAAAAGCCATCATGGCTTCCGTCATATTACCTTTTGTGACGCGATGTACCGGAAACGGTAGTTGCCGCTCCAACCAATCAAGCCACTTGTAAACACTTGCAGGTTCTGCCTGGGTATCAGCAAATATGGCAAAATTTGGCATAGGCGCAATCTCTCCTGCCGCGGCCATTAACGCCAATGTGCTGCTTTGTACACCAGCACCTAAATTTAACACCGTCCAAGGCGTTTCAACTTCCGGAGGAAGTCCGTAAAGTGATGCTTGAATTGTGTTCATGGATTCACCTCCAGTGCCCCGCAGGCCACTACAGCACCGTGTTCATTGCGTATCAGCTTTGCTGGACTGGCAACGTCCTTTCGGTTTGGCACATGGATGCGCACCAGGCCGGCAACAATGAACATGGTATCAGGCTGAGCTTCTGGCAGGTTACTAATGCCAAGCGTCTTGCTGGACATAAGCGGAACGCCATTAGCAGACCCAACCTGGGACATCTGCGTGTTAACCCTGGCGATGTAGCCGGATGGCTCAATTGAGTCATGCCCGCTAATTTTTATTGTGTGAGGAGTAAGATTAATGAGTTTCATTGAGAATATTTGCGATGACGTTAAGTGCTAACATGGTTTTTCCTGATTTTTCTGGCCCACCGATAACAAGGAAATCCCCGTACCGGATGGGCGTTAGGTTATCCAGCTTGTCGTAACCTGTCCGAATTCTTTGTGTGAGATCATCACCCTCTTGGTAGCGAGTGATAGCGTTCATAATAAGTGCTTGGGTATCCAACTTAGCCGGCGGACTCATCTCGCCACGAATCCGTTCGATGCCCGTGGACAGGCCGTTCACCAGCTCAGCAGTGGAAACGTCCGCTGAGTCAGCGCACTGCATCCCTTCTGCCAGCATCTTAATGACAGCACGCCGCTTGGCCGCTGCCTTCACAATGTCCATCAATTCGCGGCAGGCATTAGCCACTGGCATCAGCGTGTAAAGATCGGTCAGTTCGTGAAACTGAACCTTCTCGTTGCGCTCACGCAACCGCTCAAAGATGACGCGCACATCACAAACAGCACGCCTAGAGACTTGGTCCAAGACCACCTCAACTACGTTCCTGCTTAAGCCGTCAAAGATGAACGATGGATTAAATCCAGCGTCACTCATCGAGTTAAGAACCAGCTCAGGATGGTTTAATGTAATTGAGGCTAGACCGCGTTCGGATTCAACAGGGGTAGGTACTTTCATTACCAGCCTTGCTGGGAAGTGTTGGCCGAATCAAGCAGTGAACCAGACCGGCCCTTAAGCGGCTGACGCTTCTCGCCCTGAGCACGACACAACCAGGCGTTTAGGTAGCGACTCATACCGCGACGAGTCTTGCGCTTACTCGGATTGCTTTTAATCCACAGGCAAGCCAGCGTCAGCTCACGGTCCACCATCGTCTGACCAAAAGCTGAGCAGAAGTCCGAGTATAGATTTTGCGGTATGGCATACATGCCGTCTTGGCACGGGAATTGGTCACGGTTCTCTTCTCCCCCCTCACCTTCCCCACCCTCTTCCTTCCTTTCCCCCATACCCCCTATCCTACCATCTCCCTCCCCATCCTCACCCACCCTCTTCTTTCCAGAGGTAATGTGCGCGAGAAAATCTGAACCAAGCGTATCGTTAACCATAGCCTCAACCGAAGTGTACCGCTTTCCAGTTGGCCGCAAGTCACCAGGACAGAACGCTTGTTCTATCTCCTCATCGCTGGGACTACCAGATGGCGCGTCCGCAGCCGGAATGGCCGATTCTGATGCCACTTGTACCTCGTCTGGCGTCACCACCGCAGGAGCCGCTTGAACGGGCAAAGAATCGAGGACAGGAATGCTGACTTCCATGACAGTGCCGGAGGCGTGTGTGATCTTGATAGTGATGTTCACTTGGTCACCTCCTTCGCTGCTGCAATGAGTGCGTCTGCTTGCTCCAACGCTTTTGCGCAAATGATGCCGTACACGCCATCATGGGGCCATGAGTGAGCCATTAGTAGCGCCGCAATCTCAAGGCGGGTAGGCTCTGGGCGGACAAGCGCAACAGCGGCTGTAAGATTTGTGATGGCGGCCTTTTGAAGATCCAGAACGTGGTCTTCCAAGCGTGCAATTTCCTGATTTGCACTACCCCAACCTCTTTGCATTCGCTCCATTTCGGAAAAATACCCGTCTCGTTCTTCGGTCAAAAGTTTCACTTTTGCCTTTAATTCAAAAACCTCCTTGGCTGCGACACCAAGCCTCTCACGATAGTCGTCCCGCTGAAATTTTAATAGTTGCAGTTCAGTCATATGTTTGGTTTGTTGGTTGTTTGGTCTGCGTGTTGTTCAGATGCGCAGCCCCTGACCGGTCTTTCCCGGTTGTCTCCTAGGATTTTGTAAAGCAGTCCATACCTTCACGAAGGAGCTGGAAGAATGTGCCCGCATCCATGGTCACCTTCCAGTGCTTGCGGTCCTTCTTGTGAGCTACGATCCAGGCTTTCTTGCCTGCATCCCGCTCAGCCTGTTCGCAAGCTTTGTCGAGGTTAAGTGACTGCACACATTTGACTTCCATGTGCAGGTTCTTTAACTCCTCGCAGATAACGTCAGGCGAGTCTGTGCCTCCAGCAAATTGTTGGCCCCGCCTTGCGGTGAAGCCAGCTTCGCGGAGTTCATCGCGCCACATCCGTTCTCCACGGCATCCTTTGGCGCGAGAGTTTACCATCCGGCTTCAGCCTCCAGCTCGTCCACGACCTTGCCCATGGGAATCTCATCCACAACCTCAACAGGCTTGGCCTGCGTGGATGGGAAGCAGTTCCACAGGTTGGCCTTGTCTGCGCTGATAAAGATCGAGGCACGGATGGCTTGGATCTCTTCAGTCGTAGTGATTCCAGCCTGTTCAGCGGCCCACTTTGCAGCGGCAGCACACTGGACGTAAAGCTGAGCGCGCTGAAACACTAAGCGCTTTGCGTCAGCGGGAGTGCCGCCACCCTGACCGCTGGCAAGGGATGCGTTCACCTTGTTGGCGGTTTCAGCCTGACGGAACGCGCCGGCAGTTGAGTCAATGATCGCGGCCTTGTCGGTCACGTTCAACTCATTGGTATCAGAGTGGCTGTTGAACTTAACACTTAGCCCCTGAAGACCCTTTGGTCCACCCTGCGACTTGATGGTGATGGTCTGTCCCGTCAGATCTTTGAGGTCATCCTTAACCCAGAAGGATGCGCGGACTTCGCCCGTTGAATCCTTGAGGATGCAGGGCTGCACCCGCCAAGGCCCATATTTGCCCTCGCCGGTTTTCGGCGGGAATACGGCCTTAACCTGTACGCTCATCTCTCCGATAATGCTACCGTCAGCCAAGTTTGTTAGATCAGCAATTTTTGCAACTTTCATGTTTTCGTGTTTTTGTCTTCAGCCGTGGGCAGAGGCGACTGCCTCCGCATCAACCACCGCTGGTTGGCAGACAACAAGGTATTCGGCCAGACTTCAAGAAGTCTTTAGCGTTTCTTTGCGGAGGCCTGCTTTTTGGCAGCTTCCTTCTGTACACTGTAGGCAATGGCAGCAGCCTGCTTGGGCGGTTTGCCGTGCTTGATCTCGGTCTTTATGTTCTCAACGAACGCCTTCTCGGTTGCGGAGTGTTTTAGTGGCATATTTTTGTGCTAGTTTTACTGCGTCTTTATATTCATCCGTAATCCCAATAGCTTGTCCACTGGAAAGGATTACCTTAAATTTGCCGGATTTGGTTTTGAATAAATTTACTCCAGGAGGAACTTCGGAAGATTCAATCTTTCCAGCCGGCACTGTAGCCTGAGTTTCTGGCATCACCTCTGCTGGCATTGGTTGATCTACCTTAGGTCCAAAGGCTTCAGCTCTAGGACGATCAGCGACCTGACGTTGACGCCCAAGTGTGCGGGTCATTAAGGCATTTTGTGCGTCCCGTTCTTGCAGCAAAGCTTCCATAACAGAAGCACGTTCTGCTGTTCTTTTACTGCGTGCAGCAACCTCCATTGCTTCGCCGGTCATGGTTCTAGCTTTTGCAGCTTCGCGTTCAGCTTGAATCATTTGGTTGGTTTCCGCGTCCATGCGGTCACGCTGCTCAAGCAGTTTGGCAATTTCTTTTGCACGTTCAGCGCTGGCAGATTTACGTTGCTTTTGTTGCAGTGAATCCAGTCTGGCTTCCAAATTCTCCATGCGCTTTTGCTCACGGAACTGAATTGCATTTTCTCTTTTTGCCAACGCAAGCATCTCCTCGTTATGCTTTTTGCGTTGGGAAGCTGTTCTGGTTTCTAAAGCCAATGGAATATCCTCACGCCTAACGAGCGTGTTGCCGCGAGTAAGCCGCTCAGCAACTTGCGGAGTAAACGCTCTGGCAATGTCTTCCTTAAAAGAAGAAAGCGACTTGAGTGAGCTGGGTGTTTTTGGCACTGGTCCAAGGACACCGCCTGGTTTTTTAGAAAAGACATCTTGCACCAAGTTGTACATTTCCTCCATTCGGCCACCAGAAAGGGAGCTGGGAGTCTTGCCGGCCTTAAGTGCTTTTTCATCTTGGAACCGCTTGATAGTGCGCTGAGCACGGGCCTCAAGAGAATTTTCTTGCACCTTTTGTTCTGCCGCCTTAAGTCGCGCCTCTGCGCCAGGCATGGGCTGTTGCTTTAATCGCGCAAATGTTTCGCGATAAGCGGCAAGTTCCCGTGGATTAAGCGTTGGGTACAAAGACTCAAACTGGTCCTGTGGCATCGACTCTAGCTGTGGCCGCGGTGACTCTGGCTGCGACTCTGGCTGCGGAAGTGCCTCTGTTATGACAGCGGACTCCTGCCTTTTTATTAGCTCAGGCATTCCAATCTCAGCGTACAAACGATTAAGAGCCTCCTGACGGGCAGGCTTGCGCTCTTTCATGTTTTGAGTGCCAGGGCCGTTTACGGCAGCAATAAAGTTGTTCTTAGCGTCAATGTTGACTGCGCCATCATTGTACATCTTTTCAATGGCATCCACCAATGAGGCGGTTGTGCTGCGGGCTGTGCCTGCTAACTTCTGAAGCTTGGCAATGTGCTGCTCAGCAGACATCTGCTGGATCACAGCAGTGGCTTCTTGCTTCAGCGGATACACATTCATCTCGCTGATCAACTCAGAACCGGGAATGTCTACCCTGTAGTACTTGCTGCCACCGTATGCACTACCAGCAGATGTGTGCTCCTGTAGGATCTTGGCCTTCTGCTCAACATTTTTAATTAGCACAGTCACTTCGTCGCCAACTTTAGGCACAAACTCACCGCCAGCAGGGCTGAATCTGGCCTGTGCTACACTGTTCTTGTTAGCGCGTGCTTCAGCTTGTTCCGGAGAATCATGGACAGTTGCCTTGTCGCCATCAAACAGTTTGGTCTTTCCATTTGGCTCAATAAACATCCGCTTGCCTGACTCGGAATCAGTGACAACAGTAGAATCTCCCAGTTTCTCAACACTGGTCCTGCCAGGGGAAAAGTTAGCTCGCACAAGGTTGGGCACATCGTTGTTGTAGCGAATAGTGACCGGATTCCCGTTAAGCGTAAACTCAGAGATTCCGTTGATGCGGTCTAGTCGTATGTTTCCAAGCGCAATACTGTCGCGCGCCATGGTTCCGCGTTTTCCCATAAGGTCAACTTCTGCTCTTGGAAGATTGCGAAAGAACTCAGCCGCAAAAGTGTTGTCATTCTTAAAACGCTGAGCGTCTCCAGTGTTTTCCCGCTGAGACAAATCCAATGCCTTGCTTATGGCATTGCGGATCTCTGGGGTAAAGCCTGGCAGGTCCGCGGTTGATACGGGGACATCAGAAGACAGGTTGTCAAAGTACCGCTGAGCAAACGGGATAAACTCTTCCACTCTGTTGATGCCCTTCTCTTTAAAAGACTGCCTTGTCTTTGGGGAAACCTTCATTAACTCGGTAATGTTTGACCACATCCTACTGATGTCCAGATACGCTCCAGTCATGCCGCCCTTTGGCATCTGCTGTGTCCCTAGCGGGCGCACCCAGCGGTTGGCACGGGCATAGTAGGAGTCTGTTCTGTCTCCTGTAGTTCTGGAAATATTATGCCAAGCATCTAGCGTGATGATGCGGCCAGCAGCCACAGCATCATTCCACTGTTTTGGAACCTCAGGGTGCTCAAACACTTTCCTGCCGTTAACAACCTGTTTTGAAATATGGTCAACCAACTGCGGAGACATAACCCTCTTAAAAAATACGGTAGATCCTTCCTTGGGCAGGTTTCCGTGAATAAAACCAGAGTCGCGAAGTTCTGGAGTAACTACATAAACAGAATCGCCATCAAATGATTTTGCTGCTGATGCCGTGTCAGCAAACCATGTTTCAAGAATTTTTTCCTTGCCGCGTCTTGTAGTCTGCTTGCCTTCATAAAAGTCTTCAACAGACTCCATGCCAGTCTTTGAGCGAACATCAAAATAGGTGGTTCCGTCTACAGTGTCTTTGGGATCAATGCTTGCCTTACCTTCACGGGCAGCATCTACAAAACGCTCAACGATGTGCTCCATTGCTGGCGTTTTAATCCGATTGCCACCAGAGTCAAAGAAGTGGCCGGTGATGGGGTCTTTGCTTACGCCTGTTCTGGAGCGATCAAATGTGGACAGGATGTTAGATGTAGCTTTATCCCAAACCTTATCCCAAATGTTGTTAATTTTGGGTTGATTGATTCTGGCAGGCTTCATGCCAACCACCGCAGCTCCAACGTAATTGGCTGAGTATTCGTTGATAATACTGGTCAATGTTGAAACACGTTGCTGATCAGATAGGCCTGGAGCAGTTCCGGCAGCTAAAACTTCGCGTAGTTTATCGGCGTGCGGTTTGCCTCCAGGTGAGGCATCAAGCTGGGCAATGTACTTGTTTGCAAAGTCAACAAGCTCTCCAGTGATTGCCGTAGCGTCTTGAGTGCCAAGCTGCTCTCCGATGCCTTTCCAAACCTCTTTAGCAGTAGCATCTGTAAACATGCCATGGAAGACTTCCTCGGCAGCGGTAGCTGCGCTAAAGTCAGAAGCATTAGGATCTAGCACAATAATACTGCGACCATCTGCGCCATCTACAATTTGAAAGCCCTTTCCAGCATCAAGGCCAACTTGGCGCAAGCCTTCGATTGTTTTAGCGCTTCCATCATAGAAGAACACTTCTCCCCCTGCTTTTTCGTGAGCACGGGTAATCGCAAGGATCATCTCGCGCTGCTCTAGCGGAATATCAGTACGGTTAAACAGATCAATGCGCCCCTGCATGTCATTGA
>Ga0209597_1003244_pt1 | contig 10107 bp, 4 predicted proteins | sample M_140625_MF_Meta_FD_187316 | JGI IMG/M metagenome (GOLD analysis project Ga0209597, IMG submission 187316) | Freshwater microbial communities from Lake Montjoie, Canada to study carbon cycling - M_140625_MF_MetaG (SPAdes) (version 2) | ecosystem: Environmental > Aquatic > Freshwater > Lake...
CGTGGACGAGGTAAACGTCGACTTGCTCCAGCTTCAGGCCGGTGAGCTGGGCGACGGCTTCGCGATACATACTCATCTGCAGGCGATAGTTCTCCAGTAGCTTGGTTAGCGTTCCACCGTCGGTCTTAAAGTCGAAGATGACGGCCTTTTTCCCTGGGACGATGTGCACGCGGTCAAACTGACAGGAGATGTATTCGCCGTTCGCGTTGCGCAGCACGGCGTCGCGCTCACACCAGAGCAATGCGTCGGTCGAGGGTTTCGTCAGGAGGATTTCGCGGATTTCCGTCACGGCTAGGCAGCGGCTGATCCGTTCGATGGCCTTGGCTTTGACCGGTATGGATACTTCTTTCATCGGTAGGTCGGCGATCATGGTCAGGAAGGCGTTCGCATCCCATTCGAGGTGCGCAAAATAACCATGCACGACCGTACCGAAGGCCATCCCCTTGGCTTCATCGGTCTGCGGCTGCCAGGCGCGCGTGAAGTGTTTATTGCCCTTAGACGGCAGCACTCGCTTCAAGCGGGTGGCGGGGCTGAAGCCGCTGGCGTCCACGGCCCTAGGCTTGGCCGATGCGCCCAGCTTGGCTGCCTTCTTTTCCTCGGCGGCGAGGCGCGCGGCGATCCAGCCGTCGTCGTTGGCGTCGCTGGCCCACACAATCTTGGCGTCAGGTTGACCCTTCAGCTCCACGGTTCTACTTTTCTTATCCGCCAGCACTTTCTCTAGGAATAGCGCGATGTCGTAGGTGGTGGCGTTCTTATTGAAGCCAGTCTGCTGGCTTTTCGAGAGGTCGTTCGAGATGAGCACGAGGCGGTGTTTCGCCCGGGTCATCCCGACGTATATCTTGCAGAGGCTACCGTAGCCGCTCTCGGCCTTGGCTTCCGCTTGGGCGGCGGCCAAGCGGTCATCGAGGCGGGTGACCGCTTCGCCCGGGCTGCAGAGCAGCCAGCTTGGTTTGAAGTCCGGCCCCTGCAACGTCAGGAGCTGGCCGCTGCGCGTCTGCGACATACGGATCTTGCTGTCGTTCAGCCGCGGCATGTAGACGACGTCATACTCCAGTCCCTTCGAGCGATGGATGGTGATGACCTGCACGGTGCGTGGGTCAGCCTTGTCCCGCATCTGGGTGTTTTCGCAGAAAGCCACTAACCCCTCGAGGTCGCGTTCGCCCTCCCGGTCGTACTGGGCTGCGAGGGTGCGGAACTGCCCGATGCGCTTGCGGATGAACCCGCGGTCTCCGGTGTAGTCGATCCCGGCGGTCAATTCATTCACCAAGGCCTCCGCACCCTTGGCCGCAAAGGTCGAAGCGATGCGCGCGCAGGCGAGCGGCCAGCCGCCGCACTGGCGGATGTAGGCGTTAGCTGCCGGGCTCATCTCGGCGAAGCCCTTGGGGAGCCCATTGTCGCTATGCACCGTGGCATGCAGCAGGCCGATCAGACCCACGGTCGTGGGGTTGTCCTTCATCGCGCTCAATTTGGCCTCGTCGGTCGCGTCGATGCCCGCCCGGCGGAGGGTGTCCGTGATGACCGTGGCGTCGTCATTCTTCGACACCAGGATGGCGCAGGTCATGCCCGGTCGGAGACGACCGTCTTCGCCGATGATACCCCCACTCTTATGGTGAAGATGCGCGGCGATCCACTTGGCCTGGGCCACGCAATCATCGTCGGTCTCGCTCTTGGGCAACTTAATCCAAGACGCCTCCCCCTTCGGGAAGATGCCACTCTCAGGTCGGATGGCCTTCTGCTCGGAGAAGACCGCAGCCCATTCGGCGGCGGCCTTGGGTGAAAAGCCTTCGGTTTCGTCTGGCTTGACGGTGAATACCGCGGGAGAGAGGCGCCCGAGGGCCCCATTGACCAGGTCAAGCACGGGCGGAGCGCAGCGCCACGTCTCGTCCATGGGCTTGAGCTTACCGCCGCCTTGGACGATCTCGCTACCCACTTCGGTCAGCAGGCGTCGGTTGCCGGACCGCCATTCGTAGAGCGATTGCTTGGGGTCGCCGACGACGAAGACCGTGCGGTCCTCGGGCGGGGCGGAGATGATTTCGGCGATATTCCGCTTCAGGACATCGAACTGCTGGGTACCGGTGTCCTGGAATTCGTCAAGGAGCCAGTGCTTGATGGTGCAATCAAGGCGATACTCGATGTCGAGCTTATCGAGTTCGGGGGTGCTCAGCAGTAGCGTGACATAGTCCGAGAAACCCAGCCGCCCGCCTTCGCGGTTGATCTTCTGGTAGGCGTCTTCGTAGTTCTTCAAGCAGGCGTGCAGGGCGCGCGTCTGGCGGAACCTGGCCGTTACGAGCCGATCCACCATGCCTAAGGCAACGTTCCGGCCGGCCGCCGCCTGCTCGGCGGTCATGGGGTAGAGGTCCCCGTCGTAGCTGAGGCTGACCGGTGCCCCTGCTTGGGCCTGGAGGAGAGGGCTCAGGATGTTCAGGATGGCCCCGGCATCTCCGCTGCTGGCGCGCCCGCAGGCGACGGCCGTCTTCAGCGTTTCCAACGCCTTAGGCATCACTTCGATGAAGGTCTCGTTGATCCAGTGGTCGAAGACCGCCCAATCTTGGCCGTCTTCGGTTTTCTTGGCGTAGCCCGCCCAGACCGGAGGTTGGTTCCCCCAGATGAGCTTTTCTTGACCCCATTTCGGTTCCTCCGGCGAGAGCGTGTAGAGCTCATGATGGTTCTTCGCCATCTTCAGCAGGTTCTCGATCGGCGATGCGCTGTTCTTCTCGTCGTTGTAGTCCGCCAAGGCGGCCAGCAACTGCGCCTGGCGTTCGCGGTCGGCGCCCTGCAGCGCGAAGCTGAGGGCCTCCAGGCGATTTTTGTCGGCCTCGCTGTCCGGCACGGTCGTGGCGACGCCCGAGCTGATGCCGACTTCGAGCGAGAAGTTGTTCACCAGCTTCGCGAAGAAGCCATCGAGCGTTCCCATTGTCAGGCGGTTGGATGCCAGCAGGGTGGAGCGGAGCAGTTCCTGGAAGCGCCCGCGGTCGTACTGGCGGTAGTCCATCTTGAGCCGGTGGCACAGGTCGACCCGCTCGTTCTTTTCGATGACCTCCTTGGGTTGATCCCTGAGGGCGGCGTTGTCGTCGGCATCCGCGGCCTGCTTGAGCTTGCTGACGACTCGGACGACGAATTCGGCGGCGGCCGCGCGCGTGAAGGTCAGTGCGGCGATCTGCTCGGGCTTCACTTCCTTGCGCAGCAGCAATCCGATGATGCGGTCCGAAAGCTGGAACGTCTTGCCGGTGCCGGCGGAAGCGCGGATGGCCAGGTTGGCGTTGGGGGCAGGGGAGCTCATGGTTAGGCGATCGGGTTGGGGTTGACCTGGCCAAGCTGGGTCAGGTCGAGGTAGTTGCCGGCGGGCCGGCGCGATAGTTCTTCGTCGACGATGGGGTAGTCCGGCACCTTCGCCGGTGGCTGGAAGTGCTGGTTTTCGCCGGACTGGATGCGCGTGACGATTTCGTTGAGGGCCTTCACGGCATGGGGAGCGAGCTTTTCGTAGCCTTCCCAGACCTGCACGGCATCGGGCACGGCGGTGGCGGTGATGCAGATGTAGGCGAGCTCGAGGGTCTTGATCTCGGGCCGGGTCGTCGTCAGCAGGTGGTGGTAGGCCGGCAGCTGGAGGTCGGTCCAACCCATGTCCTGTTGTTTGATGCTAGTCTTGAGCTGCTTGGGCACCGTGAAGTCGATGCCGGGCATGCGCGGGGCCTTCACGTTGAGCTCGCGGACGTGCTCGCCCGCAGGGTTCCTGACCGCATCGAAGCTCTTGTAGTCGATGAGCCGGTACTTGCCCGTGGCGGGGTGAAAGTCCAAGCGGTCAAAGCGGCCGCGGACCTGCATGGTCCCGATCCGGCATGTCTTGGGCAGCCATTCCTCGACTTCATGGATGATCCAGCCCTCCCGGACCAGCTGCGCCTGGTGGGGCGCGAAGTTCAGGAGCCGCTCGCGGGCCGTTTCTCGCTGCAGCTGGAGGCCTGGCTCCAGGTTGCGGCCGTACTGTTTCTCGAAGTAGGCTTCCAAGGCCTCGTTGAACTTCGCGGCGATCGCCGCTTCGTCATCCAGCAGGCGGTTGGCCTTATCCTGGGCGAACAGGTAGAGCGTGTCGTGGATCAGCGTGCCGAAGCCGGCCCGGTCCAGTTCGGCGCCGCCATGGGTCGATTCAGACATCCCTAGGGCGTTCTTGAGCCAGAAGTCCGACGGGCTGGACAGGTACTGCTTGAACGTCGTGACCGAGATTTTCTCCTGCAGTTTCTTCACCAGGTCGGCCTTGCCGAGCGGCTGGAAGCGGTGCGTGGGGGGGATGTCCCAGAACGGTTCTTCCTGGGCCGGGATATCCTTCTCGAAGAGATGGGCGACGCGGCCGGTCAATTCGCTGTCAGGGCAGAGAAATAGGATACGGGACGGGCGGAGACCTTCGCCCTCGCTGTTGAATCGGGGCACGATGATGTCCAAGCGGCCGTTGCTTAGGTTGCCGTCGGCGCCCTCGCGGCGGCGGCGCAGTTGCTCGAGCGTGAACGCGGCGTTGGCGAACACCTGGTCGTTGGAGGTCAGGCCGAGGGTCGTCCGCATGGTCGCCGGCAGGAACGGGTCGGCGTGGTCGATGCGCGGGACGAGGTCGTCGGTCAGGCCGAACACCACGAGGTGGGGCACTGGGTCCCAAGGGGCTTCGATCCAGCCGGGCAGGTTGACGGGCTCCTCGGCGAGGCTTTGGCGGTAGGAATCTTCGCCTGAGATGCTCAGGGCGAGCCTGACCCACTGCGTGTTGCTCAGGTTGAAGCTACCCGCGTTGACTTCCGACATGTCGCGGAGGGTCTCCTCGATGTGTTCGCAGACCTTGACGGTGAAATCCTGCTCCAGTTCGCCTTCCCCGAAGTCCTGCGGGCTTTGGGCGAGCGTGAGTAAGGCCAGGCCCAGCTCGAGGAAGCCGAGGGCACGGTGCTGCTTCAGCAAGTCGATCGTGACCTGGAGGTAGCCCGTGAGCTCCTTGACTTGGTTAAACTGCCGCAGCTCGCGGCCGTCCTCTTCGTCGGGCTTGTTCTTGTCCGCGCTGAAATCGAGGGCGTAGGCCAGCGTGTCGTTCAGGTCCTGCGGCGGCATGCACTGGCTCAGCGAGTCGAGCAGCTGGTTGAGCCGGTACTGGCTGATCTTCTGGCCGAACAGATTGCGCACGAGCGCGGGGTGCATGACCGCCTTGCGCAGCTGGGCGAACGTGGGCTGCTCCAGCACGTCGAGCCAAGCCTTGGCCAGGTGGTGCAGGCCATGGCTGGCGTGCTTGACCCCCAGTGGGTTGACGACCTCGGCGCCCAGGTCGTGCATGCCCTCGGCCAGCAGGCCGGTGTGCTCATGGCGATCGCAAGGGGCGATGGACAGGGTGCCAAAGGCGGGCTTCTGCTGGCCCAGCAGTTCCTTGAGCAGTTCGACCCCGGCGACGTCGTCGCGGACCACGTGGACGCATTCGGCGAAGTTCTTCCAGGCCGTGGCTCGGGCTTGCCAAGCGCTCGGCAGGGGCCGACCCCAAGCGTCGAACGCCTCGGCTTCGTCGGCATCGGCGCCGATGAGCACGTTGATCTGCAGCTCTTGGGTCATTCGTTCCAACGCAGTTTGCAGCAGGGGCTGGGCCTCGATGAGGCCCGCCAGCCAGACCGTCTTGATGCCTTCGGGTCGCCCTGTGCCTTTGGCGAGCTGGACGCGCAGGTCGTCGTGGTCGACGCAGCCCTGGCGCTTGAGCGACTCGCGATAGGCCACCTCGAGCACGGCCAAGTCGGCCCAGCGCTGCACTTCCTTCTCGCGGGCCTTTTCCTTGGCCGCCATGGCCACATGGACGCCGGCGAAGTCGAGGCCTGCGCCGGAGCCGCCCAGTTGCTGGCGCAGGGACATCAGCTGTTCGGCGAAGGCTTGGGCTTGGCCGAAAGTCAGGCGTTCGGTACGGTCCTTGCCCAGGAGGGCCGGGAAGTGTTCCGACGTGAAGTTATCCGACGACAGCACCTCGACCCAAGCGAGCAGGCGGGTGGATGGGCTAGCCACTTGGTCATGTCGGTCGCCCCAGTTGAGGAAACGCTCCGGCGTCACGATACGCGGCAGCAGGACCCCATTGGGCGCCTGCTTGGCCAATTCCTCGCGGATGAGCCGGGCCGCAAATTGGGACGGCACGATCACCATCTGGTCCCGCAAGTCGGCAGGCAATCGCCCCTCGGTACTTTGTAGGACCAGTCGTGCCGTCTCAGCAGCCAGCTGCTTGCTCCAGCCACAGAACACACGGGAAGGGAAGGGGGACATTTCGGCCATGAGGATACCACTCTAATTACCCAACCCATCGCCCTCCGCAACCCCCCACGCCCCATCCCCACCAAATATTATCCACCCCCTTGTATCGAGGTAGGATCTGTCTCGGGTAGGGGCAGCACCGCGTGCTGCCCTAGTTGTCCCAGGTAGGGACAGCACCACGTGCTGTCCTAGTTGACCAGCGCCTTCTACTGCGGCCTCCGCCCGCTTGTCCCTCCGCTCCGCGTCGTCTCTTGCCTCGGGTAGGGTTGGCACTGCGTGCCAACCTAGCTGCCTCTCGCGGGCCCCGCCCGCGGGTAGGGGCGCGACTGCGTCGCGTCCGCTTGTGGCCTGCTCCCCCCTCCCTCTGTAATCTGTACTCTGTACTCTGATTTTAATCCCCCTTTCCACTTTTGCACAGGCCTCCGGCCGATTTGCACCTTCGCACGGGCTCCGCCCGCACTCCATCCTCCATCATCTGTAATCTAGATAAACTCCCTACTATATCCGCCTTAAACCCACGGCACTCACCCCGTGATACTTCCACCACATCCCTCCGAGCCGTTATGCGGCAGGTCGTGGGGCGGCTTCGCAAGGGGCCGCCCCCTTTTGTTTATATACCAGGGGAAATGCGAGGCCTCTTTTCCCAGTGTTCACGTGTTTTCTCCATGAGTTCAATTATCGCATTGGGGCTTAGTTTGAACTGAAGGTCGTCGGCGTTCTGGTCAGTTTTATCTGCACCCTTGCGCTGAGCAGTAATGCCTCCTCCTACGATGATATCCCCTTTAGGTGAACTTTGCGGGTATATTGCTTGGCAGGCATAAATTACGTCACTCAGTCTGTAGAGCTTCCAATTATCCTTTTGTCCTATGCGGCCCCGCCAGTTATCGTCCGTGTAGGAGTGTAACAAGATCCAGTCGGCTTTTTGATCGGAATTTGGAGCACCGCAAAAGATAAACTGGAGTATGTCTTGTTGTTTACTCTTAAGGAACAGGAAGACCTTTCCCGCCTCGTCTCCAGATATTCCAGGCGTTCTATTGAACTTCATTCGTTCACCATTAGTGCCCTTTTTGAGGTACTTTCTGAAGATGGTTAAAACGTCATTAGGCATTTTGAATACCTCTGCATACTTATCGATTTTTCCTCGGTTAACTTGTCCGAATGAGACATCAGGGCGGTAGGTTTTGATCGATAGCGAAGCCTCAATTTCCCTAGGTTTTAGGATAGGGAAGATGACGACGTCAGCCTTTTCATTGTTGTTTGGGGATTCCGCTTTGTAAGTGCTGTAAGCCTTAGACCCTGTAGATTCTTCGACGATCCATCTGCAGTCCGGGTTGTGCTGGGAGATTTCGTCCGCGAGTGCGTCCTCTGCCTCGAGGCCCCTCTTAGCAGCCTTTGCCTTCGATGTGAGAAAAACTTCTTCAGTGTCTTCCGATTCAGGTTCCAGTCCTCGGAGGCCTAGTTGCTCGCTGACGCGTTTGTAGTGTCCGAAATCTGTGGACCTTTTGTAAAGTATGCGTGGGTAGATTTGAATCTGCAGCTGATCCTTCTGGGAGGTGTCACCCTTCTTGCTTCCGCCGCCGAATCTCTTGAGCACCATAGCTCTGCCGAGGTTGATTTGATTTCCCCCGTCGCGTGAAGCTGTAACTTCATCTGCTGTTATGGAATCTATGACTTCTCGCGCGTCGCAAAAAGTCCACTTGACGGCCTCCGGATTCTTTTGGTCTAAAAAGGCTATCAATGAAACTTCGTCCGCACGGAGTTTTCCGTCCTTGCACTTAACCGCATTACCTCTTCCCAGAAGAGCGTTGGTTGCTAACTGATTTCTAACCAATTTAATTTGGTCGATAAGCGTTTTTTGGGCTGTTTGAGTAAGGTCGCTGTACCGAGTGTATTCTTCCCCCGCCGAGGGTTCCCTTATGACCTCGTTGCTTGTTGCTTCATTTGGCTTACGGCTTCCGGTTAGCAGCTGCAAAAGTCTAAGCGAGTCGTCCTCGAGCCCGAGGTCCTTGCGGTAGAACTCCACATTTCTCCTTTCGACGTGATTGTTGCTCCCCGAGCCTGCACTGATTACTGAGACGCCAAGCGGTTTGCTTAGGTCTTTGAAAACAACGAAAAGATCTGTCTTGGCGCTTCGATTAGCCCTAATGACTTGTTTGACCTCTAAGATGTCAGTTTGTCCGTTGAATAGATTGATTTCCGCCGCCTTCATTTGGCAATGGCGAAGAACATCGGTGCTTGTTCCAGATTGTATGAGCTCTCGCAGTCGCTCTACGGCCTCTTCGCCTTTTTTGTCGTTTGTTTTATCTACCGCCATCTAGTTAATCGTTCCTAGATGGCCCTGCTAGTCAACGGCGCTTAGGCTTCTGGAGCCAGAAGGCGTCGATTTCCTTGAAGATTGCTTCAACGACATTCACCACAACGCTGTTTCCAAACTGCTTGTAGCGCTGAAGTAAGGGGACGTCCCCGGTGCTGACGTCCATTCCATGGAAGCCCATGGCGCTCGCGCACTCCGCGGGGGTGAGCTTGCGTACCCTTCCGTCGACATAGTAAGCCCCGGTCTTTGAGGCGGCGCCGCCTCCATAGGCGGAGAAGGTAATGGCATGGCCGTGGGTAGAATAGATCCGTTCCCCTTGGCCGCCTTTGCCCATGACGCCGATACGGATTGGTTTAATGCCCTCCTCCACCTCATCATCTTTGCGTTTAATATCGTCACGCGTTGGGGTGAGCTTCGGTCTGAAATCATCCCGTTTGATGGTAATTTTATCGAGCAATACCTCCTCGATATTATCTTGGATATCCTCTTTGAGGAAGTGGGCTTCAAACTTCCTCATTTTTGGAAGCTTCGCAAATAGGTCTAACCATTCTGTCCACTTGAACTCGTCGTCAACTAGGTCCTCCCTGACAGCTACGATGTAGATGCGTTCCCGCTTAGTGGAGGCGCCGAAGTCGCTAGCGTTTAGGACCGCATGGGATACGCGATAGCTTACCTTACCGTTTGTTTCCTGGGCCATCTTCTTCTCCAAGTGATGGCGGATAGTCTTGAAGGTGTTTCCGCCGTCGTGGCGGGCGAAGTTCTTCACGTTTTCAAGAAAGAGCACCGCTGGGCGATGCTGCTTGGCGATCTTATAAACCTCGAAGAACAAAGTGCCACGTGGGTCTTTGAAGCCTTCTTGCTTGCCGGAGATGCTGAACGCCTGGCACGGGAAGCCGCCGCAGAGCACATCGTGCTTAGGGATGGTCTTTAATGTAGCTTCGTTTTCCGTGAACTTCGTGATGTCTCCAAATGGCACCTGCCCGAAGTTCATAAAGTAGGCTCTCCGTGCGTATTTGTCCCACTCACTAGTGAAGACGCAGCTCCCGCCGACTTTTTGACCGGCCACCCGGAAACCGCCGATGCCTGCGAAGAGATCAATGAAGGTGAAGTGGGGGTTGCGCTTTTGTTTGAAGGCAACGCTGGGCTTCGCGAAAGCATTTGGTACAGTGGACTCACCCTTCTCCGTCGTAAATGCAGCTCGGTAGAGGTCAGGATGGTGAGCTTTGTGTGTGAGCTTGGCTAGGTCATCTAGATCAAAGCCGCCGTCCCAGGGGAAGAGGGGGGCTGGAGTCGAAAGTTTCTTGGCCATAAAGTATACTGAACACCTGCACACTATGTTTTTTGAGTCAAGGGACATGCTCTCAGACGGCGATAACCCTTAGGGTAATCACCACGTCCGGCGCTGAGGAATGAGCGACTGGGGTTTGGATTGAGGGCGGGGAAGGGTGGTGTGCAGGCTTTGCGTGCCATGAATACCCATTCACCCATCCCGCGCAGCATGCCTGCGCTCTCTGCCCTTGGCCTTTTGCGCCTCGGTCCCCCCCCCC
>Ga0209597_1003247_pt1 | contig 10096 bp, 5 predicted proteins | sample M_140625_MF_Meta_FD_187316 | JGI IMG/M metagenome (GOLD analysis project Ga0209597, IMG submission 187316) | Freshwater microbial communities from Lake Montjoie, Canada to study carbon cycling - M_140625_MF_MetaG (SPAdes) (version 2) | ecosystem: Environmental > Aquatic > Freshwater > Lake...
GTTTCCGTTCCAAAAGTTCGGTGGCTTAAAAGGGAAAATTCGTTCGATTAGTTTTGAATCTCACTCTGGCGCTGCCTCGGTCGACATGGAATCCGTGGCAAACAAGCGCGCGGCCTCTGGCGGGTTTCATCGCGTTGCTATAGAACTCGAAGACACCCGCTTGCCTCGCTTACCCAAGAATAGGGCCTTATTTCCCGGGATGACCGTCACGGCGGAAATTCATTTGGGTAAACGCAGGCTCATCCAATATCTGCTTAATCCCATCTTAAAGGGGTTTCAGGAAAGTTTTCGCGAACCCTAACCCTATAACCAATGAAAGAACGCTGCGCTGTAGTTATTCCTATTTATCGTCCAAAATTCCAGCAACTCGAGGAGTTTGGAATCGATTATTCCGTAGCGCGATTAGTTGGAAGGTGGATGTTTTTTGCAGCTCCCGCGACATTAGATTTATCTTATTATACTTCTCGATACCCGCATATTAAGGTGATTCGGTTCTCTGAGAAGTATTTTGAAAATACCGATACTTACAGCGAATTGCTGTTGAATTTTCAATTTTATCAACAGTTTGATAAGTTTGAATACACACTCATCCTCCAACCTGACGCCTTAATCATTCGTGATGAATTGGATCTCTGGATGGAACGCCCTTATGATTATATCGGTTCACCATGGCCGACTCCCATGACCCTGCGTATCAACACGCGACCGTTTTCTGATGAACTCGCTCGCACAGTGAGCACTCATGTTGCCAATGGTGGTTTGAGTCTGCGCCGTAATGACGGCTGCATTAGACTTTTGTTTGAATATAAGGGTGCAGTCGATCTATGGATTCGAAAAAAAATGCACGAAGACTTGTTTTTCGCCTGCATGGGCGCCCTATCCAAACATTTCGTTTTGCCCACAGAAATCGTCTGCTCGATGTTCGCCATCGACCAATCCCCCGAATATTACCAAGCCATTAACGGAGGCATAGTTCCTATGGCTTCCCACGCTTGGTGGAGCCGTTCTCCAGGCTTTTGGAAGGACCATGTCCGTGGTGGGGACGCCATCTTTGCGGATTTGAAGCCGGAATAAGAATCCCAGAATTACCTCGCTCCAACGCGACGGCGAGGCATCTCAAGAAGCGGGATTCTTCTCCACACTTTTCCCCAGAATCGGAAGCTTATGGTTTTCACTCCGCAGCGATGCTGACAGCGCGCAGATCGTCATGCTCGATTGGAAGATCGCTCCACGAGAAAGGTTCCCAGAGCCGTTGCGCAAAGGCAGAAACGCCGTATTCCCGCCCGCGAGCGGGAAGCGTAACTGTTCAGTTAATTTTGTTTAACTCTCTAATGCGGAGGAGTTGAATCACCTGCCGATAGAGGCTTCCAGCATCTTTATCCAAGGGCCAACAAAGTGGCCATTGTCATGAAAAGTGCGGCCACTCACCATGTGCCGATCAATGACGCAAGGCTCGTTGACGTAAATCCCCCCACACACTTCCAAGTCAAACTTGCACTTTGCGACCGTCGCCATCCGAAGTCCTTTGACGATCCCCGCACGGGCCGGAATCTCGACACCGTGGCAAACACTCGCCATTGGCTTCCCGTTTTCCCAGTACCAGCGTGTGATCCGGAGTAGGTCCTCGTCTTCGCGAATGTATTCTGGGGCGCGTCCGCCGCTAAAAAAGATGCCGACATAGTCCTCCGGGGTGATGTCTTTGAAAGCGATGTCAGCGTCGATGGAGTATCCTTCCCACTCCTTGGTGATGGTCCAACCAGGTTTCACCTCGTGAAGTACCATCTGGTATTTGCGCTTCTCGGGTGCGGCGACCACGGGTTCGAAGCCGCCCTCAATGAGGCGATAGAACGGGTAAAGTGTATCAACGGTTTCGGTGGCGTCGCCGACGATGACGAGGACTTTTGGTTTGGTCATAATTAGTGATCAAGACGAAAGTAAAGATGGGAGTAAAGATGTAAACGAGAGAGGGGATGTACGAGTGTCTCCGCAATCCAATTTCTATGTCACCGGAGACTCGAGTGCCAATGCTGTTATAAGCCAACTCATGGTATCAAAGCTCAAATCAGAGCCCGAGCTCTACGAAAGACCGCTCCACGTTTCCCCAGCTCTCAGCGCTTGGAGGGAGTGATATCAAATCTTGAAGAAAACTGGTCCTTCTCTCCTGGGACCGCGGAGCCCCAGCTCCGCTTTGACGCTCCAAAAGCTCAGACAGTCATGGCGGAGCTGGGGCTCCGCGCTCCCAGGCGCTGAGGTCTTTGAATCATCCATAAACCTGAAAGAGATGGTATCACTCCACAGCCCCAGCTGGGCCCCCAACGCCAACGGCGTTGCAGCATTCAGCCCAGGGTTGGGCCGACACAGGCGGGCCTACCCTGGGTCACCAAAATCACAGTCAACTCTGTAAGGGTTGCATCCAGAAAACCTCCCGCTCCCAGTCGCCATACGACGAAGACAGGCGCGCTCAAGAGTGAGGAAAAGAGCCTATTTTTCTGCAAACTACCGAAGATGCAACCCCTTCAGGGTTGTTGCTCATTTTCAGAACGTGACCCAGGGTAGCTCGTTGCTCGCAACCCTGGGCTGAATGATGGAACGCCCTTGGCGTTCTTTTGGCGCACCTCCCGTGCTCCTAAGTCGTTCTCGTACAATTTTTTAGGTTTATGGATGCTTCAAAGAGCTCAGCACCGGGGACAGCGGAGAGAAGGACCAGTTTTCTTCAAGAATTGGTATGAAAACTAAAAAAAGGAATACATTTGTCTCCTCGGAGAGGCTAATGAAGAGGGCGTGGCCCCTATGAAACTCCGTTCTCTCCGTTCCGTTTGTTGGTTAGTGATGCTTGGAAACGCCGCTTTTGCCGGTGATGACAGGCAGGTGGAAGTCGCTAAACAGGGTGGATTTGTGCCGAAAATTCAACCTGCCTCTGATGAGGGGCTTAACGCGATCAAGCAATTTAAGTTGGCAGAGGGATTATCCATAGACCTCTGGGCCGCCGAGCCGCTGCTGGCAAATCCCGTGGCCATTGCCACTGATGAAAAAGGGCGCTGGTTCGTGGCTGAAACCTTTCGCTTGCACGCAGGAGTGAGCGACATCAGAGCCCACATGAACTGGCTGGAGGATGAGCTTGCGAGCACCAATCTCGATTCGTGGCTCTCTATTCTCAAGGCTGATCCAGGCGTCGCCTTCGAAAAAAATGCACAGAATTCCGAGCGCGTTCAGTTGGTTTGGGACAGCAAAGGTTCCGGTAAGGCGGACAGCTCGAAGATTTTCGCGGAAGGTTTCAACGAGGCGCAATCTGGGATTGCCTCCGGAGTTTTGAGCCGCAAGGGCTCGGTTTATTTGACCAATATTCCTGATCTGTGGCTCTTGCAGGACACCCAAAACACAGGCGCCGCAGATGTGAAGAAGTCTTTGGCTCGCGGGTTCGGTGTTCGAACGGCATTCCTAGGGCATGACTTGCACGGGTTGCGTACCGGGCCTGACGGACGCCTGTATTTTTCTATCGGCGATCGAGGGGCAAACGCAACGGCTGTGGATGGAAGTCGCGTGGTGAATACCGAAACCGGTGCTGTTTACCGATGCAATTTCGATGGCTCGGAGCTAGAGATTTTCGCAGTTGGATTGCGCAATCCGCAAGAGCTTGCCTTCGACAAATTTGGAAACCTCTTTACGGGCGACAATAATTCGGACGCTGGCGATCCGGCTCGTTGGGTTTATGTGATGCAAAACAGCGACAGCGGATGGCGCATCGGTTGGCAGTTTCTCACAAAGCCCGAGGCGCGCGGCCCGTGGTTGTCGGAGCGGTTGTGTTATCCGTCCTTTGTTGGCCAGGCGGCCTATCATCTTCCGCCCGTGGCAATTTTGGGGAATGGCCCGAGCGGTTTGACTTACCATCCAGGAACAGGGCTGACCCCTCAATGGAAGGATCACTTTTTTCTGGCGAACTTTAGCGGTAATCCCAACAACAGCGGGATTCTTTCCGTTACCGTTGCGCCCAAAGGTGCGGGGTTCGAGATGTCGCCCGTCGAAAAACCAATTTGGAATATTCTCGCGACGGATGTCGAATTTGGAGTCGACGGCGGTCTTTATCTTGCAGACTGGGTCAATGGTTGGGGGATGACTGGGAAGGGGCGCATTTACAAGATGTCCGTTGCTGGCGACGGAGCGGATCCTCTTTTGCAAGAGACCCAAAAGTTGATTGCCGAGGGAATGGAAAAGCGGACTGGAAAAGAGCTTTCAAAATTGTTGGCGCACGCTGACATGCGGGTCCGGCAGGAGGCGCAGTTTGAGCTCGCTGGACGTGGGGACGCGGCAACTTTGAGAGCGGTCGCCGCGGCCAATCCAGCGCAGCTTGCTCGGTTGCACGCCATTTGGGGGCTGGGGCAGATTTCGAGGAAGACAGCGCAAGAATCTATCGCGCTAATCGCCTTGTTTAACGACGCCGATGCAGAGGTCCGTGCGCAGGCGGCAAAAACACTTGGAGATTGCAAGACACACAGCCCAAAAGCGACGGACAGCTTGTTACCGCTGCTCAAAGACGAAAGCGCTCGGGTGCGTTCGTTCGCTGCAATAGCGCTTGGCAACGCGAAATCTAAAGCAGCCGTGCCCTCGCTTTTGGCTGCCATTGCCAGCAATCAAGATAGCGACGCTGCCCTGCGCCATGCGTTGTGCGCGGGTTTAGCAGGATGTGCGGATCCTGAGACGTTGGTTGCGTTGCGGGCGGATGCGTCGGTGTCCGTGCGCTTGGGGGCTGTGATTGCGCTCCGGCGTTTGAAGCACGAAGGACTCTCACAATTTCTCGATGACGTTGAGCCGCTGGTGGTCGCTGAGGCTGCGCGTGCAATTCACGACGAGTCTGTGGAACCTGCGATGCCGGCGCTGGCGGCTCTGATTTCGAGAACCTCAAGCATTGTGACTTTCCCGGAAGGCACCAAAGAGCAGCCCGGTCCGAGGGATGCGATTTTGCGGCGCGTGGTGAACGCGAATTATCGAATTGGAAATGATGCCTCGGCGTTGGCGTTGGCGAAGTTTGGGGCCGCTTCCGAAGTGCCTGCGGCATTCCGAATTCAGGCGTTAGCGCAGTTGGGTGCTTGGGAAAACCCTCCGCGCTTGGATCGTGTGATGGGTTTGCATCGCCCGTTACCGAAGCGGGATCCGGCGCTTGTGGAAAATGCGATGCGTCCTGTGTTGGCTCTTTTGTTGAACGACAAAAGTGCTGGGAGTGCGCTCCGATTGGAAGTGATGAATCTTGTGGAACGTTTCTCAAAGGGAACTCCGCTGGACTTGGCGCCTGTGGTCGCAGATGAAAAGGAAGACGCTGGCGTGCGAGCGAAGGCACTCGTTGCGATGGCTGCACGAGGCGACGCTGCGCTTGTGCAATCTGTTGATTATGCTGCCACGTCCCATGTAGAGGCACTTCGCAAGGAGGCGACAAGATTGCGCGTCGAATTGCATCTTCCGGGAGGCGGCGTAGAGGCGCTTGCGAAGGTTTTGCAAATTGGGACCACGGGCGAAAAACAAAATATTCTCACGACACTTGGCACGATGCCGGAAGCCTCGGCCGCAGCGGTGCTGGAGCAATATCTTGATCAGTTCCTTGCTGGAAAGTGTCCGACCGAGTTGCAGCTCGAGCTGTTGGAGGCTGCGGCGAAGCGTTCCGAGGAAGGTGTAAAATCCCGCCTCGCTAAAGTAGAAGCGTTGCGTTCGCAGTCCGAACCCCTTTCGGCTTACCGATATGCTCTTGCGGGTGGGAACGCTGCTGAGGGGCGCAGGGTGTTCATGGAGAAGCCTGAGGCCTCGTGTATTCGTTGCCACAAAGTAAACAACGATGGCGCGGAAGTGGGGCCAAATTTGACCGGCTTGGGTAAACGGCAGAATAGAGAGTATCTGCTTGAGTCCCTCGTCGATCCCAACGCGAAGATCGCCGCAGGGTTCGAGACCGTTCTTGTGACGCTCAATGATGGATCGCTACACGCTGGAATTTTGAAGAGTGAAACAGACACGGATCTCTTGCTCATGCAGCCTACCGGCGTCCCTGAGAAGCTACAAAAGGGGCAGATCAAGAGTCGCGAGCGGGGACCTTCTGGAATGCCCGCGCTTGCGCCAATTCTAGCCAAAAAGGATCTGCGTGACTTGGTTGAGTATCTCTCTAGTTTGAAATAGCTTGCCGCTCTGCGCTAAGCTAGCCGGAGGCTTCTGCCGTTGTTAAGCTTGGAAACTCCCAAAGTTTGCCTTGTGATACCAAATTTTGAAGAAAACTGGTCCCAAGCGCTGTGAATCTAAATTAAGCCGAACCGCTTACTTCACGTAAGTCCGCTCGAATTGCGGAATAGTTGGTTTCAAAAGCAAGCACTGCGGAATCCGCTTCTTTGTCGTGGATTCGGCACCATTCGAGGTAAAGCGGTCGCCACCAATTGGCGTGTTGTGTGAGGCCCTCCGCGCGGTATTTTTCCCAGTCGATCAGGACCCGCGACCAGCATTCGTCCCCATACGCTGTCGCCTTTTTGCCATCGCCCATTTCCTTTACATACCAATCTCGGCCGATGCGCGCGTGGAGGACTTCATCGGCCCAGTCGAAGTCTTGGGCAAGTCCCGCAAAGGTGTCGCCGGACGTAAGTGCGAGTTCCCATTCAAAGCGTTTGCCGGTTTTTGGCATCAGTCCCTGCTCGATAAAATAAAGTACGGCGTGACGTTCAAGGGGGCGCAATTGGGTGTTGAGCGCGAGGGACCACGTGAAGTTGATGCGAACAAGCGCCCGCCAGTCCACGCCTGCTTGCACAAAACCCACTTCGCCCATCATCGCGTGGCGCGCTTCGTCCCAGAGCTGCCGGGTGAGGTCCACCGTGTAATCCCAAGGCTTATTCGTAGTTTGGGCAAGTATGGACGCGATTACTTCCGGCACATCGATCTCCCTAAGACGCTTGTAATAAAGCATGAGTGCTTTGGGTGGAGTCGGCAATGTTGCGTCATATAAAAACGCCTCAGCGTGCACTCCCATATTGTAGGGATCGGGAAAACGTTCATCTCGTTTGGGTACGGGATCGAAGTGGTAGGGTTTTGCGGAGAACATCCGGTTTGGAACAACGTCCGTTTTCGGTGCGGTGCCATCGAGAGAGCCGGCCTGTTCTAACAGCTGTTGGAGGAGGCCTTCCCAAGGCTGCATCTTTTCCCGCTCGGCGGCTCCCGCCAATTGCTCCAAACACTGCCTGCCGTACTCCGCCATTTCTTCGACTTCCAAAAGTGCGAAACGACACACGCGGATGGAGGGGTGATCGACCAAGGGATGGGTGTCAGCGAGGTAGCGATGGATGGCTTCCAATAGTGCAGGGAGAGCGTACGCGTAGACGCCCACGAGAAGAGAGGCTGTGTCTGGGGCGGCTAAAATTTCATCCAAAAGCACGTCCAGCGCGGCGTCCGGCGCTTGATCCATGCCGAGGGGAGGTTCGCGAAGTTCAGACACGCGTTTGCGCAGTGCAGCGGCGTGTTCGGCGCAGTAATGGGCGTGCAAACTGAATCCCATCTTGAGCTCGTACACCGGCTCGGAGGGGAGGCGGTGCACGAAAATTTGGTTCAACCTGCGCAGAACCCAGTGGAGACGTTTGAGGCGTCCCACGCATTTCTCCACGGAGAGGCCCGGTTTGGCTGCGGCGTCAAAGCTGGCCACGCCGGCAAGCGCAGGCAAGTTGCGGTGAGTTTGGTATTCCATAAGTTATGGCGGGTTACTGGGAACTGAGGGTAAAAGGTTTCCGGACAAAATCCATCTCAGCGTTGACCCGAGCATGAAAACGCCCGCCTTCGCTGAGGAAGCGTTGTGTGGCCGGCAGGGTGGTTGTAATTGAATAACCTCCCCACAATGAAGCTCCGCTCCTTATTTTTAATTGCCTCTATTCTCGTCACTCCGCTTGCCAAGGCGGCGGAATCCAAAGGGCCTCTAGCTCCTGTACTTCAATCGTTCATAGGAAAGCACATTGCATCGGGTGTGGTCGGGCTTGTGGCAAATAAAGAGGGCGTGATGGCTGTTGAGACCGCCGGTTATGCAAGTCTCGCCGATCAGACGCCGATTCGTGAAGATGCCGTTTTCTGGATCGCATCGATGAGTAAAACTCTTACGGGGGTCGCGCTCATGATGCTCGTAGATGAGGGAAAGGTGAACCTCGATGATCCGGTTGAAAAGTATCTTCCAGAGTTCAAAGATCAGATGGTCGCGGCTTCGGATGGATCCGGAACAACGCATCCTCCCAAGCATCCGATCACGGTGCGTGAAATTATGAGTCACACCAGTGGACTAGTGCTGGCAAGCGAGAAGACCCTGAAGCGCACTCAGGTGTTGAAGGAAGATGTCGCAGAGTACGCCGCTCGTCCGCTGCGACAGGAACCCGGTACCAAGTACGAATACAACAACTGCGGTATCAATACGGGCGGACGAATCATCGAAGTCGTGAGCGGTTTAACCTACTCGGATTTCATGCAAAAGCGGCTCTTCGATCCCTTGGGGATGACGGACACGACCTGCTGGCCAAACGCGGAACAGGCCGCGCGTCTGGCGCACTCTGCGCGCTTCACCGAGGACAAGCGCGATCTCGTCGAGGTTAAGTTGGACGCGAACGTCTCGTCGCAGACCATCGAGAAGCTGAGTGCAGGCGTGCATGTGCCTCCCGCGATCATCGCCGATATGGGCTTCGGCATTTCCGCGGACTACGGCAAACATTACGCGATGCCGGCGGGCGGTTATTTTTCGACGGCGCGCGATCTCAGTCAGTTGTGTCGAATGCTTTTGCGCGGAGGCGAACTTAGCGGCAAGCGCTACCTTTCCGAGAAGGCAGTGAGCGTTATGAGCTCTTCACAAGTCGGCGAAGTAAAAGTGAGTCCTCAGGAAAGTTATGGAATAGGATGTTCTGTAAAACTCAGTGCCGAGGAGGGCCCGAGCGTCGGCAGTTTCGGTCATCGCGGAGCGCGTCGTACTGCGATGTGGATTGATCCGAAAAACAAGCTGGCGATGGTGATTCTTGTGGAGCGTTTTGACATGCCCGGCGATCAGCAGAAAGTCATGTACGGAGATTTTATGAAAGCGGCCGTCTCGAAATATGGAAACCCTCCACCGCCACCGCTCGCAGCGACCTTTGCGGATGTGTCCTTCGGTCCGCACCCTCATCAACTTATCGATATTTACCTTCCTAAAAAAGGGGAGGGACCGTTTCCTGTAGTACTTTGGTTTGGAGGAATCTGGAAAGCAGCAAAACATCCGGCAAACTTAGGTTTCTTCGACTCTAAAGGTATTGCGGTGATAGCCGTTGAGACCCGCACGATGGAAGACGCGACTGCGGCGAAAGAGAAGGAGCCGATCTCTTATGTGCAGAGAGACGCTATACGTGCTGTCCAATTCGTGCGCCACAATGCAGCGAATTGGAATCTCGATCCGAGTCGTATCGCGACAGGTGGAGGTTCGCAGGGTGCGCAACCCGCGCTCTTCGTTGGATGTTCTCTCGATCAGGCGAGCAGCTCCTCGGAAGACCCTGTTGAGCGCGAGTCCTCGTTAGTTCGCTGCGTTGCGGCGTACCGGTGTCAGCCAACGCTTGATCCAAAGCGCATGCAAGAATGGGTACCGGGCGTGCAGTGGGGGGCGCCTGCCCTTGGGTGCTCGTTTGAGGAATCCCTTAAGCGTCGAGACGAATTGCTGCCCATCATTCAAAAGTGGTCCCCGGATTATTTACTGCACAAGGGTGCTGCGCCGATATTCTTCGAAAATGAGTGGGGACTGACAATTCCAAAGGATATCACCCAATCTAACTATGACGTGCATTGCCCGAGCTGGGCGCTTGGTTTTCAAACACTTGCAATCGACGCGGGTGCCGCCTGTTTTGTGAAGTTTCCGGAACACCCAGTGGAGGGTTATTCGGACCTCTGGAATTTCGTTGCCCAAGAGCTTCAAAAAACAGCCGTCACACAACGTCCATAGACTACTAAAAACCAATGGACACCAGCGAACTAACAATAAAGTGGTCGGGCCGGCGAGATTCGAACTCGCGACCTCTTGAACCCCATTCAAGCGCACTACCAAGCTGTGCTACGGCCCGACAAAGAGGGCGCACAGGATCAGCGGCTC
>Ga0209597_1003250_pt1 | contig 10095 bp, 8 predicted proteins | sample M_140625_MF_Meta_FD_187316 | JGI IMG/M metagenome (GOLD analysis project Ga0209597, IMG submission 187316) | Freshwater microbial communities from Lake Montjoie, Canada to study carbon cycling - M_140625_MF_MetaG (SPAdes) (version 2) | ecosystem: Environmental > Aquatic > Freshwater > Lake...
GGAGGGCCTGAGCGCGTCTCCAGCGCTCGATTTGAGCATGGTTTCCGTTGCGCAGCACCTCTGGCACCTGCCAGCCCCGAAACTCGGCAGGACGCGTGTAATGCGGCTCTTCTAGTAAACCCGATGCCCCAAAACTCTCGGTTATCGGCGACATTGCGTTGCCCATGACTCCGGGCAGCAAACGAGTGACTGCTTCGATGATGAGACACGCCCCCACCTCGCCGCCAGCAAGAACAACATCACCAACGGAAACTTCTTCGTCAACCAAGTGCTCGCGAATTCGGTGATCAACACCTTCGTACCTGCCACACAACAAACTGAAGCCTTCAAGGCTTGCGAGCTTGTTTGCAAATGCTTGATCAAACGGTTTGCCACCTGGCGACAACAACAGCAATGGACGCGGTGCACCAGATTTTTCGAATGATTCAAACACGGGTTCGGCGCGCAGCACCATGCCAGCGCCACCGCCAAACGGAGCGTCATCAACCGAATGATGTACGTCGGTTGTGTGTTCGCGCAAGTCGTGTGAACGCACGTCCACCAATTTTTCATTGCGCGCACGACCGAGCAAACTCTCTGAACAGAAGTTGTCAACCAACTGCGGAAACAGCGTGAACACGTCAATTCTCATGAATCTTCCCCGAGATCAAATAAACCTGCAGGTGGATCAATCGTGATGCAACCATCCACGTTGGAGACAATGAATGGTGTTGGCACAAGCGCGCCAGACTCAAGTTCCATAATTGGGTGAGCTGGATTGTCGATCACTGCAACGCACACGCCGTAATCAATCCCTTGCAAATCGACAACTGTTGACCCAACCATCTCATGTACCCACACCACTGACGGATCGTCAATTGGATAGCCATACACATCAGAATTGGTGAGACGCTCGGCAATATTGCGATCATCCAAATCTTTAAACATCATCAACCAGCGCTCTGCTTGAGCTTTTGATTTGGAGATTTCATACCACTTGCCAGCAACCCAGAGTTTGGATCCGACGGCTACGCGCTTTGCGTGACTATTGAAGATATCGACATACATTTCGCCACGAACACCGTGGGGTCGCCCTAAGCGACCGACATGCAACAGACCTACTGGAGGCGTGTGGTCAGTCGTCGACGAAGTCGACATCGACATCCACGCCATCGCGTGTTGCGGCTGCACGTACAACCGTGCGAATGCTCATTGCAGTGCGGCCACGACGACCAATGACGCGACCAAGGTCGCCTTCACCAACGCGAACTTCAAGAACAATTTTGTCTCCGTCAGTAACACCCTCGACACGAACTGCATCTGGGTTGTCAACAATTGAGCGCACGACATGGTCGAGCACTGCTGTTGCTACTGGAGCAGGAATGAGATTTGCCGAGTCAGTCACGGTAGATACAGACCGAATTATTTAGCGGTCTTGGCAGGCTTGGCTGGCTTTGTAGCCATGAACTCTGCCCATGCGCCAGAAATTTCAAACAACTTCTTGACGCGCTCGCTTGGCAATGCACCTTGCTTGAGCCACTTGAGGGCTTTTGCATTGTCTACGGTCAGAGCGGATGGCTCGGACTGTGGGTGATAGTTGCCAACGATTTCGAGGAAGCGACCATCGCGGGCAGAACGGGTATCGGCAGCAACGATGCGGTAATGCGGTTGCTTGGTTTTGCCCACTCGTGTGAGGCGAAGCTTTACTGACATGACCTGCAGGCTATCGGGGCGGAAGGCGTGAGCCCAACGCCGCAGCCAAATCGATATCGCCCGATGGAATGCCGCCTGGAGGACCTCCGAACATCGCCCCCAGGCCACCTCGGCCACTTCCCTTACCGCCCTTTCCACTTCCTTTTCCACCGGCACCGCCCATGCGCTTCATCATCTTTTGCATTTCAGAGAACTGCTTGACGAGTTTGTTTACATCCGAGACTTGGGTGCCAGAACCCTTCGCAATTCGTGTGCGCCGAGAGCCATTGATGATCTCGGGTTTGCGTCGCTCTTCAGGAGTCATTGAACGAATAATTGCTTCGGTCACTTTGACCATGTCGTCCGAGATCTGCGCGTCCTTTGCTTCTTTTGGCAACCCTGGCAGCATGCCCATCACGCTCGACAACGACCCCATTTTCTTGAGCTGTTGCAACTGATCCAGGAAATCGTCGAGAGTAAATTCGCCGTCCATCAACTTTGCGGCTGTTGCTTCGGCCTGATCTTTTTCAAATACTTTTTCGGCCTGTTCGATCAGTGTCAGCACATCGCCCATGCCAAGAATTCGGCTGGCCATGCGATCTGGATGGAACTGTTCAAACGCATCAATCTTTTCGCCTGTTGCGGCAAACGCGATTGGCTTACCGATTACTTCTTTGACCGACAGCGCAGCACCACCGCGTGCATCACCGTCCAGCTTTGACAAAATGACGCCAGAAATAGCAAGTGTTTCGTCAAATGCTTTTGCAACTGTGACCGCATCTTGACCAGTCATTGCGTCGACTACCAAGAATGTGTAGTGAGGTGAAACAACCTTGGAGATGTCTGCAACTTGCTGCATCATCTCGGTGTCGATCGCCAAACGTCCGGCAGTGTCGACAATTAATACATCGCGGCCAAGGCGTTGCGCTTCAGCCAAACCAGCAGCAGCGGTAGCAACCGGATCACCAGCGATTGAAAAAACTGGCACACCTATTTGTGCACCGAGCACCCGCAATTGTTCGACTGCTGCAGGGCGCTGCAAGTCGGCGCCAACCAACAGCGGGTTGCGACCTTGCGACCTAAACCATGCTGCCAACTTGGCTGCGCTCGTCGTTTTGCCAGAGCCCTGCAAACCAGCCATAAGTACGACCGTTGGCGGGTGCGATGCGTACGTGATTTTTAATGTCTCACCACCAAGCATTGCAATGAGTTCGGCGTTGACAATCTTGATGATTTGTTGACCAGGATCGAGTGCTTCGGAAACCTGAGTGCCTACTGCCTGCACACGAATGCGCTCGACAACATTGCGCACGACGCCGACATTGACGTCTGCTTCGAGGAGTGCGGTGCGAATCTCGCCCATCACTTCGTCAACATCGGCCTGCGTCAGCCTGCCCTTGCCGCGCAGTCGCTTAAATACGCCGCCTAAACGATCAGAGAGATTGTCAAACATGAGTGCGAGAAAGGCTACTCAAAGAGCGCGTCAATAAATTCGGTTGGATTAAACAGAACTAAGTCGTCAATTGTTTCACCAAGGCCCACAAGCTTGACTGGAATTCCTAGTTCGGTTTCAATCGCGAACACAATGCCACCCTTTGCAGACCCATCAAGTTTGGTCAGCACAACGCCGGTCACCTGCGTTGCCTCGGTAAATTGTCGCGCCTGCTGCAAACCATTTTGACCAGTTGTCGCATCGATCACCAGCAGCACTTCGGTCACTTTGCCAGCACCCTTTTCGGCAACTCGACGAACTTTGCGCAACTCCTCCATCAGATTGGTATTGCTCTGCAATCTTCCTGCTGTGTCGGCCAGCACCAAGTCGATATTGCGCGAGTGTGCGCTTTGCACTCCGTCAAAAATTACCGATGAAGGATCTCCGCCTTCTGCACCGCGCACGATCTGAGCACCAGAACGCTCCGCCCATGTTGACAACTGCTCACCTGCTGCAGCCCGAAATGTGTCGCCCGCTGCCATCAAAACAGTGCGACCAAGCGCAATCTGTTGAGCCGCAATTTTGCCAAGACTTGTTGTCTTGCCTGCACCATTAACGCCAACCATCAGCCAAATATTTGGACCATCAAGATTTGCCTCAAAATTGAGATCACGACTTGTGCCAACTAATTGCGACGACATGTTGCTGCGCAACGCATCGATGAGTTGTGCGGGCGTAGTGATCTCTTTGGCTTTGACACGTGTTTGCAGCGCACCCAACAAACTTTGCGCTACTCGCACACCCACATCGGCCCGCAACAACGCTTCTTCAAGCTCAAGCCATGTTGCGTCGTTGATCTCGCTGCGACCAAGCACCGAGCCAACCGCACCGCTGAGCGAACTGCGAGCTTTTGCCAATCTGTCACGTACCGAAAGTGGCGCTGCTGCAACGGCTTCAACTACTCCTCCTACTTCTATTACTGATGCTGCCGGAGTCACAACAGGTGCAACAGGTGTAGCGCGCTGAATTTGCGGTACTGCACGAGCCTTACGACGACTGATCGCCACAACTCCAATGCCAAACACCAAACCGGCAACTGCCAGTAATAAGAAAATCATTGGGAGTGAAGAATTATTCATTGGTCTCTCACGCTATGCGCAAAAACCAATTACGAAGCAGCGGCTGCAGCGCGCTCAACAATGATTCGCGAAGAGCCACCTGGCTGCATTGTGACGCCGAGCAAGCAGTCTCCAGCCTCCATCGTGCGCTTTTGGTGACTCACAATAAGCAATTGAGCCTCTTGACGGAATTCGTGAATCAGGCTCAAGAACCTATGCAAGTTGACGTCATCCAATGCGGCCTCAACTTCGTCCATTACATAAAACGGTGATGGGCGACTGCGGAATACGGCGAACAAGAATGCGAGTGCTGTGAGTGAACGCTCTCCACCCGAAAGCAACGAGAGTTTCTTGACATTCTTGCCGCTTGGTTTGGCTTCAACTTCGATGCCGGTATTGAGCAGATCATCTGGCGAAGTGAGCAGCAACTTGCCCTGGCCACCAGGAAACAACATTGAAAAGAGTTTTTCGAAGTTGTCGCGCACGTCAGCAAACGCCGAAGCAAACGTGGACTGAATTTCCATGTCAACTTGCTTGATTACTTTGATCAACTCGCGACGAGTGTTCTTGACGTCTTCCAATTGCTCTTCCAAGAACGTGTGTCGCTTCTGCAACTCGTCAAATTCTTCAAGTGCTAGTGGGTTAATTGGGCCCATCAGGCGCAACTCGCGCTCGAGTTCGCGCACGCGAGCGATTGGCGAAGTACCCTCTGGCAATTCGGGCTGTTGAGTATCGATTGCAGCCTGCGGTTCGACCGAGTGGTCACGACGCAAGGCTTCGATTGTGGCTTCAAGACGCATACGCACTTCGGCTTCTTCGACCTCTACGCGACGATTGCGCTCACGACGCTCTTCCAACAACTGTTCGTTTGATGTGCGGTCTTTGCGAGCCTCGTCCAAGCGCTGCGAAATTGCACGCACTTCGTCACTTTGACGACGGCGAATCTCTTGCAGTTCTGCCTGACGCGCATCCAGTGTTGCCGAATGCTTCTCGACTAATGCGCTCAGACGCACGAGTGCGCTCAGACCAATTTCTATTTTGTTGCGACGCTCAGCTGCTGCGTTTCGCGCCTCAACGTCGGCGTTGAGTCTGGCTTCAACATCGCTCAGGCGTGACTGCAAGAATTGACGTCGCTCCTGCAAGCCTGCCGACTTGACTTCAAGATCGTTGCGCAATACCGACAACAAACCCTGCAGTTCGGCTTGCACCGAACGCAGCGAGTCGTAAGCAAACGACAGGCGTGCATTTGTCTCAGTTGCAGTAGAGCGATGACGCTCGAGCAATGTCAGTGCAGTTGCATGAGTGTCGCGTGCTTGAGCCATGCGAGTACGCGCAGTTGCCAAATCAGATTCTGCTCGTCCAAGTGCTTCCTTGGCGCGCTCGGCACGACGATGAGCTTCTTCAAGTGCCGACGCAGTGACATTGCTGGTGCCAACTCGCATACCAGAAGATGCAAATCGGTCGCCATCACCGGTGATGACTACGGCTTCAGGATGTGCAAGCGCTGCTTCCACAGCATCTGCCCACGACTGAACGAACACCACTCGCGATAACAACACGTCGAGCAAGCGATTCACTTGTGTTTCATGCGTTCCGGCCTTAGCACGCACATGTGAACGCAGGCTTGTGCCGTTATTGATCAACGGAGTGCTTGGCACTGTTGTAATGGCATTGAGTGCCAGTACCGCACCCATCGCACCGGTTTGGCGCAGCTCTTGCAGTGCGCGGCGTGCAGCATCAACATTTTGAGCCACCACTGCCGACAGTGCATCGCCGAGTGCAACCTGCACAGCAACACGACGTTCGGAATCGATGTCGATCATGCCGCTTAACGCGCCAAGTGTTCCTTCTATGTCGCGCAATGCTGTAGCACTTGTGCCGTTGGCATCGAGCGTGAGTTGCAATGACTCTGCACGCGATGCCGATGTTGAAGCATCAGATTGTGCTGTCGAAAACAATGACAACGCACTATCAACTGCAGACTCTGCAGCAACACGAGCGGCATCAGCATCTACGAGGCGCTGCGCCAACTCGGTTTCATTGCGTGCATCGGTAGCAACGATGTTGCGTAGTCGATCGATGTCTTCGTTGAGTCCGCGCACGCGTGCCGACAACTCGGCAACTTTTTGCGAAGCAACTTGTGCTTCTTCGAGTGTGCTGCCCTGATCTGTGGCACCGGTTGCACTGACAGCCTCAACTGCTGCAATTTGCTCTGCCACCTTGGCCAAGTCGCTGCGCAGGTTTGCTGCATCGGCCTCGAGCGTTGCAATAACACCAGAGTCCATCAACTGGCCTCGGTCACGCTCGACCGAACGACGTCGCTCGGCCAACACTGCAAGTAGTCCACGCGCCCGACCGCGCAATTGCTCGATGCGCACGAGTTCGTCGTTGACTCCAGAGTCTCCGCGAGCAGACAACTGCGCTTCTGCAGCCATGACAGCCGTGTCCAATGACGACAATTTTGCGCGCAATCCGCGCTCGGCTTCTTCGCCGGCCAACTTGTCGTTAGCGAGGTTGGTTAACCGTGCTTGAAAACTTTGCAACTCGCGACCAGCAAGAAACATTTGTAGCGAACGCATCTCGCCAATGAGTGCACCGTGTCTGCGAGCCGACTCTGCTTGGCGCTCGAGCGGGCGCAAGTTGCGACGCACTTCGCGCAACAAGTCTTGCGCGCGCATCAAATTGGCTTCAGTTCCTTCAAGACGACGTTCTGCTTTTTCTTTTCGCTTGCGGTGCTTGAGCACGCCGGCTGCTTCTTCGATAATTCCACGTCGATCTTCAGGACGCGCGTTGAGCACGGCATCGATTTGTCCTTGGCTGACGATTACGTGCTGTTGACGACCAACGCCGGCGTCAGAAAGTAGTTCTTGTACGTCGAGCAAACGACACTCAACACCATTGATTGCATATTCGCTTTCGCCGCTGCGAAAGAGCACACGACTGACGGTCACTTCGGTGAACTCAATTGGCAACAAACCTGCCGAGTTGTCGATGGTCAGCATGACTTCTGCACGACCGAGTGCTGGGCGCTTGGACGTACCCGCAAAAATAACGTCGTCCATCTTTTGGCTGCGTACAGACGACGGTGCCTGGGCGCCGAGCACCCACGCAATGGCATCAACCACGTTGGACTTGCCCGAACCGTTTGGCCCCACCACTACGGTGACACCCGGTTCGAGCTCCATCACGGTGGTATCAGCAAAAGACTTGAAGCCTTTGAGAGTCAGCGATTTGAGAAACACGTCAATCGGCGAGAATAGTAGAAAAATCGGCTTTCAGTAGCATTTTCGGTAATTTCAGCGCTGACAGACCGCGCAGTAACAGGTGGTGCGCCCGGCAACCGTGGTGCGCGAGATTCGTGCCTTGTTGCATGTCAGACACATCTCGCCTGCTCGCCCATACACACGATGCTCGTTTTGATAACTGCCGCCGTCTCCCATCACGTCCACATATTGTGAGTCGTCCAAGGTGCTGCCACCCGAGGCCACTGCATCACCCAATATCTGCACAATTGCCTTGTGCAGTCGCTCAATTGTTGGCATTGATAACCGCCCAGGCACCCTGCTCCAGCGCAACCCTGCACGATGCATGATCTCGTCGGCATAAATATTTCCGATACCGGCAATCACACTTTGATTGAGCAGTGTGCCCTTCAAATTGCCCCGCTTTCCAGCAAATCGTTGGCGCAATATTTCGGGCGTGAACTCATCAACGAGCGGATCAACGCCAAGACGTAGTAGTTCTGGCATCTGTTCGGCTAAAAGAGCAGGATCGAAGACGACGACTTCACCAAATGTGCGCGGATCAACAAACCACAATTCACACGGTGGCTGATCTGCGAGTGCTTCAAGATGCAACACCACATGAGTGTGAGGCAATCGTTTCGCACCGGCATCCGCAATCAGCACTCTCCCACTCATGCGCAAGTGAATCATCATCTGTTCGCCGGAGTCGAGTGAACACAACAAATATTTTCCTCGTCGACCGGCGTGCGTGATTGTGGTTCCCGACAACCCGTCGATCAATGCTTCACGACTTGTGCGCCTGACGGTTCGTTCGCGACCTACTTCAACTCGTGCAATGCGACGACCCACTGCCATTCGCTCTATCCCACGTCGAACTGTTTCGACCTCGGGTAACTCGGGCATTGCAACAAACTAGTTAATATCGTGTTCGCGATGCAGTGTGTCGCAGGCAATCTCGGCAGCCAGTTGCTCGGCAACTTTCTTTGAACGCCCCTCGCCACTGCCCATCTCACGCTCGCCTACATACACGGTTGCAAAGAAAGTCTTTTCGTGATCAGGACCTTCATCAGTGACGCGATAGTGCACGTGCTCTTCCAGCAGACGTGAAGCCAGTTCTTGCAGGCGAGTTTTGGCATCAAGTCGGTCGAGTCCGCCCATGGCGTTGTCAATCGCATGAGACATCAATTGCGTGACGACACGGTGCGTCACAACTGCACCCGCATCTACATACACAGCACCAATCACGGCTTCGAGTGCGTCAGACAAAATCGACGTCTTTTCACGGCCACCCGCAGCATCCTCTCCTTTGCCCAGCAACAAGTGAGCACCCAAATTCAGATCAGCAGCAATTGCTCCAAGTGCATTGGCATTGACAACACTCTTTCGCAAGTCGGTCAATTTTCCTTCTTGAAACTCTGCATGGCGTTGGTACACAATGTCGGCAACTACCCAACCGAGTACAGCGTCACCCAGAAACTCGAGGCGCTCGTTGGACTCGAACCCATCGTTTTCAGATATCCACGAACGATGTCGCATTGCGGTTGCAAGCAATGTCTCATCGGCAAAGCGATGCCCAATTCGCTCGGCCAACGACTCGAGCAAGTTACTCATTTTGGTTGTAATGCCTCTGCAATAAGACCAACCATGTTGCTGTCCACCATCTCTTGAGCAACTTTGATGCCATTGAGCATGGCGCGTGCACTAGACGAACCGTGCGAGATGATGCACACTCCATCTACGCCCAACAAGATCGCGCCACCAGTCGAATCTGGATCAAAGATTGAATATAGATCGAGCAGCGCCGGCATGATCGCGTCTGCGTGTTCTTTGTATTGAGGTGCACCAATTGCTGCAAACAGTGCTTTGACAATCGAGCGCATCGACCCCTCAAGAGTTTTCAACGCAACATTGCCAGTAAATCCGTCGGTGACCACCACGTCCACAGCATCGGTCATGATGTCGCGGCCTTCTACGTTGCCAATGAAATTGATATCGGTGCATGCCTTAAGTAACTCGTATGACTCTTTGCGCAGCGTGTCGCCTTTGCCAGGCTCTTCGCCAATCGAGAGAAGTCCAACGCGTGGCTTGTCGATACCAAATCGCACTCGCGAATACACCGAACCCATAATTGCAAATTGTGTCAACCACTCGGCTTCTACCTCTGCGTTTGCTCCAGCATCCAACAACACGGTGTGAGTGCTGCCAGGAACAGGAATCGGTGTGGCAATTGCAGGACGCTTGACACCCTTAATGCGACCCATCCGTAAAAGTGCCGATGCCATCGTCGCGCCTGTGTTGCCAGCAGAAATCATTGCGCTTGCTTTTCCATCGCGCACCAACTCGGCAGACTGCACAAGTGTTGAATCTTTTTTGGTACGCACCGAAGACGCTGGATCTTCGTGCATGTCAATGAACTCGGTGGCAACATGCAGCGGCAAATTGCCAATGTCAAAACGCGTGCCGAGATCGGCAGGGCCAACTAAGAGAACTGGAATGCCAAGAGCAGCAGCCTGCTTTGCTCCATCAATAATTTCGGCGGGGGCTTTGTCGCCACCCAGCGCATCAACCGCAACGGGCAGCATAAATTTGCCCGAGATAAATTAAGCGACGTCGACGGCGATGCGACCCT
>Ga0209597_1003254_pt1 | contig 10092 bp, 6 predicted proteins | sample M_140625_MF_Meta_FD_187316 | JGI IMG/M metagenome (GOLD analysis project Ga0209597, IMG submission 187316) | Freshwater microbial communities from Lake Montjoie, Canada to study carbon cycling - M_140625_MF_MetaG (SPAdes) (version 2) | ecosystem: Environmental > Aquatic > Freshwater > Lake...
CGTGACCGACTCGGCGAAGCGATCCTGGATCGGCTGCACCGTCAGCGGCGCCTTCCGCATCCCCTCCATCGCCCGCACGCAGGCCTCCGCGGCCGGCAACGTCGTGATGCAGGGCACACCGTAGAGCACGCTCGCGGCGCGGATCCGCCCCTCGTCGGTCCGGGCGCCCTTGCCGCGGGGCGTGTTGAAGATCAGTTGGACGCGGCCGTCGATAAGGTGGTCGATCAGGTTGGGATGACCTTCCTGCAGCTTCTTCACCACCTCCACCGGGATCCCGGCGGCGGCGAGTTCGCGGGCCGTGCCCGACGTCGCGATCAGTTCGAAGCCGAGGGCGATGAGCCGCCGCGCGAGGCCCTTCATCGACTCCTTGGCCTGCACGCTCGCTACGCTCAGGAAAATCCGCCCCTTCTCGGGGAGGAGGATGCCGGCGGCGATCTGGCTCTTGGCGAAGGCGATCGCAAAGGTGTCGCTCACGCCCATCACCTCGCCCGTGCTCCGCATCTCCGGGCCCAGCGCGATATCGACCCCGGCGAACTTCACGAACGGGAACACGCTCTCCTTCACGCTCACGTGGGCCGGCAGCGGATCAGCGGTGATCCCCTGCTCCGCCAGGCTCGTGCCCGCCATCACCTTCACGGCCACCTTGGCCACCGGCAGGCCCGTGGCCTTGGCCACGAAGGGCACCGTGCGGCTCGCCCGAGGATTCACCTCGATCACATAGAGCGCCTGGCCGCTCGTGCCGTCTTCGCCGGCCTCCTTCTTGACCGCGAACTGCACGTTCATCAGGCCAACCACGCCGAGACTCTTCGCGAGGCTCGTGGCGGCCTCCTTGATCTCGGCGATCATCTCGGGCGACAGGCTATGGGGGGGAATACAGCAGGCGGAGTCGCCGGAATGCACACCGGCCTCCTCGATGTGCTCCATCACGCCGGCCACGATCACGTCTTTCCCGTCGGCGATGCAGTCGACGTCCACCTCGATGGCGTCCTCGAGGAAGCGGTCAATGAGCACGGGCTGCCCCTGGGCCACGGCGAAGGCCTCGGCCACATACCGCTCGAACTGCGACTGGTCGTAGCAGATCTCCATCGCCCGGCCGCCGAGCACGAAGCTGGGCCGCACGAGGCTCGGATAGCCGATGCGGGCCACCTCACGGCGGGCCTGCTCGAGCGTTCGCGCGATGCCGCTGTCGGGCTGCTTGAGGCCGAGCCGGTCGAGGAGGTCACGAAACTGTTCGCGGTCCTCCGCCATCTCGATCGTGTCCACGCTCGTGCCGATGATCGGCAGCCCGGCGGCGAATAAAGCTCGGGCGAGGTTGAGGGGCGTCTGCCCGCCGAGTTGCACGATCACGCCATCGGGCTGAATGCGATCGGCGATGTTGAGCACGTCCTCGCAGGTGAGCGGCTCGAAAAAGAGCATGTCGCTCGTGTCGTAGTCGGTGCTCACCGTCTCGGGATTCGAGTTGACCATCACGCTCTCGATGCCCATCTCGCGGAGCGCGAAGCTGGCATGGCAGCAGCAGTAGTCGAACTCGATCCCCTGCCCGATCCGGTTGGGACCGCCGCCGAGGATCATCACCCGTTTCCGGCCCGGCTCCTTGGGTCGCGTCTCGTCCTCGTCTTCCCAGGTCGAATAGTAGTAGGGCGTCTGGGCCTCAAACTCGGCCGCGCAGGTGTCGACCGCCTTATACGTGGCGACGATCCCGCGACGCTTCCGCTCCGCGCGGACTTCGAGTTCCGAGGAACCGAGCAGCACGGCCAGTTGCCGATCGGCAAAGCCCGCCTGCTTCGCCATCCGGAGCGTGCCGTCGTCCACCGCGGCAAGCGCCCCGACCGTCCGCAGCAGGCTCTCGATCTCGACGAGCTGCTGCAGTTGGTCGAGGAACCAGCGGTCGATCGCGGTGATCTCGTGGATCTCGTTCACGGTGAGCCCGGCCTTGATCGCGTACCGCAGATACCAGACGCGGTCTGGATCGGGCGTGGCGATCTTGGCCCGGATGTCGTCGATCGACGGCTCGGCGGCCGTGCCCCAGAGATCCTTGGCATCGCAGCCGAAGCCGAACGAGCCCACCTCCAGGCCGCGGAGCGCCTTCTGGAAGGCCTCCTTGAAGGTCCGGCCGATCGCCATCGTTTCACCCACGCTCTTCATCTGCGTGGTCAGCCGGCTGTCGGCCTCGGGAAACTTCTCGAAGGCGAACCGCGGCACCTTCACGACGACGTAGTCGATCGATGGCTCGAAGCAGGCCTTCGTCTTGCGGGTGATGTCGTTGGCGAGTTCGTGGAGCCGCCAGCCAACCGCGAGCTTGGCGGCGATCTTGGCGATCGGGAAGCCCGTCGCCTTGCTGGCCAGCGCGCTCGACCGGCTCACTCGCGGGTTCATCTCGATCACGATCATCCGGCCCGTCGCGGGCTCGACGGCGAACTGGATGTTGGAGCCGCCGGTCTCGACGCCGATCGCGCGAATCACGGCGAAGCTGGCGTCGCGCATCCGCTGGTACTGCTTGTCGGTGAGCGTCATCGCCGGGGCGACGGTGATCGAGTCGCCCGTGTGCACGCCGCAGGGATCGAAGTTCTCGATGGAGCAGATCACGACGGCGTTGTCGTCGACGTCGCGCATCACCTCCATCTCGTATTCCTTCCAGCCGAGGATCGATTCCTCGACGAGCACCTCGCCCACCGGCGAGAGGTCGAGGCCCCGCTGGATCTTGGTGTCGAACTCCTCGCGGTTGTAGGCCACGCCCGAGCCCGAACCGCCGAGCGTGAAGCTCGGCCGGATCACCGCCGGCAACCCAATCTCGCCGAGCACCTCGCGGGCCTCTGGCAAGCTCCTGACAATCCGGCCCCGGCAGGTCTCGAGGCCGATCTTCTGCATCGTGGCCTTGAAGATCTCGCGGTCCTCGCCGCGGCGGATCGCCTCCGCCTTGGCGCCGATCATCTCCACGCCGTGCTTATCCAGCACACCGTGCTTCGCGAGTTCCAACGCCAGGTTGAGCGCCGTCTGGCCGCCGAGCGTGGGGAGCACGGCGTCGGGCTTCTCGATCTCGATCACCTTTTCGAGCGTCTGCCAGGTGAGCGGCTCGATGTAGGTGCGGTCGGCCGTGCCCGGGTCGGTCATGATCGTGGCCGGGTTCGAGTTGACCAGCACCACCCGGTAGCCGTCCTCGCGGAGGGCCTTGCAGGCCTGGGTGCCGGAATAGTCGAACTCGCAGGCCTGGCCGATGACGATGGGGCCGGACCCGATCAGGAGGATGGTGTGCAGGTCGTCTCGACGTGGCATGGAACGGCTCTGCGGGGCGGGAAAAAAATCTCCCGAAGGTAGCATCCTTCGCGGCCCGCCTTCAACGAACGGCTACAATCCCCGGGCTTCACTCGACTCCGCTCTTCCTCCTGTTCCAGAAACCAGCCATGTCGATTCCCACGCCTGCCACCGACGCCATTCGCGACAGCCTTCCAGACGACCTCAAGGACATCCGCCTCAACGTGGGGGCCGTCTTGACCGGCGAGAACCTCCAGCCGGCCCAGGCCCTCGGCGTAGCGCTGGCGGCGGCCCGGTTCGTCCGCTGCCGGCCGCTCACCGCCGCCCTGGAATCAGACACCCGTGCGGGCCTCGGCGACGCGGCCTCCTCCGTGCTCTCCGACGCGGTCGCCGCCGCCGGCCTGATGGCGATGAACACCGTCTACTACCGCTTTCGTCACATGCTGGGCAAGGAGAGCTACGAGGCCCGCTCCCCACGGCTGCGGATGAGCCGGATGGCCCAGCCGGCCACGTCGAAGCTCGACTTCGAACTGATGAGCCTCGGCTGCGCGGCGATCGCCGGCTGCGAGCTCTGCATCAAGAACCACGAGGCGAGCCTGCTCCACCTCGGGGCGAGCGAAGATGCCTGTCACGACGCAGTGCGGATTGCCGCGGTGGTGAACGCCGCCGCCTGCGGACTCGCGTAGCACAGGTTTTCAACCTGTGCCCTCACACCGCAGGTTACCAACCTGCGGCTACGACACCGGACACTGTCGCACGCCCCCACGTAGGTGCAGGTTGGCAACCTGCACCCGCACCATACGCGACCGCAGGTTACCAACCTGCGGCTACGACGATCACCTGCGGCTACGACTTCTCGAATCCCAGCTCGCGGAGATACTCGAGCGTGTAGATGCCCGTGTCGTGGCCGTCGGAGAAGCCGATCGAGTAGGCATACTGCCCCACCGGCTGCATGCCCGTCACCGTCAGCGGCACCAGTTCCTCAGGGCGCAGCACCTGCAGCATCGGCGCCGGTTGCGGAGCCGACCGCTTCTCCCGGCAGGTGGCGCACGGACAGGCGTCGCGGAGCAGCTTCGCGGTGTAGCGGGCCGTCGCGCCGTCGTTCCAGTCGATTTCGATGGCGTTGCCGTCGGCGGCGGCCCGACGGATCGCCGTCGGCACGGGCTGGTTCGATGTCATGCGTCACCTCCGGGCTGGCGTCTGCGATCGACGAACCGCCGCCCCTTCCCTTCGAACCGCGGCAGGCTGCCGATCGGCACCGTCCGCACGTCGACGCGAAGCCCGAGGCGGATCTTCAGTTCACGGACAACGCGGCCAGGATCGTCGAGCCGATCCTCGATGTCGAGCGCGAGTTCGTCGAGGCTCTCGCGGGTCGTGGCCGTGAGCCTGTGCTCGACGACCTCCGGAAAACCGCGCACGATCTCGTCGATGGCCTGTGGAAACACGTTGACGCCCCGGATCACCAGCATGTCGTCGGTGCGGCCGAGGATGCCGCCATCGAGCCGGGCCCACGGGCAGGCACCGGCCTCGACATCGGCTGCCGAGGCCCAGACGGGCCTCACGACGTCGCCGGTCCTATAGCGGATCACCGGTGCCCCGCACCGGCCGAGCGTGGTGAGCACCAGTTCAGCGAGTTGCCCCGGCTCAGCGGCAGCGCCAGTCTCGAGTGCGAGAAACTCGGGATGAAACCACTCCTCGATCACGTCCAGGCCGTCGCCGTGATGATCGCCCACGCCCCAGGGACCGACCTCCGTGGCGCCGGCATGATCGAGGACGTCGGCAGCCCAGGCAGTCGCAATCCGCGACCGTGTGGCAGCCACGGAGCCCCCGGGCTCTCCGGCGACGATCACCAACCGCACGCCGAGCGCGGCGGCGTCAATCTTTGCTTCAGCGGCCACCTCGGTGAGATGCAACGCGTAGCTCGGAGTTGCAAGAAGCACGCTGCCGCCCAGCGTGCGGATCAGTTCGAGCCTCGCCAGGCTCGTCATCCCGCCGGTCGGAATTGCCATCGCTCCCCGGGCGATCACCGCATCGAAGCCGCTCCAGAAACCGACGTAGGGCCCGAACGACGAGGCGACGACAACCCGGTCACCAGCCGCCACGCCACCGCGGTCGAGAATCGTCCGCCAGCACGTCATCCACCATGCCCAGTCATCGGCCGTGTCGTAGACCGGCAGCGGCCGGCCGTGCGTGCCGCTCGTCTGGTGGTAGCGTGTGTAGCGTTCCGGTCCAAACGTGAGGTTGCCGGGCCGACCGGTGGCCGCCGCGGCCTCGACGAGTTCCTCCTTGAAGGTGAAGGGCCAGTCGGCGAGGTCGGCGAGAGACCTGATGCCGTGCGGGTCGGCCACCCGCGAGAGCTTGGCGGCATAGAAGCCGTTCCGCGGCAGCACCTCACGGAGCATGCACCGGAATCGGTCGAGCTTGCGGGCCTCGACGGCATCGCGGGCTGGAGAGCGGGCAGGAAGGTCGTCGTGCGGCATGCCGCGATTATGGCACGCCGAGCGACGGGATGCCTTGTGACGGCGCGTTCCGCATGGGCGGCTGGAGTCCTTGCATCCCCTGCGGAGGCGGCAGCACCAGCGGTTGCTGGGCCGGAGCCGGCAGTGGCTGCGGCGCGTATTGCTGGATCGGTGGCAGCGCGGGGGGCGGCGCCGGCACCGGCTGGGCGACCGGTGCGGGCTGAACAACCACCTGGGGCGCCACGGGAGGCAGGCTGCCCGCGGCGAGCCGCACCTGCTCCGCGCGAGACACGACGAGTTCGGGTGGCGTTGAGGCCGCGGGCTGCATCGCGAGTTCGACCACGCGCTCGTCGCGGACCTCCCAAGGAATGAGGTTCTCGGTGACAAAGTCGAGCGGGAAGATCTCGTACCACGGAACTGGAAAGGGCTGCCGGACGGTCAACGTCTCGTAGCCGTCCTTCACCAGCCTGATCTTCCGCGTGCCGTAATAGACGAAGTCGTGCGACACCGGCGTGGTGCCAAGCTGGTAGTCATCGACGTAGACAAGCGCCCCGGGCGGATTGGAACGGATCGTCATCCGCCGCTGCACACAGCCCGGCGAGGCGACGATGGAGGCGGCGACGGCAAGAAACAGGGCGCGACACATGGGGGCGGACGATAGGCGGCGACCGCGGCCGCCGCCAGATCGGCAGCACTTGCCCAGGTTGCCCGGCCGACGCCAGGTCGCGACGAGGCCGCCGGCTGGCTAGACTTTCGGCTCTTTCCTTTCTTTGCCCCAACCTCCCGCCTTCCCAGGGTCCGACGCGTGGGATCTGGCACCACCCTCGACTACTGCGACCTGACCCACACCGGTCACCGGCGGGCGAACAATCAAGACTCCAAGGCCGTGCTCGCGCCCTGGGGCATGGAGCAGTATCGCCGCCGTGGCTGGCTGTTCGTGGTGGCGGACGGCATGGGTGCCCACGCCGCGGGCGAGATGGCCAGTGCCCTGGCCGTCGAGCACGTGCCACTCGCCTACGAAAAGACTGCCGCCCGCTCGCCGCCACTGGCACTCAAGTCGAGCATCGAGCAGGCCAACGCCGAGATCCATTCCCGGGGTGAGAGCGCCTTCGACATGAAGGGCATGGGCACCACGTGCACGGTCCTCGCGCTCCTGCCCCGCGGCGCCCTCGTCGGCCATGTCGGCGACAGCCGTGCCTACCGCATCCGCGGAACCACGATCGATCAGCTCTCGTGTGACCACTCCCTCGCCTGGGAGATGGAGGCCCATCGGCCTGCGGGGGTGGGGGAAGCGATTCCCAAAAACATCATCACCCGCTCGCTCGGCCCCCACCCGCAGGTGAAGGTCGATATCGAGGGCCCGTTTCCGGTCGAGGCGGGCGACGTCTTTTTGCTCTGCAGCGACGGCCTTTCGGGGCAGGTCGCCGACGAGGAGATTGGCCTGCTGGCGGCGAACCTGCGGCCGAAAGAGTCGGCAGCGGCGCTCGTGGGGCTGTCGCTGGTGCGAGGCGCCCCGGACAACGTGACGGTGATCGTTGCCCGGGCCGGCGAGAACGAGGCATCGCGCGACGGTGCCGATACGACTGCATGGCCGCTTTCCGAAGAGGTGCCGGCGGCCGCGGATCGCCGCCCCGTGCCCTGGGGGCTTCTGGCTACGGCCGCCGCAAGCCTGCTCGTGGCGCTCGTCGCGTTTGGCGCGAAAGCGAGCCTCGGTGAGGGCCTCGCCCAGGCGGTCGCGTTCGCCGTCGCGGTCGTGATGGGACTGGTCTTTCTGGGATCGCTACTCGCGGCGTTCCTCGGCTCGATCGCTCCTGCGGGTGGTGACGTCCGCGTGCTCCGGCCGGGGGCGAAACTCGGCAGCGGCCCGTACCGCACCTATGGCTGTGCGGCTTCGGCGCAGCTCCTCGAGGGCATCATCGCCAGCGTCGAGTCGGCAGCCGACGGCCTCTCGAGCCGTGACCGCGACCGGCTCCTCGACGCCGCGGCAGAGGCTCGAAAGCCGATCGCCGAGGGCAACTTTTCCGCGGCAACCCGGGCAGCCGCGACGGCGATCGCAGTCTACCGGCGGATGGTCGAGGCGGCCCGATCCGACGAGACGGCTCACGGCTGACGCTAGGGCTTTCCTGGTGTGCCCTGCTCCACGAGCAAACGTGGGCCTTCTGCCCGCGGTGGCCCGCGCGGCAAGCTCTGCGGGTCGCGGAAGACAGGATGACTGGCTGTGACCTTCCTGCCGGTTGTGCGTCAGACGACGGTCGTGCCGAATCTCCAGCCGATGACACCTCCGAAAACCAACCGGGAGGTGTCTTGATGCGTGGCGGCGCAGCGGCAGCGGTGGCGGTGATCGGGATGGTCGTAGCCTCGTGGGCAGTGGCCCAGGAGGAGGGATTCGTCGGGCGGCCGGGCCAGGTCGGCTCGTTTGAGTCGTTCGATCCCGTGCTCACCGATGACACGATGACCGGCCTGATTCCCTTTGGGCAGGACTGGTTCCTGTTTGGTGAGGGCGAACGCAGCCGCGTGTCCGGCTGGCTCGATGGCGGCTTCATCGGCAACTTCGGCGTTCCGCCGAGCAAGTTCAACGGCCCCTACAACGCCGTCGATCGCGCCAACGAAGCGATGATGAATCAGGTCTACTTCATCGCGGAGCGAACGCTCCCCACCGACGGCTCCAACGGCATCGGCTACCGGACCGACCTCCTCTACGGCGAGGACTTCCCGCTGGCCATGTCGCTCGGCTGGGAGACGAACCCCGGCCCGACGGATTGGAACAGCGGCGAGTACTACGGCCTGGCGATTCCGCAGCTCTACGCCGAAGTCGGCAACCAAGACATCTCGCTCAAGCTCGGCCACTTCTACACGATCGTGGGCTACGAGGGCGTGCCCGCCGTCGGCAACTTCTTCTACCAGAAGGCCTACAGCTATCAGTTCGCCGGCCCCTTCACCCACTGGGGTGGCCTCGTGAACTGGAACGCCTCGGAGAACGTCGAGATCGATGCCGGCCTCGTCAACGGCTGGAACGGCCTCGCCTCACCCTACAGCGATGCCAACTTCCTCGGCCGGATCCGGGCGAAGAACGACGACAACTCGTTTGCCACGTCGTTCGCGATCATCAGCGGCAACGAGGGCAACGACTTCTCGCCTCTCTTTCAGCCGGCGCCGCCGCTCACCTCCGCCAACCGCACCCGCTACAGCCTGCTCTTCGAGTGGCGGCCCACCGACAACACGGAATATGTCTTCCACCAGTGGCTTGGCACGCAGGCCAAGGGACTCGCCAACGGTGGCACCGCCCTCTGGACCGGCATCGACCAGTACCTTTATTACCGCGTGAGCAAGACCTGGCTCTGGGGGGCCCGCTTCGAGTGGTTTCAAGACACCGACGGCACCCGCGTGGGTCTGAACCGGCCGAGCAATCCCAACCACGTGCCGCTGCCGGGCAACTACTACTCGCTGACGGTCGGCCCCAACTGGGTGCCGACGGGCAACTTCCTGATGCGGCCCTGCTTCCGCTGGGACTTCTTCGGCGGCCCCACGGGCCCGCGGCGGTCCTACAACGACGGCGTGAGCAACCAGCAGACGATGCTCGGCTTCGACATGATCCAGAAGTTCTGAGTCGCGCCCGTCGCCACACTCGGCAAGACGGGGCGACCCTGCGGCTTGACGAAGCCGCGGCCTCCGCGGGGTGCCGCACAGCCCCGTAATACCCATTCAAGCGGTGCCATCGCCCGGGTCGATCGCCATGCCACGGGGCGTAATGACCGACCCGGGGCAGGCGGAGGGCGAAACGATGTCGAACGCTGCGGTGGTGTGTTCCCACGATTCGGCTGGCGGCCATGCCGCAGCCCGTCCCAGGCCGGCCACCTTCCGGGCCCTCGGGGCCTCCGACCCGCCGGCCACGATCACGCTCGACGGCGAGACGTTTCGCCGCGTCGAGATCCTCAAGCACGACTCGTGGGCCGCGACGGCCGTCTACCGGTCGGCCACGCGCACCGCGAAGTGCAAGTTCAACCGCACGCAGCGGATCGGCCCCGTGCCGATGCGGTGGCTGGGGCGGGCCCTCGCCGCCCGCGAGCGATGGTTCATGGACCGCCTCGCCGGCATCGAAGGCACGCCCGTGTCGCTTGGCGACATCCGCGTGGGGGGCGATGAAGTGACGACGGCGATCGCTCACGAATGGATCGAAGGCCACGCCCTCGCGGAGGGCGAGCACGTCGACGACTGGTTTTTTCCGCAGCTCGAGGCGATCCTCGACGAGGTTCACCGCCGGGGCGTCGCCCACGTCGACCTCCACAAGCGGGAAAACATCCTGGTCGATGACAACGGCCGGCCCTGCCTGATCGACTACCAGATCTCGTTTGGAATTCCGACGAGAAGCCGGCTGGCCCGG
>Ga0209597_1003256_pt1 | contig 10085 bp, 8 predicted proteins | sample M_140625_MF_Meta_FD_187316 | JGI IMG/M metagenome (GOLD analysis project Ga0209597, IMG submission 187316) | Freshwater microbial communities from Lake Montjoie, Canada to study carbon cycling - M_140625_MF_MetaG (SPAdes) (version 2) | ecosystem: Environmental > Aquatic > Freshwater > Lake...
CGCGGCCGGTTCACCCTGGGCCGACGGCGGCAGGCCGACCATTGAAGATGGGGGTGGGGTCGCACCGATCCGCCACCGACCCGCCCCGACCCGCTACCGATCCGCCTCCGTGATGGCTGCCCGATGACTGCCCCTGGATCGCAGGCCGGATCCACCAACCCCTCCACCACCGCTGTCCAAGACGCCAGCACCGCGGCGCAGGTGCTTCCCCGCGATGCGGGGCCAGTGGGTTTTCGGGCGACCCTGGCGGGACAGGCTGTTGGCGCCCAGCTCTCCGCCGGCGCGGGTTGGCCGATTGCGATCTCTGGCCTGGTGCTGGTGATCTTTCTGGTGGTCCATCTAGCAGGGGTGAGCCTGGCGGTGCTGGATCCGGCAGGCTTTGAGCAGCTGGCTGCAGTGCTCCACCGCCAGGTCTGGCTAGTGCCCCTGGAGGTGGCCCTGGCGGCCGCCCTGCTGCTCCATCCCCTGCTGGCCCTGGTGCGGACCGTGGCCAACCGCCGCGCCCGTGGTGCTGTGGCCGGCCCGCAGCGCAGCCGGCGGGTGGGTGGTCTGGAGGGGGCGGCCGCCCTGGCCGGCCGCTGGACCCCCTGGAGCGGGGCGTTGGTGCTGCTGTTTCTCGTGGTGCACCTGGCCCAGCTGCGGCTGCATCGGCCGGCGGCCGGCGGCGAGCTGGCGGCCCTGCTCGCTGCCCTGGCCTCCCCCTTCTCCCTTGCCCTCTACGGCCTGGCCGGTGCTGCGGTGGGGTTTCATTTGCTGCAGGGCCACGAGAGCGCCCATCGCAGCCTGGGCTGGCTGGAGCCCGCCAACCGGGAGCGGATCCGCTGGGCCGGGCGCACCCTCGCCCTGATCCTCGGCGCCGGCTTCAGCCTGCTGCCGATCGCCCTGGTGCTGCGGGCCTCCCTGGCCGCCGGCACGCCATGAGCACAACCTTCGCCTCCGGCCAGCCCCGCGGCAGCGGATCCCCCGCCGCCGCTCCCCCTGCGCCGTCGCCACCCCAGGGGGCCTCGCCGCCCCCCGCGCCGCGCCTCGATCCGCGCCTTCCAGCTGGCCCGCTCGATTCAGCCTGGCAACGCTGCCGCGAGGGCCTGCCCCTGATCAGCCCCGCCAACAAGCGCAAGCTGCGGGTGCTGGTGGTGGGCAGCGGCCTGGCCGGTGCCTCGGCCGCCGCCACCCTGGCCGAGCAGGGCTACCGGGTGCAGCTGGTCACCTATCACGACAGCCCGCGGCGGGCCCATTCCGTGGCGGCCCAGGGGGGCATCAACGCCGCCAAGAACTACGCCGGCGATGGCGACAGCATCGATCGCCTCTTCCGCGACACGGTGAAGGGCGGAGACTTCCGCGCCCGGGAGGCCGGCTGTCACCGGCTGGCGGAGATCAGCGGCGCGATCATCGACCAGTGCGTGGCCCAGGGGGTGCCCTTCGCCCGGGACTACGGCGGCACCCTGGCCAACCGCAGCTTCGGCGGCGCCCTGGTGAGCCGCACCTTCTACGCCCGCGGCCAGACCGGTCAGCAACTGCTGTATGGCGCCTACCAGGCGCTGATGCGGCAGGTGGCGGCGGGTCGGGTGGAGCTCTTCACCCGGCGCGAGATGGTGGAGCTGATCTGCGTGGATGGGGTGGCGCGGGGCGTGGTGTGCCGCCATGGCCTGAGCGGCGCCCTGGAAACCTTCACGGCCCACGCCGTGCTGCTGGCCAGCGGCGGTTATTCGAATGTGTTTTATCTCTCCACCAATGCGGTGAAGAGCAACGCCAGTGCCATCTGGCGGGCCCACCTGCAGGGGGCCTGCTTCGCCAACCCCTGCTTCACCCAGCTCCACCCCACCTGCATCCCCGCCGGCGACACCTGGCAGAGCAAGCTCACCTTGATGAGCGAGAGCCTGCGCAACGACGGCCGCGTCTGGCTGCCCGCGCAACCGGGCGATGGCCGTCCGGCGGCGGCGATTCCCGAGGCGCAGCGCGATTACTTCCTGGAGCGCCAATACCCCACCTACGGCAACATGGTGCCCCGCGATGTGGCCTCCCGCCGGGCCCGGGAGCTCTGCCTGGAGGGCCGCGGTGTGGGACCTGGTGGCCGCGGCGTGTACCTGGATCTGGCGGAGGCGATTCGCCGCGATGGTCGGGAGGCGATCGAAAGCCGCTACGGCAACCTGCTGGAGATGTATGCGCGCATCACCGGCGAGGATCCGCTCGCCTCGCCCCTGCGCATCTATCCGGCGCCGCATTACACGATGGGCGGCCTCTGGGTGGACTACCACCTGATGAGCACGATTCCCGGGTTGTTTGTGCTGGGGGAGGCCAATTTCTCCGAGCACGGTGCCAACCGGCTCGGGGCCAGTGCTCTGATGCAGGGCCTTGCCGATGGCTACTTCATCGCCCCCGCCACCGTGACCGCCTGGCTGGCGGGCCATCCGCAGCCGGAGATCACGGCCGATCACCCGGCCTGCCGCTCGGCGCTGGCCGCGGCCCAGGCCCGCATCGCCGCCCTGCGTCCGGCGCCGGGGCGTTCTTCAGGGGGGGGCGCCCCCGGGGATGGCGGTGGCGGCCGCACAGCCACGGATCTGCACCGGGAGTTGGGCCTGCTGATGATTGAGGTGTGCGGCATCAGTCGCAGCGCGCCGGAGCTGCGGCGGGGGCTGGCGGCCGTGGAGGCCCTGCGCCAGGAATTCCGCGAGCGGGTGCGCGTGCCCGACCACGGTCCTGGGCCCGATGAGGCCCTGGAGAGGGCCCTGCGGCTTGAGGATTTTCTTGGCCTGGCGGACCTGATGCTGCGCGATGCCCTGGCCCGCGAGGAATCCTGCGGTGCCCATTTCCGCGAGGAGTTCCAGACGCCTGAGGGCGAGGCCCGCCGTGACGACGCGCGGTTCGCCCACATCGCCGCCTGGCAGCACCGGGAGGGGGGGGCTCCCGTGCGCCACAGCGAACCGTTGACGTTCACCGCTATGGCGCCGAGTCAGCGCAACTACCGATGAGGGGGGTGAGGGGGGATTCTTGTGCCGCATCCGCCGACGGCTCGGCTCAACGGTGCCGGTCTTCCTTGGTGTTGACGTCGCCCTTCCGGCCGATCTGTGCTCGGCCGCGCTCCGTCCTTGGCTCCTCCTCCGCCCAACAGGTCTGGCTGTTCCACGGCCTGAGCGGGGCTGCCTAGGTTTTCCCCTCTCCTTCCTGCCGCCTCTCCAGACCCCACCCTCTGCCATGAGCTCCCCGCCTGCGCCCGCCACCATCAGCCTCACCCTGCGGGTGTGGCGCCAGGCCGGCTCCGGCCAGCAAGGCGCTTTCGAGAGTCACCGGCTCGAGCGGCTCAGCACCGATCTCTCGCTACTGGAGGCCCTCGACCTGCTCAACGACCGCCTGCTTCAGGCTGGTCAGCGCCCGATCAGCTTCGAGCACGACTGCCGCGAGGGCATCTGCGGCTCCTGCGGTTTCTTGGTGAATGGCCAGGCCCATGGCCCCCAGGCGGCCACCAGCGTGTGTCAGCTCTATCTGCGCCGCTTCCGCGACGGCGACACCCTGGTGCTGGAGCCCTGGCGGGCCCGCGCCCTGCCCTTGGTGGCGGATCTCGCGGTGGATCGCAGCGCCTTTGACCGGATCATCGCCGCCGGGGGCTACTGCTCGGTGAACACCGGCAGCGCCCGGGAGGCCAACACCATCCTGATCGGCCGCGACCAGGCCGCCAGCGCCTTCGATGCCGCCACCTGCATCGGCTGCGCTGCCTGTGTGGCCAGCTGCCGCAATGCCTCCGCCAGCCTGTTCGTGGCGGCCAAGCTGGCCCACCTTGGCCAGTTGCCCCAGGGCCAACCCGAGCGAGCTCAGCGGGCCCGGGCGATGGCGAATCAGATGGCGGCCGAGGGTTTCGGCGGCTGCAGCAACCACCTGGAATGCGAGGCGGCCTGCCCCAAGCAGATCTCGGCCGATTGGATCAGCTGGATGCGGCGGGAGCTGCGCGGGGGGTGAGGGTTTCAGCAGCGCCGAGGCCTTGCCGTTCGCGCCTCCTGAAGCGGAGTCCATGTTTCGACTCCTGCTGGTGCTCACCGATGGTTCCTGCCAACGGCGGCGCCGCTCCGTGGGGCTCATCCCCGCGCCCGTCGATCGTCCTTCGCGTCGTGCACCAGCGCGCCCCGGATCTCCCGCCGGATCGCCTCCACCGCTCCCTCCCGCACCAGCGCTTCTGCCATCGCCAGTCCCGCGGCCAGATCAGCGGCCAGGCCGCTCCGCCAGAGTTGGAAGCCGCCGTTCCAGAGCAGGCTCTCCAGCAAGGGCCCCTGACCCTGGAGGGCATCGAGGGCCTGTTCGCGCCACGTCGCCAAGCTGTGGAGCTCCGGCTCGGGGCTGCGCAGGCCGTGGTCGCGGGCCTTGAGGATCAGCCGTTCGGTGGCGTTGCCGCGGCGGTGGGCGGCGATCGCCACCCGGCTGATGGGCAGGTCCACGCCGCCCTCCAGCCCCTTGATGGTGATCACCTCGGCTGTTCCAACGGTGGCCAGGCTGTCGTGGATGAGGGCCTCGGTGGGGGCATGCACGAAGCCGCTCACCTGGAGGTCGCCGCCGGCGCAGCAGCTCCAGAACAATTCCAGGGTGGCGATCGGGGGGCGTTTGCCGATGGCCACCCGCAACGGCACCAGCCTTTCGGCGGCGGGGAAGTGATGGGGCTGGTGCAGCAGGGCAAGGCCATGGCGCCCGAACAGCCCCTGCACCCGGGGCCAGGCCAGGCCCTGCAGGTCTAGACCCAGGGCCGCCAGGGCTTCGGCCTGGGTGAGGCCGTACTTCACCGGCATCGGATCGCCGCCCTGGAGCACCACCCCCAGGCCCGCCGCCGCCAGCAGCAGCGCCGTGAGTGGCAGGAGCGGGGCGGTGCGGCTGCGGCCATCGAAGGGCACCCCAAAGCTCACGGTGCGGCGGCCCGCCACCTCCAGCGTTGGCCCCAGTCGCCGGTAGGTGTCGAGCATCCCCGCCAATTCCTGGGGCTGGGGCCGCCGCAGCCGGTGGGCGATCAGGAAGGCCCCCGCCTGGGCCGGATTCACCCCCTCGGCGAGCAGCAGTTCCAGGGCTTCGGCGGCCTCCTCGCGGCTGAGGTTGCGGCCGGTGCGTTCGCCGCTGCCGATCGCGGCGAGCAGCTCCCGCAGGCGGCGTTCGTCGGCGCCCTGGCGATCGGTGCGGATGCGCCGCCGCTCACCGATCGGGGCCTCGGGGTCGAGGCTGGTGTCCGGTGCTTCGGTTCCTGGGCTCGGTTCGCTCTCCCCGCACGGCAGCATGGTGGTCGGGTCTCCGGGGCGCGCAACTGACACGGCGGATCATGGCAACCCCCCTGCTGCTCCTGGTGCATGGCCGCTCCGGTGGCGCCATCCCCGTCGAACTCACGGCCCTGGCGGCTGAACTGGAGGATCTCCGCGCCGCTCCGGTGCTGTTGCAGGCCCTCACGGCTGCGGTCCCGCCGGCATCACCGGCTTCCCGAGCGGGATCGCCCCTGACCCTGGTGCCCCTCCTGCTCCTGCCGGGCACCCATGTGCGCCTCGATCTTCCGGCGGTGGCGGCCCACTGGCGGCGGCAGGGCCCGTTGCGGCGTCTGCCGTTTCTGGGGGCGTGGGACGTCTGGCAGCAGGCGCTGGCGGATGAAGTGGCGGCGTTGCAGGCCCTGGACCGCTTGCCCATCGAGAAGTCTGCGGCGGGCGGTTCCGGAGATCCCACCCTCCCCAGCCCCGTGCTGCTGCACCATCCCCTGGAGGGGCCACTGGCCCGGCGCTACTTGACCCTCCTCGGTCGTCGCTGCGGTGCGCGGTGCGTGGCGGCTCCATACAGTTCGGCGGAGAACGAGGAGCCACCCCTGGCTATCGACGGCCCCGCCCTGCCCCTGGCCCTGGCCGCCAACCGGCTCACCGAGACCGGGGGGGGCCTCTATGGGCCGCCCCTGCTGGCCCGGGAGCGTTGCCGCAGCGCTTTGGTGAAAGCCCTGGAGGCCCTGCCGTGACCAGCGCGCAGAGTGCCGCTGGGGAGGGAGCCAGCCTTCCCCAACCAGCGTTGATCACGCCAGCACCCCCCCCGTCGTCGGGCACGCCAACGCTTCCCGGCACCGTCTACCTGGTGGGCGCCGGCCCCGGCGATCCCGAATTGCTCACCCTCAAGGCCCATCGCCTCCTGCGCGGTTGCGATGCCCTCGTGCACGACTCCTTGGTGCCCAGGGCCGTGCTCGATCTGGTGCCGGAACACTGCGAGCGGCACTTCGTGGGCAAACGCCGTGGCCACCACTCGGTGCCCCAGCCCAGCACCAATGCCCTGCTGGTGGAGCTGGCCGGGCGCCATCGCACCGTGGTGCGGCTCAAGGGAGGCGATCCGTTTCTGTTCGGCCGCGGCGGTGAGGAGGCTGCCCACCTGGTGGCCCGCGGCGTGACCGTGGAGGTGGTGCCCGGCGTGACCGCCGGCATCGCTGCTCCGGCCTACGCCGGCATTCCCGTCACCCATCGCCGGGCCGGCTCGAGCGTCACCTTCGTGACCGGCCACGAGGAGATCGACAAGGGCCGCCCCGGTGTGGACTGGCGCGGCCTGGCCCGCAGCTCCGATGGGCTGGTGATCTACATGGGCCTGCACAACCTGCGCCACATCGGCCAGGAGCTGGTGGCCGGTGGGCTCGATCCCGCCACGCCTGCCGCGGTGATCCAGCAGGGCACGGTTCAGGGTCAGCGCCTGCTGATCGCCAGCCTCAACGAGTTGGCCGACCGGGTGGAGGCCGAGGGCTTCGCGTCGCCCTCGATCGTGGTGGTGGGTGAGGTGGTGGCCCAGCGGGTGGCGAGCTGCGCGCCGGAGCCCGCCGATGCGGAGATGCCGATTCCGTTCTGATTGGGAGTCCGTCCCTGGTGCCGGGGCATGCCCAGACCGCCCTGGGCGCGTTCCCATTCCTCGGTCTCAGCGATCAATTACTCCAGCCGCAGCACGCCGCCGGTGCGATCCCGCCGCTGCTGGTCCTGGGCCGCGTAGCGGGCCAGGCAGTTGCCCCGGGGCGCCAGCACGCAGGCCACGTAGTCGGAGGCATCGATCAGGGCGGCGCGCAGGGCCTTTGCGGGCGGCGTGCGCTGCACCTCCGAGGAGGTGTTGCCGAAGTTGAGGGTGCCGGCGGCGCCGGTGAGCACCTGGCCGGTGCGGCCCATGTTGGGGAAGAGCAGCAGGGCACCGGCCGCCGCCGGCAACAGGCTGACGCCCTTCTGCTGGGCCGCCGCCACATTGGTGGCGCGCCCCTCGACGGTGCGGGCGCCGATCACCTCGCCGGTGCTGCTGTCGACCACGCGCACGTCGATGGCCACGTAGTCCTGCGTTTCCAGCTGCTGCTTGTTGTTGCCGAAGCCCATCACGCCGAAGTTGCTCGATGACCCCTTCTCTCCCACGGTGGAGTCGAACGAGGTCACGGTGCCGAGCACGATGTAGCGGGCACCGGTCAGCTGGCCCTTGCGCGCCGCGTTGGAGCCCTTGCGTACCAGGCCCAGCTCAGCCATCTCCTGCTCGGAGAGCACGGCGCCGACGTTCTGACGTTCCACCACCTGCAGCTCCCCGGTGGCCTGCAGCTCATTGGCCAGGGCATGGGCCAGGTTTGTGGCCACCGGCCCCTGCCACCACCAGGTGCTGGGGGTCACGTTGTTCTTGAAGTCCGGCACCGACACCGTGGGCCGGCCGGCGGCCCGGGAGGCACCGGGCTGCCCCTGCGCCTGGACGGCTTGGCCGACCCCGAGCGGCGTACTGAGGCTGAGCAGGAGTGGCGCTGCGGCAAGCAGGCGCCGAATGGGGGTGCGCAAGGGGCTGAAATCGATCGTGGCTGCATTCAAGCAACGCCCCCCCGGACTGCCAGCGGGGGAAGTGGTCTGCGGAAACCGGCTTTTTGTATCGGCTTCCACCACCTGCAGCAGGGCGGTTTCGGTTCACTGGTCGATCAGCACCCGGTTGCGCCTCGCTGCGCCTTCCCCATGACCGCCACCGTTCCCTCGCCCAACCTGGCCGCCGGTCTCCCGAAGCTGCCCGAACCGCCCCGTTCCCCCAGACCGGCGCCGATGTTCGAGATGATCCCCTACGAGAAATTCCGCGATACCCCCTCCGTTCGTTTTTTCGACATCACCGTGCCCGGCTCCAATGCCCGCGACATGGTGGTGCATGCCGGCCCGGCCATCAGCCCACCGAATGATCCCGTTTCCGGGGCCTGGCAGTTCTATCTGCATCCCCACCAGGAAGACAATCTCCTCGCCATGGATGGCGGCCGCACCTTTTATCTGGTGAATCTGGGCTGGAACTATCCGTTCCACATCGTGCGGCTCGAGAGCGGCGGCGACATTTTGCGCATCCCCCCGGGCACGTTCCACCGCTCCGTGTCCGACCCCGATGGCTCCCTGGTGCTCAACCAGGCGGTGCGCGACGAGGGGGCCAGCATCGTGCGCGAATTCCGCGTGTACAACAGCAGCCGCATTCCCCGCCTGTTCGCCGTCACCTCTCGCACCGCTCCCCTGCCGAAGCTCCACGGCGTGAGCTGGTAGGTCCGCGCTTCAGCCCAGCCGCAGGTCGATCGTGGTGTCGCCGCTGCGGCGGAGGCCCCGCCAGGGTTGGCCCTCGAGCTGGGCCGCGGCTGCATCGGTTTCGGCGACGAAGGCCGTGCCCTCCGGATTGAGCTGGAAGGACCGGCCAGCGCCATCGCTGTGCAGGCTGAGCACCAGGGGCAGGTGGGGCGCGATGGCCGGGTGCAGGCAGGGATAAAGGCGCTGCAGCCGGTAGCGCACGGCCAGGGGGGAGCCATCGGGGGGTAGGTCCAGGGGACGCCCCGCGAGTCCGAGTCGCCATTGCTGCCGGAAGGCTGGGTTGGCGACGATCTCGAAGCGGCGCAGCGACCCATCCACGAAGCGGCTGGTGAAGCCCCCCTCGCGGGGGAAATCACAGATCAGCGGCCAGGGCTCCAGGGCCGGGTGCACCTCCAGCACCGCATCGCCCTCCTGCCAGCGCAGCAGGGGCGGGAAGCGCCAGTCCCAGATCTCCCGGAAGGGGGCCGGATCGAGGGCCAGGCCGTCGGCGGCCAGCTCGGCCAGCACCGCTTCCAGGTCGGCCCAGAGGGCGCTGGGAAGCAGCATCCGATCGTGCAGTTCCGTGCCCCAGTCCCGCAGGCTGGTGGGGCGGTGGCGGGGGTCGAGCAGGTGGGCGGCCAGGCCGCTCCACAGCAGGGCCACGGCGCTGCTCCACTCCACAGTCGGCATGCTCTCCAGCGCCCGGAACTCCACCAGCCCCAGGCAGCCGGCGGGGGCGCCGGGGTTCCAGAACTTGTCGAAGCTGATTTCGCTGCGGTGGTTGTTGCCGCTGCGGTCGGCGTGGAGGTGGCGCAGGGTTTCGCCGATCAGACCCCGCTGGTCGGAGCCGGGTTCACCCGGGCCGTTGCCGTCATCGGCCTGCTCGAGGGCCCGGTAGGCCAGTTCGAGATCGAAGCTGTCGCCGGCCGCCTCATCGGGCCGTGGGGCCTGGGAGGCCGGACCCACGCAGGCGCCGCTGAACAGGTAGGCCAGGGCCGGATGGTGTTGCCAGTAGCGCAGGATGCCAGCCAGCCAGCCCGGCCGCCGGAAAAAGGGATGCTCCTCCAGGCTCGGGCCGCCCCAGAGCAGGTGGTTGCCGCCGCCGGTGCCCTCCTGGCGGCGATCGGGCCCCGGTTTCCAGCTGCGCAGCCCCACCCGTTCGCCGGCCCGCTCCAGCAGCCGCAACCAGCGGTCGTAGTCGGCCCAGCCATGGCACACGGGCAGGTTGATCTCAAGCACCCCGGGATCGGCGGTGAGACCGAGCATCTGCCAGTGGCCCTCCCAGTCCACCGGCAGCATGCCGCTGAGCTGGGGGGGCGCCAGGCCTTCAAGGCTGTCGGCCACGGCCTGGAGCAGGGCGGTGAGGGGGCGGCGGGTGAGGGGCGGCAGAAACAGCTCCCAGCCCTCGCCATCGGTTTCCAGGGTCAGCACCTGGCGGGGCACCCCCGCCGGGAAGTGCTCCAACGGCAGCCGCAGGCCCGCAGGGCCGGGGGCGCCACTCAGCTGGCGGAGGCTCTCCTCCAGGGGCCAGCGGGCCGGCAGCCAGTGGATCGGCGCGGTGGGGAG
>Ga0209597_1003259_pt1 | contig 10082 bp, 10 predicted proteins | sample M_140625_MF_Meta_FD_187316 | JGI IMG/M metagenome (GOLD analysis project Ga0209597, IMG submission 187316) | Freshwater microbial communities from Lake Montjoie, Canada to study carbon cycling - M_140625_MF_MetaG (SPAdes) (version 2) | ecosystem: Environmental > Aquatic > Freshwater > Lake...
AGCGATGGCCGCTAAGTACATTCTTATGTGATTGTGAAGGTATCCAAGGTCATATAAATTATTTATTTCACGGTCTATAACAGCAATGCCTGTTTGAGCTTTGTCTAAAGCAATCAGCATATTTCTATGATCAAAGTTGGGTTGTATTTGTTTTAAATCCTCCCAAATCAAATTGTTTTTAGACTGCCAAACTCTTTGATAGTATTCTCTCCATGCCAATTCTTGTATTAATTTTTCGGCTGCTTGAATGGGATAACCTTTGTTTAAGATTGAATCCAATATTTGTTTAACAGATATTACCCCTCTTGAAATATAGGGCGACAAATAGGTGATCTGTCCATTTAAAAAGTTTCTTGTTTTGGCATAATTAATAGGGTCTATCGTTGTAATCCTTTCCAATATCGAAGCGTAGTCTGTTGGAAAATTGATTCTATTTAGATTTTGCATAAGGGGATTTTTCTAAATGATTAATTCTATAATGAACTGTTGTTAAGATATTAAATGATGAATGCCGCGCTACTAATTCGAGGTAGATAATAAAATTAATTGGTTCACTTTTAAAAAGTTTTAAGTGATCATTCTGCAAAACTTTTGATCAATATGAATTGATTCGTTTTGATTTTAAGTGAAATAAAATTAATTGTGTTTTTACAATTTATTTTGAATGTCTAATTTCTTTAGAAAATTGTTGGCTTGATTTAAATGAGCCAATTGTTTCTCGGGGTTCATTTTATCATAGGTACCTACCAACATTCCAAGTCTTGGATTTTTTAAAAAGAAATTACGGTGCTCATGCATAAAACGCCAAAACAAGCCATCCCAAATCGCTTGCCATTCTCCTTTTTCATAATCACTCATCTTCATCAAGTAATTGCTTCCACTTATATAAGGCTTGGTTGTCATTAACCCACCATCAGCAAATTGTGTCATTCCGTAAACATTGGGCACCATTACCCAATCGTAAGCATCTATAAACATTTCCATAAACCATTTATATACTTCATCCGGATCAAATTCACATAACAACATAAAATTACCCAATACCATTAGCCTTTCTATGTGATGACAATAACCAGTTTTTAATATTTTTTGAATAGTATTATCAATCGGAGGAATGCCAGTGGTACCATTCCAAAAACTAGGAGGAATTTTTCGGGTAAATTTCCAATAGTTGGTACTGCGTTGTTTAGTCCCTTCTCGTTCATAAATAATTTTTATAAATTCTCTCCAACCCATCACTTGTCGGATAAAACCTTCCATAGAATTTAAAGGGATATTTTTTTCTTTCCCTATCTCAAGCGCTTTTTCTATGATTTTATGAGGGGTGAGAAGCCCAATATTCAACATAGGACTTAAAACGGAGTGATTCAATACAGTTTCCTTCGTCACGATCGCATCTTCATAAATGCCAAATTTTTCAAACCTACTTTTTAAAAATTCATTCAACCAATGGTCCGAATCTTCGAAAGTAGTTACAAATAAATCTGGGCCATTTGCATCACCATAATTGTTAGGGAAATGCTTTAAAACATATTGCTTTGCCTCTTTTACATATTTATTTTCGGGTGGTAGTTTAAGATCAGGGACTGTCTCATTCTTCGGGAACTTGGCTCTGTTTTCGCTATCAAAAGTCCATTTGCCTCCAATTGGCTTTCCATCTTTTTCTAAGAGGATATTGCGCTGTTTTCTTTGCCAGGTATAAAAATCGGTTTGAAAGTATGTTTTTCTGTTGTTAAAAAAATCAGCTACTTCAGCAGTAGTATTTAAAAAGTTAGGGCTATCGCCAACATGTAATTTCAAAGCGTTTTTATTACATGCGGCATTGACTTTTTTCATTAAAAAATTATCAATGACATCTGTAATGTAAATACTAGTAACGCCATCCTTGGCTAGTTTCTGAATTAAATTAGTGCAATTGCTTAACTTATTATCATGATTAATGTATTCGACTTCAAAGCCTTTTTTAATTAAAAATTGCTCATAAAATTTCATACTTGCTCTGTGAAGTACTAATTTTTTTTGGTGAAAATTATATTGTTGAAAATATAGATTTTCTTCAACAAGGTATATTTTTCTGTCTTTTTGTAAATGAGGGGTGTCTTGGTATAATTGATGCGGAAATATAAAAGAGGCTGAATTTGACATGGTTAATTATTTGCTAGATAATTAAGAACAAAAAAAGAATGAAATTGTTGCTCTTAACCCAAATCAGTATTGATTATAAGTCTTTTAAATTTATAATTTAGTTAAGACCAATCGTTTCACATTCTAGGCTTTTATTTAGGATTAACTTATTGGGGTATATATTTAAACTTTATCAATTCTTCTAAAGAAATATATTCTAAGGTTTTGATATGTGTTGCTTCCAATATTACAGGAGGTGCAATATTGTCTTGATAAGCTTGTATCCACCTAGAAACACAAAGGCACCATTTATCTCCTTCTACTAGTCCTTTAAAGTTAGATGCTGGATAGTCTATTGTCAGGTCGTTGCCTTTACTTTTTGAATATTGTAAAAAATCATTGGTCACTACAGCACAAACTGTATGTGTACCGATGTCGTTTACACCTGTGTTGCAACAGCCATCTCTGTATGCACCAGTCATTGGACTTGTACCACATTCCATTAAAGGATCATTGAATACATTTAGAGAATTTTTAATTGGGCTCATTGAAAGATTGAGTTTTAATGATTTTAACAATACTAAAAATTAAATATCCAATTGGACTGCTCATAAAGACGAAGGGTAGAATGCAGGAAAATGCCAATCGAGAGAGACCAATTTGTAATGACTTCTTTACTATATATGTTCCAACAAATAAATCAAAAACTAAATAATGTACCCACCCAGCAGCTACTGCCGTATCACTTTGAAAAAGCACCTTCAGCTTTGCCAGGGTGCTAAAGCTATCCATACTAATTTTATTTATATCTTGAAATAATAAAAAAGTATATACAATGGCAAATACTACCAATAAGCCATTTAATATAATGGCTTGTGTGTACTTCCATTTAGGAAGTATTAACAACAAAAGCCATCCAAATAAAATTACTAAGTTGCAAATAGAGAAAATTTCAGAAACTAGCATGATTATATTTTTATTGATAAAGCTATGTATTTTGCACGACGAAGACTAATTCCAAATTATTATGAAAACAAAATTTTGTGCTTTATGTCAAAAAGAAGATAGAGTGCTTTATAGAGTGCAAGTAAAAAAAGGCAAGGTTTGGATTTTTGTGTGTACCGATTGCTGCAATAAAGTTAAAACGGAGCCGAACTATCGCTACGGAGGTACCTGGAAGGGTGGTACTTTACCTACAATGGGTGGCTAAGATTCTCTTATTCTCTTGCCTTACAATTTCATTGCTTTTGTGACCCCAAATATTTTTTCTTGCTTCTTTTCCAGCATCCTTAATATCAATTACTGGATAAGGATAATCTTTTCCTAAAATTACACCCGCAATTTCTTGCTCCATCAAACTCATTTTATAAGGTTCATGTATTAACTCTTCAGGTACCTTGCTTAATTCAGGTAACCACTTTTTAATAAAGATGCCTTTGGGGTCATGATCCATGCTTTGCTTTATTGGATTGTAAATTCTTATCGTGTTGATGCCTGTAGTGCCTGCTTGCATTTGAAATTGAGTATAATGTATGCCAGGTTCGTAATCTAAAAACAACTGTGCCAAATGATACACTCCATCTCTCCAATTTTGAAATAGATGATGACAGAAAAAGCTAACCAACATAGCACGCATTCTAAAATTAATCCATCCGGTTTCTTGTAAACATTTCATGCAAGCATCCACTAAAGGATAGCCCGTTTTTGCATTTTTCCAAGCATTGATATATTCTGTTTTTAAAGGGTACTCCAACAATTCAAAACCAGCATTGATGCATTTTGTCTCATAAGAACAGTCTACTTCAAATTTTTGTATGAAATGACAATGCCATTTAAGGCGTGTTAGAATATTTACAAAAGAGGCCTTTTCATTGGCTGCTTTAGCATTTTTCCCTGCATTATAAATATATTGATACACTTGCTTAATTGAAAGATTGCCCCAACTTAAGTAAGGTGAAATTCGCCCACAACTTATTCTGCTTTCACTAGGCTTGCTAATATTTCTATTATAGTTCTGACCCCTGCCACTTGTAAAAGTTTGTAAATACATACTTGCATAATCTTCACCAGCGGGCTGATAAGTAGTTGGATATTCCAAAAATGTTGCTGTTATTGAATTAGATAATGGGTATGGATTTACAAATTCCAAAGGTTCTTGAAATGTAAATTGATTTTCTGTGATCGGACTGTGCATAGTGGTATACCAGTTTTTGTCCCATCCAGTTCTATTATTTATACCTCGTATAACACCATCTCTTTGAGATTGACCCCAAGATATTTTATTTTTTTGACAATATTTTTGAACTAATTTATCACGATTAAATGTCAGTTGGATGCCGCTTTCTTGATAACTATAAAGGTTTACTATTTCAAATTGTTTTTTTATAGCAGTCAGCGCATTAATTATATCGGTATAAAAAATAATTACTTCTTTATTAGTTGGTTTTAATTTCTTATTTAGCTGAATAAGGGAATGATATTGAAATTGCAAATGCCTTAAACTTGTATCTGGGTAACCCATCATTAGTGCTTCATACACAAAGATTATTATGTAGGGATGGGCACTTTGTTCAGCGATATGTAAAGGCAAATGATCTTGAGATCTAATGTCTCTTTTTATCCAAACAATATTAATTTTCTTTTTTTCCAAGGTGAAAACTTATGTGTAAATATATTCACAATATTATTTATCAAATAAATAATTATTATTTAGTCAAACAAATTCATTGCAATTCGAAAAGTGTTACAATGTGCTTCTACAATCGTTTTAATATCCGGTGAATAGCCACCTCCTAGCGCCACTGTTACTGGTATATTATTTTTTTTGAGCTGAGTAAATACAAACAGATCCCTTTGTTTGCAAGCTTCCATACTAATATTTAGTTTTCCAAATTTATCTGTACTTAAAATATCGACCCCGGATAAATAAAATGCAAAATCCGGTTTTACTGTTTCAATCAAATTGGGTAATACTTCTTCTAGTGTTGATAAATAGGTTTCACTTGTTGTGCCGTCTAGCAAACCAATGTCTAAGTCAGATTTTTCCTTGTGAAAAGGGTAGTTGGTTAATCCATGCATACTAAAAGTAAATACTCTTGGCTCGTTTTCCATTAATTTGGCGGTCCCATTACCTTGGTGAACATCTAAATCTATAATAAGTATTTTATTGCTTAGTTTATTACTTATTAAATAGTTGGCAGCTATTGCCATGTCATTTAATAAGCAAAATCCTTCACCTCTTTCTGCAAATGCATGGTGTGTGCCTCCGGCAATATTTAGAGCGATTTTATTTTTTAATGCATACATGGCAGCATCAATTGTCCCTTGGGTGATGATTAGTTCTCTTTTTATTAATTCAGGAGAAAGCGGAAATCCAATTTTTCTTTGCTCGGAAGCACTTAATTTTTGGTGAATTAACTTGTCTAGATAATCTTTGTCGTGCGTCTGTAAAATAATTTCTTCAGAACAATCGCTGGGTGTAAAAAAATTCTCAGCAGCAAAGGTTCCTTCATGCAATAATTGCTCGGGAATGAGCTCATATTTTAACATGGGAAATCGATGATTTTCAGGCAATGCATGTTTATAAATCGGGTCAAAGGCTATTTTAATCATTGTCCTTTATAATAAATAATTGGCTTGTTAAAAATTAGAATGATGTGCCGTTACAATCAAATATTCGGGTCATTATTTAATACAAAAAAGGTAAAATTAAGAAGCGCTTTGTACTCATTATCTTAACCAGAGGAAAATGTCTCATCCCAACCGCACCTCGTATTAGTGTTTTAAACTCTAATAACTCATTTTATACCTGGGTTGTTCGTTTTGTTACAAAATTCAATGCTTTTTATGATTTCTAGCCAACCCTTTAAGACTTTCTCGTAATGGATATGTCCATTCTATTCAAAATATCCAATTTATTTAATGGGTGGTATTAATTGGTTTTATAGTCCAATATTTTGGATTTGTCTTTTCCATTTTTTCTCTTGTATCCTCGTTATCTAAAAAAGATATTTAGCTATCTTCACAATAGGAAATTCAAAAAATAAATTTTAGAAAAAAAACCGAATGAATAAAATAAATAATCTTCTAAATCAGTTAGAAGCTAAAATTTCAAATGGTGAAAATTTAAATCCAGCAATCTCAAAAGGAAGTGTTGCTTGGCATATTGAACATTCACTATTGACGATTAATCTTATTATTAATGCATTGATACAATCAAATCCGAAAAACTTTAAATGGAAATTCAGTTTTATAAGAATGGTTGTTTTGTTAACGAAAAAAATTCCAAGAGGAAAAGCTAAATCACCAAAGGTTGTGCTACCTCAGGAAAACATCAGTAATGAAAGTTTAGTAAGACATTTATTATTGACTAAGGATTCAATTATGAACTTAGAATCACTTTCAAAAGATAAATATTTTACTCATCCTTATTTTGGGGATCTTAAATTGAATCAAACGATTCGTTTTTTAGAAATTCACACCCAACACCATTTAGAAATCATTGAGGATATAATAAGTAACAAACAGAAATAAAAATCAGCCAATAGATTTTCGTATTTACAAAAAGTTATTAGCTGGATTATCTAGAATGTCATTATTTGATTTTCTTACTTTTAAAAATAGGAAAATATAACTCAATGAATGTATTAAAAAATATAGTCTAGTCTTAAGTAATTGCTTTGATGTTCTCTTACAATCGTTTGAACGATTTCTTTATTAACAGCATTGTCTTTTGTGCTAATCAATATGCGAATACTGAATGCTCTCAATGCATCATTGACACTTAAAGTTCCTTCAGCGCTATCCTTTCTTCCATTAAAAGGAAATACATCCGGTCCACGCTGGCATTGAGCATTGATGTTAATCCGCCCAACCTGATTGGCCATTTCATCTATTAAATGACCTATTTGTTTTGAGTTTTTACCAAATATACTTACCTGCTGTCCGAAATTAGATTGAACTGCATAGTCGATTACTTCTTCGATATTTTTGTAAGAAACGATTGGAACCAATGGACCAAACTGTTCTTCAGAATAAATTCTCATTTGAGCGTTTACCGGGTAAAGCACAGCAGGATAAAAGAAAGTATCATTTACTTCACCACCATTTTCATTCAATACGGATGCACCTAAAAGCTTGGCATCGTTTAACAGACCAGTTAAATAATCAGTTTTTCCAGGCTCTGGTAGAGGGGTGATTTTTACATCTTTTTCCCAAGGCATACCACACTTTAATTTTGATACGCCATCAATAAATTTTTTGATAAACTCTTCTATGATGTTCTCTTGAACGAAAATTATTTTTAATGCAGTACACCTTTGTCCATTATAGGAAAGAGATCCGGCAACACATTCGCTTACTGCGTTTTCAATATCGGCATCTGGTAAAACAATGGCAGGATTTTTTGCATCCAACCCAAGTACACTTCTTAAACGATTTGGTTTGGGATGTAATTTTTTGATATCATTGGCGCCCTTGTTGGTTCCAATAAAGGCAAATACGTCTATCTTTCCTGTCTCCATCAACGCACCTACTGTTTCTCTTCCCTTGCCATAAATGATATTGATTACACCTTTTGGAAAACAGGTTTTAAAAACTGTTAGCAATGGTTTTATAAAAAGTACGCCATATTTGGCAGGTTTAAATACTACCGTGTTACCCATTATTAATGCCGGTATCAAGGTGGTAAATGTTTCATTTAAAGGATAATTATACGGCCCCATACACAATGCTACACCTAGCGGAACACGCCTTGTCTGAGCAATTACGCCTTCTTCAACATCAAAGTTAGAATTGTCGTGATCGAGTTTTTTTAACTCCTTGATGGTGTCTTCTATGTAAATGCAGGTTCTATCAAATTCCTTTTCACTATCAGGTAGATTTTTACCTATCTCCCACATCAATAACTTAACAACTATTCCCCTTTGTTTTTTCATTTCCAAGAGAAACTGTTCAATATGTGTAATTCTTTTGGTAATACTCATGGTTGGCCATTCCCCTGTGCCGTTGTTATAGGCGAGTACAGCTGCATCCAATGCTTCTAATGATTCCTTTTGGGTTAGTAGCGGTGTGGTACCAATAATATTTTTTTCAACACTACCTCCATTATTAATAGATACTGGCGACACAACTTCGTTCATAGGGCCTTCCCAAATTCTAAGCTCGCCGTTTACAAGATATTCACGTTGTTCAATAAATTCGTTCAGCTGCCATTCTTTTGGAATTTCTGAAACTTGGGGAAAGATATTTTTTAACATAGTCATCAATTAAATATAAATGAAATTTTATTACAAAGAATAATACATCGGTTGGCGCAAAACGCGAACAGGGCCTTAGCCTTGTAGCGTACTAAAAAAATTAGCTGTTTTGTTCAAACTACAAAGCTATAATAATTATTAGAACCTACTGCTGCTTCAAGGGTTGATTTTTGGGCAGTTGCAGAAATTACTTCTCCAATGAGGAACATCAATAAAAATTCCATTTCGATGGTTACTCTATCAATTTAATACTAATACAATTCGATGTTTTAAATTGTTTAAAAGTGTAAGCTATTTATTATGAATTAAAAGGGCTTTTTATCTTAAATGAAGAGAACGTATTGAATTTCTCCATAAAGCCTCTCGATAAATGGTTATGGACCTATTTGATGTGGTCTGATAATAATTTTAAACCAAGTGTAAAATAAAATTATTTCTAAATTAGGAAGTAATTAATTTGTAAGCCAATGAAAAGTATTTAATACAAACTGTTTCCAGTCGTAATTAGCTACTTGCATACCTGCTGAAATTTTCTTACCTCCAGACTTCATATACATAGCGGTGAAACCATTGCAATCACCCAAGGCAACTAATTTTCCCTTTCCAACAGGTCCGGCCATGCATTGGGAGCTTACCATTCCAGAGGGTAAATTACCACTCCATTTTTTTACGGTAGCAGAAGAAGAGGTCTGAAATATATTGGTATAACCCTTACCAGTAATTCCAGATCCGCCATAGGTTATCATTCGATGTATTGCTTCACTACTATTTTGGCCCATAGTGATAGGGTGTTTAGTGTTTAAAAGTCCATTTGTACTTGTGTATTGAATGAGCATTTGATAGGAAGGTATTTTGATACTTGTATCACAATAAACTGAGTCATAAATAATGCCGGTTGTAGTAGAAAGTCCAAATTTGTTAAATAGTGGAGTCATTGATTTATCAATAGGGGCATGCTCACTTAACATTAGCAGAGAACCCCCATCTTCGACCCATTCGTGCAAAGCGTTTAATTCTTCTTTGGTAAATGTAACCTCATCTGTAATAATGTTTTTAGAGCCAAATTCAAATGGCATCGCTGGCATGATAACCAAAATTTTATATTTTGATAAGTAGGGCTTAGAAAAAACTTGTGAGTCAATTTTAGGCTTATACCCATCCGAATGCAATAAATCTACCAAAGGTTTTATCAACCCCATTTCTACAATAAAATTATGATGAGCAGCATCTATTAAAATACTAGGGCCTTGTCCTAGCTTATATTTGGGATGTGCCACTTTAGCGATAAATGGACTGTCATTTAGCATTTGAGCATAACAAAGGCTACTCAAAAATAAAAATATAAAAAGGAAAAAATATTTCATGGTTAAACTTTAGTTTCTAATTCATCAATAGTTCTTTTAGCTGCCGCTAATCTGGTTAACTTATTTTTTTCGATCAATTTATTAACCGCCCAATGTTCTAACTTATGATGTAGTGGAATTAACAAAGCAGCTATGGCGACTAAACTTAAAAGCATTAATAGCGGGGAGTGATGTGTAATTTTTTCTAGCATTGGGTGTAACAGTAAATTTAAAAATTCAAATACAATTAATAATGAAACCACACTTAAAAATTCGATTACTTTGGTGTTGGTAATGTGCTTGCGACTAAATAAAATAAATAACATAAAGAAAGTAATAATGCCCAATGCGATGAAAA
>Ga0209597_1003261_pt1 | contig 10074 bp, 8 predicted proteins | sample M_140625_MF_Meta_FD_187316 | JGI IMG/M metagenome (GOLD analysis project Ga0209597, IMG submission 187316) | Freshwater microbial communities from Lake Montjoie, Canada to study carbon cycling - M_140625_MF_MetaG (SPAdes) (version 2) | ecosystem: Environmental > Aquatic > Freshwater > Lake...
AAGTGTTTTACCTAAGTGTTTTATCTTTTATCAAAATCACTTCTCACATACTATAAAGTTTAAAATGTACTTTGACCTTGAAAACCTTTCTACCCAAGAAAAATATAAGTTTTTATCAGCTCTAGTGATTCCCAGGCCAGTGGCCTTTGTTACCTCCCAAAACCCAGAGGGACTTCACAACGCGGCACCATTTAGTTTCTTTAACATGTTTTCTGAAGAGCCAGCTATTGTGATTTTAGGTATTAGTCATAGGCCAAATGGAAAATCTAAAGATACGATTAACAACATTCGTAGCAAACAACAGTTTGCAATTAATATGGTAGATAGAAGCATTATCGGCGCAATGCACATTGCTTCAGCTGATTTTCCTTCTGACGAGAGTGAGATCGATTATGCTGGCATCACATTAATGCCTTGTACTCAAATTGATGTGATGCGCATTGCAGAAGCACCGGTGAGTTTTGAGTGTCGTGTTTTTCAAATCATTGATCTATCCGATAGGCGTGCACTCATCTTAGGAGAAGTGCTTGGCATTCATTTGGCAGATCGTATTCTTGACCCAATCACTAAGCGGGTCATTCCCGAAGAATATTCTCCCATCGCAAGACTCTATGGGAATGAATATGCCTGGCTTGGAAAACGTTACTCTAAGGCGATCCCGTCAATCGATGAAATCCATCAACTTGGCTTGGCTGCTGGAGATCTGCCTACGGACTAACAAAGGACTAACTAATAACGTGGAAACTCTCTTCAGATGGTAAGGTACAAATTGCTAAGACCTTAATTAATGCAATAACTACCATCAACCATATTAAATAGACAAAACCAATATCTTTAACTAGTGGTCCTAATAACCAAACAGCTAAAGAACTAATCCCAAAAGAAACAGTTAATCGCATCCCAGTTACCCGGGACCTAAGCCTGTCATCTACATAACGCACAATCATCGCGTCCGTAAAAGGAATGGCTCCAAAAACAAAAATCATCACAGCTAATAGGCTGATAAATAACCACCATCCATCTGTGTAAGCCGCAAATACTAATAAGGGTACCTGAATGATTGCTATCCAGAGCTGAAGTTTTTTCATTGGCAAACGATCTATGAGGTTACCAACCACGACTTGAGCAAAGGATGCAATGGTATAAATGACAGCTAACATAGCTCCTAAAGTGGCTGGGTCTTCGATTAACCCGATAAATCGATCAGAAAGTAATTGAAAATTACCATTTGTTGTGAAGTTAAAAATCAAACTACTGGTTACAGCAACAGCCGTCATCACCATAAATAAATGCGCTAGTAATGCTGGCGGAACTGAAATAGCGCTTTTCTTAGATTTTTTAGATGGCGATTGCGATTCCTTTGGGCAGACATACATAAATAAGAATCCCAGCACAATCGAAAGCAACCCAGGAACTGCAAAGGCATATCGCCAGCCAAACCACTTAACAAAAAATCCAGTAATCAATGCGGCTGTTGCAATCCCTAAATTTCCAGCTAGACCATTAATGCCAATCGTCAAACCAGGATTAGAAACTTGCTGAACAAGCATAGGAATACCCACTGGATGATAAATCGATGCAAATAATCCCAGCAGTGCTAAGGCAGCAGCCATTTGCCAAGCATTATTTGTAAAGGCAACTAGTATTGCAGCGCAGCCTATCCCAATAAAAAAGATAATCATCATATTACGGCGGCCCCATAAATCGCCTAAACGGCCCGAGGGGAGAGAGCCAAGACCGAAAAATACAAACGCCCCGACACTGTACGGCATTAAATCAACCCAACTAGCAAAGCCAAACTCTAATGTGATAGTAGTTACAGCCGTTGCAAAAATGAGTAAAAACATATGGTCAATAGAGTGCCCTACGTTTAACAATAAGCGCACAGGCAAGGTGTGGATACTCATTATTCTTGTCCCTTAAAATAGGTTTATCAAACTATACCCTCGACATATCCACCAAGGCGCTTTGCAATCCAATCAGTCATGTAATCAACAACCATCGTACTATTGTCAGCTCCGCAATGTTCAGCGCCACCATCAAATAAAGAAAATATTTTCAGCTCTTTATCAGCACTATTTACTGCTGCAGCAATCGTTTTTTCAGCATGCCATAAAGGAATCTGACGATCATTTTCTCCATGCACCACCAGTAACGGACAAGTAATCTGGTGTGCGATTGGCTCTAAAGTCATTTGTTTAACTATGTGTAATGTTTCGTCGAAGGAGTCTGTACCAAATACCCAATTAACATGCTCAGCATATCCAGGTACCGAAGGCTCGCCACTCCCTTTTAACCGCGATGCAACTGCTGCACCATAATCAAATATCGCTCCCCATGCTACACAACATTTAAACCGTTTCTCAAAAGCAGCGGCGCGCGGCGCGTAATAACCACCCAGACTTAATGCAATAATTCCGACTCGGTCGGAATCTACATCTGATCGCGTTTCTAAATAATCCACGCAGGCTGAAGCAGATCGCTCGGTATCAGGACCACTCGTGAGATTTTGTAGGCGAAGTGCAGCTCCCACCCCTGGGTGATCCACAATTAAAACAGATATGCCACGACGTTTTAATTCATCTGCAATAGCAGAGTAAACAATTTCCTTAGTGAGATCTAATCCATTGAAATGAACCATGCAAGGCGTTTTACTTGCGCCAGGTGCTTTCATAAAAATTGCTGGTAAATACGTGCCCTCAAAGGGCACCTGTACATATTCAATCGGCTCTCTACGATATTGCAATCCCTTTGCATAGGCAGTAATGCCTTTTTTATAGGCGACGAGCCTTCTAGGATCTTTATGACTGGGCATCCGCTCAGCTAATTGAAAATATAATCCACATCTTAAAAATTTACGACCAGCAGATAATAAATTACCAGCCATTTCATCAGCCTGAGCTAATCGCTCAACCCGTTCAGCCATCCTCACCCAACTTTCAAACCAAGCATTTTGAGCAGTTATATCTCCATGCAGAGCCTTTACCCCTGCAAAATCCTTAAGAGAACGGCAAGCCTCGTCAATTTCAGCAATTTGTCCGCCACGATTTAAAGCAGACATGACGGCCAAACTCCACGTATAGTTATTTGGAAAATATTCAAACATCGGTCATCCCTATTTATTTAAATTTGAGCTCTGAATTACTGGGCTGCTACTTTTGCAATTTTAAAAAGTTTATTTTGATGCATGATATCCTCCGTGATAAATTGTGCAAACTCGCTAGAGGAAGATCCAACGGGTATAAGTCCAATTTCATCAAAATGCGTCTTGATGTCAGGATGTTTAAGAAACTGTTGAACAATATTCTGAACTTTCTCGACTCGATCAGCAGGAGTCCCTGTGGGATACCAAATACCATACCACCCATAAATTTGTTCCATTTCCTTAAATCCTAACTCAGTAAAAGTTGGTACCTCAGGCAAAGTGGGAACACGGATACTACTGCTGATTGCCATGGGAATAACGCGTTTTTCTTTAATTGCCTGTATCGATCCAACTGTGGACACAAAAGTCATATCAACTTGTTTAGCCAAAACATCTGTCATGGCAGGCCCACTTCCCTTGTAAGGTATATGTATCATTTGAATATTTGCCAGATGATTAAATAACTCACCAGCAAGATGCGTCAGGTTTCCCTGCCCTCCAGATGCATAATTTAACTGCCCTGTTCGTGTCTTTGAAAGTGCAATTAAATCTTTTAAAGATTGCACTGAAAATGAATTATTGACTACGAGAACAAGACCATATGATCGGCCTACTTGAGTGACTGGAATAAAATCCTTGATGGGATCAAATGGTAATTTCTTGTAAAGTGCTGGATTTGCTGTAAAAGATCCCGTCATAAACAGCATCGTATATCCATCAGCCAAGGACTTTGCAACGTGATCAGATCCTATAATCCCATTCGCACCAGCACGATTGTCAATCACCACATTGGCACCTAAAGCATCAGTTAATTTTTGTCCTATCTTTCTGGCAAGATGATCTAGAGGGCCACCTGCAGAAAAAGGGATCACCATCTTTATTGGACGCACAGGCCATTTTTCAGCCCCTGCCGTTTGTGAAAATCCCGCAAAAGAACTACCCAACAAAAAAATTCCTAAAAGGATATTGATGTATAAACCAAAACCACTAAAAGCATTACGAGAACCCATTTGTGTAATTCATCTCCATTAATTATTTTTCTGATATCAGTATATTCGACTTATTGGATTAATCAGTTACTTTTCTAAGCAGCATTTTTCATCCAAAATAGTTATTCGGCTTTGATGCGGTTTTCTTTAATGATCCTTGCATACTTAATCGTCTCAGCAGCTAAAAATTGACGGTATTCGTCTGGACTAGAATACTGCGCCTCAAAGCCTAACTCGGCAAAACGTTTAACTAAGTCAGGATCAGTCATTACTCGACGCACATCGATTTGTAATTGCGCAATAACAGAAGTCACTACACCAGTTGGTAAATATAAACCCCAAGATACTATTGATATAAATCCAGGAAATCCGCTTTCAATAAATGTAGGGACTTCTGGTAGCAAAGCAATTCGTTTAGGGGATGCAACTGCTATTGGCCTCAATTTCCCCGCTTTAATGAGCGGCATAACAGGTGCTACTTCGGCAAACATGAATTGTATTTGTCCAGCAGCCAAATCATTTGCGGCAGCAATACCCCCTTTGTACGGCACATGGGTTGTCTGAATCCCACTCGCCAAATTTAACAACTCCGCACTTAAATGATGGGCATTACCAACACCGCCAGAGCCAAAGTTTAAAGTATTGGGTTTAGCTTTAGCTAAGGCAATGAAATCTTGTAAATTACGCTCGGCGAAACTTGCTTGAATTAGCATCACACTAGGTCCTGTTGAGACAAGTGATAAGGGATAAAAATCACGCATCATCTCATAGGGTACTTTAGATAACAGGGGTGTAACCGTGGTTGGCCCCTGCGCTCCAAACAAAATGGCATATCCATCAGCGGGCTGATTTGCAGCATATACCATCCCAATAGTTCCACCACCACCCGCCTTGTTTTCAACGATCACTGATTGCTTCCATAACTCACTAAGCTTTTGAGCAATTGTTCGCGCCATAATATCGGAACTGCCCCCTGCCGGGTTAGTCACAATCAGTTTGACTGCGCGGTTAGGATAATTTTGAGCATATAAAGAACTACTCAACCAAAAAGAAAAGCTAATCATTACCAAAAACAGTTTATTTTTATTCATATCAAATCTCCAAGATAATCCTCTGTTTAAAGTAGTTGTATCATTAGACTAAATTCTTAAAGTAACTAGCTATCTCAATCCTATGACTTTATAGGATACCCTGTATAAGCCTGACCCTGCTCTTTTCCCAATACCATCCAATTTTTTACAAGTTCGAATGAACTTACTTACCTATATTAATCTATTATGAGTCTTTTACTTAGTATTATTGTTCTAGGTATTCTGGGTTTTTTATCGGGCGTCCTCGGCGGAATTATTGGCTTTGGTACCACCATATTATTAGTTCCCCCTCTTATTTATTTTTATGGCCCAGTCGCGACAATTCCAGTCATTGCGATTATTGCCATCATTGCCAATGTCTCTCGTATTTTTTTATGGTGGCATGAGATTCGCTGGAAAGTTTGTTTTGTCTACGGATTACCCTCTATCCCCGGTGTTTTTTTAGGTGCTAACACACTCGTTTCTTTAAATGAAAAATTTTTAGAAGTGATGCTCGGTATTTTTATATTATGTTTAATTCCAATTAGGCGATGGATGAGGGCACAAAAGTTTTACCTAAGGCTTTGGCATATGGGTATTCTAGGTCTATGTATTGGTTTTTTAACAGGTATTGTGGCAACCACCGGAGCTCTCAGTACGCCATTTTTCCTTGCTTTTGGCTTAAGTAAGGGCGCTTTTTTAGGCACTGAAGCTGCTGGCTCACTCGGTATTTCAATTACTAAAAGTATTGTTTTTCATCAACTCGGGGTCGTTGATCAAACAATTATGATGCAAGGTGTGTTGATCGGTCTAGTTGTTTTAATAGGCTCCTACTTTTCTAAAAAAATTGTTTTACGCTTACCTGAAAAAAGTTTTACTCAACTCATGGAACTAGTTATGCTCGTATCCGGTATTACTATAATTACTATGTCAGTATTTACAATCAAAGCGTCGCTATGAGTTCATCCGCCACCATCAATGAGTGAATAGTAATCCTAAAAAAATTAGGCATTGCATAATTACAAATTTGATCAAACCCATCACCATAAATAGGCAATAATGATTAATTCCATTTCACCACTCCAACTAAAAAAATTCTTAAGCGATGGGCAAGAAATCGCATTATTCGATGTCCGGGAACATGGGCATTATGGTGAAGGACATTTATTTTTTGCTTGCTCATTACCCTATAGCCGGCTTGAATTTGATATTAGTCGACTAGCCCCTCGTAAAAATTGCCGAATTGTTATCTATGATCAAGATGGTCATGATGTCTCTTTACCTGCGCTAACTAGCCTTCAATCCATTGGCTATAGTAACGTCTCCATTTTGGAGGGCGGTGCATCCGGATGGGCAAAGGCAGGGTTTACGCTTTTTGCAGGTGTTAATCTACCCTCAAAAACCTTTGGCGAGTTAGTGGAGCATCAATGTCACACACCCCGACTAAGCGTGCAAGAAGTTGCGGCCATGATTGAGTCACGTCAGCAATTTGTCTTGCTTGATGGACGACCATTATCTGAATTCAAGAAAATGAATATCCCAACTGCAACCTGCTGCCCCAATGGAGAGTTAGCTTATCGGATTAAAGGTCTCTCTAAAGATGATATAACCCCGATCGTCATTAACTGCGCCGGAAGAACTAGAAGTATTATCGGCGCACAAACACTCATTAATCTTGGCCTGCCAAACCCCATCTATGCCCTCGAAAATGGCACCCAAGGATGGTATCTAAATGACTTCAACTTAGAACATGGCAAGTCCCAAGACTATACAAGTCCAGCGCCTAGTCCAGCCATACAAATGGCTGCAAAAAATCTGGCTATTCGCGCAGGGGTACCCAGCGTTGATGCAAAAACTGTCATGCAGTGGGCAGAAGAAACTAACCGAAGTGTATTTTTATGTGATGTCCGAACTGAACCAGAATTCCTCAAAGAAACAATCCCAGGTGCGCAACACGCTCCGGGTGGACAATTAATTCAGGCAACAGATCAATTTGTTGGTGTACGAAATGCACGCATCGTACTCTTTGACTCAGATGGTATTCGAGCCAATACAACTGCTAGTTGGCTCAAACAAATGGGCCATGATGTATGCGTTCTAGAGGATGGTCTTGAGAGCTCTTTGGATCTCTCATCAAACCCAATCACACCCATTCAATTACCTCTAATTGAGTGTGATGAGTTAATGAATTCTATTTCTAGAGGCTGTGCTTTTGTCCTAGATCTTCGCCCGAGTATGCAGTTTCGACAAGGCTCTATTCCTGGCTCTCATTGGTCTATTCGTCCTAATCTCTCTCGGGATCTGAAAAATATCAGCCCTAAAAAAATCCTAGTCGTAGTATCTGATGATCCAGCAATTAATTATTGCGCAGCAATAGAATTTCTTCGTTTAGGAATTACAGCTAAATTTCTTTCAGGGAGTTTGATGGCCTGGCAAAAGGCTGGCCACTCTTTAGAAAAAAGTCCAAGAGTTCCGTCGGATTCTGAGTGCATTGATTTTCTTTTTTTTGTACACGATCGACATGATGGCAATAAAGAGTCTGCGGCTCGTTACCTAGAGTGGGAGACTGGTCTAATCGCGCAACTCGATCAGCAAGAACTCGCCACCTTTTGTATTCTTCAGTAAGTATTTCTGAATACTTAGCTGCGTTCTATGCCTGCACAAACTGCCTGAGTAACTTCAGTCATCATTGCTTTACCCCCTAAATCACGGGTATGCAGACTTGGATTTGCCGTTACTTGCTCAATAACTTGCATGAGTAATTTTGCCAAAGTAGGCTCTTGAAGATGTTCAAGCATCATCACAATCGACCAAAAAGTACCGATCGGATTTGCTAAGCCTTTGCCCATGATGTCAAACGCTGAACCATGAATTGGTTCAAACATTGATGGATATCTCCGCTCAGGATCAATATTACCTGTTGGTGCAATCCCAAGGCTCCCTGCAAGTGCAGCTGCTAAGTCGCTCAATACATCTGCATGTAAATTGGTAGCTACAACCGTATCAAGAGACTCCGGTCGATTAACCATGCGGGCAGTCGCAGCATCTACCAACTCTTTATCCCAAGTAACATCGGGAAACTCTTTAGAAATTTGCACAGCAATTTCATCCCACATCACCATTCCATGGCGCTGAGCATTTGATTTTGTAATAACAGTCAAATGCTTTCTGGGACGAGACTGCGCTAATCGAAAAGCATATCGCTGAATCCGCTCTACACCAACGCGCGTGAGTATGCTCATATCGGATGCAACTTCAATCGGGTGACCTTGGTGGGCACGCCCCCCCAAGCCAGCGTACTCCCCTTCGGAATTTTCTCGAACGATTACCCAGTCAAGTTGATCGCGCGTACAATTTTTTAAGGGCGTTTGAATGCCAGGTAAGATTCGCGTGGGACGGACATTCGCATACTGATCAAAACCTTGACAAATTTTTAATCGTAAGCCCCACAGAGTTATATGGTCAGGAATGTTTGGATCGCCTGCCGAGCCAAACAAAATCGCATCTACTTTCCGAAGTGGCTCTAAACCATCAGCAGGCATCATCACGCCATGCGCACGATAATAATCTCCACCCCAATCAAAATGCTGAAATTCAAATTGAATATCCTGATTTTTGGCAGCCAAGGCTCGCAATACTTTTTCTCCTTCAGGTACGACTTCTTTACCAATTCCATCTCCAGGAATTGATGCAATATGGTAAGTTTTCATTTTTTTCCTTAATTAGTAAAATAATCCGAATTATAGTGCGCATACATTTAATTATTATTCTGAGTGATCCTCCATAGTATGTATTAAATCTAAGCCTGCCCCTGTTTTATCGAAAACCCTCATATTAAAACTAAAACTTAAAAAAATATCTCTCTCAAATTGTTTCAAAATATGCATTGCAACTTATTTCGATGTTTTAAAAATAGTGGTATTCTAGCGCTTAAATATCAATTAAGTTTGGAGAAAACATGTTTATGTCCCCTTTCAAAAAAGCTTTTAACGTTTGTTTAACGTTTGCAATATTTGCCCTACTTGCAACATCAACAACTCATATACTAGCGCAAGCTTTTCCTTCAAGACCGGTAAATGTCTTAGTACCATTTGCAACAGGTGGACAAAACGATAGGATTGCTCGATTAATGGCCCCCTATTTACAAAAATATTTAGGGCAACCTGTTCAAATTATTAATAAAGCTGGTGCTGGAGCTCAGTTAGGTCATACCTATTTTTTACAACAGCCAGATGATGGCTACACAATATTATCATCCTCAGTGAACTATATTCCACTGAACATTGGCATTACCAAAGCCTCCTATAAATTGCAAGACTTTGAAATGGTGAACTTGCCGTCCAATGATTCTACAATCTTAGCAACCGCTAGTGATTCTAAATTTAAAACTATTGAACAAGTGATTGATGCGTTAAAAAAAGATCCGAAAAGTATTAGTATTGGAGTTCAACCGGCCTCTGCTGATCTGATGAATTTAGCCCTACTTTTACAAGCTGAAAAAATCAATATCAAGGATGTCCGCGTCGTAACTTTTACTGGTGGCGGGCCAGCTAGAAATGCTGTTTTAGGCGGTACGGTAGATGTTGGACTAGTAGGTGCTGAGGGCTTTGTACCAATCAAAAACCGGATTCGAGGACTTGTTTTATTTGATGATCAACGTGATCCAGAATTTGCAGATACTCCGCAAATTGAAGAATATGCAAAAAAACGTAGTCTTTCTATTGAGTGGGTTCCGGGTTCACAACGCGGTTGGGTTCTGCCAGCCACTCTAAAAAGCAAATATCCAGATCGTCATGCTATTTTAGTCAAAGCCATTACAGATGCGTCTAAGGATCCAGAATTTATTGCCGCTGCCAAGGCGCAGGCCCTT
>Ga0209597_1003265_pt1 | contig 10071 bp, 10 predicted proteins | sample M_140625_MF_Meta_FD_187316 | JGI IMG/M metagenome (GOLD analysis project Ga0209597, IMG submission 187316) | Freshwater microbial communities from Lake Montjoie, Canada to study carbon cycling - M_140625_MF_MetaG (SPAdes) (version 2) | ecosystem: Environmental > Aquatic > Freshwater > Lake...
CCTTCCGTATGGTCTTCGACTCGCGTGGTTCCTTAGCAGGTTTGGTGCTCGGTTGGTTTCCCACTTTGACCGTTTCTCGCTCGTTTTCTCGGTGATAGGGAGAAGAGGGATGTAGAAAAAGTTTTTGGAGATCACCCTGAGTCCTGTAACCTATTGAAGAATAAACGATGGACGCTTAGCTCAGTTGGTTAGAGCACCTGCTTCACACCACTAGGAGGCGTTTTCTCCGAATTTTCTCCACCTCCGCCCATGTGCGTTTTTCAGAGGTAAAAAGGCGATAAGAGGCGTTTTTGGGGTCTCCCAAATTTCCTCAAAAACGGCCAAAAAACGGCCCCACCTGTAGAAAACCCCTGTAGAAAAAATCCGCAGACGATTAACGCAGGAAAGGGTGCGAGGTCCAAGTGGCTTTCCCGATAAAAAATCGCGCAATTTCAGGAGGCACGAGAACAGCGGGCCGGCAGGACGTTGATCGGACCGAGCCGTTGCATTCAGAGGCTGTGAACCGGTTTTTCGAACAGCTGACACAGACCTCTGGTGATTCCTTGGCTATTATTGTCCGGCTTGTGAGTCCGGGTGTCTCAACCCGTGGGTTTTGGTCAATTGATCAACTGCCGTTGGTCTCGGGCTCGGTGGTGTAGCGGCGGACCGGATCGGCGTTTCGCCGCGGATTGGGTGGCCGGGTTGCCTTGTCACCGGACTTTGCAGCGGAGGCGTTCCGATTGGCTCGTCGGAGAATCCCATTGCGGATGAATGCGGCCCCCCACCGGTCTCGGCGGGCCCACGAGTCTATTTCGGGAAAAACTCCCGTGCGATCTTGCGCGGCGAAACAATGATCGGCGAAGCGACATCGTGGGCGTCGAGTAACAATTTCAACGGTCCGGCCGGCACGTCGAGCAAGTGATTGTCGGCGGAAATGAGCAGGGCGCAGTTGAGCAACGAAGCTTCGGCGAGAATCAGGGAATCGTTCACTTCATCGTGGGGCAAGTAACCCCGATCCCGGATTTTTTCCGCGATGCGCTCCACGATCCCGTGTCCCACCGGCACCAAATCCACGGGTTGGAATTTCCATTTGGTCCGAAGGCGAGTGAGGGCGATCTCCGCCAGACGATGTTCTTCGGGGTCGGACGGATCGTCGTGCGCGACGACGAGTTCGTCGATGACCGTTGGTGGAACGAGAAAAATCGGATCGGGTAAACGCCGACGAATCGTCTCCAATGCCTCCCACGAGACCGCAGTGTCCGCGGCCAAATCGAGGAGGAAATTCGTATCAACGGCTAGGAGCGTGGACTTTGTGGCCGCTGCCATTGCCGTAGATTAACTGCATCCCCCTCAGCCTAGCGGATTCACGCGCCGTGTCCGAGAGCTTGTTCGTTCGCGACCGCAAACGAGAACCGATTTCGGCACCCTTGGTTGGACGTTCCGGCATGGTTGTCGGTTTGGCTTGGTTAGGCACGCCGTCAAAGTCGCTCATGACGGGAAGCCCGTCAAGCGGTGATCCGTTGGCGTCATCGCCGCACGTCTGCATCACCGCACGGCGGGACTCGCCCTTCGGTCCTCGGTAGACCAGAATATTCGCCTGATCTACGTTCGTTTGGAGTGGCTTTACATGGTTCTCGGCAGGGGCTGGGGCCGCGTGCGCCCCAGTCAGCCACGCCCGCGCCAGACGCGGGACGTGGCGTCGCAAAGCATCGGAATCCGATGCGCGGAGCTCCGGCGACTCCCGCCGAGCCGCGACCCCGACCCCCAACGGCCCTTTCCTCGCCTGCCTTACCGGGCACACCCACGGCGCTTGATGCCTTTCACTCCTGCACCGGAAAACCACGACGGAAAACCTCCGGCCCGGATTGAACTCCGCGTAACATCGAATACATTACCTTCTGCTGACTGCACTGAACTTTCGCCCACCCAACCGGTCCCACCCACTCTCACTCGATCCGACATGGCCCAAGCTCTCCGCGTCTATTCCTGGCCCCAAGCACTCACCCAATGGTGCGTGATCCAGGCTTTCCGCCGCGCGGGTTGCCCCGGGTTTTTGCGCCGTCCGGCAATTCTCTCAGTCGCTTTCGTCGCGGAAGTCAGCGCCGCGCTACGGTTCCGGACGCTGTCCTACCGCTCCGCCGAAATTATCGGTCTCTGCCAAGCTGCCGCCGAGTCCGCCTACCAAGCCGCCGGCGGCTCTGCCTATTTCGCCGCTCGCGCCGCGGCGCGGGCAGCCGAATCAGCGTTCCTGGGTTCGCTCCATCAGGCTGACGCGCGGGCGCGCAACTTGGCCGAACGCGAACGGTGCGAGGCCGCGCTCGCGACCTTGCGGGCCCAATTTTCTGCGGAAGCTTCGGCCGCCCAGCGCCGCTGCGCCCGTCGATACTGGACCGAGCAGTCTCAGCAATGGCTGACCGATGATCTGCTGACGCATCTGCGCCGCGACCATCCGCTCCGGCGGATGGCCGACTTCGCTCCGGACTGGTGGCACCATTTTCTCGTCTGCCTACGTCACGAATTTTCCCGCTGCCACATTCCCTCCTTCCACGTTCTCGATGAACTCCCGGCCCTCCGCCGCCGGGCGCGTCAGGCGCGCACCAAAGTTCTGGCGGCCGTCGTCGAAGAATGGCGGGACGCCCACGCCGACGAACTCGGACTGCCCGCCCGGTTGCACTATCACGTGCTCGCCCGTCGTGGCGCGGCCAAAGTTCGCCGCGTCACCCGGTGGCTCAACACCCGCGCTCCACGCTACACCCTCAATCCGAACGGGGAGCAAACGGTTCAAGCGGTGCTGCGGGACCACACCGCGAACCTCCCGTTGCCACCCGAAGACTACTCCGCGAACTGAAAATGCCGTGCTCTCCTGCAAGCCCTTGATTTCAAATTTCTAATCGCAGCGCGGTTGTTCCGCCGCTGCGCTTCGTGAAACCGACGGCGTGTGCGATCATCATCCCATGATCTCGCAATCTCCTTCACCTGTTCCCGCCGCGCCGCCCGTCACGGTCGAGCGCCTGACCTATTCCGTCGAGGAGTCTGCCACCGCCCTTGGCGTCAGCAAACCCACGATCTACCGGCTGCTCGCCCGCCGCATCCTCCGCCCGGTGCCGGGGCTCCGGCACAAACGCATTCCCTGCCAGCAAGTCCGCCGCCTCGCCGCCGGCGAGGCCCTGCATGGTTTGAACTGAACAACGGAAGCCGTCGCTCAGATGTCGTCACGCGCGATTCTCGGCCCAGGCGTTTCGACGCCAGCGGTTTTTGCGGCAGCCGCGACGGCCTCTCGCTCCCGCTGCCGCCGCGCGAACGCTTCGAACGGCGTTTCTCCGGCCCGGATGAACAAGGTCGCTCGTTCCAACGGCGTGTTCGCCGGCGACAAATGTGTGACGGGGACTGCGGCGGGTTTATCTTCCGCTGAAACCGCCAGAGTTTGCGTTTGGACTGGCGGCGGCGTCATCGCAGGGGCAGCTCCTGCGTGGACCACGACCGTTGGCTTGAGTCGCACTTTGCGCCGACGGCTCGGCTTGGACCCGAGTTCGCGGTTAAGCCACAGCCGCAAAGCCTCGGGCGAAATGTCGACGCCGAGGCCGCGCAACGCCATCGCCAGCACCTCGACGGAATCGCCGTCGCGCCGCAGCCGCAGCAGTTCTTCACGGTGCGGTTCAAGCTGCGCCGTCTTCGGCTGCTTTGGGTGGCGCGCTTTTGCGACCAACTCGGCGAGCGTGGGTGGCGGTGTCGGAGCGATATCGTGGTGTGCAAGTGGTAGCGAAGGAGTCATGTGGGCACGATATTCGGAGCGACTGCGTAGCGCAATGGGAGTGGATTTGGATCAGTCTAAGCCGCGAGGCTTGGACGTTGGTGTCCTTACCTCTGCTTTTCTTTTATTTTTCGTGATCACTGGCCGTTTGGTGAAGCGCTTGCTTTCGTGGAGTCGTTGGATTCGTCGCTGGATTGACGAGTTGTCGCTTCGTTTTGAGGGAATAGTTCGGTCGGTGAGTTTGAACGACGTGCCTGCTTCGTTGTCGGGAGAGTCGAGGAATGGAGTGATTCATGGCTTCGGTTGTCGGTCTTCCTCTTGGTCGAGTCCGGGTGGATGGATCGGAGGTGAGGTATGCTGACCATTCAAATGTGTAAGGTCTTCAGTCACGCGTTGGGGGAGTATCTCCGGCAGGCGGATTACTACTCGCAGGGGATGAAGGTCGACGGCCGTTGCTTCGGCCAACTCTGTCCGGCAGTCGGTTTGGTCGAGGGTGCGGCGATTTCCGATGATGCCTTTGAAAGAGTCGCGAGCAATCACCACGCCCTGACCGGTGAGCAACTTACCGAGCGCATGGCCGCCGCCCGCCGCGCCGGCTATGATGCGACCTTCAATGCGCCCAAGTCCGTTTCCATCCAGGCCTTCCTCGGCGGCGACGCCCGGCTGATCACCGCGCACGAGACCGCCGTGACCGAGGGCCTCCGCGAGTTGGAGTCGTTTGCCGCCCATCAGGACGGCCGAGGGATCAACAAACGCTATGTGACCAGCGGTCAAATCGCCGCAGCGGTCTTCCGCCACGGGGAGAGCCGTGCCCTCGATCCGCACCTCCACTCGCATGCCTTCGTGTTCAATGTCGTTCGAGGAAATTCGAGTTCGCGGCTGCTCGCCCTCGAATCCTCGAATATCTTCGAACGCGCTCGCTACCTCACCGAAGTTTATCGCAACGCGCTTGCCCGCGAGGTCCAGCAACTCGGCTACGCCATTGAACGCCGGGAGCACGGTTTCGAATTAGCTGAAATATCCTCGAATTTGCTCGAACGCTTCTCGAAGCGAGCAGCGGAGCGCGACCGCGCCATCGCTGTCCGTGAAGCCGAAATCGGTCGCGAACTCACCCACGACGAAATCGCCGTCCTCGTCCGGGAGAACCGCGCGAAGAAGCAATATGAGCTGACCGCTGACGACGTGCGCCAACGACAGTTCGCCCAGATGAACGAGGAGGAACTTCGGCAACTCCGGGAGCTGCGCGACCGCGCCACGCCGACGGGCTTGAATCGCGAAACGCTGAAACGCGCCATCGAGCGGGCCGTGGAGCATGTGTTCGAGCGAAAAACCGTCGTCCCCGCTCACGAACTCGCCGCCGAGATTCTCCGGCAATCTTACGGCCATCATTCTTTGAGCGCCGTCAAGGCAGCCATTCACGGAGACGACCACGGCCTCCTCCACGCCGACGGGAAAGTGACCACCCGCCCCGCGCTCGAACGGGAACGGGCACTGGTTGCCCAACTCAACGCCGGAGCCGGCAAGCAAATCGAACTCGGCTATCTCATGAGCGCCGACGGCGAGAAATTGTCGGCGGAACAGCGGAAGGCCGTCGGGATGATCCTCAAGTCGGGCGACCGCGCGGTCGTGTTGCGTGGCCGGGCCGGCACGGGCAAGACGCACGCCGTCGCCAGCGTTATCGAGGGCATGGCGCGGATAGACCGCGCGGTGGCCTGCTTCGCGCCGAGCACCCAAGCCGTCGAAATCCTCCGCCGTGACGGCGCCGAGCAGGCCCACGCCGGCCGCACCGCCGCGGGTGCCGCGCTGCAGCAGACGCAAACGATCCAGCGCCTCCTGATTGATCCGGCGCTGCAAAAATCCATCGCCCTAAAAGCCGTTGTGATCGACGAATACGGCCTCCTTTCGCTTCGGCAACTCAAGGCGGTCGTCGATCTCGCGGAAAAACATCGCGCGCGCCTCGTGCTCGTTGGCGACTCCGGCCAACATAAGAGCGTCGAAGCCGGCGACGCCGCTCGTATCGTCGAGCGGGAGTCTCGTGTCACGGTGGCGGAGTTACACGAGGTCCGGCGTCAGGCCACGAATCCGGCATATCGGGCGGCGGCCGAGTGCTTCGCTGCGGGCAAGACCCGCGAAGGCCTGGCCAAGCTCGATGCGATGGGCGCCATTGTGGAAATTGAAAATCCGACCGCTCGTCGTGCGCAGATGGTAGCCGAGTGGTATGCCGCGTCACGGGAAACCAAAACCGTCAGCAGCTCAGCCGGCGTCCAGGAACGCGCCAAGACCGCGTTGATGGTTGCGCCCACGTGGGCCGAAATCGACGCACTCAACCTGCACGCGCGCGAAAAACTTCGCGCCGAGGGAAAGCTCGGTCGGGACGAGAAGACTATCGTGAGCCTGCGGGCCAAGACGTGGACGAAGGCGCAGCAGAGGGACGTGCGGAATTACCAAGCCGGCGACGTGCTGGTGTCACACAAGACGACGAAACACTTTTTGAAGGGCGACGAGTTACGCGTCGTCCGGAAAGACAAGCGCCGGCTGATCGTCCAGCGGGCGGGCGAGGAAATTTCCGTCTCGCCCCGGCAGTCCGGTCTCGCGTGGACGGTGTGCGAAGAGCGCCCGCTGGCCGTCGCGCCGGGTGAACAGCTGCGCGTTCGGGCCGTGAGCTATGCCGAGGCCGTGGACGGCAATCGGCGCAGGCTGGCAAACGGAACCGCCGTGGTCGTCCGGTCGGTCGATGCGAGCGGTCGGCTCTTGCTCACCGACGGTTCCATTCTGCACACGCGGCAGGTGGTGCCGGGCTACGCCATGACGTCACACGCGGCGCAAGGCCTCACGGTGGACAAGGTGTTCGTGGCCGGGGCGATTTCGATGGAGGGCCTGTATGTATCAGCGACACGCGGTCGCGAAGGCGTCCGCGTGTTCGTGCCGGACCGGGAACGGTTGCTCGCTGCGGCCGGACTCAAGAGCGAGGTGAGGATGTCGGCTCTGGAGTTTGTGCGGCAGCACGCGCTCGGCACCGACCTCCGGTCAGTCTTGGCCCGCGGTTGGCGTCACCTCTTGCACGTGCGCACGTGTTTTCTCGCGATCCACCCGCCGCGATTGGCGCGTGAAATCACGCTCGAAACGGAACGGGAATTGCCGGAACTGCCTCCGCGTCCCGTGCGAATTCCGCGTCCGCAACCGGAAGATGTAAGTCCACGTCGCGTCGTTCGTCACCAACCGGCCGCGCCGCGTATGCGCATGGGAATCTGACCAACGATGCTGAAAGGAATCAAAGACCATGAGCGGCTACGAGACCCCGGCTGTATGGAGACGCGGGAGATGCCCGCGTCTTTTTTGCGGCTGCACTCGCCGCGCGAGCGGGTCGCGCTGCCCTATGCATCGCTCATCAAGCTGGAGCTGACGTTGGATGAAACCGCGCTGGAGCTTTCCTTCATCACTCATCGCGTGACGATCACCGGCCGAAGCCTGACGGAAATCTACCGGGCAGTGACGGAAGCGGAAGCCCGCCTCGTTCGCGTCGTGGCGGAGGACTTCGCCGATGAATCGGCGGTGCCGTCCTTCAAGGCGCTTGTCCACGGCATCCGCATTGAGCCCTTGGACGCAGATGAGCGTCGCAAGCAGTGAGTCTCGCAGAGGGGCCGAGAGCGGTCGGTGGGTGCGCAGCATCCCACCGTCCGCGACGGGCTCCCGCCAGCAAACGGCCCTGCCGTCGCTTGGGTTGCGAGGCAAACGGGCCAGCGGGCCCGTGCCGCCGAGCAAGCCCGAGCGTCGGCGTGTTGCCGCTGAACTCATGCGCCAGCACCACGAACACAAAAAGGACGCGGAATGTGACGGTCGGCACCGTGAAGAAATCCACGGCGATGAGTTGCTTGGTGTGATGATCAAGAAATGCTCGCCACGTTTGCGAGGGCGGCCGGCGCTCGCCCTTCGGGCGATACTTTCGGACCGTCGCGGCGGACACGTGGAGTCCGAGTTTCGCCAGTTCCGCCCGAATCCGCGGACTGCCCCAAGTGGGATTGGCCTGCCACATCCGGCGGATTGATTCGATCAACGCACGATCCTTCGGCTTGCGACCCGAGCGCCGTCGCGATCGCCAGCGCCAGAAAAGCCGGAATCCCGAGTGATGCCAGGGGACGACGGTCTGCGGTTGGACGATCACCAACGCGGTTGCCCGTCGCTACCACAAGACGCAGAGCCAGGCCCGGAAAACGCGGTCGTAAGTGCGCACGGCTGGGGACGGGACCTTGCGGTGAAGCACCAGCAATGGGTGTCGCAAAGCTAGGGTTTCCAGAACGAGAGTTCGACGTCCGTGGAACCCAGCGGCTAGGCTTCGCAGGATCTCTACGCGAGAACGAGGCTGAGCATGGCCGTGCGGGCTATGTCGAATAGGACGACCGGCATCGATTTCCGGCTGGGATGGATTTTGTCACCCACAGGCAGGCGAATCGCAGCTTCAGCGCTCCCGTTCCCGCCTACTCTAGCGGCGACCTCGGGGCCAACGCCGGCTACGAGCAGCGCGCGCAGCTCGCACCTGAGCTAACGGCAATCGTCTTACATTCTCCGCCAGGCAATTGATCAGACTCGGCGGCGTGCCGCGCAAGGCGACGCGTACATCGCAACCCTGATATGCGGCAGCCAGCTCGTTTGCCCAGCGGTCTTTGGCGTGAAACAGACCCAAGATCGATTCGATCTGCCTTCAACAGAGCGGAACACTTGGTAGTGGTATATCTTTCATTACCAGCGCGAAGGCGGGACACCAACCACTCGCTTGAAAACGCGGGAGAAGTGAAACGGGTTGGAGAAACCCAGTGCGTCACTCACTTCCTTCACGCTCAGTCCGCGATATCGCAACATTTCCTCGGCCCGACGGAGTTTCAGCAGCAAAAGAAACCGGGCGGGAGCTTCGCCGAAAAGACGACGACTCAGGATCGTGAGAAGGCGCGCGCTCATGCCCGCCGCGCCGGCGAGCTCCACGACTGTGGGGTTGGCGTGAAGGTGTTTTTCAAAAACGAGGGCGAGTCGACTGCGCTGCGCATCAACTTCTGACAGCCGGCGGAACGACTCGTTCAGAGCATCGGGCGGCAAGCCCCGTGTAATTCTCCAGAAGAGCGCTTCGAGCAGGCTGTCTTGGATCGCCGGCGAATAGGCGCCCGACGCTTCCGCCTCACGCTGGAGTTCTCTCAGGAAGAGCCGATCGTGAGAATAATTGCCCGTGCAGACCTGCTCGATCGGCTTTACGCCATCCCGGAAAAGCGGCATCGACCGTGCTCCGGGTGCCGTGGCCCCAAGGCGGAAATGGAGCACATGGTGCCGCTGGCCGTCGCGCAGGTGATCTTGATGCCAATCGCCTGGCTTCACCACCAGCACCTGCCCCGCCACGAGAGCAAGCTGTTCTCCGTTCAGGTCGCATCGGTAGGGGCCGCGGTCAACGAGGATTACCTCGTAATTCATGTGCTGATGCCTCGGATACTCATAGCTGCCCTCCATGCGCAGCAGGTGAAAATCATCAAAAATCGGTCGCACACGAACTCCTGGTTCGGCGAGCTGGGAGCGGCGGAAACGTTGCTTGAGCAATCGCATGGAATGATCTTCGGGGCCACTATTGGCCTTCCCCGCGGCCAAAGGCAATTGCGCAAAACGATATGCTTCTGCCGGTCTGGGTATGGACTCGACCAAAGGCATTCTGCTAAAGTGAGCCAGCATCCAAGATACCCCAAAATGCGCGGCAGCCGACCCTCACCCTGACTTGTCCTGAGCCCCTCCACCTTTTCTACCCCTACATGCCGCTATCATCGCCAACCATTAAACGGCGCCCGTCCCCGTCGGGGATTCTTGGGAGCTGTAAGACTGTTTCCACCATGAAGAAATCCCGGAAATCGCCGACCGATCTCCCTTCGTTTAACTTCCAAACCGTCTCACCGCACGCCGCCCCGCGCGTCTCGATGGCAGCCCTTGCTTCGGCGGCAGGCGTTTCCAAATCCACCGTCAGCATCGCCCTCCGCAACAGTCCCCGCCTGCCACTCGCGACCCGGCAGCGAATTCAGAAACTCGCCGCGCAGATCGGCTACCGCCCCGATCCAACCGTTGCCTTCATCGCGGGGGCGGGTTGGCGGCGGCCCCGTGGCTTCACCGGCCTCGTCCTCGCTTACCTGAGCGGCGACCGGACTGCCAACGCTGGCTTCGAGCAGGGCGCTCGCGCCCGCGCCGACGCCCTCGGATATCGTTTGGAAGCCTTCGACACCTGCCGGGCTGAGACCGTCGCCACCTTGCCTCGCGTGCTTCGTCAGCGTGGAATCAATGGGGTGGTCATCGCGCCCCAGCTCCGCACCGCGCCCTTC
>Ga0209597_1003268_pt1 | contig 10067 bp, 9 predicted proteins | sample M_140625_MF_Meta_FD_187316 | JGI IMG/M metagenome (GOLD analysis project Ga0209597, IMG submission 187316) | Freshwater microbial communities from Lake Montjoie, Canada to study carbon cycling - M_140625_MF_MetaG (SPAdes) (version 2) | ecosystem: Environmental > Aquatic > Freshwater > Lake...
GCTCAAGGCGTAAAAGTGCTCACCGTCGAGCATTTAATGTCGGCTTGCTCAGGTCTGGGCATTGACAACTTGTATGTGGATATCACGGCGGAAGAAGTGCCCATCCTCGACGGTTCGTCTGCCTCTTTTGTATTTCTTTTGCAAAGCGCAGGCATCGTGTTGCAAGATGCACCCAAGCGCTTTATCCGTGTGCTGAGTGAAGTCTCGGTCATGGAGGGCGAGGCAGAGCACCGCAAATGGGCCAAGCTCTCGCCTCACCATGGATACAAATTAAGCTTTGAAATTGACTTTCAACACCCAGCAGTGGATGCAACTGGTCAGAGAGTTGAGTTTGATACTGAAACCGGGAGTTATGTCAAAGATATTGCCCGCGCTCGCACTTTTGGTTTTTCAAAAGACATCGAGCATATGCGCGCCAATGGTTTGGCTTTGGGGGGGGGATTAGACAACGCCATCGTTATGGATGATTACAAAGTGCTCAACAGCGACGGGTTACGCTACGACGATGAATTTGTGAAACACAAAATACTAGACGCCATGGGTGACTTGTATCTCTTAGGGCGTCCATTGCTGGCGTCCTATAGCGCGTTTCGTTCAGGCCACGCCATGAACAACCGCTTACTACGCGAATTACTTAGCCAACCTCAGGCGTATGAAATCGTCAGCTTCGAGGACGAGCGGCGCGCACCGCGGGGTCTTGCCCAACTCGCACCTGCTTGGTAGCTTTTGCCCCCAAGTCCCGAATACGAGCGCTGTGACGCCCATGCGCATGGGTGATCGCCAAGCCCAAAGCATCGGCTGCATCGGGTCCTGGTAAAGCCGGCAACTTTAGCAAGCGCTTGACCATCTCCTGTACCTGCGCTTTAGCAGCTTTGCCGTGTCCAGCAATGGCTTTTTTCATTTGTAATGCGGTGTATTCAGTGACAGGCAAATGTTTTTGCACCAATGACGTTAAGCACGCGCCTCTGGCTTGGCCGAGCAACAGACTGGCTTGCGGATTCATATTCACAAAGACGATCTCAACCGCTGATTCTTGTGGACCGTAGAGCTCAACCACTTGTGCAATGCCATTGAAAATCACATTTAAGCGAGCAGGTAAATCTTCTCGAGGCAAATGCGTGGTGGTAATGGTGCCGCTGGCCACATAGCTCAATAGACTGCCTGAGCTGTCAATCACCCCAAAACCGACACATTGCAAGCCTGGATCTATGCCCAAAATGCGCACAAGCTCTGTCATGGCAGTGCCACCAAGGGCATACGAGCCAAAATCGTAGCGGCACGGTCATTCAAATAAGGAGAGCGTGGAAATTTTTCATAGTACTTAGGGCGAGGCAACATGACCGACAAACGCGCAGCCTCTGCAGCACTTAATTGAACAACAGAGCGGCCATAGTAATGCCGTGCAGCTGCTTCAATGCCAAAAATACCTTCTCCCCATTCGACGCTGTTGAGATAGATATCCAAGATGCGTTGCTTGCTCAAGCACTGCTCTAAGACGAGCGTCAAAACCAATTCTTGTGCCTTGCGAAAGAAAGTTCTCTCGCCACTTAAAAATAGGTTTTTTGCCAACTGCTGCGTGATGGTGGAACCACCCACCACTTTAGGGCTTTGATTTTTCGCTTGCGCTTTGGCCTCGGCCCGAGCATTTTTACTCCAAGCGCGCTCAAGAGCATCCCACTGAACACCTGTATGTGTCGCGAAAATATCGTCCTCAGACGCAATGACGGCGCGTTGAATATGGGTTGGGAGTTTAGGGCGATCCACCCACTTCTGTGACCAACGAATATCGGAGTATTTGTGACTGATACGCCCCAACTCAGACCGTTGAAAAGCGGTGGAGCCAGGATCCACATAGCGCATCATCATAATTCTTGCAACGAAAAAAACCTGTAAACCCAAAGCGCACCAAAAGAAAAATACAAGCCACCTCAACCCTGCAAGCAAAAGTGGATGACGGAGTCGCGTAGGCAAAGTCATTCGCCTTGCAATGTGGTTTGCAAAGTGTTGTTATGGTCGAAACTAAAGCGTGTGACCAAGGCGAGTTGGTCCATTTCACGGCGCATAGCGTCGCTAAAGGCGCCATAGGGGCCAGCGTTACGCGCAATCTGCTTGGCATGAAAGTCAAGCAAAGGGTTGCCCGAGCCTTGGGAAACATCCGCTGAGATGACTTGGCCGCGCGTGTCAATCGTGATGACCATGATCAGCGAACCGTAGAGCTTTTGGCCTTGCGATTGGGGGAAATCCAAGGTTCCCTTCGCCTCGATCTTGCGCCGAAGCAAGTCGTAGTAACGAGCGTATGAAGCCTCTTGTGTGCTGGGGCTGACATAGCGTTTACGTGGGCGTGCGTTCTCTTCTTGTATACGTTTTTCAATTTGGGCCAGCAAGTTGATAAGTTGCTGGCGTTGTCTCTCAATCGCAGGATCCTTGCTGGTGTTGTGCGAAGCATTGAGTTTGGCCAATGTTTGTTTGGTGCGGGTCAGCAGTTCGGCTTGCTCGCGTTCCTTTTCGGCAATTTTTTGCTGGACTTGGTTGTCCGCTTGCCCGGAACGGGTAGTAGGTGAATTGATCAATGGTGAGGTTGATCTCTCATGCGTAGTTTCACCACCGCCGGCCAAATTGGTTTGTGCAATAGCCTTAGGTTTGGCTGGGGCTGTTTCATCAGACTCGGTATTGACCAAAATCACTTCCAAGCCAGCATCGCGCACCAAGCGATCTATATCCTCAGGCGGGCTTAGTCGAACCGCCAGCAAGACGGCATGAACAGCCAGCGAAACACCCAAGGCCAATGGCAAAAGTCTGTCAACATTGAAAAAGGTAACAAGCATCCGCTTCGTTCAAAAAATGTTTAGCCAGGTGCGCCTGAATGCGCAGCCTGGGTTTCATCTGCATCATTCAAGTCAACTGCAATGGCGAGTGGGCCGGCCGCCATCTCTTCATCTTCTTCGGTGGGGGTGGCTTCTTGCGTTTGTATCAAAGATTCAATGAATTGTGCATGAATGTCCAAGGCAATCAAGTCCATATCGCCTATGCGAACCCGTACCCGACTGCCTCTTTCAAGTGTCGGAGCACCTATCACCGAAAAAACCAAAGGCAAATGGTCAGCACGTGCCAGCGCAGGCTCGCCGGGAAAGGATTTGATCACGGTAGCGTCGAGTTCGGCAAGCGCGTTTTGGCTCAAATATTGCAAAGTCCAAAACCGCTCCATGCTGGCTTGGTGCGTGTTGTAGGCGCCGTAGGCTGATTCAAAAGCAGTGATGATGCCAAACAGTTCTGCATCCTTGGGTTTGAAGGGCGCTGCCAGTGCCGCGGTAGCCCCATGGCGCACACTGGCAATCAATTGCCATTGGTTGACCAAGTCCGTATAGCGGCGCAGCGGGGATGTACTCCAAGCGTAGCTGGGGACACCGATCCCCGCATGGGGCAAGGCCTTGGTGCCCATGCGGACTTTGATGCCAGGCGCCAAAGAAGCTTGGCTGCGGTAGATAGCGGGTACCCCCAAACTGGCTAACCATTGCCCCCATGTGCTGTTGGCCAAAATCATGGCTTCAGCCACGATCAGGTCAAGCGGGGACCCGCGTGTGCGAATACTGATGCCTACGCGTTCATGTCCATCTGGGCCGGTATCAGCTACTTCTGCCAAGCGGAAGTTGTAATCGGGACGGTTAAAGGTTTCTGGTTTGCCACGAACAACTTCTCGCGCTGCTTTCAGATGTTTTGCCAGACGAAACAAGAATGCCAATTCAGCATGGGGCATGGCGACCACTGTTGGGGTTTGCACATTGCTTGCCTCTTTGCAAAGCCAGCTTTCGGTGACCACCGTATCGAGTTGGTCGTGGCGCATATTGGCTTGAATGGGCACCAACTCTAGGCGAGTTTCGGTATTGAGTACGGACAAAGTTTGTGCATCAAAGCTGACGTACAAAGACAAGGCTGGACAGTTACGTCCTTCTTGCAAGGTGTAGGCTTGGACCACACTGTCGGGCAGCATGGTAATTTTGTGGCCTGGCATGTACACCGTAGACAAACGGGCACGGCCACACATATCGATTGGGTCCCCTGGCTTGAGTGCCAAAGCCGGTGCGGCAATGTGAATTCCCACAGTGATGCAGTCGCCGCCCAAACCTTGAACCGATAAAGCGTCATCAATCTCCGTGGTTTGGGAGTCATCAATGGAGTAGGCCTTGAGATTGGCCAAAGGAAGGTCAGTGGTGATGGATGGCGCTTGAAGGGGTGGGAAGGCCGTTCCTTTGGGGAAATGCTCAAACAAAAAACGCTGCCAGTGAAAGTCGTAGGCTGAACGTATTGCGCCCGCTTTTTGCAGCAACACCAAAGGCGCGGTTTGGCTTTGTTTAGAAGCCTCCACCACAGCTTTGTACTCGGGGGCATTTTTATCAGGCTTGAAGAGAATCTTGAATAGCTGTGCCTGCACTGGGGGAGGGCAGCGACCTAGCACCAGTTCTTGTGCCCAATCTGAAATTTGCAGTTGAAGCTGCTTTTTCTTTTCAATAGCGATCAGGGCTTGTTGCACGATATCGGCTGAGGCCTTGCGAAAGCGACCTTTGCCGGCTCTGCGGAAATAGTGAGGGGCATCAAACAGGCAAAGCAGGGTTCCCAGTTGCTCGCTGGGACTGGCGTCTTTAGAGAAATAGTCGCGGGCCAAGTCGGCAAACCCAAATTCTTCTTCGGGTGCAAACTCCCAAGCCATGTCCACTTCCATGCTAGCCGCCACCGCCTTGCCCGCAAGCATGAACTCTGTTGGCTGCGGTTTGTCAAACTTCATCAGCAATTGGTTGGATTTAACCTTGACACGTTTGCCACTGTCGAGTTCGAGTTGTGCAGACGCATCAGCCTCGGACAATACCCGTCCTGTGAGGAATTTTCCGCCTTCTTCATAAAGTGCATACATGGGAATGGATTCTCCCATGGCGCTCCGATAAACTTCGGTCATGGGAACCCAACTTGGTAAATACAGTGTGTTTCAGCGCATCACGCCGCTGGTCAAAGGCTTTGACACTGTTTTAGGCTTTGCGGTTTTGCTTCTGGCCGCAGTTGGATTGCTGACCATTTTTTCATCGGGTTATGCCGAGGGACAGCGTTTTCTAGACCATAGCCGTAATGTGCTGATTGCCTGCGGCATCATGTTTGTGGTGGCGCAAATTCCGCCCCAACGCATGATGGCCTTGGCTGTACCCATTTACACCGTGGGCTTGGCTTTGTTAGTGGCGGTGGCGTTGTTTGGTTTAACTCGCAAAGGCGCTCAGCGCTGGCTGAATGTCGGCATCGTGATTCAGCCCAGTGAAATCATGAAAATTGGCATGCCGCTGATGCTTGCGTGGTGGTTTCAAAAGCGTGAGGGTCAGCTAAGGACTTTGGATTTTTTTGTGGGCGGCCTGATCTTGCTAATTCCTGTGGGCCTGATCGTCAAGCAACCCGATTTAGGGACTGCCATCTTGGTCATGGCAGCAGGCTTATATGTTATTTTTTTCGCGGGCTTGAGTTGGTGGCTGATCATTCCGCCATTGGTTTTGGGTCTTATCGGCGTTGTTTTGCTGGTGATTTTTGAACCCAGCTTATGCGCTAAAGGTATCGATTGGCCCTTTTTAAGGGATTACCAACAGCAGCGTGTGTGTACTTTGTTGGATCCTGGGCGAGACCCTTTAGGCAAGGGGTTTCACACCATACAAGGCATGATTGCCATTGGTTCGGGCGGGTTTTGGGGCAAGGGCTTTATGCAAGGCACGCAAGCCCAGCTCGATTTCATTCCTGAGCGCACCACCGACTTTGTGTTTGCAGCCTACGCTGAAGAATTTGGTTTGTTGGGCAATACTCTTTTGTTAGGTGGATTTTTGGTGTTGGTTTTAAGGGGCTTGGCGATCTCTCTTGAAGGCCCAACCTTGTTTGCACGCTTATTGGCTGGCAGCATAACTTTGATCTTTTTTACCTATGCTTTTGTCAACATGGGCATGGTCAGCGGTTTTTTGCCGGTGGTTGGGGTGCCCTTGCCTTTTGTCAGCTACGGGGGGACGGCCATGGTGACGCTGGGTTTTGGCATTGGCATTTTGCTGTCCATCGCCAAAGCCAAGCAGTTGGTGCAGTCCTAGCCTAGTCTCAACCCGTGGCGCACAGGGTTGTTGATCGACTCCTACAATAGTCCCATGATTTCACGCGAACCCACCCTCGAGCGATTGACCATCGCGCAAAACCTGCTCCTGACCCCTTTCGGTTTGGATGAATCCCATCTCACCCAAGCTTTGTCGGCCATCCGTGCCCATCAAGTGGATGATGCTGATTTGTACTTCCAGTACACCCGATCAGAAGGTTGGAGCTTGGAAGAGGGCATTGTCAAAACCGGCTCGTTTAGCATCGACCAAGGCGTAGGCGTTCGCGCAGTCAGCGGCGAAAAAACCGCCTTTGCCTATTCCGATGATATTTCCATGGCTTCGCTCATGGACGCGGCTCACACGGTGCGCAGCATCTCGTCAGCAGGCTTGAATGCCAGCACCCACGTGCCTGCGAGAGTTATCGCGCCCAGCCGGTCGCTCTACCACGGGCTTGACCCTATCGGCAGCTTGGACAGTACCGCCAAAGTTCAGTTGCTTGAGCGCTTGGAAAAGCAAGCCCGCGCCAAAGACCCGCGTGTGGTGCAAGTCATGGCCGGTTTGGCCAGCGAGTACGACGTGGTCATGGTGGCCCGCGCTGACGGAACTTTGGCCGCGGATGTGCGCCCCTTGGTGCGCTTGTCTTTATCGGTCATCGTGGAGCAAAACGGACGGCGTGAAAGTGGCTCGGCAGGGGGCGGTGGTCGCTTTGGTTTGTCGCATTTTGATGCGGATTGCCTCACCCGTTATGTGGATGAAGCCGTGGGCTCGGCGCTGACTAACTTGGAAGCACATCCTGCCCCCGCAGGTGAAATGACTGTGGTTCTAGGCTCTGGTTGGCCAGGCATTTTGTTGCACGAGGCTATCGGTCACGGCTTAGAAGGCGACTTCAACCGAAAGGGGTCGAGCGCCTTCAGCGGCAAGATCGGCCAACGTGTCGCCGCCAAAGGCGTTACCGTGCTGGACGACGGCACCATCGCTGATCGACGCGGCTCACTCAATGTGGACGATGAAGGCCACGCCAGTCAGAAAAATGTGCTGATTGAAGACGGTATTTTGGTGGGCTACATCCAAGACAGCTTGAACGCTCGCTTGATGGGTGTTGCCCCCACGGGCAATGGTCGGCGCGAAAGCTATGCCCACGTGCCCATGCCGCGCATGACCAATACGTATATGTTGGCAGGCGACAAGGCCCCAGAAGAAATTGTCGCTAGCATCAAAAAAGGTTTGTACGCCACCAACTTTGGCGGCGGCCAGGTCGATATCACCTCGGGCAAATTTGTGTTCTCTGCCAGCCAGGCTTACTGGGTGGAAAACGGGAAAATCCAGTATCCCGTCAAGGGTGCTACCTTGGTCGGCAATGGTCCTGATGCACTCACCCGCGTCAGCATGATCGGCACCGACATGGCGCTGGACCCTGGTGTGGGCACCTGCGGCAAAGAAGGTCAAAGCGTGCCCGTGGGCGTGGGCCAACCCACTTTGCGCATCGATGGCTTAACCGTTGGCGGTACCGCCTAAAAGTTGCCTCAAGTGCTTTAAAAAGCCTGTGCTACATTAAAGCTCATGGTTTCCTTGCACTTTTACTTTGCTTACTTCTTCTCACGCTTCAATGGCGGTCGAGAGGTTTAATCGCAAACAGCGTACTGAACCCTGAACCAACCGCCGAAACAACGGCGGTTTTTTTTTGCCCTCTTTCTATTGCCACCGATTTGAAACGCTTCCAAGGAGCTTCGATGAAAACCCCCAAGCATGATGCTTATGCGCCGATCAATGACCAGACCAGCCAAACCGACAACCAACGCATCAAGGACATCACCGTGTTGCCGCCCCCTGAACATTTGATCCGCTTCTTTCCCATTGCCGGTACCGCTGTCGAGAGCTTGATCGCCAAAACCCGCCAGCGCATCCACAAAATCATGGCGGGCAAAGACGACCGCTTGTTGGTGGTGATGGGCCCATGCTCCATCCACGACCCGGCTGCCGCCTTGGACTATGCGCGCCGCTTGAAGGTGGAGCGCGAAAAATACGCCGACACCTTGGAAATTGTGATGCGGGTGTATTTTGAGAAACCCCGCACCACGGTGGGTTGGAAGGGCTTGATCAACGACCCGTACTTGGACGAGAGCTTTCGCATCGACGAGGGTTTGCGCATTGCGCGCCAGTTGCTGATTGAGATCAACCGCGCCGGCGTGCCTGCAGGCAGCGAATTTTTGGATGTGATTTCACCCCAATACATTGGTGACCTGATCAGCTGGGGCGCGATTGGCGCCCGCACCACCGAAAGCCAAGTGCACCGCGAATTGGCCTCTGGCTTGTCAGCCCCCATTGGTTTTAAAAACGGAACCGACGGCAACATCAAAATCGCGACAGACGCCATCCAAGCCGCCGCACGTGGCCACCACTTTTTGTCGGTGCACAAAAACGGCCAAGTGGCGATTGTGCAAACCCAAGGTAACGCTGACTGCCACGTGATTTTGCGCGGCGGCAAAACGCCCAATTACGACGCCGCCAGCGTCGCCGCCGCGTGCAAAGAGTTGGAAGCTGCAAAATTGCCCGCCACCTTGATGGTCGATTGCAGCCATGCCAACAGCAGCAAACAGCATGAACGCCAGTTGGTGGTGGCCCAAGACATTGCCGACCAAATGGCCGGCGGTTCACACAGCGTGTTTGGCGTGATGATCGAGAGCCACCTCAATGCAGGTGCGCAAAAATTTACCCCCGGCAAAGATAAGGTACAAGACTTGGTTTACGGCCAAAGCATCACCGATGCATGCTTGGCGTGGGACGATTCCTTGCAAGCGCTGGAGGCGCTGTCAGCTGGCGTGAAAGCGCGGCGCGGCAAGAAGTAAAACCACACCGACCTGGGGCCCAGGCAAGGGCCGCAGTGGGCCTGGCGGCGGCCCTCGTCGGCCACGCTCGCACCCCATAACAGGGCGCGCAAGCGGGCACAAAATGACTATAATGTACATTTCAAGAGTACATAAAGGATTTTTATGTCTATTTCAATCGCTGAATCTCGACAGCAGCTCTCCGCCCTGATCGCTGCGGCCCAGTTGCAACCCCAGGTCATCACCAACCGCAACAAACCGGTAGCGGTGCTGGTGTCGGCCGACTACTTCGCCAGAAGCGAGGTCGCGGTCAAGCCGGTGGCCGAGAGTTTTTACAGCCAGTTGTTGCAACTGCGCGAAACCTACCCGCCGCAAGATGACACGGGCTTGGTTGGAGCCGACCCCGCCGTGCGGCCAGCGGCTTGGCAGCGCGACAACGCTTTTGCAGCCCCTTCACAGGCCTCGCCCAAATGAGCGGCCCCATGGTGTTGGCAGACACCAATGTGATCAGTGAGTTTGTGAAAAGCACCCCAGACGCACAGGTGATGCGTTGGCTGGCATCGTTACAGAGCTTGGCCATTTCAGCCGTCACGTTGGAGGAAGCCCACTTTGGGCTGGCTTGGCAACCCAATACCCGCAAGCTGGCGCTGTTCAACGGCTTGCTGGCGCAAATGCACACCGTGTATGCCATCAGCCCCTCTATTGCTCAGAGAGGAGGCGCATTGCGGGGCCAATTTCAGGCCCAAGGCATCACGCGCAGCGCGCCCGATATGCTGATCGCCGCCACCGCGATAGAGCACCAGCTGGTGTTGGCCACCCGCAATGTGCGCGACTTCATGGGTTGTGGTGTGCAAGTCATCAACCCGTTTGAAGCGGTTTGAATGGTCCCCAGTTGGATGCCAAACTGGATCAGACAGAGTGGTTGCCCTGCGTCCGTTCGGTTGTACGGCCTGATCTCGCAGGGCCGCCGCAGGCTCAGGCCTTCAATGCCTGCAGCAATTTGGCGTGAACCCCACCAAAGCCGCCATTGCTCATGCACAGCACATGGTCACCGGGCTGTGCAGCGGCCTTGACCTGCGCCACCAAGGTGTCGATGTCGCCAGCGGTCTGCGCCCTTGCGCCCATGGGTGACAAAGCCTCG
>Ga0209597_1003269_pt1 | contig 10067 bp, 1 predicted proteins | sample M_140625_MF_Meta_FD_187316 | JGI IMG/M metagenome (GOLD analysis project Ga0209597, IMG submission 187316) | Freshwater microbial communities from Lake Montjoie, Canada to study carbon cycling - M_140625_MF_MetaG (SPAdes) (version 2) | ecosystem: Environmental > Aquatic > Freshwater > Lake...
TGAGAATACAATTGAGATTAAATTAACGAATTCTTATCCCAGCTTTTTAAATATCCTTACGCATCCTAATTTAACGGTTTTCTCTAAAAGTGCATATGACTATTATGGGGCGGAAATTGTAAAACATGCTGTTGGAACTGGCTGTTTCTACTTAGGAGCAGCTACTGAAAATAGTGTTTCACTTTTGAGAAACAACGATTATTGGAAAAAAGATGAATTTGGAAATCAGCTGCCGTTTTTAGATGAAATAAAGGTGGTTTACTCAAAAAATGAGCGTGAGCAATATAATGCATTTGGTAATAAGAAGGCTGATGTCCTTTTTGAACTCCCATTGGAAAATTTAGATGATGCTTTCGGTTCGCTATCTTCGGCAAAAAACGGTGGAAACTTGCTCCACAAAATAATTTACAAAAAAGGCTCTAAAATAAATTATTTGGCTTTTGACTGCCAATCAATCCCTTTTAACAACGAAAAAGTTAGGCGCTCCTTTAGCTTAGCGATAGATAAAAAATTCATCTGTAATGAAGTGTTAAGTGGCGATGGGAGGCCAGCAGAATTCGGCTTTGTGCCAGAGAGTGATTTTTATACTCCCGACAAAAGTGAAGGTGTGGAATACAATCCTGAACTTGCAAAAAAACTTTTTTATGAGTCGGGCTACACGCCCAACAATCCCTTTCCAAAACTTGACTTATTTGTCAGTAGCGCAAAGGGGAGTTTAGTTGATAAGTGGTGTAGAGCTCTTGTAAAACAATTAAACACAAATTTAGGTATTGAGTTGCGTGTTTTAAATTGCAACTTAACAGAAAAAAATAACTTTATTGCAAGTAAAAAAGCTAAGATTTGGAGGACTGGTTGGGCAGCAGATTATGCAGATGCAGAATCCTTCCTTGCATTGTTTTGCAGTCAAAATAAAAGTGAAAACAACCAAACCCGTTTCTATAATAAAGAATATGATCGGCTTTTTTTAGCGTCGCAAATTACAACGAGTCAAGAAGAGAGAAATAAACTGCAGCAAAAGATAGATAAGCTTATCCTTAAAACCCCAATAGTTATTCCTGTTTTTAGCGAAGATATTTTTGTGGTTATTAATCTGCGCGTTAGAGATTTTGAATTTAATGAGTTAGGATTAATTGATTTTTCGAAAATATATTTGAAAGAAATTCAAAAAAATTAAAAGGATTTACTCCTTGAATAAAAAAATCTTGCGTGTTTAGCAACCCATCATTGAAAAATTCGTTTATTAAATCATAGTTACCTTTTAAAGATTAGTTTTTTTAATAACGGTTAATGTGCTATCTTTGAATGATTTTAATTAAAATTTTAAAAAAAATACGCAATTAAATACTCTTTTGCCTCGTATTGTAATGCCTTAAAAAAATTTACAGGGTTTTTTAAAATTCTAATTATTGGTTTAGTCTTTGTGCTTGGCCTTAGTGGAAAGAGTTATGGGCAGCAGTGTGATTTAGTGTATGGAACTGCTATTGGGTATATTCCCTGTGCGGCAGGTCAAGGAACTAACACTGGTTCTTATCAAATGTTCATTGTAAATCCAGGATGTAGCTGCCTTGGTCCATGGACTTACGAGGTGTGGAGTTCTGCAGGTTCAACTTCAGTTGTTACTGTTGGTGCAAGTCCTATATTTTCAACACCCTCAACAAGTCCAAGTCTACCTTATCCAACTTCTGGGCCACAATGGACTTTACCTGCTGGAAATTATGTGGCAATGATTAGAAACGCAAATGGTATATGTGCCGCCAGTAATAGTAACGGCAATTCAAGTTCTATATTTGCCTTTTCTCTTACCAACCCGACTCCCATTCAAGCTACAGTAACTTCATCAACACTTGCTTGCTTTAATTCAACAAATGGTACTATAACTGTTGCTCCGTCAGGCGGGAACACCACAATGGGTAGCATATCATATCTAGTAAGTTTATATAATGGCATTACTTTAATTGGCACTCCTATAACTATTTCATCTGGAAATACAGGAACTTTTAATGGTTTACCGTCAGGGAATTATCAAGTTAAAATTAAAGTAGTTTATAATTCTACAACATTTTGTGAAACTACTTATGGAACAATTATTAACACCCCCCCTGCCATTAACATAACGCATACTAAAACAAATCTTGGATGCAACGGGCTTAATAATGGCTCAATAAATATTACAGCAAGTGGAGGAACTCCTTTTGTGACAGGTAACCAATATACTTATTCTTGGACTGGGCCGAATAGTTTTACATCCACTTCAGAAGACTTGAACAACTTAGCAGCAGGAAATTATACTGTAACAGTAACAGATGCAAATAATTGTACAAAAGAGCAAATAATCACCATAAGTGAGCCAACTCCCGTAGTTGGTTCTGTTGTTTCAACAACTCCTTTATCTTGTACAGGTATTCCAAATGGAACCGCTACACTCACTGTTAGTGGAGGGGTTCCGCCATATACATTATCTAGAAGTGGCTCGGCAAGTCAGATAATTTCAAGCGCAGGCGGACAGGTAACTTTTACTGGGTTACCTGCTGGAAACTTGTCGTTTTTTGTACTTGATGCCTCTGGTTGTAAAGACACTATTTTTGTAACCCTATCTGAGCCGCCAGCGCTAAATATAATTCTAATTGACACAAATGTTAGTTGTTTCGGTTATCTAGATGGCCGAATCGGCGTTGAGGTTTCTGGTGGAACACCTCAAACTACAACGCCCAATATTGGTTACAATATAAGCTGGACTGGAGGGGGTTCTTCTTTTATCCCTACCCCAAATATAAATGACATAAGTGGGGTCTATTTAATTCCAAATTTAGCACCTGGATCTTATACTGTAACGGTTATAGATGGTAATAACTGTGAAGATAGCGCAACTGTTGTTATTTCTCAACCCCCCAATATTTTACTTTCAACTTCTATTTCTCAGACTGCGTGTTTTGATGATAGCACTGGAGCAATAAATCTTACCGTTCTTCCTCAGCCAGCCACAAACCCTCCTTATTCATTTTTATGGTCTGGGCCAGGTTTATATTCTAATACTACAGAAGATATCTCTAATGTTCCAGGTGGAAGTTATACTGTGGAAGTAAGAGACGCTTTCAATTGTCTTGCTACTTTTCCGAATCTTATCGTTCCTCAACCACCACAACTAACGCTAACAAGCTTAGTAAGTCAAGAAATTTGCTACGATCCAACTCCTGGCGCAATAGATATTACAGTTAATGGAGGAACCCCTGGTTATTTTTATTCTTGGAGTGGTAGTGGTATTTCTAGTACTTTGCTGGGCGCACAAGATCAAAGTAATTTATCGGCGGGAATATATAACCTTACAGTAGTTGATGTGAATGGTTGTCAAATTCTCAATTCCTGGCAAATTGAACTATCACCGCCTTTATTAACAATAATAGAAACACACATAGACCCTCTTTGCCATGATGATGCCAATGGATCTATTACGGTAACTGTTAATGGTGGGACTCCTGGATATACAATTACAGGAATTGGGACTGCTGTGATAATTACAACAGGACCAAATAGTCACACTTTCTCAAATTTAGCTGCGGGAAGCTACACCATAACAGTAATAGATTCTAATGGCTGTGATTCAAGTATAACCATTCTTTTAGTTAATCCTTTGAACATAACATTGAGTGCATCTACAACGCCTGTGAGTTGTAATGATGGTGTGCCTCTTGGTAATAATGGAACAATCATCTTTAGTGCAAGTGGTGGGACTGGAACATTGAGCTATTCAACAGTCCCCGCTACCACGAGCGGACCAGTTCTACCTGGAAATAACGTTATTTCTAACTTAAGCGCTGGAAGTTATATTTTAACAATTACGGATCAAAATGGCTGTGATTCAATTATTACAGTAACTATTACTGAGCCAGAACCTATAAGTTTTGACTCTATTTCTTCAAACATTAATTGTTATGGAGAAAACAATGGGGAGATTATAATTAGTAATATAATTGGTGGCACACCGGCATATTCTTATTTGTGGACAGGTACAAGTATTACAGTTTCTACCTCAACAATAACAAGCCAATCAAACTTAGCGCCTGGTCTCTACACCTTTAAAGTAACGGATGCTAATGGGTGTTTTAAACAACTATCCTGGAATATAACTCAGCCGTTTTTACCTATAACTATAACACTATCTAACACAACAAACACATCCTGTTATGATTCTTTAAATGGAAGTATCTCAATTGCTGCGACAGGAGGGATACCAGGATACCAAATTGAATATCAACGAATAACTCCAAGTGGCACGCTTATTAGTCCTGTTGGAATTGAAATCCAACTTTCTGGCGGTTCATATATAATCAATGATTTATCAGCTGGAGATTACGAATTTACCGTTACAGATGCTAATGGTTGTAGTGTTGATAGTACTTTTTCTATCTTATCACCACCTGAATTTGTCGCTACTGTTTCTTCGGATAGTATTCTATGTAATCCTCCAAATAATACTGGCGAAATAATTATTACAACTCCTCCTGGGTCATATCCCGTGACATATTACATTACAAGCCCAAGTAGTTCAGCACCCATTATAGGAGCAATTATAAACTCTCCACACACAATTCCAAATTTACCTGGCGGCACATACGATATTGTTTTGACTTATAATAGCGGGCTTTGTTCGCAAAATTTAAGCACAACGATTGAACCAGCAAGCCCATTATTCTTTGATAGTAGCATCGTAAATAATATTTCATGTTATGGAGAAAATGACGGTGAAATTTGTGTTTATGTAACGGGAGGAGCGGCACCATACACCTATTCATGGTCTATCCCGGGCACAAGCTCTTGCCAGAATAATTTAGCTCCTGGGCAGTATACATTTACAGTTACAGATGCCAATGGCTGCTCAATAGGAAATACATATACTATAAACGCTCCAGCAACTCCATTAATAGCTAGTGTCAACTCTACAGCGGTGCTGTGTTTTGGCGAAGATGACGGAACAATAACAGTAACAGTAAGTGGTGGTAGTCCTAATTACACGCTTACATCACCAACCTTAAATCCACCTAATGCAATTATTGCTCTTTCTGGAGGTAGTTATACCTATCCGAACGTTTCTTTTGGAACCCATAATATCACAGTAACAGATGCTAATGGTTGTGATACAACTTTTAGTGTGTCAATTGGATCTCCAACAAGCCTTCCAAGCATTACGGGGCTTACTGTTCAAAATATTCTATGTTTTGAAGACTTAAATACAGGAGAAATTGATTTTAATATAATCGGAGGAACAGCTCCATATACTCTTACTTGGTTAAATAGTCCTGCTAGCTGCCCTGCTCCAGCTACAATCATAACATCTTCAGTAGTTTCAGTTACGGCATTATGTAAAGGGAGCTATGCTTTATTAATAACTGATGCTAATGGGTGTAGTATAAATAACTTTATTATTAACATTACAGCGCCTACAGCGCCATTATCAGTTGTAACTTCTCAAACAAATAATCTTTGTTTTGGAGATTGTAATGGCATTGCCACCTCTGTTCCATCTGGGGGTACTCCCTACCCACCTGGACATCCGTTTTTTCCTTATCAATATTCTTGGAATACGGGACCTACAATTCCACTAAATACTGCAACATTATCATCTCTCTGCATCGAAGATTATTATAATACAATTACAGACGCAAATGGCTGCTTTATAATTGCTCAGTTTAGTATTACAGCTCCTGCTCAGCCAATAACTGTTAGTGAAACTCATCTCAATGTGGATTGCTTTGATAATGCTACAGGATCTATTCTAGTAAGTGCTTTTGGTGGCACCCCTGGATATAATATTTCTTGGCTGCCTGTTCCGCCAAACCCGACTGCAATAATTGAAATACCGGCATCTGGAGATACTTATAATATCACAGGATTATTAGCTGGATTGTATGATATTACAATAACTGATTTGAATAATTGTGTAGTTGTTATAAATGATGTTCCAATAACTCAGCCAACTGATATGACATATGCTATTGCTCATTCTAATGTAACTTGTTTTGGAGCTAACGACGGTTCTATAACACTTGATGTAAATGGAGGAGTTGTTGATGGTTCAGGTGAATATGCTTCATATATTTGGAGTAGTACAGGCGTTGTTGCTCCTTGTATAATTCCAATCAATGAAATTTCTCCTTCCGGGCTTTGCCCTGGACAATACGACGTTATTGTTACCGACTGGAATGGTTGCTCAATATCAACTTCAGCAACGATTTTAGAACCTCTCGAATTAACAAATACAGTAACTCAAAATAATGTTCTTTGTTTTGGAGACAATACTGGATCAGCAAGTGCCTTTGTTTTAGGAGGCACCCCCTTTGCAACAGGCAACCAATATTTATATTCTTGGACAGGTCCTGCTAGTTTTGTTTCTGGCAACCAAACTATTAATGGTCTTGGAGTAGGACAATATAATGTATTAGTCACTGACGCTAATGGCTGCACTACTAATAATGTTGTAAATATAATAATGTCAGCTTCAGCACTTACAGCAGCGGGGAACGCTACTCCAGTTTCTTGTTTTAATGGCACAAATGGCACAGCGATAATAACTGCATCTAACGGAACAGCACCGTATGTAGTAACTGGAATAACAGTGCCTTTTTCAGGTAATATTCTAATATCTGGTGGGTCTATAAGTAAACCAAATCTTTCAGCGGGAACTTATGATTTTTCTATTACAGATGCGAATGATTGCGAAACTATCTTAACAATAGTTGTTACAGAACCACCTTTATTAACTACCTCAGGAATCGTAAGCAATCAATTATGTTTCGTGCCACTATGTACAGGAAGTATTACAACAAATGTAGCAGGTGGGACACCCTTTAGTAGTGGATTAAATTATATTTACACCTGGGCAAGTACAAGTACATCTATTCCTGTGGGTGCTAATCCAACTGGTTTATGTGTGGGGAATTATACACTTGTTGTTTCAGATATGAATGGCTGTAGCACGGAGCCACAACTATTTATAATTACTTCCCCGACAATATTAGCATCAAATATTAGTGCAGTCAATATAACAACCTTTGGGGCAGCAACTGGTGCAATCGATCTTACTGTAACGGGAGGTGTTTCGCCTTATGCTTATAATTGGGAAGTCTCTTTCGACGGAGGAACTACTTGGGTTCCTACGACATTGCCAGGAGTCCAAGACCAAAATAATCTTCCTGCTGGTTTATATCAAGTAACAATTACTGATGCGAATGGTTGTACCACTTCTGATGCTGTTACTATAGAACAACCCTCTTCCGGAATAACTGCTACGCCAATCATTATACCGGTGGGTTGTTTTGGGGATTTAAGTGGGGGAATAAACTTGGGTGTTTCTGGGGGTTCTGGAAGCTATTCTTATCAGTGGAACGGCCCCGGAGCTTCTATGCCAAATACAAACCAAAATCAAAGTAATTTAGGAGCTGGAAGCTATACCGTTATTATTACCGATAATGTGACAAATGCCTTCGGCACTTATACTTATGTTATTACCCAACCCGCTTCAGCTCTTGTTATAGGTACACCTGTATTTGTGTTAATCCCTAATCCTGTTAATCCTCCATGTAGTAATCAATATACTATTACGGCGCCTGCTGCTGGGGGAACCGCTCCATATGATTGCTATTGGTTCAACACAAGTGGTGTTTTATTATTCAATGGCCCTAGTTATACTGGTTCAGCTGGAGATGTGTTTATACTGAATGTTTATGACGCTAATGATTGTTTGGCGAGTATTCCAATCTCCCTTCCTAATCCTTTTAGAATCGAGGTAGACTTTGAAATAACAGGAATATGTAATGACTTGCTAAGCGGCGTAAGTATCGGAACAATTGTATCAGGAGGTTTGCCAGGATATAACTATTTGTGGTCTCCTGGCATTGTCCCATCTGGCGTGATTCCAGCAGGACAAAGTAACCTGCCAAGTCTATCTAATATAGGTTCGGGTTGGTATGATTTAACCATTACTGATCAATGTGGATCAACTCTTGATACTTTTGTTTTTGTTCCACCTATTCAGCCAGCACTTATACTTAATGCTGTTGCATCAGTGAATGCAGGATGTACAGATGCTACTGGACTCATCACTGTAACAGCTACAAATGGTTATGTTCCATATGATGTTGAATGGCAAGGAATTGGGGGAACGATTGGTTCTGGAAATCCAGTGGGCACAGAAATTTCTTCATCTGGGGGTTCTTACAGTATTAATAATTTAAGCAGTGGAAATTATGCTATTACCTTAACAGATTCTTATGGATGTTCTGCTGATACAACTGTTTTTATAGATAATATAGACCCTGTGGTTCCTAATTTCAGTATAAGTAATATCTTGTGTAACACCACAAATGTTACGTTTACAAATACAACTGCGCCGAACACTCCAGGATTAATTTGGGATTGGCAGTTTAGTGACGGGCAGTCTTCTAATTTGTTTTCTCCTACTTTAAGCTTTTCGACGCCTGGATTAATAACAGTTAATTTAACCGCAACTGATACCACCGGTTTTGCAAGTGGCTCAAACAACAATGGTTGTGTCTTTTTGAGTGCTGATCAAATAATAACGGTATTACAGGTGCCAACAGCTAATTTTATCGCTTCTCCTCAAGAAATAAGCGGTTTTTCTGGGGAGGTTACTTTTGTTAATACTTCCATAAATGCCGATTCCTACATCTGGAATTTTGGAGACGGAAATTTCTCTACTCTGGAAAGTCCAATTCATCAATTTGTTGCTGGTCAAACAGAATACACCGTTACTCTAACCGCAATTTCTATAAATGGCTGTACAGATGATACTTCTATTATTATTCGTTTAACGAATCCTCTTGTACTTTGGGTTCCTAACACCTTCACCGCAAACTACGATGATAATAATGAAGTGTTTCTTCCTATTTTCTCAGACCCAAGCTTAGTAAGAGAATATAAATTATTAATCTTTAATCGTTGGGGAGAAATAGTGTTTGAATCTAATGATATAGAAGTTGGCTGGGATGGCTATTACAAACAAATGGATCAATACGGAATTCAAAAAGTGCAAGATGGAACCTATATTTGGCAAATAAAATACATAGATATTTATAGTGAGCCCCATGATGAAATTGGGCACATAAGCGTGCTTAAATAAGCTAGCGTTTCGCTTCGGCCTACTTTATAATTTCTAGAATAGAATATAAGAAATTCAAAAAAATTAAATAGATTTCAAGGCTTCATCAACCCAAGCCTTACCCCAAGTTTCTATTTCTTCATTTGACCATAATTTCGGATAAAAAATTCGCTTTTGAAGTCTTGGGGGTAAATATTTTTGCCAATTTGTCCCTCCTGTAGCGGGAATATCTTTTTCTGAACGAGCTAAATAGCGCACTGCCGATTTATAATGCGCCAAAGGCCAATTTATATTAACGTTTATATCATTTCGACGTAGAGCGTCTATAATAACTTGATCTTTTTGGTCCTTAGTGCTTAATCGTAGGTAAACTTGCCAAAGATTATTTGTTTTACATTTTTCTCCAAGCGAAAGAAGCGTGGTTTTATACCGCTCTTCAAATTGTGAAAGTGTCAAGGTCTTTTTTCCGGAATCCATTTCTGAAGCTCCTTCTTTCCAATAAACACATTCAAACATTTCAGTTATTGTAGAAGAAGCAGAAAATTTACTGCGCTTATCTTTCGCTACAAGGTTTATAAAATCACTGCTGAATATTTCAATTTTTCGATATTGCACCGACTGAAAACCACTTGCAGGCAATAAAGACATTCTAAATTTTAAAAATTGCTCCCGCTCCATTCCATCTACCATAATCTCAAAACTTTGAATTAATGCTTCAAAATACCGATTAATTCTGCGTACACGGGAAAGGAAAAAGTCTTTTTCTATTTTTACTTGTGCTCCTAATTGCTCAAATTCATTTAGCGCTAATTTAAAGTATAACTCCGTGATTTGGTGATACATAATAAATACCTGCTCATCTGGAAATTGTGTCTTCGGTTTTTGTAAGCTCAATAAGGTGTCTAATTCTATATAATCCCAATATGTGGTGACATCAGCGTGTAGCAAGCCGTCC
>Ga0209597_1003270_pt1 | contig 10067 bp, 9 predicted proteins | sample M_140625_MF_Meta_FD_187316 | JGI IMG/M metagenome (GOLD analysis project Ga0209597, IMG submission 187316) | Freshwater microbial communities from Lake Montjoie, Canada to study carbon cycling - M_140625_MF_MetaG (SPAdes) (version 2) | ecosystem: Environmental > Aquatic > Freshwater > Lake...
TGTAGAGCCAATGCGGCGCCTTGAAGCGCAGCGTCAGCGAGTCGGCTTGGCCCAAGGGCAGCAGCATCAACAGAAAGATTGAGACGCGTAGCCACCTCAAAGGGGACAGGTGGTTCGGCTGGTGGGGCCACTGAAAGGGGGACATACCTGAGAGAGTCCACACCCATCGGCACAAGGCAAGTGGCGCAATCGGGCACCCAGTGGGGTGCCGCAGAAAACCCAAGGGACAGGGTTCATCGCTATTTTTCAGTGGTTTTTAAACCGGCAGGTCTCATTGGTTTTCATACCGTCTCTGGCAGTTGTTTTTGCACCCCCTCGGAAGTGCTTGGGTGAGGTTGGGTTTTTGGGCTGCCCCGGCATCCTTCCAGTCGTAGAGGTCTTGAAGCACCCGCATCATGTCGCAGGCCATGCCCCAACAGACCGTTCCAGGGCCATCACCTGCCACTTACACTTATGGGCTTCTTTCGCCGACCTGTTCACTGGGTTCTTGCGCCACATCCAGCGAATCCCCTCCAAAAGCACCCGCCTCTTAGCGTCACCCGGGATCTCTGTCCTCCGGACTTGGCCGGACGCATCCACCCCAGTTTAGATGACGTGAAACCTGTCTTGCATCATTCGTACGATCCTAAGGTTGCCGCCCACCCCTTCGTGTAGGCCGGATCGCATGTCGATGCCCCTTTGCTGGATGGCCTTGGGATATCCGTAGCGGCGAAGCAATTTTGCAGCAAGGCCTCCCCAAACACCGGCGCCCTTTTCAAGAGCGCTGAAAAGAGTCATTTGATTAGCTAAATAAAAATCAATAAATACTTGACCAAACTGAGAGTTTGTTTAATTAATCGAAAATCGTCGATGAGAAGTCACCCACATCAACGGAAGCTGCGCCGAAGTTTTGGTAGTCAGCCCGTGGGGAGTATTGGTGGTCCGAGGCAACCCGAGGCGGGCATTGCCGTTCAGGTAACCCAAGCCCAATCGTCGCGCTGTACTTTTCTTAGATCGGATGATGGCGACTTGGCGAATCTGGTCGCGGGTGACCACAGGGTTCCTACCCGCGCACTCTGCTCCGGCCACTACCTCGGCATTCCTCCGCCTTCCGTAAGGACGTCGAGAGGTTCGCCTCAGCCGCACCTCATGACCACGCCAAGCATCCCTATCCAGAGCAACCATCCAAGCATCTCCTCAGGTTTCACCGCTCGGCATCATCTTGTGGCCTTCAAGTCACCTCCCTCTTTTCTACTGAAAACAGCGAGGAACCAAAAACCAGATCGTCAAAAAATAAATTAATATTATATGAAAAAAATTAAAATTATCAATGCTTTAAAATCAAACAAATCAGCAATTATAGCTTTAGCAGTATGGTGCCAGTTCTTGATGAGCGCTGTCCGTGCTCAAGGAGCGCAAATAGCAGCGTTAGAAGAAGTTAATGGTGTTTTACAAGCTGTGCAAACGGTTTCTAGTTTAACCAAGGGTGACTATACCTTAGCAACTGAAATGATAGTTTTCGATAAAACGTCTGCTAGAAAATATTTTGGGGTAGAACTAACTGATAAATATTTAATGAATGTTCTTCAAAACGGTAAGACGATCTACAAGCACACTTATACGCGCCGATTCCCTGATGAGAAAGTGCCGTTCAAAACTGAATCAACCAATTCTTGGGAATACAATGCGGGTGGAACGACATTAGGTGACCATAAGATTGAGGTTAGAGACTATGTTTGTAAACTAGGTGGTGACTACTCTGGATATGATGCAGATTTGAAAGTTTCGTTCACAATAGGAGTTAGGCATACGACTACATCGACCCCATTGTTCTCAAACCTTGCAGCCAAGGTTACGATTCTTAATTGGGATCTTGAACCCAGCGACTGCAGAGAAGCTTCCGTTTTTAATAATAGTAAGGGATTGCCGCTATATGGTACAGTTTTACCGATATCATGGGACACAACATTTCGGGCCAACGGTAGAGGTCAAGTGCGCGTCTTCGCAAATCTACCAAGTTTTACGGTAAATAGAAGTTGGGGCAGACTTGGTTCAATGGCTGTTACTTGTGAATAACGATTAGAGTGAAACGATTAATTTTAGTGTTGAGCTTGTGTGTTGTATTGTTTGTTTTTATTAAAAACAACAGGCCTGATTTGAGCACACCTTTACCTGGTGGAGGGGCAAGCAAGAAGGTGAATAATGTTAATTCGGATCAATCTATAAAAGAAAAACTTCCTGTTAGGCGGGTTGAGACCTTGGGGGCGTTGGCGGGCAATGGTCCTATGTTAATATCGGAGGAGTCTGATTTGGGTTTAGTTACAAAAATATACCAACTTACTCCGAGTAAATCGATCACTGAAGTTGTGGCGCCCAATCCAAAGGTTCCTTTACTTGGTTCTGTTGAATATGAGGTTTTAGCCAAGCAAGATTATTTCGAGTCGATTCAGGTGGAGACAAATCTAAGTGAGCTAAAGGAAATATTTGAAGATTTTCCAATCGCGAAGCAATCTGAATATCTTTACTCAGGGATTCGAGAAGCGTATGTGTTTAAATCAAAGATTAAACAATTGAGAGATTCGGACTTTTTGCTTTCCGCTGATCAATGGAAAGGTCCCTTTGAAATCGAGGCGGTTTCCAACCTGGTTGATCGAAAGCTCAAAGCTCAGCAGATAAAAGACAGGCTTGATGAAGATATGAATCGCATATTATTGGATAAGGCAGATGCTCCAGAGCGTTTTAAGCAACGAATGGTGCGACTGTACGGTGACTTTCCAAAACCGATTTTCCAACGCTTGATGTCCATTGATATTGTTGCCGAGCCGAGGGAGTTAATTAGTCCGTGAATTTTCTGTGGTTAAATTGAAAGGGGTTTGGTATCTAATTTCCTTGGTATATGATGGTTATGAATAAACGATTTTTGATCGGTATGGTTGTTTGCGTGCTGATTTTCTTTGCTGGGTGGCGGTGGGGCTTTGGATCGCCAATCCGGCTGGGTGTTGTTGAATCCACTATCCAGAACGAGAGTCATAGTAACACTGCAGTTGCTCTATCACGGATTGCGAAGGTTGATAGCGAATTGGTGAGTTCGGTTGCTTCCGTAGAATCCAATCCTTCTGAGGTGGAGGGTATCACCAATACTTATAGTTTCTCTTCAAATCATGTCGTGACGCGAATCGTTATTCCCAACCCCGAATTTAAAATATTTGGAACTCCACAGTTTGAATCACTGGCTAAGACTCAGTTTGATAATATTACGATTAATTCGAAATATCTTGTGGACACAAATCTTTATGAGCTCAAAGAGGTGTTTAAAGATTTCCCGGCGGCGATGAATTCGCAGTTTCTCTACAGCGGGATTTATCAAGTTGCTGTTACTACGTGCACACTCGAAGAGGTTCGTCAGTTGATTTTCAACACGCGGTATCAGGCTATGCGAGATTTGGATGAGGCCAATGCCACCCCGGATGCGGCTGAGAGAGAATCAAAAATTGAGCGAATCAAAGCACTGGCAGGCGCACAATTGGAGCTTTATAAGTCGATTCAAAAAGAAACATTAGAGGATGGGCGCCAAAACTTGATCAAATTGTATGGAGAACTTCCCAAGCCAATCTTCCAACGGCTTTTAGGTATCGAACTTAGACTCCCTATGGGGCGGCTTCCATATCCGTAAACTTGTAAACAGTTTGAGGGTGATGGAAGTTCGGTAATAGTCCGTGAAAATGAAGCTCTGATGCGGGAGCCAAAACGGGGTAATTGTTAAATAGTAAACGATCGGGGGCCTGGTGCTCGCTTAATTGGTTTCTTTTCAGACCTATAATAATTAGTAGAATTATGGTCTCCGTCGGTCCAGGGGCGTGGGTCCTGGGAACGGTAGTCAAAAACGACTAAATCAAGGTTTTTCAAGTAGTGCGGCCAGGGTTCTTTATTTTGTCGATTTAGGAAGCTCATTCCCCATCCATCCAATTCCTCGCGGGGGGAGTTCTCTCAAGCGATCCCCTGAAAAAGCTGTTTCTTCGGATGAGTTGTCTCGATTTCGAGATGGAGGGATGGGCATTCGGTGGCTCGGAGACGGCAAAATCCTCGGTCACAGCGATGGCTCGAATCACTGGGTCCTGGGCGATAGTCGTTGAAAAGGGACAATGGAGTTCTTCCAGAGGCTTGCGTTTTCTCCGCCCCGACTGCGAAACTAGGGGGGTTCCAACACGCGTTTTCATTCTCTCATGAACACTGTATCCTTCGTTTCTGGTTGCCTGCTGGCGGCGATGACTCTTTCTGCGGCTGCGCCGAAGAAGGTCCTCGTAGTCACCGCCACTAAGGGCTTCCGCCATAGCTCCATCGCCACCGCCGAAAATGTCATCGCGACCCTCGGTGAAACCACCGGGGAATTCACCGTGGTGGATTACGTGCGGGGCGGTGCCGACGGCAAGGATGACAACGAAGTCCGCGAGAAGCTTTCCATGGCCAATTTGGCCAAGGTGGATGCGGTGATCTTCGCCAACACCACCGGTGATTTGGCGATTCCCGATCGCGAGGGCTTCATTCGCTGGGTGGAGCAGGGACACGCCCTCATCGGCATGCACTCGTGCAGCGACACCTTCCATGGGTTTCCGGCGTTTTACGGCATGTTGGGCGGGTTGTTCCTGACCCACGGCGCGCAAGTTAACGTCGACATGGCCAACCAGGATTCGTCGCACCCGGCCAACCAACACTTGGGCGACACGTGGTCGATGTATGACGAGATTTACGAGTTCAAGGAGTTCCATCGCGATCGCGTGCACGGGCTGCTGACCCTCGACAAGCACCCGCAGAATCACTTGCCCGGCGATTACCCCGTGTCCTGGTGCAAAGACCTCAAGGGCGGTGGCCGCATGTTCTACACCTCACTGGGTCACCGCGAAGATGTGTGGACCAGCGCCGCCTACCAGAAGCACATCCTCGGCGGCATTCGTTGGGGCCTGGGTCTGGCCAAGGGTTCCGGAGCGGTGACCGATACGGCCAATGGGCTGAGCGCGACCGAGAAGAAGGCGGGCTTCAAGCTGCTGTTCGACGGCACGTCTATGAAGGGTTGGAAGTACCGCCGCGACGACGGGATGAAGTCGTGGAGCGTTCAGAACGGCATGCTGTGCAACGTCCTCAAGGTGGACCGCGATGGCAATTTCACCGAGCACGGCACGGACTTGCTCACCGAGGAGAAGTTCAAGGACTTCGTTATTCGCTATGAGTACCAGGTGGCTCCGAAATCGAACTCCGGGCTTTATTTACGGGGACGTCACGAGATCCAGATCTTGGATGATGTGAAGACCGGCAAGACCTCTAACGGTGGCAATGGGGCTATTTACAACCTCCAGCCGACCTCGCTCTTTGTTTCTCGCAAGGCCGGACAGTGGCAGACGGCGGAAGCCAAGATTGTGGGCCAGAAGATCACCCTGACTCTCAATGGCGTGAAGGTGCACGACGGGGTGCTGAGCCCCAAGGGCACCGGCGGCCAAATTGACGATCAAGTCGACCAACCCGGGCCTATTCTGCTCCAGGGCGATCACGGTGCGGTCGCTTTTCGGAACATTCGTATCCACACGTTGGATTGATGATGAGCCAGACGGGGTGCGGGGCAGACATCGGTTTTGCCCCGCGCCGCCGGCCTTCCGGTAACGATCGAGTGTCGGGGTGTCTGTGTGGTTGAATCAAACCAGCAGTTTCAGCGACGGTTGGCTTGGATGGATTGCCGAACCCCAAGTATCAACGCAGAAGGTCGAGTAGGATGAATTCGATGCGATCCATTCTCTGGGGGTCGCTCGTGGCGATCGGGGTTTTGTTGGGGTTGCTGTTCTGGAATCAGTCACCTCCGTCCCACGGGCCTCGACGGGAGGCTTTGGTGGTCTACTGCGCGGCCGGGCTCAAGCCGGTGGTGGAGGCCGTTGCCAAAGACTACGAACGCGAACAGAAAACGTCGGTCCAGCTCCAGTACGGTGGCTCGGGCACGTTGCTGAGCAACTTACGAGTGGCCCAACGTGGAGACGTGTTCATCCCGGCGGACACCAGCTTCATCGACTTAGGTAATTCCAATCACTTGCTGGCTGAGGTGCTTCCACTGGCTCGCATGTCTGCGGTCGTCGTGGTGGCAAAAGGTAACCCCAAGAACATCCGTTCGATTCGGGACCTTCTCCGCGACGGGGTTCGCGTGAGCTTAGGAAACCCTGACTCGGTGGCCATCGGGACGGTGGCCCGGGCGGCCCTGACCCGTAGCGGTGATTGGGCGGCGTTGTCGGCTCGGGCACTGGTCTTCAAGCCGACGGTCAACGATGTGGCCAATGACGTGAAGCTCGGAGCGGTCGATGCAGGCATCGTGTGGGATGTGACGGTGGCCCTGTATTCGGAATTGGAAGCGGTGGTGGTGCCCGAATTGTCCTCGGCCCGTTCCGAAGTGTCGGTGTGCGTGCTGCAATCGAGCACCCAACCTACCGAGGCTCTGCGCTTTGCACGGTATCTCAGTGCCCGGGATCGAGGGCTGCGTCGCTTTCAGGAGTCAGGATTTGAGGTGATGCCCGGGGATGTTTGGAACCCCCATCCCTCGGTGCTCTTTTACAGCGGGTCGGTCAACCGCTTGGCCGCGGAACCCACCTTGCGCGAGTTCGAGCAGCGGGAAGGCGTGGACATCACCCGGGTTTACAATGGTTGTGGCATCCTCACGTCCCAAATTCGTTCGGGTCAGCGTCCGGATGCCTACTTCGCCTGCGATGTCTCCTTTATGGACACCGTCCAAAGTTACTTTCAGCCGGCGGTAGCTCTGGCTCGAACGCCTCTGGTGTTGGCTGTGCGGAAGGGCAATCCGAAGGCCATTGGTGGACTGTCCGATTTGACCCGCACGGCCTTGAAGGTGGGGCTGTGCCAGGAAGAACAAAGTGCCCTCGGTGCCTTGAGTGCTCGATTGCTGCGCTCCGTGGGGCTTTGGGATTCGGTGAAATCCAACCTGGCGGTGCAGGCGCCGACGGGCGATTTGCTCATCAACCAATTGCGTTCGGGAGCCTTGGACGTCGCACTGGTGTATGCCGCGAACACGGCCGCAGTGTTGGATGCGGTGGACGTGGTTCGACTAACGGGACCGGGAACCATAGCCATTCAGCCGTATGCCGTGAGCCGCAACTCGGACCATGCGCAGTTGATGTCCCGCCTGCAGCAGGCGTTGGAATCGAAAGTGTCGCGCGACCGCTTCGTGTCGGCCGGATTTCAATTGCAGGAGTCTCTCCCTTGAGTCCTCGATCTGACACCCCTTCGTCCCCCTCGATCGACGAGTCTCGCCGCGGCTTGGATCTTGGTTCGGACCGTCGTTTTCTGGCCGCCTTAATCCTCTTGGGAGGTACTTATGTGAGCTTGCTCTTGGCGATGGTGGTCGCCGATTTGTTCTACACCACGCCCGGACACCTGTGGCATGCCTTGGGTTCGCCCGAAATCCGGTATGCCATCCGATTGAGTCTCTTGAGTTGCACCCTCACGACGCTGCTCTCGCTGTGGGTGGCGGTGCCGATCGGGTACTTGATGGCCCGCTTTGAGTTTCCGGGTCGGGCCTTCTTGGACGCCTTGTTGGACATCCCGATCGTGCTCCCGCCGTTGGTGATTGGATTGAGTTTGTTGATCCTCTTCCAGACCGCCCCGCTTCGGGCCCTCGAAACGGTGTTTCCGGTCACCTATGCGGTGCCTTCGGTCATCCTGGCGCAGTTCATGGTCGCCTGTGCGTTTGCCGTCCGCACGCTCCGAACAACCTTTGCCCAAATCAACCCTCGCCAAGAACAAGTGGCCATGACCTTGGGTTGCAACCGGGCCCAAGCCTTTTGGCGGGTGGTCCTGCCGGCCGCGCGCCCCGGCATCCTCACGGCAGCCACTTTAGCGTGGGCTCGGGCTCTCGGTGAATTTGGGCCGATCCTCGTCTTCTCAGGCGCCACCCGCATGAAGACCGAGGTGCTACCGACCACCGTCTTTCTGGAACTGTCTGTCGGTCGATTGGAAGCGGCGGTCGCTGTATCGTTGCTGATGATGGGTTCAGCCGTGGTGGCCTTGCTCTTGGTGCGTACCTGGGGCGGGACCGGGCTCGCGGGAGTCTCTTCTCTTCGAAACGGATGATCTCCCTCCGTCACATCACTATCCAGGCAGGGAGTTTCCACCTTCGGGATCTCTCGATGGAGATTCCCACCGGAAGCCATACCGCTCTCATGGGGCGAACGGGGTCGGGCAAAACCACTTTGCTCGAAGGGATTTGCGGTTTGCGTTCGGTTCGTTCGGGATCGATTTGGATCGGAGACCGTGAGGTGACAAATTTGCTGCCCGGACAGCGAGGTATTGGATTGGTTCCGCAAGATGGCGCTCTCTTTGACCACCTGACTGTGCGTCAGCACTTGGAGTTTGCCTTGGAAGTGCGGGGCTGGGCTCCTGAGCGCCGGGAAACCCGTTCCCAGGAATTGGCTGAATGGCTGGGATTGACTTCGCTCATGGATCGTCTGCCCGCCGGGATGAGTGGCGGGGAACGGCAGCGGGTCGCGTTGGGTCGGGCCTTGGCCTTTCATCCGCCGGTCCTTTGCCTCGATGAACCCTTGTCGGCCCTCGATGATCAAACACGGGGTGAAATCGTTGCCGTTCTGACCGAGATCCGGAATCGCACGGGCATCACGATTTTGCACATCACCCACAACCGGTCTGAAGCTGAACGCCTCGCCGACCGAATCCTCCACTTGCGCGATGGACGCCTTGAATCCTGAGCTTTTGGCGGACGTGGCCCGCTTGCCCGAGTTGACTGCCGACGAGGTGGAGGCCTACGGCTGGCAAATTCCCGTGGGCGGCTTTGGTGAGTTGGCGCAGCGCCGTCTGAAGGGGGCGTCGGTACTGGTGTCCCGCGTGGGTGGTCTCGGGGGCATGGTAGCCTTTGAATTGGCGGCGGCCGGAGTCGGGCGGTTGATCCTCGCCCACGGCGGCAATTTACGGTCTGACGACCTCAACCGCCAATTGCTCATGACCCATGACCACATCGGCAAGCCTCGTATCGACTGCGCTGTGGCGCGATTGAAGGCCTTGAATCCGCGGGTGGAGATCGTGGCCGAGCCGGCCAACATCTCGGAAGGCAACGCCGCGCGATTGGTGGGCCTGGCGGATGTGGTGGTGGATTGCGCCCCCCTCTTTGAAGAGCGCTACTTGATGAACCGCGAGGCCCTGCGTCAGGGGAGGCCGATGGTGGAAGCGGCCGTCTATGATCTGGAGTTTCACCTGACCACGTTCGTGCCGGGAGTCACCGGATGCCTGCGGTGCCTGTACCCGCAGCAAAGCCCTACATGGACGCGGAAATTTCCCGTGCTCGGGGCCGTGTCGGGGACGGCCGGAGGGATGGCTGCCCTCGAGGCCATCAAGGTCATCACCGGGTGTGCGCCTTCTTTGGCCGGGAGATTGCTGACCTGCGATTTACGAACGTACCGTATGTCTCAGTTGAAGATCGGGCGGATTCCCGGCTGTGTGGATTGCGCTCAACGCAAGGGAGGCAATGCATTATGAAGGGCTGGAATCGATTTCGAAAGAAGCTGGGGTGGTTCGTGTTTTTTGTAGCTGTGTCCGCCTGGGCGTGCCGCTACTCGGTCCGCGACACCGGCTTTGTGGATCTGGGACTAGAAGCCTATCGATTGCGATGGGTAACCGAATCGGGAGCTTCGGCGGAGGTGCGTTCCAAGGCCGAATTGCTGCTGCGCGATTCCAACATTGTTTGGGACGAAGATCCCACGGGCGGGGGCTTCCCGCGCGCTGCTGGGTTGTACTTGCGCGATGTGGAAGGGCGCATCCTGAGCCTGCCGTTGCCGAATCCTTCCGATGCAACGGCGGTGCTGCGGGGCGTCGAGATGGCGGTGACGTCGCCGCTACGGGAGCGGGTGTATCGCGAAGGGCTCCGTGCTTACGCGCTGGTTTTATTGCTCGAAGGCACCGATGGGGTGGCCAATGCCCGAGTCCGTCAGGATGTCGACTCCGCCATTACCGCCACGGCGCGATTACTGTCTTCGATGCCCAAGCCGGTGGAGACCCCGCCGCAATTGGTGGCCGTATCGTTGAAGGAACAG
>Ga0209597_1003271_pt1 | contig 10064 bp, 7 predicted proteins | sample M_140625_MF_Meta_FD_187316 | JGI IMG/M metagenome (GOLD analysis project Ga0209597, IMG submission 187316) | Freshwater microbial communities from Lake Montjoie, Canada to study carbon cycling - M_140625_MF_MetaG (SPAdes) (version 2) | ecosystem: Environmental > Aquatic > Freshwater > Lake...
AAAATGAAGGCAATCGGAACTAACACTGATCCTATTATCTTCACATCTGCAGTAGCTGCAGGTTCACGTGCTGCTGGTGACTGGGGTGGAGTTGTTATTTGTGGTTCTGCGCCTAACAACTTAGGTAACAACGTTCAATTGGAAGGTAACTACGGTGCATTCCACGGTGGAACTAACCCAACTGACAACAGCGGAACAATCAAATTCGTACGTATCGAGTTCGCTGGTATCGCTTTGAACCCTAACCAAGAGATCAACGGTTTAACCATGGGTTCTGTAGGTTCAGGTACTGTTCTTCACCACATTCAAGTTTCTTACGGTGGAGACGATGCTTTCGAATGGTTCGGTGGATCTGTTAACTCACGTTATTTGATCGCTTACAACACTTTAGATGATATGTTCGATACAGACAACGGTTTCTCTGGTTTCAATCAGTGGGGAATTGGTCTTTCTAGTCCAACTATCGCTGACGTTTCTAAGTCTAACGGTTTCGAGTCTGATAACAACGCTGGTGGTACTACTGCTACTCCACGCACAACTGCTATTTTCTCTAACTACGCTATCTTCGGTCCTTACAACCCAGACAACGCTGGTACTCCAGTAACTTCAATTAACTCTCTTTTCCAAACTGCTGCTCACTTACGTCGTAGCTCTCAAATCGGAGTTCATAACAGTGTATTGGTTGGTTTCCCAAAAGGTTTAATTTTAGATGGTACTACAACATTATCTGACGCTGCTGCAAACACAACTGGTGCTGCTACTTCTGTAACTTTCGCAAACAACATCTTCTCTAACATTAACCCAGTTGGTGGTTCTGTTGCAGGTGGTGTTACGTATTCTACTGCTGGAACTGTTCCTGCTGGTTTCGTAATTGCTGATTGGGCTGCTGCTAACAACAACGTTGAATTACCATGGGTTGATCTTAAGTATCAAAACCCATACGGAACAACTTTGAATTCTACAGGTTCTGCTTTCGCGCGTAACTTCGCTGCAAAAACTGGTAACCCAATGGCTTCAGGTGCTAGCTTCGCTGCTGCTCGTTTAACTACTCTACCTACAGGTTTAGGTGCTGCTGGTTTAAGCAATTCAGTTGCTTACCGCGGTCTTGGTGGTAACTGGGGTGGTTCTGCTTTATCTCCTTGGATGAGCTACACTCCACTTACTAACAACTACGATTTAGGTAACTACGGTTCTTACATGGCTCCACAAGCTGCTGGTGCTGAGCGTACTATCGAGGCTACACAATTCGATTTCGAAAACGTAGCTATCTTCCCTAACCCAGCTAACGAGCAAACAATGTTCTCAGTTGAGTTTAACAACGCTGGTACTGCTACTATCTCTATCTACAACGTAGCTGGACAATTGGTAAGCCAAACTCGTCAAACAGTTGACGGTGGATTAAATGAATTCTTCTTCAACACTTCATCTTTAGAGAACGGTCTTTACATCGTTTCTATCACTAACGGTGCTGAGGTTAAGTCGAACAACTTAATGGTTGATCACAACTAATATTTCTTTTCTAAGAAAGAGAAAAGGTGTCCGAAAGGACACCTTTTTTTATGCTCTAAAAATTAAAAAAAACTAGTTCTTCCTTCCGTAATAATAAAAATTACAAGCTAGAAAATTCGCCCACTTCTTGTTTTCAACGAAACGATCTAAAAACTTTACGGGATGCAACGTCCAAGAGAAAAAGATTCTCGCCATCTTCTTCAAAATTCCGATTGGCATAATTACAACGAAAAAGTCTCGCGTGAAGAGCGCCCATGCGGTAAACGGTCCTGAACAGATCCCCTTTTCCACCAATGTAAATCCGTGACGTTCGAACAACGCCTCTATTCCACTGATGGTGTAACGCTGATAGTCCCACGGTGCCATGTGATAAGCGCGCATGAACGGAATCTCGGCATAAACGACACCACCTTTCTTCAACACGCGAAACATCTCGGCTACAGCCTTGTCTGGGTTCTTAACGTGCTCTAAAACAGAAGAGGACAAATAGGCATCTACAGATTCAGAGGCCACCGGCAACTCTTCTGCATCTCCAATAATATCTACCTTACCTCGAGTGGGTAAACCCAATTTTAAAATAGTCTTATAACTTGAAAATGCTGAAATGAAAACCTTTTCAATGCCAGCACCTAAATTCAGAACAACTTTATTTGAATCGTCCGGATTTACTTCTTGAAGTAATTTACGAATACAGCGTTTGCTCGAATTCGACCACAAACGCTCTTCCGGGGTTGGCAATTTACGCTTATTGATCTCTTGCGGTTTATATTCAACATTCTCATAATAATTACGCAAGGAATGGGATTCTTTTAGCAACACATCTGCGCTACTTATTTTCATGTAATCTGCATTACAGGACGAGCAACCTAAACGACTGTTCAACTCGATTAATTGTCCGTGACAAGTAGGACAAACTCGAATGAGATCGACCTTTTTCACTTTTTCCATAAATATAGATTTGATTAATTTCTTACTTGAAGCGTTTCACTAGTCGAGCGAAAAACCCTTTTTTCTTCCACTCATCTTCTCCATCGCTGTAATAATTATTCGAGTAAGAATACGAGTAAGAATACGAGTAACCATACTTGGCTTTGTATGCTCCGTAATAACCATATTTCGAATTCAATTCTTTGTAGTCATTCATTAAAAAATACGGATTCTTTAATCGGTTCGCATGCTGCATTTGCAATACCTCTGATACAAATTTCCTTTGAGAATAAGCGTGCCTCAAAATAAAAATTGTAGCGTCAACCTTATCATTTATCGCAAAATAATCTGCGACTAATCCAATTGGTGCGGAATCAATAATGATATGGTCGTAGGTTTCCTTAAGTTCCTCTAACATTGTTCCCATTTTATCCAAAGAAAGTAATTCAAACGGATTCGGCGGAATTGGCCCAGATAACATAACATCCAAATTTTGAATTAGCGTTTGTTGAATAACGCTGTCCAATGAAATATCTGAAACCAAATAGTTTGAGAGACCAACATTATTTGGAATGTTAAGCACCTTGTGTATCCTCGGTTTGCGCATATCTGTGGCCAGTAAAAGGGTTCTCGAACCGGCAACAGCCAACGATACAGCCAAATTAATTGAAACAAACGTCTTTCCTTCCCCACTGACAGTTGATGTTAATCCAATGATCCTTTTGCTCTTTCCTGGAAACAAATACTGCATATTAATTTTTAGCAGTCTCAGCGATTCGGCAATACTTGATCTTGGGGAATCTATTGTTGGCATTTGAGAATTCGTGAAATTATGTCCAATTAACCCCAGCAATGGAACCGACAAATTCTGTAGGTCTTTTTTATCTTTTATTCGAGTATCTAATAAATCAACAACAATCACAATCAAAACTGGAATAAAAAATCCCAATAACACTGCTACAAGATAAAACAAAAGAGGCTTCGGGAAAGTTGGAGTTTTATCTAAAAGTCGAGCACTGTCTAAAACCTTGGTGTCTGCTGCGTTCGAAGACTTCGCAATTTGAGCTTCCGATCTCTTTTGCATCAAATAAGTAAACATCACATTATTCAAGTTGAACTTTCGTTCAAAATCAATGAGCATGCGCTGCTTTTGAGGCAAATTTCCATAAGAACTCGTTACTTCTCCAATTCTGTTTTGAAGAGCCGATTTATTCATAGAAGCAGATTTCTCTAAACCCGTGACATGACTTAAAATAGAACCTTTCAACTGGCTGACTTGCTGAACTGCTGTTTGCAGTCCCGGGTGCATTGAACTTACAGAACCCCGCAATACCGTCACTTCTTGTTGTAATTTCCGTAATTCAAGAAGCATCACATTCAGGGTCTGATCGTCAATTCCCAGATTCTCCAAATTCGACCAATCAACGTTGTCGTTTGAAATATTCCTCTTGATAAATGAAATATAATTCCCGCGGAGCTCCTCTTTAGCCAATTCATTGATTAATACATTCTCTGATTCTTTCGTACGTTGAAACTCCAAAGACAAATCCGTAACCTCATTATTTTCTCTGAAAGATTGCAATTCATTCTCTGAATGATTCAGAGAATCGTTAACTAAATTCAATTGCTCTTCAATGAATTTAATGGTACCTACGGCTACTTCATTTTTTTCTGAAAGACCTCGCTCAATAAACGTTTTACACAAGTTGTTCAAAAACAAAATTTCTTTGTCAATACAAGGGCGCTCGAGTTGCAATGACAAGATCGAAGCCTCCGTGTTTATCGGTTGAATAATAATTTCCTTACGATATCCTTCAATAATGTCTTCTAAATTATTGATCGTGAAGAATACAACTTCATCTTGCTTAATAAATGATTGATTGTATTCCTTTTTTACAAGCGTAACGGATAGACCATTCGTTTCCAAAGGCTTTCCATAAACCCCATCTACCTTCCCTTGAATGGGCTGATTACTCGTGTTTTTTATTGTTTTCTCTGCCTTAAAATCGAAATAATCAAATTTGTCACTGTCAAATTCAACAGAAAAAGTGCTATCGGACGTGGTTTTAACGAAAAACCGAACTTCAGTTGCTTGCAATTTATCTCTGTTTATTTCAACATGAAAGGGAAATTCTGCAAAACGCTCTGTGACTTTGAAAAATGATTTAGAAAAATAGGAAACTTCTAAATCTGAATTTAGAACGGCTTGACGTGTGAGTGAATATGATTTCAATACACCAATTTCATTTTCTAAATTGTTCTTTCCCGCAAAAAGTTCAAGACCTTCGATAATATTTTCGGCACCTAATGAACTGTTGTTTTCATCTCGAAGAATAATTGTCGTTCCAATTTTAAACTTTGGACGCATGTACCGAATAACAATGAATGATGCTGAAACTAATATGAACGTTGAAAGCAAAAAAACAGGCCACAATGAAATCAATCTGTTAAAAAAGTCCATTAAATCTGCTCTTTCTTCCTGGAAAGGATTATCATTATTTTTCATTCTTAGAACAATCTAATAATTGCAAACGTTGTGGTTAGGAAAAGCAATGCTGTGCGGACTGGGGACAAATTCGCCTCCAATGCTTTCATTCGCGTTGGCTGCACATAAATTTCATCATTTGCACGAATGATATAAAAAGGATCTGAAACACATTCTGAATTTCTTAAATCTAAAATACGACTTGTGTAGGTTCCATTTTCATTCCGGGTTATGCGTACTTTCGATAAATCTGCCACATCTGTTAGATCTCCTGACATTGCTATTGCTTCAGAAACCGTATAAAAGTCTCGAGTCATAACTCTAGATCCCGGCTGTTTAACTTCCCCTCCAACCGTAAATTTCATATTCACAACTTTAGCCTTTACAAAAACAAGCGTAAAATAGTGTTGTAAACTATCTGAAAGTAATTTTTCCAATTCTAAAATTGTCAATCCTTTCGCACTTACAGCACCAATTTTTGGGAAAACAATCTGTCCATTGTCATTTACACAATAGCTATTCAGGGACAAGGATGCTTCGTTATAAGGATCACTTTCGTGCTCAGACTTTATATTGTAAAAGTAGGATGAAACAGGATCCAATGATTTCACATCAATGACTATTTGATCCAGTTCATTTATTTTATATGGAGATATAGAGGCTGTTTGTGATTGAGAATCTAAATTCTGCAACCTAACCAAATTTTCATGCTTCACGCATCCATTCAAAACCAAACAAAATGAACCAATAAAGATAAGTTTCACCTTCGGCAAAATTCTCAAAAGCAATCTAAGCATGTGCAAACTTAGTAAATCAAACGGAACGATTCAACTATTTGGCCTAAATCATCGGTCCATAGAACTTTCATCTTTGCAGACTGACAGTTTGATGAAATCGGAGTATTTGAGCTGTTGTAACCTAAATAAATCTCTGTAGGACCATTGTTCTCGGTAGAATAGATCGTGTATTTACCATCAAATCTTTTCCAGTTTCCGTAGCAGAGTTGCGACTGAATTGAATCTTCAATAACATTGTAATAGGCCCCTCCTTTGTTGTCAGTACCCCAACGAATGACGTTCGCATAAGGTAATCCGGATCCTTCTGGTTTAACTGAGGACACAAAAACAGCGAAATCCGTTTTCCGTGTAGTTCTTGAAAAAGCCTCATTCCAATTCATAAATAATTCATCATTCAACTGCACATTTATAGTGCCTGTACACGATGTTTTTAGTTCTCCAGCTCCAACCTGCAAATCGTTAATGTTTTGAGTTCCAGAGAGATTTGTAAACGTTTTTTCTCCGTTTACAACAACTGTTTGCCCCGCGCTTACGAAAAGGACTTCGTAATTCACATAAGAAACCTTAATCTGGGCACCTACTTCATTCCAAGATGCACCTGTAATGAGCTGCGCAGAAATAAGACCTGAGCGAGCAATGTCACCATCACAATTCGTAGAGTTGAATGTAAGTTGGTAGGTTTGAGTGGCTAAATTATAGGTTGAATCTGAATATCCACAAATTAAGCTCGGCGTATTTGTAAAGAATGTAACAATCTGATTTGCATCCTCTTCCACCTTTAAAACTAAGTTTTCAGCAAGTTCTGGGGTGTAAGGAAAAGATGACGAGTTAGACTCTTTCTCGCAAGAATAGAATACAACCGCAAGAATCGCAACAAAAAAAACTGACTTTTTCATAATAATCTATTGTACTGCAAAATTATATCTCTAGCCCTTTAAAAATGGTATTCTCAATATTATCATTAGGTTAACACACCTCCGATCCCTAAAAATAATCGCAGGAATCTATTCATTTACTATCCGTTCTTTTTAGTTTGCTTTACAATTCGTTCCGATTGCGTTAACCTTGCGACAATCTAAGTTGCATTAAATTCGCTATCTTAACCAAATCAGTTTTGCCTTTATTATAAGCTATGCACTCGAAAGGTTACTTTAAATACATTAATTCTTTCATTCTATTCATTGATCTAGTTGTAATCTTTGCGGCTAGCAAGTGCTTTGAGATTTACGCTACTGGTTCATTTTTTGACTTTTCAAAATTTAACATTTCTGACTTTTCACTGGCATGGGCACTATCTTTTTTTTTATTCCAATCGGCATTCACCAATCGAATAATTGGATTAAACAAAATAGGGCAACTTCATCTTTACCAGTTCATAACATGTCTTCCCATATATTTTTTGTTTTATACTTTCAATGATTCAACTGCAAGCAATCAATTACATACGATTACAACCTTCGGTCTATTGTTTACCGTGTTAAGTGCACTAAGGTTTTTAGAGTTCCTTCTGCTCAAAAGGTACCGATCATCGGGGAAAAACTTTCTTCGTGTCGCATATTACAGAGAAAATAATGCCACTGACAAGCTGTTTAAATTCATGACAAGCAATCCTCAATTTGGTTTTAAAGTTTTGGGCGTTTTTAACTCCACTAAAGAGAATTCGGAAATAAGGAATCTTGGAGAAATCATGAATCATCCGAAAACAGATAAACAAGAATTGCAAATTGATGAACTCTATTGCGCTGTGAACTTAACAGATGTTAACGAACTTTCAATGCTTCAGCAATTTTGTTCGGATCGATTCATTAAGTTAAGAATTGTCCCTGAGTTTTCAGGTTCACTATCACGGAAATTAGACTTTGAGTATTTCAACAATGTATTGGTCATTAAGCTTCGACAAGAGCCCATGGAAAATCTCGGCGTCCGTTTTGCGAAGCGTCTTTTCGACCTGTTTTTTTCATTTCTCATTTTAGGTATTCTAACTCCATTCATCTTTCCCATAATTGCCATTGCCATAAAACTCAATTCCAAAGGGCCTGTGTTTTTTAAGCAACAGCGCACAGGGATGAATGAAAAAAACTTCAGCTGTTACAAGTTTCGTACGATGGCTCTGAACAATTCGGATCCAGCGCTACAGGCAACAGAATCCGATTCACGGATAACTACCGTGGGGAAATTTTTAAGGAAAACCAGTCTCGATGAATTACCTCAGTTTTACAACGTTTTAATGGGGCACATGAGCGTTGTAGGTCCGAGGCCACACATGATAGAACATACTGAATCGTATCGAAATCAACTTGAGCATTTCATGTTCAGGCATTCGGTGCGCCCTGGAATTACGGGCTGGGCCCAAATAAATGGATTTAGAGGAAATACCTCGAATCTCGAGCAAATGAAAAAACGTGTTGAGTTTGATGCCTGGTATATTGAGAATTATTCTCTTTATACGGATCTGAAAATTTTATTCAGAACAGTACTTTTGATTTTTCAAGGAGATAAAAATGCCTACTAAAATGAGTTCGAATAACATATACCCTTTCGAAGTTGAAACCAATGTTAGCAAATCTGTCCCGACAAGACTATTTCCTAAAGTTATTTGGATAATGGGGCTTTCGGGATCAGGAAAATCGACGATTGCCAAAGAAATGAAACAAGTCTTGGAAGCGAAGGGAATTGTAACCGCTCTGCTTGATGGTGACAATTTACGCTTTGGTCTAAATAGCAACCTCGGCTTTTCAGATGATGATCGAATTGAAAATATCAGAAGAGCAGCTGAGGTAGCCAAACTCATTGTCTCTTCAGGTGTTTGTGTTATCTGTTGCTTCATAACTCCGAACAAGCAAGCCCAAGAAATCGTTACCGACCTCATTCCTAAAGAAAAGTTATTTTCAGTCTATATTTCAACATCTATCGAAGAGTGCGAGAAACGGGACGTGAAGGGGCTATACGCAAAAGCTCGAGCCGGAGAAATCAAAGGATTTACCGGTATAGATAGCGTGTTCGACATACCGAGTTTTAATCATTTGACTTTAAACAATACCAACCAAACTGTTCAAGAATCTGTTGATTTTATTCTGAACAACATACAAATAGAGAGTAAACAATGATGACGCACCTTGAAGAATTAGAAGCTGAATCAATTTATATTTTGCGAGAGACTGCAGCGCAATTTGACAAACCTGTACTGTTATTTTCTGGAGGAAAGGACAGCATTGTAATGACCCATTTAGCTCAGAAGGCTTTTTGGCCCGCTGCAATTCCTTTCCCTCTTATGCATATAGATACCGGCCATAATTTTGAAGAGACTTTAACTTTTCGCGATAATTTGGCGAAAGAAATCAATGCTGAACTGATTGTACGATACGTACAAACATCCATTGATGAAGGAAAAGCAACAGAAGAAACAGGGCCATTTGCCAGTCGCAATGCACTACAGACCATTACTCTTCTCGACTCAATTGCTGAATTTCAGTTCGACGCCGCGCTAGGTGGCGCGAGAAGAGATGAAGAAAAGGCTCGAGCTAAAGAACGCTTTTTCTCACACCGAAATGCATTCGGACAATGGGATCCTAAAAATCAGCGTGCTGAATTGTGGAATATCTTCAATGCTGAAAAAAAATTCGGTGAACATTTCCGTGTTTTCCCATTGAGCAATTGGACAGAATTAGATATCTGGAATTATATCAAAGAACGTAACATTGAATTGCCGTCTTTGTACTTCAGTCATGAAAGAAGTGTGTTTGAAAGACGTGGAAGTTTGTTGGCAGAGTCTGAATTCCTTCCTCTACAATCGAACGAAGTGTTATTAACCAAACAAGTTAGATTTAGAACAATTGGAGATATTACCTGCACTGGAGCCGTTGAAAGTATTGCCAACAGCATTGATGATATTATCTCAGAAATCGCAACTTCAGATGTGACAGAACGAGGAACTCGAAGCGACGATGCTCGCTCGGAAACGGCCATGGAAGACAGAAAAAAACAAGGGTACTTTTAATCGAATCGTTATGAAAAATTTCAATTCAGATATTGCAATCATTGGATCGGGATTTTCAGGAACCCTTGTCCTTGCTAACATCGTCAAGACTGCACAAGAAAATTGTTCCATTGCTATTATTGATAAACTTGAATCATTCAACAAAGGAATTGCCTATAACCCTAGCTCTTCGATGTTTCTTTTGAATGTTGTAACCAAGCGAATGAGTGCGTTTTCCAACGATCCCGATCATTTTTTAAATTGGGTTTGTAAACAAAACTCATTTGAACTGTTCAGCAGAGAAGCACTCGCGAATTCGTTCCTTCCAAGGGATATTTATAGACAATACTTGTCTTCCATTTGGGATGAT
>Ga0209597_1003282_pt1 | contig 10047 bp, 7 predicted proteins | sample M_140625_MF_Meta_FD_187316 | JGI IMG/M metagenome (GOLD analysis project Ga0209597, IMG submission 187316) | Freshwater microbial communities from Lake Montjoie, Canada to study carbon cycling - M_140625_MF_MetaG (SPAdes) (version 2) | ecosystem: Environmental > Aquatic > Freshwater > Lake...
AGCAGCCCCTCGACCACGGCCTCCATGCGATCGCAGAGGGGCATGGCGAAAACCTCCCGCAGCTCCTGCAGAAAGCGAAGGCGGCTGCGGGGTTCGGAGAGCGGCGGGGTGCGGCCCACCTCACTCGCGAAGGCGGGGGAGAGCAGCAGGTGGCGCAGGGGGGGCACCAGGGCCAGCTGCTCCTGCTCGCAGAGATCACCCACCAAGGCCTGCAGGCGGCGGGCCTCCAGGGGCAGGCCCCGGGCCCTGTCCTGCAGCAGGATCTCCCGCAGGCGCACCCCAAGCTCGTGGTCAGACATCAGGGGGAAGGGCGGCGCGAGGTGGAACCCTTGGCTGGGATCGCTGGGGTGCTCGAAGGAAGCCAGAGGCCCCCCAGCGCAGACCGCAGGGCCGGACACAGCCCCAGGAAGGCCAATCCATTCTGACGGCCCGGTTCGCGCTGCTGCAGGTAGCTGGCCGCAATCAGGGCGCCGAGCGGATCGCGCTCAGCATCCGTCAGCAGGGTCTCCGGCCGGAACGTGCCCTGGCGCAACCCCAGCACTTGGCTGTGGCGGGTGAGCAGGCTGGGAAGCAGCAGGGCTGGGTCGCGGCAGAGCCGCCCCACCTCGCGACGCAAGATCTCGCGGCCGGCCGGCGGCAACCCCGGCCGCGGCCCCAACGGCGAACCGGCCAGACCCGAGGCAAGGGGGTACCTCCGGCCCAGGGCAACGCCGAACAGCAGGAGCAGAGCACCGATGAGCAGCAGCAGGCGTACACGGAGCGGGCGTACACGGTGGGGGGGGCGGGACTCCGGTGCCGTCGGTGCCGTCGGTGCCGTCGGTGCCGGACGATCGGAGGGGAGGGGCACCCCCGCCTCCCCGGCCAGCCAGCGCCCGATCGCCACACTCACGTCATCCCCGCAGCCCTCGGCACTGATCCGATCGAGGGCCTCCGCCAAGTCGGCGTCACCCTCGACCACGCCTTCGCCGGGATCGAAGACCGCGGTGTCGGAGCCACCAGGCTTGGAGCCAGCGGTGTTGGCTTCCGGCCCCGCCGCCAGCCACGCGGTCAGGGCGAGGAAATCGACATCGCTCGCACAGGATTTGCGAATGCCATCGGTGCAGAGGACCAGGGAAAACGGGAGCCCCTGGTCCTCAAGGGGCCACACCCAGGACCGGAACCAGCCGCCCAGATCCGCACCCTCCTGACAGAGGCTGGCGGTGGCCTCGCCGGCTCCGGGGGCGGCCGCCTCCTGGCTGAGCAGTTCAGCAGCACCCGCTGGATCAACCCGCACCAGATCCCAGTCGCCCAGACCGGCCACGGCCCACCAGCGCGGTGTCAGCAGCAGCATCCCCAGGGTGGAGCCATAGGGCAGCGGCGAAAAGGGGGCGCCTGCCTCCCGGCGGCCGGGGCCCGCCGACCAGTGCTGCCGCACGGCCGCCAGCCAACGCTGCTGAAGAATGGTGAGGAGGTCTACGGCCAACCAGCGCCGCAGCGCCATCAGATCCGCGCCCCCCGGGGTCGTCCCTCCGGCCGGCAGGCGGGCCAGGTGGTCGGCCACCACCTCGGCGGCAACCTGGCAGGCCAGGGCACTGCCCACGTCGCTGTGGTGGTAGGCCGACCCCCCATGGCCATCGGCCACCGCCAGCAGGGTGAGGGGCAGGCCGCCCGGTAGGGTGAAGACCCGCTGCAGCGAGGCGTCCTGGCAGGGCTGACCGCGGCGGAGATGGGCGGCCCCCCGGCGGGAGCACACCCCAGGAACGAGCCACCGCCTCAGCATGGCCGGCTCACCATTTGAGGGGGTCGGGTTCGTCGAGCGGGTCGAGCTCGGTGGGGGGGAGCTCCGGCAGGGGAACGGACTCCAAGCTGGCGGCGGCGTCCGCCAACCGACTGGCACTGCTGGAGGCGGCCCCCACCACCGCCGTGGAGGCCCACTGGATGTAGCGGGCCAGGGTCGTGGCGTCGGCGGCCTGCAGCGGGCGCCGCGCCGAGCGGCCCGGCCCATGGCGGGGCATCTCCCCGCTGGCCCCGGGCACCTCGCCCGCAGGCAAGGCACCGCCGGCGGATCCAACGGCAGCGTGCGGGCCGATGAAGCGCTGCAGCACCTCTCCATCGGCGTCATGGCCCATGGCGATCGCCAGCCGCACGGCCCGCCGCGCCCAGGGCTCGGCCATCAGGGCGGCCAGCCCCACCTCGAAGTCGTCGGTGGGCTGGCCATCGGAGATCAACACCAGCACCGGCGGCAGGGCCCGCTGCTCCATCGGGGGGCTGCGCAACACGGCCGCCACCAGCTCGAGGGCCTCCCCCAGGGCGGTGACCCCACCCGCCCGCAGGTCTTCCCACTGCAGCTCCTCGACCGGGGTGGGCGTCGCGATGTGCCAGGCGGCCCGGTCAGCGAAGCGCACCACCCGCACCAGCACACGCGCCTCAGGGTTGTCGCGGGCCACGGCCGCCATCCCTGGCAGGGACTGGCGAATCGCCTGATTGAGCGCCTGGATCTTGCCCTGGGCCTCCATCGAGCCGGAGCAGTCGCAGAGATAGATGAAATGGAGCGGACGACTTGCCAGACGAACGTTGGGGAAAGCCATCGGGGCGCTGGGGCGGGGGCGAAGGGCGGGATCCGGCGGGAAGCGGCTCTGGAGGGCCGAAGGGCGGGTTCGGGGAATGAAGCAGGCTGCGTGAAGGAAAAACTAGGGTCGCGTCAGAGAAGCGGGGCTAGATCGAGGCTGGATCGATGGGCCCCGAAAGGCCAACCGGAGCGCGGAGCCGGAGGATCAGAACTGGCATCGGACAAGGTCGGGGCTTTCCGTTCTGTTCGGGTGAACGATGGGGGCACTGATGGTGCCTGCCGGTATCTCCTGGACCGGGGGGCCGGGCCCTGGGAGCCGGATTCGATTGGGGCCCAGTTGGAAGCCTGGAGTTCTTTACCGATGGCCCGCTTGCGCCGAGGGTTCGCCAGGCCGTTCGATCGTGACCTCCCCGTCCAGCGTGCTGAACGTTGCCGCCCGGACGAGGCTACCCGTTTCACCGGGAGCCACCGTAAACGGCTCTCCCCCCTGCACCGTCAGGGTCCAGGGGTGGGGCGAGAGGTTCCGCAGACCCAGCAGACGGGGACGCTGGGGATGGGCCACCACCCGGGCCAGGGGGTGCTCAAGGTCCTCCGGCAGCAGGGGATCGAAGTGGTGGGGGTAGAGAACGTTGCCGTCGGCCACGGCCACCAGGCCCACCGCCGTGCGCAAACGGGGCGGTGGCGGCAGGGGGGCGGCGCAGGACCTGCACAGCCCGGCGGCCATCACCTCCAGGAGGTTCTCCTCGCCGCAGACCGGGCAGAGGCGCCGCTGATCCAGGCTGGCGGCGAGCTGCTGGCACCACTGGCCGGTGAGGGTGCGGCTGCGGGGATCGGCCAGCCCCGGACCAAAGGTCCGCTCGAAGAGCTGCTGGAGGGCCCGGGGGTACAGGGGCCAGGTGAGCAGGGCCGCCGCATGCTCGATCGGATCGGGGCGGTTGCGGCCATCGTGCGGATCGAACACGAACAGCGGCTCCTCGGCATAGAGCCGCCGGCGGGCGGGAAGATCCAAGCAGGGGATCGCCCGCTCCAGCGCTCCCTTGAAGGGATCGTGGCGGGTGAGCAGATGAAACAGCAGCACGGCCAGGGAGAAGAGATCGGAGCCGCCATCCGGCCGGGCGTTGCCCAGGGCCACCTCCGGCGCCATGAACCCCCAGGTGCCCAACACGGCGCCGCCGCCGCGGCCACTCACCTCCACGTTGTCGTTGTCGCCGATCAGGATGCGGCCCCGCCCGGCATCCAGGAACAGATTCCCCAGGGACACGTCCTTGTAACAGAGGCCGAGGCTGTGCAGGGCATGGAAGGCCCTGGCCAGGAAGAAGGCACTGCGCAGCACGTTCTGGAGGCTGATCGTGAGCCGGCCCGCCGCGTGGTCCACGGCCCCGCAGAAGCCGGCGGGGCGCAGGGGCATCAGATAGCCAAAGCCCGAGGCAGCGGCGCCCGGCAGCGCCGGAGGCGGATCGATCGAACGCAGCAGGGCTAGGGGCCAGAGGAAATCGCCGTTGGGGGCGCCCCGGCGGATGCTCTCGGCCAGCCGTTCCGCCAGGCCGGGATCACGCCGCAGGAAGCCGGGCAAATACCACTTCAGCGCCAGGACCTCATCGCCGACCGCCACCTCGAAAACCTGGCCCTGGCTACCGCCCCCGAGCCCCCTCAGGATTCGCACCGGTGCATCGATCCCGCCGAAGCGGTGGGTGGTGCCGTTCGGCAGCATCCAGGCCATGGTCATGGTCATGGATCGGGGCCAGGAACCTGGCCAAGGGCCCGCCGCACGCCTTGGCCATGGGCCAGGGCCGCGGGGCGATCAGCGAAGACGTGGCGATGGGCCCGGCCGTCCCGCAGGGTGAGGATCAGGGTGTGCTCCCGGCGGCGGCCCAGCAGGATCGCCACCACCAGCACCGTCGCCTGCCAGGGCCAGAACAGCAGCGGGAAGGGAAGCAGCAGCAGCCCCCCCAGGCAAGCGGGCACCCACCAACTGAACACGTGCGGATGGCGGGCCTGGCTGCGCACCTCCACGCCACGGATCTGCTCCAGGGGGATGGCCCGGCCAGCCACGGTGATGCTGCCGGCGAACACCGCCGGGTTCGAGGGTGCCGGCGGAGGGACTGGGAGGACCCCGGCGCTGGGTGGGGCCGATCGGAGCGGAACGGTGGCAGGGTCGACCGGGGCGGACGGCGGGGTGGCAGGGGGTCGGGAAGGATCGACCGGAGCAGAACCCGATGCTGAAAGGCCCACAGAGGCAAAAAAGTTTGCCGCACCAGAAGAGAACGGGTCGGGCTGGGGCGCGACGGGTTCCGGAGCAACGCCCACAAGGAACTGCAGCAGTGGGCCCCGCCGCCCCAGCCGGATGCGATCGCCAGGAGCCAGGGTCCGGCAACCGTTCAACCGTTCCCCTTCCACATAGGTGCCGTTGCTGCTGCCCAGATCGCAGACCAGCCACCGGCCCTCGCCGGCGGGGCGGAGCTCGGCATGGTGGCGGGAGAGACCCGCTTCAGCGGCCAAGCAGAGGAGGTTGGCGGGATCCCGCCCGATCGTGAGGGGGGTCGCCCCCTCCAGCGGCACCGGGGCGGCCGACCGGTCGAGCCACACCAGGCGGGCGCCGGAGGCCATCACGGTCCCTCCCGCCAGCGCTGCACTCGCCCCGGCCGCAGCAGGGCCAGGGCGGCCAACAACAGGGCCACCAGCACCATGAGCAAGAGCACGAAGCCCGGGATCGCCCCAAGCGGCGTGGTCACCAGGGCCGCCCTGAGGGCATAGAGCCCGATCGTGAGGGCAATCCAGATCCGGAATGGGGCCCAGGGATCCCGCCGACGCTGCACCGAATGGGTCCGATCCACCCCGGTAGCCTATGGGGCCCGGGCCCCTGTCCGCCCCGCCGCGATGGCCCCCTCCCCCCCGGCTCCAGGCGCCAGCCCCAGTCCCGGCCCGGGCACCAGCGCCATCCCGGCCCTCACCGCCGTGCTTGCCCCCTGGAGGGAGCTGGGCCGGGCCCTAGTGGAACCAGCTCCCTGGCCAAACCGGCGCCGCGCCCTGGCGGAGGCGTGGCGAGGGCTGACCCACCGCGAGGCCATGCTGGAACTGTGGGAAGGCGAGCACTGCACCGGCCGTCTGCCCCTGGGCCAGGAGCGGGTGCGGGTCGGCCGGGATCCGGACTGCGAGCTCCCCTGCCGGGCGGCCGGTATCAGCCGGGTGCATGTCTTCGTGGAACGGGAGCGGCGCGGCGACCGCGACCACCGGCTCGAGGATTTCAACTCCGCCAATGGGATCTTCTGGCGTGACCAGCGGATCCGCTCGATCGGCCTGCGCCATGGCGACCGGATCCAGCTGGGATCCCCCCTCAAGGGAGCCACCCCCACCCTGCGCTACCGGCACCCCGTCAGCCCCCTGGAGCAGCTGCTGCGGGCCGCCGGCCTGGCCTCCCTGATCGGTTCCGCCCTGCTGGTGGCAGCCATGCTCGGGGCCAGCAGCATCGCGGGCGGTTCCAGGATCCGGTTCTACGGCGGCCCCCTCAAGATCGTGGCGGCCGATTTCCGCCGCATCGATGCCCGCGAGGGCGCCGCCACCGCCCTGCCCAACCTGGCCGACTACCCCAGCCACCTACGCCTGGCCCTACTCGCCTCGGAGGATGGACGATTCGGCTGGAACAGCGGCCTCGACCTGTTCGGCACCCTGCGCTCCCTGGTGAAGGGAACGGGCGGCGGCAGTGGCCTCACCCAGCAGGTGGCCCGGCTCTACGACCCGGCCGTCGGCAATGACGTGAGCCTGGGGCGCAAGCTGCGTGAACTCTGGGTGGCCTGGCAACTGGAGACCGGTTACAGCAAGGGCCGCATCCTCAAGATGTACCTCGACCGTGCCCCCCTGGGCCTGGGCACCGAGGGCTTCGAGCAGGCGGCCCAGCTGTATTTTCGCAAGTCGGCCCGCGAGCTCGACCTGGCCGAATCCGCCTTCCTGGTGGGCCTGTTGCCCAGCCCAAACGGCTACAGCCCCTGCTTCGCCCCCCTGGCGCCCGATCAGCCGGTGGACAGCTGGGCACCCCTGCAGCGCCGCAACCTGGTGCTGGGGCGCATGCATGAGGAGGGCTTCATCGACCAGGACAGCCTGCGCGACGCCCTGCGCCGCCCCCTGAACATCGATCCCACCGCCTGCCGCGAATCGAGCCGCGAGAGCTACCCCTATTTCAGCGACTACGTGCGCGGCGAATTGGAGGGCCGCCGCTTCGGCCTCAACCTCGACCCCCAGCGGGGCGGCGGCAACTACGCCGTGGTGAGCACGGTGGATCCCCGCCTGCAGCAGCTGGCCCAGCGCGAGGTGGGCCGCTTCCTCGAGAAGGAGGCCCAACCGATGGGCCTCAACCAGGCCGCCCTGATCAGCCTGGATGTGCGCAGCGGCGCGATCCTCGCCTACGTGGGCGGCGGCGACTACCGCAAGAGCAGCTTCGATCGCGTTCAGGCCCTGCGCCAGCCCGGCTCCACCTTCAAGCTTTTCCCGTTTCTGGCGGCCCTCGGCAAGGACATCGAACCGGCCGAGCGGATCAGCTGCGCGCCGCTGGGTGGCGTGGCGGGCTGCAGCCATGGCGCCGGCGACAGCGATGGCAGCACCAGCCTGGCGGCGGGATTCGCCAAGTCGGAAAACGTGGTGGCGCTGCGGCTGGCGGATCGGGTGGGACTGGAGCGGGTGATCGCCCAGGCGCGGCGGCTCGGCATCAGCACAGCCCTCCATGCCGACCACAACATGGTGCTCGGCGGTGATGCCACCTACCTCTACGAGATGGCCCGCGCCTACGCCGTCGTGGCGAATGGCGGCCGGTCGGTGCCGATGCATGGCGTACAGCGCATCATCGACTTGGGCCTCTGTGCCGACTACAGCCAACCCCAGGCCTGCCCGCCCCGGTCGATCACTGACCCCGTGGGCGAGGAGACGCGCCAGCTGATCGATCCCACCGTTGCCGCCCGCATGGACCGGCTGCTCCGCGATGTGGTGACCGAGGGCACCGGCCGGGCCGCCGGGGTGATCGCCGATGCCCGCGGCAAGACCGGCACCACCAACGACGGGGTGGATGTGCTGTTCATCGGCTATTCCCCCACCAGCGGCATCCTCACCGGCGTGTGGATGGGCAACGACGACAACCGCCCCGCCGAGGCCGCCAGCAGTGTGTTGGCCGCCGAGCTCTGGGGCCGCTTCATGCAGGCGGCCCAGGGCCAGGTTGCGCAGGGGGCCGCCTGAGCCAGGGGGTCAACCAGGGTGGTGTCTGAGCCAGCCCTGCACCAGCACCGATCCCCAGCTCACCACCGCCCAACCCAGACCCAGCATCAGACCCCACCACCAGGGTGAGGCCAGCAACCGCTGGCCGGGACTGCCGGGATCGCCGGGGTGGGCGCGGGGCAGGATCCAGGCGAGCTGCAGGCTGCCCACCACCACCAGCAACACCCAGGCGGGAACGGTGATCTCGCCGATCGCGAAGCCGATCACCCGCCAGCGCAGCAGGCTCAACCCCACCGCCAGAGCCACCAGGGCACCCACGGCACCGGAGGCTCCACCCCAGCGTTGATGGCGCAGGCCCTGGCGGCGGGCCGCGAGGGCGGCAAGGGCCAGGCAGGCGAGGCTGGTGAGGGTGTAGCGCAGCACCACCTGATCCAGCGCCAGGGGCGTGGGCCCCAGGATCAACAGCAGCAGCAGCACGTTGATCAGGGCTTCGCCGTTGCGGCGGTGCAGCCAGGGCGCGCTCACCCACCGCCAGGCGAGCCGGGGCTGGGCGCTCTCCTCCTGATCCAGAAGCGCTGAGCGGCGCAGGAGGCGCAGGGGCCCCGGCAGGGTGGCGATCTGCAGGGCGGCAAGCGTCAGAGCGAGCACGAGGCCGGCACTCCACTGCCGGGGGGCCAGCAGCTCGCGGTCGAGCACACCGGCGAGCCAGGCCAACACCAGAGCCATGGCCGCCCCCAGCGCCAGACCTGGCCCTAGCGGCCGGAGATCGCGTCGGAGGTTTCGCCAATCCAGCGTCTGCAGGCGGCGACCGAGCGGGACTCGCTGGGGATCAGCAGGCGACGCGGCAGGCGAAACAAGCGCTTCCGGTTGAACGACCGCAGCCGCTTGCAGACCCTGCGGGGCTGAGGGGAGCCCCTGCAGTGCATGAAGTGCCGCAGGGTTGGGACCCACTCCAGGCTCCTGCCCCTGCACCAACTGAGCCGAGACCACAACCCTGCCTGCCGGGGCAGTTTCGGGCCCTCCAGGGGAACGGGGGCCATCCGCCAAGCCTGAGCCGCCGCCATTCCCGCCAGCGGTCTCGGAGGGTGCCAGGCCCCCAACCCCCAGCCCGACCTCCAGCAGTTCAACCAGTTCGGCCAGCACCGCCGGCGCATAGGTGCCCCGCAGATCCACCACCAGGGCGCTCAGGGCCGCCCTTCGCGCCGTGCCGCTGCCGGCGAGGGCTTGCCGCAGCAGCGGTCGCCGGGCCAGGTCCCGCAGCGGGCCCGCCAGGCTCTGGTCGGCACCGAGCACATCCACCAGGCGGTTGCCAAGGGCCACGCCGTTGTCCAGGCCAGGGCTGCCGGCCTCCAGCCAGCCGGCCAGTGCCAAACCCAGGGACCGCCCGCTGCCCATCAACCTTTCCGTGTGCGGGGAGCTTAGGCAGCCCAGGCGCCCCAGCCCCCAGGAAGCCAGATGCCAAGGGCAGGGCATCAGCCGCTGCTTCAGCTGGCCTGGCCTGGGTCGGCATTTTCTTCCCCAGCACCGGCAGCAGCCGCATCCCGCTCAAATTGTGCCGCCGCCTCGATGGTGGGAGCGGCCGAAAAGAGATCCGCGGCCACCGCAGGGGCCAAAGTGAAACAGCCCACGCCGGCGGCGGCCAGCCGGGTCAGGTCCGTGGGGTGGCGGAGACTGGCCACCAGCAGTCGAGTGGGGGCGCCGACCCCATCGAGGGCCTGCTGCATCGCGATCAGATCGGCGTGGCCATCCCGGCCGAAGTCGCCGATGCGGCCCAGATAGGGGGCGATGTAGCGGGCTCCAAGGGCGGCGGCCACCAGCACCTGGGGCACCGCGTAGCAGGCGGTGAAGGTCACCGGCACATCGGTGTCGATCAGACGCCGGGCCGCCTCGGCCCCGCCCCGGGTGATGGGCAGCTTCACCAGCACCCGCCCTGGAGCCAAGGCCCCGAGCGCAGCTCCACAGGCCGCCAGATGGTCGGCATCGCCGCCCCAGGCCTGCAGATGGATCTCCTGCATTCCCCAATCCAGAGCCTCCCGGGTCAGGCGTTTGAGTTCCTCGAGCCGGCAGGGCCTGGCTGCCCGGAGCAACAGGGTGGGGTTGGTGGTCACGCCGTGGAACAGCCCGCTGGGGAGCCACTCCGCCCAGGCGGCCGGATCGGCCGAATCCAACAGCAAACGCAAAGGCATGACACGAAGCCGGGGAACCTGTCCCGCAGGTTGTCGGCGCCGGGGGCGCAGGACAACCTGCGGGACAGGTTCCCCGGCCCTTTGGGCGGGGCGGGGGCGGGGGGAGCAGGGACT
>Ga0209597_1003284_pt1 | contig 10045 bp, 6 predicted proteins | sample M_140625_MF_Meta_FD_187316 | JGI IMG/M metagenome (GOLD analysis project Ga0209597, IMG submission 187316) | Freshwater microbial communities from Lake Montjoie, Canada to study carbon cycling - M_140625_MF_MetaG (SPAdes) (version 2) | ecosystem: Environmental > Aquatic > Freshwater > Lake...
TCCACCGCCCTTCACCCGAGCTGGAGCGACGCTTCGCATTCGATCGTGGATTGCAGCAACCGAAAACCTGCTCGTCATCGAGTTGTCGGTCGATGGACAGGCCTCAGACACCAACCCCTTCGGACCCACCGATCTCATGGGCATCGAAGCCAAGTTGGCCCCCATCACCGGCAATGAGGCGGAGACCGCTTCAGGAAATTTGCCGGATGGCTACTGGTCGGTCCGACGATTTGTGTCCACCGATTCATCGATCGCTCTCGAACAGAAACCGTTGCGCAAGGCCAGCGAGGCGGCGGTGGCCCTTCGACTGTTTCATCACCGCAAACCCGGACTGCCCTGGAGCCGGGGCGATGGCTGGTCGGCCGATCGGTTCGTGCTCTCACCGGCACAACCCATCGTGCTAGTCGCGGCCGTTGTCACTGATGAGGAATCCGCCCATCCGCTCGATGAGGCCAAGCGGCGGGTCGCCGCCCTCACCCCGGAACGTCTCGAAACCCTCCGCTCGGCACATCGTCAGTGGTGGCAGAATTTCTGGTCGCAGTCCTTTGTCGAAATCGGCGACCCACTACTCGAGCGGTATTATTACGGTTCGCTTTACCTCATGGCTGCGTGCAGTCGAAATCCAAAATTTCCGCCCTCGCTCTTCGGCAACTGGACGACCACCGACGGTCCCTCGTGGCAGGCCGATTATCATCTGAACTACAACCATCAGGCTCCGTGGTGGGGCGTGTTCGCGTCCAACCATCCCGAATTGGCCGAGCCCTACGATGCCCCCATTCTCGACTACCTGCCGACCGCGCGGACCAATGCGCAGGAACTCCTGAAAGTGCGGGGAGTTTACTACGACGTCGGCGTGGGACCCCGAGGCCTGGAGACCTCCTTCATGCCCGATGGTCATGGCATTCCTGGTGAAGGCCGCCGGATGTTTCTCGGCCAAAAGAGCAATGCCGCCTTCGCCGCGGTGAACATGTTCCTGCGCTTCTACCACACCTACGACCGGGACTATGCGCAGAAAGTTTATCCCTTCCTGCGCGAAACAGCCCTGTTCTGGGAAGACTACCTGCACCTAGACAAAGGCCGCTACGTGATTCGCAACGATGCCTCCGGCGAGGTCGGCGATGGCGGCAGTGACCGTAACAACAGCCTGTCCCTGGGACTCGTGCGAATGCTCTTCCAAGGGATGCTCGATGTGAGCACGGAGTTAGGCACCGATGCCGACCGACGCGACCGATGGCGAGATATTCTCGGGCGGCTCAGCGACTTCCCTACGGTGGAGGTCGATGGCATCCGACGCATCCGAGGAGCCGAGGCCGGGCCTGCCGCGAGTCGGATCGGGCCGTCGCGCAACAACACCCGCCTAGAATGGATGGGCATGGTCTGGCCCACGGGAGTCCTCGGCCTGGGTTCCGATCCTGCAATGCTGCGCCTGTTGCAAGACGACGCCCGGGGCTGGGCTGAGAGCGAATGGATCGGACACTTCAACGGATTTAGCATCACCTTTCCGGGAGCCGCTCGAGTGGGGTATGATCCCGAGGATCTCCTCCGCAAACTGCGCCGCCAAGTCACCGAGTTCGGGCTTCCCAATCTTATGATCTTTGGTGGAGGTGGTGGCATCGAGAACTGCTCAGGCGTGCCCGCCACGATCAATGAGATGCTCCTGCAATCGCACGATGGAGTCTTGAGGCTGTTCCCGGCCTGGCCGCGAGATCGGGCCGCCCAATTTGGAAACTTGCGGGCCCGAGGCGCGTTTTTGGTGAGCAGCCAATTCAGAGAAGGACGAGTTCAGTCTGTCCAAATCCGCAGCGAGCGGGGGCGCGAATGCGTCATTCAAAACCCCTGGCCCGGTCAGCCCTGGGGAGTGCTGCGGAAGGGAAACTCCTTGGAAGCGCTCCCTGCAAACCGGGCCAGCCTCGCGACCCGTCCCGGAGAAATCTTCGAGCTAAAACCTCTCCACCCCTAAACCACCGACTCCGTGGGCCGACAGACGATTGCCCGCCTCTGCCTCCGGCTCGGCCTGAACAGTGCCGACCTACTCTGCACGGCCACCCACTGAACGCAGCCTCTCACGACCTCAGGACCTCAGACACGAGCGATAAAATCGAAAGCGCACCGCTCTACCGCAGTCCGTTAAAAAATACCGGGCCCTAGATCTTCAATCCAAGGAGCGACCTCGCCAGTGTCTTGAAGTCATCACACCGCATCCTGTTTTGGCCGGAGCAAGTGCTGCAGGGTTTTTACATCAAAGAGAATTGGAAAAATCTCTATACTCTGACAAGTTACCGTCACTTCGTCGGTCTGGCGATGAACTCGACTGACCTGCGGGAAAACCGAAAACAGTCTGCGACTCATGTCTGATAACGTCATCCTCCGTACCTTTAAACATGTCAGAACATCCGTGGCACAATGGGTGGATTCCGACTTTATCCCCGGCGGCGCTCTGGCCCTGAAGGAAAAGCCCGAACAGGTCGAATGGGTTCGCACTCTTCCGTTTCTCATCCTGCACCTAGGCTGCCTGGGTGTCATCTGGACCGGTTGGAGTTGGACGGCCGTCCTCACGGCGATCTCCCTCTACTTCATTCGGATGTTCTCCGTCACCGGTTTCTTCCACCGGTATTTCTCGCACCGCACCTTCAGCACCTCCCGCTTCATGCAGTTTATTTTTGCGGTGCTGTGCGGCACCTGCGTCCAACGCGGGGCGTTGTGGTGGGCCGCATCGCATCGCCACCATCACCAGCACTCCGATGACCCCGATGACAAGCACTCGGTGCGGCAAAAGGGTTTCCTCTGGGCCCACATTGGCTGGATTACCTGCTCCAAGAATTTCCCAACCGACTACAGTCGCATCAAGGATTTGACCAAGTTCCCAGAACTGGTGTTTCTCAATCGCTACGACCTGCTGGTCCCAGTGCTCTTCGCCCTTTCCTTGACGGGCATCGGCTCACTGCTCCATCACTTCGCGCCCTCTCTGGGGGTGACCGCTGGCCAATTGCTGGTGTGGGGTTTCTTCATTAGCACCACTGCCCTCTTCCACGGCACAGCCTGCATCAATTCGCTGGCGCATGTGTTTGGATCCCGCCGCTACAAGACCGACGACGACAGCAAGAACAGCCTCATCCTCGCACTCATCACCCTCGGAGAGGGCTGGCACAACAACCACCACCAGCACATGACCTGTGTGCGACAGGGTTTCTTCTGGTGGGAGGTGGATATCACCTACTACACGCTGAAAATGATGTCGTGGACCGGCCTCATTTGGGATTTGCGACCGGTTCCGAAGGCAGCCTACTCGGTGTTGGAACTCAAACGCTAAGCCTAAATGCTGAAGCGGACCCACGCAGAAGCTTTCAGGAGATAGGTCCTAGGAGATAGCACTGAGGATATCCTCACTCAGATCTCTATCCGCCCTCAAATCCAAGCGTCGAATCCTAGCATTGAAAAAGCCGACCTCTGCGCCTTAGGCGGGGTCGGCTTTATTCATTTCCTAACAGAGTGATGAGCAAGACCCCCTAGAACGCGGGCTGCCCAAAGCCGAGTTACTTTCGGAGCAGAGGGGCACTGGCTCGACGCATCTCGCGTTCGTCCTCGCGCTTACGGACATCCTGACGTTTATCGTACTCGACCTTGCCCTTACAAATGGCCAGCAACAGCTTCACTCGATCACCCTTCCAGTAGAGGGACAAAGGGACTAACGAGTTGCCTTTCACATTGGCCAAGTCCGCCAACTTCCGGATCTCGGACTTATTGAGCAGGAGCTTGCGGGGAGCCTTCGGTGCGTGAACCTCATGGGTCGCAAAGACGTACTCCTCGATATGAGCGTTGTGCAGCCACACCTGCCCGCGCTCCACCTTCGCGAAGGCGTCGGCGATCTGAACCTTGCCAGCCCGCACTGACTTCACCTCAGAGCCTCGCAGAACCAACCCAGCCTCGTAGGTATCGAGGATGTGGTAATCCCGCCGGGCTTTAGAGTTGGTGACAATTTCGGACATAAGAGCAAAACGCCGGAGAAGGGCTTCTCCGGCGCGACGACCATGGGCTCAGGAAAAAATCGGTTCCGATAAACTCGGCTCCGAAGCAGCAACTCTTCTTAGGCTGCCACCGTCTTGCGGCGGCGCTTAGGAGCCGGCTTCCCGACCACTACTTCAGCGGCCTCGGAGGACTCTTCCATCGTGGATTCGAAGGTAATCTTTCCTTCGATGATCTCGAGCAGCGCAATATCTGCGATACCGGCACCCACTGGGGGTTCCACGAGAGGACGGCACATGCCGCCGCCGCCGCCCGAGGTGAGCTGGCGAACCCGGCGAGACATGAGATTCACCAGGGTGCTGGGATTCCCGACGATTTCGAGGGCTTTCTTGGTCAGTTCGGAGTTCATCGCGTCAACAGTTGAACCCATAGGATAGGACAGGAATCGGCCTCGGCAACAGCTTTATCCGGAGGGGTTCAACAGGATAACAGAAACCCCAGGGGCCTACAAAAGCGCATGAAGAGCCAGGCACCCGCCTGAAAGTCCTTTTCCAACGACAACTCCCAACACTGATTCAGGCATCACCCCGCCGCACCCCGACCACCCCGTGCACCCCGGGCGACAGCGGGAGCGGACCGGAGCGAGCATTGAAGGCAAACACCCTTATTCCCTTCGCGCACCGCGCGAAAACCTCTTCCCTCTGCGCCTTCCTGCGAGCGTAGGTCCGGTCCCGCGAAGCCCGCACCGAGACCACAGCCCGCTCCAGCGTTCCCAGCTCAATTCTGAGCCTTCCTGCGAGCTCCGGACGCCGGGTCAGGACACCAGGCCTACAAGGGCCTCGAGGGTTCATCCACGAAGAACGGGAGGTGATTCCGGAGCAACCCGATCCACCTCCCAGCTCTCACCCTAAGCTCACATGTGAGCGATGAGATTGTCACCGAAGGCCGAGCATTTGATCTCCGTCCCACCCTCCATGAGTCGAGCGAAGTCGTAGGTCACCTTCTTCGAACCGATCGCCCCGTTGAGACCCTTGAGGATCAAATCGGCCGCCTCAATCCAACCAAGATGACGCAGCATCATTTCACCCGAGAGCACCACCGAACCCGGGTTGACCATGTCCTTACCGGCGTACTTGGGCGCCGTACCGTGAGTGGCCTCGAAAATGGCGTGGCCAGTGATGTAATTGATGTTGCCGCCCGGAGCGATGCCGATGCCACCCACCTGAGCCGCCAACGCATCGCTCAAGTAATCGCCATTCAAATTGAGAGTAGCGATCACATCGAAATCGGTCGGTCGGGTGAGCACCTGCTGCAAAGCGATATCAGCGATGGAATCCTTGATGACGATGCCCGCACCCGGCTTGCCCTCGGGGATCTTGCACCACGGACCGCCATCAATTTCCACAGCTCCGAAGTGTTCCTTGGCCACCTTGTAGCCCCAGTCGCGGAAGGCTCCCTCGGTGAACTTCATGATGTTGCCCTTGTGGACCAAGGTCACCGACTTACGCCCGTTGGTGATGGCGTACTCAATGGCGCTCTGGATGAGGCGCACACAGCCCGAATAGCTCACCGGCTTAATCCCAACACCCACCTGAATGTCGGTCGGGAAACCCTCGTTGCCTGCCATCTTCCAGAAGTCGGCGGCCGCCTGGGTAGTGCCGAAACGAATCTTGGAAAACTGTTTGGGGAATTCCTTGGCGATGAAGTCCAAGATTTTCTGGGCTTCCGGAGTCCCAGGCGCGTATTCGATGCCGGCGTAAATGTCTTCGGTGTTCTCGCGGAAGATGACCATGTCCACCTGCTCCGGTCGCTTAACCGGGCTCGGCACGCCGGCGAAATACTGCACCGGACGCAAACACACATACAGATCGAGCATTTGGCGCAGCGCCACATTCAGCGAGCGGATGCCTCCACCCACAGGGGTCGTCAACGGACCCTTGATGCCCACCAGGAACTCACGGAACGCCTCGACGGTGTCGTCCGGCAACCAGTTGTTGAAGCGCTTGAAGCTCTCCTCACCGGCGAAAACCTCCATCCAGGAGATCTTGCGCTGGCCCGCGTAGGCCTTGGCCACGGCCGCATCCATCACCCGCACCGCGGAGGCCCAGATATCCGGGCCGGTGCCGTCACCCCGGATGAAGGGAATGATGGGTTGGTCGGGAACGTTGAGCTTGCCGTTCTGGATGCTGATCTTGCCGCCGTCAGGGACGGAACAGGTGGTGTAGGCCATGTGGGTTGTTCTTTCTCGAAAAATTCACCGCCGTGGGGCTTCCACGGCAAACCCGGATTTAAACGGGTCGGACCCCAGTCGGGCAAGGGGAACTGGGAGGGTCTGCAACTCTCGGGTTCCTCATTTCCAATTCTCCGTCAACAGGTGTCCACGCCCAGACGGCCGGCAAGGCTTCTGGCTTTTTGCGGAACCACCATCCCATACTCACTGAGCCATGAACGTTTTTGTTACCGGCGGGGCTGGATACATCGGTTCGGTCTGCGTCGAAGAACTCCTAAATGCCGGACACTCAGTCACGGTCTTCGACAATCTCTCCGAAGGCCACCGTTCCGCCGTAGATTCGAGAGCCTCATTCGTGGGCGGGGATTTCAGCGACCGCAGCCTCATCGACTCGGTCATCGGCCAAGTGAAGCCCGAGGCCGTCATCCACTTCGCCGCCCACGCGCTGGTGGGCGAGTCGATGACCAACCCCTCCAAATACTTCCGCAACAACGTCGCCTCCGGCATCAACTTGCTCGACGCCTGCGTGACTCATGGCGTCCGGAAATTCGTCTTCAGCTCCACCTGCGCCACCTACGGCATCCCCGAAAAGATGCCCATGGACGAGACACTGCCGCAGCGACCGGTCAATCCGTACGGCGAGTCCAAGCTGATGTTCGAGCGGATTCTCTCGTGGTACCGCGACCTCCACTGTCTGGAATTCGTGGCCTTCCGCTACTTCAACGCGGCCGGGGCCAGCGTGAAATTCGGCGAACACCACCGCATCGAAACCCACCTCATTCCCAACGTGCTAAAAGTGGCCTTGGGACAGAGAGCTCAAGTGGATATCTACGGCACCGATTATCCGACGCCCGACGGCACCTGCATCCGCGACTACATTCACATCGCCGATCTCGCTCAGGCCCATATCCAAGCCCTCGCCCCCGGCAAACATGGCTTCTTCAATCTGGGCAACGGCTCGGGTTTCTCGGTGCGCGAAGTCATCGAAGCCTGCCGGCGGATTTCTGGTCGGCCGATCGCGGTGGTGGAGAAAGACCGCCGCCCGGGAGATCCGCCCCGCCTCGTCGCCGCCGCCCAAAAGGCCGCGACCGAACTTGGGTGGCAGCCGCGCTTCCCGCACCTCGACCAAATTGTACAGACGGCCTGGGAATGGCATGTGAAGCACCCGGACGGTTACCCGGACTGAACTCCCCAAAACAGCCAGAGCCATGAAACTTTTTTGCCGAATATGGATCGGGCTCTGGATCGTGTTCGCAGCAAGGGCCGCAGAGTTGGCAAACGGAGAATCCCGGCCGGCTGAATCCCTTCGGACCCCATCGAGTCGTCTAGCCGGAAGCCGGCCGAACATCGTACTCATCATGAGTGACGATCAGGGCTATGGCGAACTGAGTTGCCACGGCAACCCCATCCTGCGAACCCCGCACCTCGATCGACTCCATTCGCAAAGTCTCCGATTCACACAGTACCATGTCAGCCCGACGTGCGCTCCGACCCGGTCAGCCTTGCTGACAGGCCGGCACGAGTTTCGCAATGGAGTCACCCACACCATCTTTGAGCGGGAACGCCTTCGGCTCGATGCGGTCACCTTGGCCGATGTACTCCGGAAGACCGGCTATACCACCGGGATCTTCGGCAAGTGGCACCTCGGTGATGAAGACGCTTACCTGCCAGAACGACGCGGGTTCGACCGAGTGTTCATTCACGGCGGTGGTGGCATTGGGCAAACCTTCCCGGGGAGTTGCGGCGATGCCCCAGGCAACCAGTACCACGACCCAGCCCTATGGAATGGAAGCCGCTTTGAAAAGACCCACGGCTACTGCACCGATGTCTTCATGGACCGAGCCGGCGACTGGATGGCCGAGTGCCAAGCTCAAGGGAAACCCTTCTTCACCATGGTCACGCCCAATGCCCCACACGGTCCCTACGTGATTCCCTCCGAAGAATGGGCCGCACCCTACCGGAACCGTGGGCTGTCTACTAATGCCGTGGCCTACTACGCCATGATCGCCCATCTCGATGCGGCGCTCGGTCGATTGCTGGCGCGTTTAGATCAGCTGCAGTTGAGCCAAAATACTCTGGTGATTTTCCAGACCGACAACGGGCATTCGGTGGACGGGATCTTCAACGCAGGCATGCGCGGAATGAAGGGGACCGCCTACGAGGGGGGAACCCGCGTGCCGGCCTTCTGGCGTTGGCCAGGCCGACTCCCTGGCGGTACCGACTGCGCGGCGCTCACGGCCCACATCGACCTCTTTCCAACTCTGGCCTCGCTGGCCGGAGCCGACATCACCCCGGTCCGCAGCCAAGTCGAGGGCCGCTCTCTGGTGCCGCTGCTCGAACATTCACAGGCACCGTGGGCAGACCGATTGCTCGTGACCCACTTCGGTCGCTGGGACTATGGCGAAGCACACGCCGCTCGGTACCGACTGTGCGCCATCCGGAACTCCCGTTTTAAACTTGTGAATCACCGCGAACTCTACGATTTGGAAACCGATCCCGGGGAAAGCCAAGACCTCAGCGCCCGTCACCCCGAAATCGCGGATCGCCTACGGAGCGCCTACGATGCGTGGTGGACCGAAGTGCTTCCCGAAACGGTGGCCAACGAACAAGCGCTAGGCACCTATATCAACCCCTTCAAGCAACGCTATTGGGACCAGTTCAACCTGCCGCGCGATACCGAGTTAATGAGCCAGATGGATCCGATCTTGAAATTTGTCCGACCCCGGGGTCGGTGACACCTTGAAACCCATGAAGGGCGCACTGCATCGGAGAGGGTCGGTCGGAGCCGCATCCCTGGGGCTGCTTGGGCTAATGAGCCTCATCGGAATAGCGCACTCATCGCAGTGGGAGCCCGATTTAGATTCTGAGCCGCACCGCTATTTCCAACGAACGGCCGTCGACCGTTTCAGCCGCCTCATTCCTGAACTGGCGGAGGGGCGTCTCCCCTTAGACCGTTCCAGTGAACGGGCCTTCCTCAAAAGCCTGCTGGCGGCCCTCGACATTCCCGAGTCGTCCCAATTACTGGTCTTCTCCAACACCAGCCTGCAACTGAGCCTCATCAACCCCGGCAATCCGCGGGCCCTTTATTTCAGCGACGACTTGTATCTGGGCTACGTGCCTGGCGGGAAGATCGAGGTCGCTACCATCGACGCCCAACTCGGGGCCGTCTTCTACATCTTCGACATTCCCCGGAGCGACTCCCGGGTGGTGGTGGAGCGGGCCCGGCGCTGCATGAACTGCCACGCCAATGAGGACACGCTCCAAGTTCCCGGATTGTCCGTAAAATCCGTGGCTCCGGGTCCCGGCGGTGGCAGCCTCGACACGTTCCATCCCGGCCAGTCGGGACATAGCCAACCGCTGGCTGAGCGCTTTGGCGGTTGGTACGTTACGGGCACCGGCGGCTTTGACAAACACTGGGGCAATCGGATGGGGCGGCTCTACCAGGGTGAACTCAGCGCGACACCCTTAGAGCCCGGTACGCAATTCTCCTTCGCGCGCTACCCCGTAGCCACCAGCGACCTACTCGCCCACCTGCTCCATGAGCATCAAGTGGGAGGCATTAATCGTCTCATCCGAGCCCAGTACCGTTTCCGGGAACTCCGTCACCAAAATCAGGGCGCACTGCCCAAAGACCTTTCACAGGATCTGGAAAGTGAACTGGCCGATTTGTTGGGCTACCTGCTCTTTGCCCAAGAGGCCGCCCTGCCTCGATCGGGTGTGCCCGGAGACCCGGCCTTCCGGGAGGCGTTTGCCCGAAACCGGAAATCCATCGGCGGACATTCACTGAAAGACTTGGACTTACAAACCCGCCTGCTGCGCTTCCGCTGCAGCTATTTGGTCCACACACCCTTC
>Ga0209597_1003287_pt1 | contig 10040 bp, 7 predicted proteins | sample M_140625_MF_Meta_FD_187316 | JGI IMG/M metagenome (GOLD analysis project Ga0209597, IMG submission 187316) | Freshwater microbial communities from Lake Montjoie, Canada to study carbon cycling - M_140625_MF_MetaG (SPAdes) (version 2) | ecosystem: Environmental > Aquatic > Freshwater > Lake...
ACAAATACAATAGATACTCGATTATATGATAGGTATCTACCATCACAAACGCTTCAACCTTATTTAAATGTACGCCCAGTGATGACAAAATATTCCATTATGCCTATTGTGGACCCGAGGAAACCTATTAATGTGCCTATGGAGCAATTACCTGTGTATAATGTAAATCAAGTATTTAATCCTGGAAATACGCAATCTCCATGGTCTGGATTTGCCGCAAATGTGAATACCGAATCCGAACTACGCAATCAAATCTATGCTCTTCAAAAATGTAGCCAGGCTGTCTATGTTCCATCTAGCCATAGTGATTTATATAGCTACAAGTTCACACCCACCAAGAGTAGCAATCAAGTACAACCCTATCCTGAGTTATTCCAAGAACAGCATTTTCAAAAATTTGATGCCAATCCAGATAATTTAGGAGGAAATTTGTTTAATAACTGTACGAGACAACAGTTGAAAGACACGACTGAAAACACCGATTGTAATAAAGTGAAGAAAAATAGAACGGCTCCTACTAACAATACGAACAATATAAACAATAAATATAAATTGAAATAATAAACCATGTCAAACGAATTTATTTCAAATATAACCCTAGAATGTCTTATGAATAAAGAACAATATAAAAAATACAAAGGACAACAAGAGCCTATTGAGCCTATCAAATATAGAAAAGACTTGAGATTTTATAAACGGCGAATATATGACATTACCAAACAACTAGTACAAACAGAAGATCCGATTGTACCTTTACCCGCGGACATTAAAAAAACATTTCGGGATTACGCTGAAAGCTGTATAGATTATTTTAGAATGCTGGATAAAACGGACATACTTCAGGAAGATTTTGAAGGAATAGAAGACAGTTCATCTAATAATATTGTACCCTTTACAGAAGAAGGGAATATAGATGATGTAAATCAGGTTTTGTTGCGTTCTATTAAAATAAGAGAGCCGAACTCTTTAGAGAAATTGGTAAAACGAAAAGTTACCAAAAAACCAGAACAAATAATACATCCCCATCAAAAAGAAGTGAATTTAAAAGATCCAACCTTAAAAAATAAAGGAATTTGTAAAAAGAAAAATATCAATAATACATATGATGGTGAAAAATAAGAAGAATGGAAAAATAAGAATAAAAACAAAAACAAATAAAAAAAAGAAACAGATAACAAGAAAGCGAAAACCCGTGATAAAAGCATCTACGAATCAAGCCTCTTTATCTGTTTTACGATGTAGTCCAAAACTAGAACAACAAAAAAATGGATTTAGTTGTTATCAGAACGAGGATTTACACAAGTTAAAAGATATGTGGAACCGCGAACATAGTGACAGTTTAATAAAATCAAATGATTCAAAAGAAATTTGGTCCTCTTTAAAAGAGAATTTGAATACTGTATGTAAAAAAGAGTCTTGCTGGTTAAATCAACCCTTTATTAAAAATAATAATAAACTTAGAAAAGAATTGGCACAGTCGTTTGCTCCCGTCTCTCCCGATGAATGGAAAACGAATCCAAATGAGTGGCTTTCTAGTTTGGATATTTTAAATGTAATGAAGCAATATGAAAAAATTTACAAGTGTTTTAGTTTTATAGGTCCATCTCCAATTGATTATGACGCCAAAGAATCTTATGGAGAATGTGTATGGGATGAGTTATGCCATTTTAATTTAGAAAAAGAAATGAAACGAGGAAAATTTAAATTTGGTATTATTTTCAATACAGATCCACACGATAAAGATGGGTCTCATTGGATCTCTCTTTTTATCAATGTTAGAAAAGCATCCATCTTTTTCTTTGATAGTGCTGGAGATCCAGCTTCAAGACAAGTCAAAAAATTTGTTAAAATGGTAACAGCTCAAGGTAACAAATTACAAAAACCCATACATTTTAAATTCGATCAGAATCATCCAGTAGAACATCAGTATGGAGATACAGAATGTGGAATATATTCTTTATATTTTATAGTGCACATGTTGGAAGATAAACATACCGAAGAATACTTCAAAACCCATATTCTTTCAGACAAATATATGGAACAATTTCGCAAATTTTATTTTAATGATTCACTATAAAGAATAAAAATATTATTGAGAATAAAAATATTGTTGTAAATAATTATATAAAAAGTATATAACTATTTGTAGTATCTGTAAATGAGCTGCTTATTCAATAGCTTACAGTATTTTATTGGAGAGGGATCTTATGAAATAAGACAAAAAATATGTGATTATTTGGAACAAAATGGAAAAATTATTGATGGTATAGAAACAAATGTCATATTACAAATGGAATCGAATAATTATATCCAACATATGCGAAACACATCTACTTGGGGTGGAGCTATAGAAATACAAGCAGCCTGTAATATATGGAATATAAGTATCGTCGTTAGAGATAGACGCAATAATAATAATGATAGATCTATAGAGTTTTTACCCGTTACATGCGAATCCTCAAAAAAAATAGAATTAGAATGGACGGGAGGTCACTATGAACCTGTTAGAAATTAGTTCGCTATCGAAAAGTATATAAATACTTGCATATAAAGTATTTATAAACTACTATGTTAAAAACTGAATCTGAAACTTTTTTACATTCAAATAATATATCTACCTTATGGGAAGTCATTATTGACAATGAGAGACCAACTGTAGCTGTTATAAATGAACTAAGAAGTCACTTTATAGAAGCGGTAAAACAATTTAATGATATCGGTTATCATCCAGATTTATTTCAGATGAATAAAAAATTTTTGACCTTATTTTTATCTAGTAATAAAGCTAAATCTGTAGTACCTATTACAGCAGAAGAAATACAACAAGATAAAAAAACGCAATTTGAGAGAGAACTGAATGCCAAACAACATGAGTTCAATACTTCTATCAATAAAGTAATTCCACCTGCTCCCAAATTTCAAGATGATATGGATACACCTATAAGTGAAATGGAAAAATTAATCGCCGAAACGATGGCTCAGCGTAATTTTGATATAGAACAGATTCAACAATCTGTGAATAAAAATTGGATGCCAAAACAAGAAGAATCAAGTAATAGTAACCCACAATCAACTCCAATAAAGTATATTAAAATTGGTGAGGAAATAGAGAAAGACGGAATACTACCATTGAAAGAAAAAAAAACATTAACATGGGCAGAAAATCTTGAAGAGAACGTACAATTATCCATACATGAAGATAGTAGTCGCCATATTTTTTCAAAGTTAAAATCTATGCCAGACAAAAATGATATTATACTAGATACACTTACTGAATTACATAAAAAGATGGATCTACTCTTAGAAAAATTAACTATCTTAGAAAATAAATAATAGGTAATCATTTATAAAAAAAATGAAGCTAGTAATGATATTTATTATTACTGTATAATAATAGATATCATGATGAAAAACATTCTCGTATTGACGCTCTACCTGTCATTAAGCCATGCCTTTATTAAAACACCTACTCATTCACTTCTATCGAAAAAGATAAAGATGAAGATGACTACCAATCCGGTTGATTATTGGGACGACCCTGATTATTGGAACAATGGTGAAGTAGATTGGGATTTTGTTCCAAAAAATAAAACGGTTCTAATGACATCTACCATAAAAAAAGAGTGTGATATTATTTCCTTAAATGAAGAACAGGTGCTTCCGGTAGCAGCAGCGTCTGGAATGGTAACTATGTTATATAGAGAAAAGCTTCAATTTGATGTAGGATTTTCAGAACTTATGAATATTGGGGAAAGTCCTTATATGCATATGAATTTGATGGATGTACTCTCCATTCTATATGTTGCTTTTATAGACATTACTTATTCAAAAACAAGAGAGCTAGAAGAAAAAAATATATACAACCAGAAGAGTATTACCAATGTTGTAAACTATATAAAATATAAAAAATATATAGTTCCTTTCTTTATTATATTCTCTTCTGTCTTTGCCAAAAACGTGAAAACAGTCATATAATAGTAGGGCTTATAGTTTTGTAAAAACTTGTTCTCCACGATCATTCTTTTTCAAGTTACCAATTAAAGTAGGTTCTACACCAGGAACCTCCAGTGCTCGCAAATAACTATCATAATCATACAACATTCCATTTCTTTCATCTATTTTACGATAAATATATTTTTTCCCTTTTAAAGTAACTTCTTTTCCTTTCCAAGTAATTTTTTCTTTATTGATCTTTGATACAGTATCAGGCTCTTCTCCAGTAATAGATGGTTTATATGAAAAAGTATTTGCTTTAGACCGTCCAAACTGTAAACAATGAAGCTGTTCTTTATTACCTTTTTTGGAATAAATAGCACAATCAATGGATGCTTCTTTTACTGCTGTTAGTAATTTAGAACTCAACGTTTCTTTTATCATAGAAATCTCGTATAAAGTCTCGTCACTTGTAAAAGGAATTTGGGCTTTGTCTGGCTTATCTGGTGAGAGTTGATACGTCTGTTTACTCAAATCTTTTTGTTTTAATTCAATAGATTTATCACTTTTAATTTGAGCTTCCGTAAAGGTCATCAAATATACATATACTTCAATAGTTTGTAATGCTTCTGGTAAATCAGTATGACTACAAATACGTCTAGCACGACCAATGACTTGTTCCATACGTACTGGATGCCAATAAGGTTCCATAATATGTACGAATCGAGTATTTCGCAGATTGATACCCTCTGAGCCAGAGGCAGTAATCATAAATACCTTGATAATCTCTCCAGTATTATTATTATGAGAGATTTGTTTCAATTGTTCGGCTAAGGATAGTGGTAATTCAGACCAACTACTATTGAATATTTTTCTTAAGGTTTCCTTTTCTTCCGTGGATTCTGTTCCCGTATACAAAGCATAAGTAGGTTTTCCTCGATTTTCTTCGGAAATATCGATTTCAAATTCACCCGTAGCTCCTTTTTTAATTTTGAATTGAGTAAACCCGTTTTGGTCTAGCACGCGTGTAAACATACCAATACCCTCCAAAGTGCGAAATTGGCTATATACCAAATGAAGGCCAATATTTTCGACATCCTGTATATTTTCAAGCATGTGTAAATATTTGGGGCTATAAGTTTCCAACCCCGTTTTACTTAAATATTCTGGAGCACGGTCCTCTACATATTGAATTGCTTCTTTAATGCGAGTATCATAGGTAGAATCAGCCAATTGTTCTATAATAACATCCCCTTCAATAATACCATCTCCCTCTTCTTTCTCATCCAAATCATTGACTCGTTTATTGCCTTCTTTAAGAGCTACTTGATATAGACTCTCGGCACCTTCTACGCCTTCTACGCCTTCTACTGCCTCATCTCTTTCTTCTCTAGGTAAAGGACGTCCGGGTGGTTTTGGCATGACAAAATTACAGTATAAACGAGAAAAAATACGATAAGTAGAACTAGGCTCCTTAAAAATGCCATTCTCATCTACTTTACCCTTTTTTGTTTTGCTAGATTTTTCCTGTTTACGTTCCTCTTTTCTAGCAGCCTCATAAATACCAAACTGGTAATCACTCATGGGGATTTTAATAATGTGATAATCTGTGACCTTTTCATACCTAGGTAGTAACTTCTCTTGGGCGCTGCGGAAATAGGAAGTAAGTCCAATGATTCGTTTTTTAAACATTTCTTCATTTTTAATATTATTTGTACCAACTTCAATAAAACGATTCATAAAATCCTCAAATTTATCAGGAAGTGCTTTGTATAAATGGACCGTGACTCCCGAGGGAATAACTTCTATATCATTCTCTTGTAATAAACGAATAATATGTCTTTCAAAATCGGAATCGCTAACTTGTCCTCGTTTTACCATACTCTTTTTCCCATCGGATCCCTTTCTTTCTCTCTCTTCACCCGTGACTCCCACATACTTTTTCTCTCTTGATTCAACATTTTCAAACCCAAAGGGGTTTCTGGTAATAAGCAACTTTTTGCTGGAAGCCGAATACTCTACGTAATCCATATTACGCTCTCTTCCTAGAATAGCCGTTAAGCTTTCAAGATTGACTGCCTTAGATGATTTCACATTTAAAGGGAATTCCCATGTTTTAATATACCCTCTCAAAATATTGAAGAGAATGCCAATTTCATTGGGGTAATTAATAATAGGAGTACCTGTTAACAATACAATTCTAGCATCTTTGGCACTTAGTAACATTTCATATAAAATAACGGCTAGAGAAAGAGGGACACGTTCTTTTTTACCAGTTCTATCTACTGGAATTTCTTTTTCTTTTTCTATTTTATTCACGATACGACTAATAAAATTATGGGCTTCGTCAATGATTACAACTGAATTATCAAAAATATTGGTTGTAAAATCACTTGTCATTTCTTTTACCTTGGAACGACGCAAACCATTATAATGAATAAAACGATATTTCGATTCAATCATTTCAGTGATTTGGGCATCAAGACTGACTTTTTCAGAAGGAGACATTCTTTCATAGGTACATGATACCTTATCTTCGCCTTCCTCTTGTTCTTCCTCTTCGCCTTCGGTGTCCTCTTTTTCCTCTTCTACCAGTTTCTTAGATTCACTTGCCTTGCTTTTTTTAGAAGAAGAAGCAAGAGATTTTGTCCCTATTTCTTCTATCTCTTCACTCAGTGCAGGGGCACTCACTTCTTCAATATCACTAGAAGCTCCCCCACTGTATTTTTTACCACCCTTTTTCAATGGTTTCGTTTTTTTGACATTGACTAACCAAGCACCTCCTTTTTTCTTAATATAATCCATGGATAAATGAAGAACTGAAGATAAGGTTTCAACCAAATCGGGTTTATCTACAGTAGGAATCCATTCCCAACATTGATTCAGCTTATACATGGCATCTCCACCCTTTTTAATCTCAGACACATAATTTGGATGTAAAGAAGCTGGAGTCAAAATAATAACTTTTTTTGTATCTTTTAGACCCTCAGCAATTGATATACTACTTAATGTATTATGTGTTACAGTAAAATCTCCCATTACATATCTATTATTACTATCTATTGTAAATCCATAATAATTTCCGCTACCTACATGGTTGACCGTTATACCAGTTACTAAAACATCTTTTATCTGACATCTTGCGGGTGCACGTTTTCTAGGAATCAATGTTGGAATTTCTTCTAAACCTTCCCCATTAATACATATCCTAAAAGCAGTTCCATAATTTTTAACACCTTTATAGGTCCACGAAGTCTTTTTTTCATGTTTGTAACAGGAGAAACCTAGACTTCTAGCCAAATAAATTACATCTTCCATCATAGCCTCGTTTTTTTGTGTAAATTCAAAACCATTATGTTTATCTAGATGTCCATCGCTATCCAATAATCCAGCTAATAACTTCAATCTATTTTCTCTAGAATTACACTTATAAATGTGTGGGATATGTTTATTTTTAATTAAATTTAAATCTTTTAGGGTATTTAAAAATAAGTTGTTATTAGGTCGTCCATCTCCTGCAATATTATAGTTATAATAAGCTTTATGCATCAAAGAAACATTATATTTAGGTAAGTGTTTATGAAAATAATGAAGAACTGTAGAATCTTGGCTAGTAATGCAAGTATTGTACGTACATCCATCGCCTAGCCAGTAGCCTAACATATACGGATCTAGAGGAACCTCTCTAGTGGGAAATTCTAACGGAACTTTATATCCTTTTAAAAACCCTTTTTTTTTGTCAGAAAGTTTTATATAATCTTTTACTGGAATTTCAATAATATTATTATTTGTCTTTGAATTTGATTTAATTTCCTCAAAAAACTTTTTTGCCATAATATGTTTTTCTTCATTATCATTTATGATAGTTGAATTAAATGTAAAAGTTTTGGAATAAAATTCATTATTCTCAATCCATTGTATGTTATAATTTGTATTTCCTTTATGATTATTTCTAGATAATTTGGGAAATCCACTAGCTTTCAGGCACAGTATATGTTCTTGGTTTACCGTATATTTTTCACCTTTGACAGGAATAATATCATACATTTCATCTTCGCCACTTGCTAAAGAAAGTACTGTTCTTGGAGTTGAATCATCCCCCATTAATAAATCGCCAACCTGAATATCTTGAACTAATTTAATAGTCCCATCTGACATGATAATAGGCGTATTAATTGCGTGGCATTTGCCCGCACCCAAGCCATGATACAGTAACAATCCTCGATAAGGTGTATATAAATTCAAGTAATCACGAACAATTTTTTGATGTGTCAAAAGTGAAACACTTTCTGAACTTTGTCTTAACGTATCACATGTAATTTGTTTAGTATCATCCATAACTTCGTCACGATAGCTATCAAAAAGAGAATTAATAAAATTGACAAAGATTTCCCGGTTATTCATGTAATAACTAGGAACTTTGTAAATAACCTTGGGCTCTTTCACTGGTAACCGAGATAGAATCGATTCTCCATCAATAGAAGCCCATTCACTAGGATCGAGAATAGCTACACCTTTTTTCACCTGTTCTGTTCGTCTCTTTTTCTTACCTACCGTAATCTTTTCCAAAACCTCATCTTCCTCAGCTTTTTCCTCTTTCTCTTCTTCTTTTTCTTCTACTTCAGGCACCAATACCAACGTGCGTTTCGTGAATTTCTTTTCTTTTCTCTTCTCCTTTTCTTTTTCCTTCTCAGACTCTGTTTTCTTGACAGTAACCTTTGAAAGCTGCGATTCTTGTAACCGACGATTCAACGCCTCCATATCAAATCCAGTCTCTTGTTTATCTACAAAGGTGATTTTATCCAATTTAATTTCTGAAACAGTTTTTTTGGGTAAAACAATAGCTACTTTTACAGGTCCTTCTTTTTCAGATAACTGTGGTTTTATTTTTAACTTGCCTAAAATATTCATATACTATAGGTAAATATATATGTATATGAATAAATGTTTATTTTTCTTCTTTATTATTTTTTCCCTTTCTTCTTTATAATTTCCTCTTTCTCTTTCTTCTTTATAATTTCCTCTTTCTCTTTGTTATTTATAAGTTCCTCTTCTTCTTTATTATTGGTTATTTCTCCCTGTTCTTTATTTATATTTTCTTCTTTATTTATATTTTCTTCTTTATTATTTATAATTTCCTTTTCTTCTTTATTATTTATAAGTTCCTCTTCTTCTTTATTGTTTATAAGTTCCTTTTCTTCTTTATTATTTATAAGTTCTTCTTTATTAGTTAAAAAGTCAAATGATATATGTTTTACCCAATAATTATATTCTAATTCATAATGATCTTTTGTATCAGCAAAAGTTAAAAACCCATATGAAATACTATTATCTATATACTGTGGAATACCATTATTTCGCATACTATCACTAAAAATAACGTATTCGTATTTACCGCTATCATCATCGTAACAAACTTTTGACAAATGTTCATATGGTATAAAATAACAACAGTGAACACATTTTACATTAATAACCCCCTTTAAGTTGTCCTCTACAATAGAATAGTAATGTGGGTGATCTACATAATAACCATTATCACTTACTTCATAATGAAAATTTGAATAATATTTATTGATGTAAGGATTATCTGTGTAAGGATTTTTTTCGGGATACATTTTTAACATAGGAGATATCACTCCTAAATGTTTATTATAAATCAATCTTTCTAGTGTAGTAGGAATGATGAAATTGTCGCAATCAATAACAAAGTAGTGACACCGTAAAGCTTTTGCGTAATTAACAGATTCTTGTCTAATCTTTCCTAAAATAGTAAATCTTTCACTATTCCATTCATGTTGCTTGTATTGTTTCAAAGATTCCGAAATAGGTGTATCATCCATATAAACAGAGCTGTATTCGTTTCCATATTTATCTATAAATTCTACCAATAAGTCTCGTGTATTATCAGTATTATCATTCGTTCGAATATACAAATGAATATTTTTTTTATTATATGTCTGATTGTAAATACACTGTAAATAAAATGGCAATACAAATTCCTTATCTTTCGCTAAAATAGCGATTACAATATCCATATAAGTATTTACTATATTATTTTTTTGAATGGAATTTGTAAAATAGAATTAATATATTTATTTTTCTAA
>Ga0209597_1003291_pt1 | contig 10037 bp, 5 predicted proteins | sample M_140625_MF_Meta_FD_187316 | JGI IMG/M metagenome (GOLD analysis project Ga0209597, IMG submission 187316) | Freshwater microbial communities from Lake Montjoie, Canada to study carbon cycling - M_140625_MF_MetaG (SPAdes) (version 2) | ecosystem: Environmental > Aquatic > Freshwater > Lake...
CTTCCGAAGAACACCATCCAAATTAAGGGCGGCCGCGGGACCGCTGACATTAATGTTGTTGCGACCGCGACAAAGGTAACGCTCTCCGGGGATATTCGTGTCGCTGGAACCAGCATCAGCCTCCCGGAAACGAAGATTCCGACTGCCACTAACATTGATGCCAGCATAAATATTCAGGATAAGTCAGTTGCATTCTCCGGACGAGGGGGACTGTCGGGCATCCCTGTCCAAATGAATGGCTTTGTGGATCTGCGTGGCGTGACATCTGGCGCCCTTATCGTTACCGCTGAGCGCTGCACCACGCGGAAGGTGGCATCCGTTTTACAGATTCCCACGAACGCTGTCAGTGGTGTCGACCTTGGGGATGCTACTCTCAAGCGAGCGTTGATTGAGTGGAAAGGCCGGGCATTTACTGTGGATGCGGATGCATCCGTACGTGGTATCCAGATGAAGGCCATTAAGGCACCAATCGATGTAACCGCGCGTGTGCATGTTGCCGGTAAAACGGCCACCGTTGTTGGAGCGGCAGAAACCGGGCGGATCCGTATCCCTGTGGATGCAACAATCGAACTCGCGACCGGTAAAAGTCGATTTCATTATGCTGGTCGGGGGCTCACACTACGTGCCATTCAAGAGGCCGTCAAGGGCAAGGTTGAGGATGTTGGATTTGATGTCGTGGCAGATATCCAAGGTGATGGGACATATAACCCGGCTGCTAAAAACGTAATCGCATCCAAAGCCACACTAAATGGAAAAGTCCGCTCCGTTACAACCGGGGCTGAGGCGGCATTTCACACTGATATTGTTGCAGATTCCGATCGTGTCAAAGTTTTAGAAGGCAACATCCTCGCTGCAGGCGGTATGGCAAAGGTCTCAGGCACACTAGCGTATGAAGGTGAGCTGTCGCTTGAAGGGGCGTTTACTGGCATCGACCTTGCCACCGGCGGCATGGTTGTAGGGGTTCCATTTGATAATGGAACTGCGAGTGGACGCATTGCCATCGATGGAACGCTAACGCGGCCTGTCTTGAATTTGAGTGACTTAGTGGTGTTGAACCCACGTGTGATTGCGGAAAATCGTGTGCTTCAGGCGGATGCGCTTCGCTGTGAGGAAGTCCGCTGGACCAGTGATTCATCAGGTAACTTGTCGATTGATCTCCTCAAGCCGCTCTACGTCTCGTGGCTCCCGGCGGATGTCGTTGTGACTGGGCGGATTCGTGGCCGCGCTGACTTGCCGCAATTTGATGTCTCTGTGACAGGAAAGCATGTGGACATTGCTCGGCTGATTCCGATGGTGCGTGGTGACTTGATGCCTTGGGCTTTGGGCATCCTACATGAAAGCTTAGACTATCTGGCGGTCAGCAGAGCTTTTGGCTGGCGTGAGGCGGACTGGGATGTCTCCGGTGATGTGGGTGAACTCAGCGCACGCATCAGCGGAACAACCAACCAGCTACGGATTGCAGGCAGCATTCAGCTAGAGGCAATCGGTTTTGGCGATTACCGCATCGGGAGCGCATCCACCCAATTCCTCTGGCAAAACCAGATACTCGCACTTTCGAACATTTCCGCATCTGTGGAAGCGGGGCATGTTACAGGGGATGTCCGAATAGCAAATGATGGCAATCTATCAGGGCTTCTGGCGACAGAAAATTTGAATATTGGTATCTTGGCGAATCGTGTTAGTAAGGATGCGGCAGTTGGCGGCAGCGTTTCCGCACGTATCGGTGTCACTGGAACACTCCAATACCCAGTCCTAAGTGGTCAGGTGCAGGTTCGGAAAGCGCTTCAGTATGGCGCCAGCCGGTGGTTGCCCGGTAAACCATTTGGTATCTCCGCAGCACGGGTCAGCCAGGCGGATGGTCCCTATGGCTGGGATGTCCAGCTGACGCCGTTGACGGCAACCGAATATGGTGCAGACTGGACCCTTTCCAAGCTCGAATGGCTCGGTCGAGAGCGGACGCTCCGCCTTTCAGCTGGGGTGAATGGCCTTACGATTGATGAGCTGCGTACCCTTGGTAAAGTGTTGCCGGTCACGGAATTTACGCCAGTTGGCTGGACCGATAAGATTCCTGAAAACCTCAGCGCCGAGATTTCGACATCCGCTGATATTACGCTACACCACGATGGAGACCACTGGGTGGACCCGATGGTCGCAATCACGGCGGTAGGCAAGGCCCCGATGCTTGGGCAGGCTAAGTTTGACTTGTTACGCCTCGATGCCACACTTGCGGAGCGAGTTTGGACCATTAAGGATGCATCCCTTGATTCTGAACAATCTGTCATCACTGGCCACGGAACACTGCGGCTTCCTGAAGGCACAACGGATAAAAGCTACGGGATGGATTTGGTCTTTGAATCCATTCAGCCATCGATGGACCTGTTCAAGCCCTTCATCGGTAATGTTCCTCTGGTTGGCAAGCTGGACAGTATAACGATTGTCGCCAAGGGTACGACCGACCGACCGAAGGTCCAAGGCACCATCGATGGCAATGACATGACTTGGGAAACGCCAGCCAAAGACAAAATCAAGCTGGATGTCGTCCGTGTCAATGCCCGCCTCGAGGCAAGTGCATCCGGTGACCTCTATTTGTTCGTGGATGAAGCATTGGCAAAGCATGACGAACAGGAAATCAGACTAAAGGGTGGTGTACCGATCAGCCTTGAGGCGATGCGAATACTTCCTGATAAGCGCATCGATGAGCTATCGATGACAGCGAACAAAGTCCAGATGAAGACGCTTGCGGATGCGCTCCAGTGGAAATCAATCGATATATCTGGGGAACTGAACGGAGCGGTGTCGGTGATCGGGACGCTGAACAAACCGATGTTGGGTGGGAGTGTTTCCCTCACCGATGTTAGCGCTGCGTTGACATCCCAAGTCAGCAAACGTCAAATGGTCAGTGCTCTAAAGTCTGGCAATGTTGCATTTGCCCTAAGTGGTAACAGGGCCACGGTCACACGGGGGGAGATTCTGCTGGCATCTCCGCCATCTCAGCCAAAATTATCTGGAGGAGCCGCAAAACTCACCGGCTTTGTTCAACTAGACAATCTTGAGGACTTTACGAGGCTATTTCAAAAGGCGGACGCCAACCAGCCGGTGGCACGTCTGCGAGGTCAATATGCCCTTGCCATCGAAGCCATCGCGCTACGACCGGAAATCAATAACCTGACCGCTTGGCTGGAAGTGAAAGACTTGAAAGGGGCAAATGGTCTCGGGGAGGCGCTTAGCGCTCAGGTGGATGGCATCATTCGTGTTAATGGCGATATCTTAAACCCAGTCTTTGCAACGGGTGAAAATCGGCCGCTGGAAGTTAGAGATGCAATTTTTCGCGTTCCTAGGCCAAGCGTTCCAACCGCAACATCGAAAACGGTAACCGTCAATCCACAGTGGAAGCTTGGAATAAAGCTCGCCACAGATGCCCGTGCGATTTTGTTTGCCAGCACCACGACAGGTCTTGAGCTACGTGGCCGCGGGGATGTTACTGTGGGTGGAAGCCTGGTCGACACAACCGTGGTGGCGAACTTGATCACCACCGGTGGACAGCTGCGGTATCCGCTGGCACGTCTGGATATAAACCGCGGCGGGGATGTGCTTGTCAACTGGTCCAAGCTCAAGTCCACAGCAACGCTTGCTGGTGTCATCGCAGAGGGGCGAATCACTGGAGTTGCAGACAGCAACGGAACTCGAGCCGTCGACTCGCGCTTTGCAAATCCTGTGCTTGCAAATACCGGTGCGTCAACATCGCAGACATACCGCGTTTTGGCCAAGCTCACTGGCGTGGTTGACATTGGTGCCGTGGGAGGCACTGAAATTCTCCAGCTGCTCGCACTCGATGCCGAACCAAGCCTGACACGTAACCAGATCGTCGATTTGTTGGGCGCAAGACGGCAGTTTGACCTCATCGCAAGTGGCGATACAGACCAGGCGGTACGCGAGTTTGGCAACCGAATATTCGAAACAGGGCTAGTACCAAGCGTGTTTGCACCAATCACAAACAGTGTGCGCGATACGTTTCGCCTCGATGCCCTTGATGTCACATATGGTACAGATGGCTTGGCGACATTCAGGGTTGTCCGACGGTTTGATGAGCCATTTGACAAGTTTAGCGTCGACCTCACGCGAAGTCTTTCCACACGGAGTCAGGCAGGACGCCAGCTTCCCTATAGTTATGGTGTCAATTATGAACTGTTTACATTCCGTACCAGGGGACGCTATCAGCCCCGCTTCCTGCTCGGAGCAGCGCAAACAAGCACTCAGCGCGACACCTTGTTTTTCATCCGGGGAACGGTCAACTATTGATACTGAATAAATCCAGATTTGGGCCTGCCTGTCTGGAAGTGATTTGCTACGAAACCATTCGGCTCGAGAAACGTCCAAGGTAGTGAAACATTGGACGACCAGAACGCTGCACCGGAGCAATACCCGGAACGCTATCCATTCTGGGGGGCAGAGGCGCGCAAGCGTCGTGCCTTCGAAGCAGCATACCGAGCCCATGAAGTTCGGATTTATAACTTTATTTTGCGGATGGTTGGAAGTCCCGACGATGCCGCAGACATTATGCAGGAGACGTTTGTAAACGCATGGAGATCATGGGGGAAGTTTCGGGGAGATTCGCTTGTTTTCACATGGCTGTACCAAATTGCCTATAACAATGTAAAGAACTGGTACAAGGTGCGCGATCGCAGGAGAGGACGAGAATCGTTTAGCCTAGATTCTCCCATCGGCATGGATGATGAGGATGGAATGGCCCGAGATGTCGCGGACTGGTCTGCGCTACCGGAGCGGCTATTTTTGGACAAGGAACTTGATACCCTTGTGCGAGAAGCGGTGGATGCGTTATCGCCAGAGTACAGGGACGTTTTTGTGCTTTCTGTGTGGGAGAATATGTCTTACGAAGAAGTGGCACAAGTGAGTGGGCTTACGGTACCGGCAGTCAAGACGCGGCTACACAGGGCCAGGTTGAAAATCAAGCTGCGGCTTGACCCGTATATTGCAGGATTGGGAAAACAGGAAAAATGATGTCGAGGGACATCGTAAAAGGATGCATATGGTACGACGGTTGGCAATTTCAAGTGCATTAATTGCGCTGGCGACACCTGGATTTACGCAGGATATACGCCCAGTCGCAGATATTGTCATCACGGGACTTGTGCGCACGAACGATGAATCCGCGCGCCTCGTGATTCGCAATGCTGGCGTGCGTGAGGGGCAACCGTTCTCAAATGATGCCTTTACAAAGGCTCGTGCAGCTCTTCGTGACAAAGGTCTCTACGCTGAAGTGTATGCACGGACCGAAGATACTCTTGATCGCAAGGTCAAAGTGGTCTTTGAAATCGTCGAAAATCCGGTCATTGGAAACATCGTATTCTCGGGAAATCGCTCGATTCCAAATGCAAAGCTGCTTCCCCTTTTGCAGACAAAGCCGGGGGATGTTCTTAATACAAAGACCCTGGCGGACGATATCACTAAAGTCCGTCGCTACTACGATGAGCAGGGCTTTAACATCGTTGTTACAGAGAGCTACCAATTCGATCCAAAGACTGGCACACTCACAGTCCCATTGCTCGAAACTGTGATCGAATCAATCTCGATAACGGGACTCAGCAAGACAAAGGACTTTGTCGTCCGCCGTGAGCTCCGCTCTAAACCAGGCGATCCATTGAACTTTAAACTCCTCAATGATGACCTTACACGCCTCCTCGCGCTGAACATTTTCCAGTCTCCACGTTTTGAAAACCCGGAGGTCGGCTCTGAAGTCGGCAAGGTCAAGGTCTCCTTCACCATGCCTGAGCAGCGGACGGCGCAGGCGGGAATTTCGCTTGGTTACACGGCGCAGCAACGGCTTTTCGGTACGCTCAACTTTGATGAGCAAAACCTCCAAGGAAAAGGGCGTGGCCTAAATCTCGCCTGGACCATCTCTGGTGGTGTTGCGAAGAATTCCTACGAACTGGGCTTCACTGAGCCATGGTTTGACAAGCAGAACACCAGCATGTCGGCCAGTCTTTACAACCGCTTGAACTTCCGCTTCAACCGCATCATGACCGGCTCACTGACGCAGGGACTGTCGAATAACCAGTACTACGAACAACGTGAAGGGGCATCCGCCCGGCTCTCACGACCGTTGACTGCTGATCGCTTTACACGTGGATTTGTTTCAGCCCGGACGGAGCAAATCCAGGCGAACAACCTGCAGGTCAACTACAACACACTCACCGACCTCCAGATCACCAATCTCCGCGGAGCGCTGATCCAAAATGGAAATGTCTCTGCGATGACCTTTGGGATGACATCCAACCGTGTAGATAATCCACAGGATCCATCAAAAGGCTTCTTCTTCAGCCCTAGTATTGAAGTTGGTGCGAGCGGCTTCAATTTCCAAAAGCCTCGCCTCAACCCAGCATATATAAGTGCAACGGCAACGCCGAATATCCCACGTGTACTCGTTGACACGCGGTCACAAGCGGGTGCTTTTTCCAAACTGATTTTCGATGTTCGCCGTTACACCAACCTCGAAAAGCCCCGTCAAAATTTGAGCGACACCCGGAGAGTGTTGGCATCCCGTCTGCTTATTGGTGCCGCGACCGGTAATATCTCGTTCTCTGAACAGTTCTTCATGGGTGGACCGGATAACCTGCGTGGCTACTTCAATGACCGCTTCTGGGGTAACCGGACATTTCTGTTCTCAAATGAGCTGCGGATTCCATTCGGAAAAGACAATCCGCTGGGTGGTGTGGTGTTTGCTGATGTTGGTGATGCATGGAATGCGAAGGATGTAAACCGTGAGAATATTCCTGGCTTTGCTCAGCACACTCAGTTTAAACCTCAATGGGGCTTAGGCTTTGGTCTTCGCATCACCATTGGTGGAATCGGAAAGATTCGCCTTGACTACGGCTTTGATCAGAAGGGTACCGGCAGAAGCCACTTCTCCATTGGACAGACATTCTAGGAACTGGTATTAGGAATTATGAAATTCACAGGTTATAAAACCACTGCTCGTCTTATTGGTGCACTGTTGCTCGCAACTGGCACAATCATCAGCACACAACAGGCATCCCATGCCCAGGCACAGCAGTTTGGTATCGTGAACTTCCGACGCTGCGCTCAGGAATCAAAGATGAAGGCTGAGCTGGATACGAAATTTGCTGAAATCTCAAAGCAACTTCTCTCGGTGTTTCAAAAAATGAAGGATGCCAATGCTGTCTTCCTGGATGCTAATGAAATCAAGGAATTGGCAGCGCTCTACGAGAAAGTTCAGCCATCCGATACTGACAAAAAACGTATTGAGGCGTTGGTCGGTAAGGCAGACTTGAAGCAGGGCGCTGCAAAGCGGCTCGACCAGACAGTAAACCCGACAGCTGAGCAAAAGCAGGAACTGCAGAAGCTTGCACAGGCGCAACAAGATGGTGCAGCGATTCTGCAGGCGGTCGGAGATGACTTTCAAAAGCGTGTCGATGTCAAAGGCGCTGAGCTTGAAGAGCAGCTTGCGGTAAAAGTCCGTGAAGTTGTCGCGCAGGTTGCCAAGGAAAAGAACCTTGCACTCGTGTTTGACTCTGGCCTTGTGATTTATGCATCGCTAGATATCACGGCAGATGTCCTTAAAGTCCTCCAAAAGTAAGCTGCTGGCGGCGTGCCTAATCGCACTTTCGACGGCTGCATGTAAACAGACACCGGATGCCGCTGGCATCCGGGTGTTTGTTGATTTGGATAGCCTGTTAGCAACCATTCAGCCAGTCACCCGGCGTGATGTCAACCTCAACCTCCCTGCGCAAAGTACGTTACTAACCGGGGATATTGTCTCAGATTTCACATCTGAGGCCTGGGACAACCGCTCAAAGGCGCTTACCAACAATCTTTCTGATGCACGTGCAGTCCTTGAACAATCCGGCGTGGCTGGCCTACGCCGCGTAAGACAGGAAACGGAAACCGCACGGCAAACCACCCTAGAAACCCTCCGGACACGGATTGAAGTTGAGGAACGCCAACAGCTGGCCCTAGAAGAATCCGAGTTTGTGACAAAGGCACAGAAGGCGACATTCCCAGAATACATCGCCGATGGCGCCATCGGATTGCTCCAAGTTGCAATCGCCAGTGAAGCCGCTGTTCTCGCAGACCAAACCGTCCCTGAGCTTCCCGCAGATGTCGCAGCATCCGAACGCGCACGCTTTACTGGAACCACGGCTCATATCGAGAAGTCATCCGATGGCACCTTAAAGGTCGTAGTCACCTACCCCCGTGGAGAACGGCCAATCTATGTGCGGAGTCGGGCAGAGATTGTCCGGGATGCTCTGCAAAAAGAAATACAAAGACTTGCGACTATTCGTGATGATCAGTTGTCTAAGGTCGTGGAAGGGCAGACTTCAGCGATGAAGGCTGTTCAGGACACCGCGGCGACACGTCTTCGGCAACGGTTGGATTCCGCGGAATCCGCAGTGCCGGTAGACGTCAAGTCAGCGGTGAGGCAGCAGGAAGTCGGTGATGTGGTTGAGAGAATCCTCTCGGCTGCCGATACTGCAATGGGGGATGTTGGTTCGTCCAAACCGGTGCTTCGGCATCGGGCATCGGCAATGACGCCAGGACAATCGCGGAAGCATGTATTTGACTTGTCAGATACAGGCTACCGACAGAGGATTCGCCGTGAAGTGGCTGACTATGTTCAGGACACTGCGCGACGGAATGGCTGGATTGCGGTGTTCGATCGCTCTTCGGCACGTGCCGATAAGACGCAGTTTATGAAAGCTGCTCTTGTCAGGGAGCGACGGTTTATTTGGTGATGGAAATGCAAATGCGTACAGCAGGTGAGTTAGCCAGTCTTGTACAGGGCGCCGTTCTCGGTGACCCTGATATTGAAATTGTCGGAGTGGCATCAATCAAAGATGCTCAAACCGGTGACATCACCTTTGCTGAGACCGATAAATTTATCCGGGATGCTCATGCGAGCGGTGCAAGTGCTATTCTTGTTCCCAATAGCCCCGACGTCGTTGCTCTTAGCCCGGCCATAGGAGTGGGTGCAAAAGTCTTCATCACTGTTGACAACCCGCGCCTAGCTTTTACACAGCTGCTTGATCTCTTCGCGCCCGTTGTTCAGGTCGACCGTTCAATCCATGAAACAGCGGTCCTCGAACCAGGCGTAACCGTTGGTGAAAATGTAGCTATCGGTGCAAATGTCGTGATCGGCTCAAATGTCCGAATCGGCAACAATGTCACGATCCTCCCACTGGCTTACATCGGAGCCGATGTGGAAATCGCTGATGGTGTTGTCATCCATCCAAATGTCTCTGTGCTCCACGGAACGCTGATCGGCGCGAGAACCATCATTCACAGTGGTGCTGTCCTTGGTGCGGATGGCTTTGGCTACCTACAAGTCGATGGCCGTCACCGTAAAGTGGCACAAATTGGGCATGTCATCATTGGTTCAGATGTCGAAATCGGTGCGAATGTAACGATTGACCGTGCTAAAACCGGTGCCACCAGAATTGGAAATGGCTCTAAGCTCGACAACATGGTGCATGTTGGTCATAACTGCCAGGTTGGCGAAGATGTACTAATCGTTGCACAGGTCGCACTTGGCGGCGGTGTACAAATCGCTAACAATGTCATCATTGCCGGACAGGTGGGTGTCAAGGAGCAGATCAAGATTGGGGCGCACGCTGTCATTGGTGCGCAATCAGCCGTCCTCCGTGATGTTCCTGCCGGGACATTTGTCTCCGGGAGCCCTGCACGTCCACATCGTGACACAATGCGTGCCTATGCATCCATGATGCAGGGAGCGGATCTCCAGAAGCAGGTCGCAAGTCTGATCGCACGAATCGCAGCCCTTGAAGCACAGCTCGGGCAAACGGACGCGTGACAAAATCCATCACCCTTGACGGTGTGGGAATCCACACCGGAGCATCCGCACGTGTGACCCTTAGTGTTGCATCGACACCCGGTATACACATCCACACGGACTCTGGAAGCATCACCCTTGCACCAGAGCATGTCATGGAGACAACCCGCTGTACGGTGATAAGCAACGGTTCCATCCGGGTCTCCACAGT
>Ga0209597_1003292_pt1 | contig 10037 bp, 7 predicted proteins | sample M_140625_MF_Meta_FD_187316 | JGI IMG/M metagenome (GOLD analysis project Ga0209597, IMG submission 187316) | Freshwater microbial communities from Lake Montjoie, Canada to study carbon cycling - M_140625_MF_MetaG (SPAdes) (version 2) | ecosystem: Environmental > Aquatic > Freshwater > Lake...
TTGAATCTTCTTACCTTTAAGCCCACCAATTTCATTACTCAATCGATCCACAATAAATCCAGGCATCGCATGATTAATCTCTTGCGAAACCGCGATGTACTTGCTTGGCACGCCAAACTCAATTGCTCTCTCTTGTAGATACATCGGATCTACCGGAATGCAATGTCCGCCAATTCCCACATTCGGATGAAATGGCATAAACCCATATGGCTTTGTACCCGCCGCCGCCAACACTTCATCAACCGGAATGCCCATGGCACCCATTACTTGCGCGAATTCATTTACCAATCCGATGTTTATAAACCTAAATGTATTCTCAAATAACTTCGCCGCCTCAGCTACCTCTGGCGATGAAACTGGCAGAACTGCATCGCAGAACGAACTATAAAAAGCCACCGCAGCATCGCGCGCTTGATCAGTGAGCCCACCAACAACTCGTGGCGTATTTTTTGTACCAAAATTCTTATTGCCCGGATCTACTCGCTCCGGTGAAATCGCATACATATGGCCAAGTGGCGAACCCTTCTCTATTAAGGGGCGAATCACATCGCGAAGCGTTCCTGGATATGAAGTTGATTCATTAATAACCAGCGCTTTTTTCTTCAAAGCCGCACCAACCGAAGTTGCGGCTGCTTCTAATAAAGTTAAATCCGCGGATCCATTAGCCCCTAGCGGTGTTGGCACAGCAATAACCACAATGTCGCAATCAGCTATCTCGCCATAAGAACTTGTCGGCAAAAACTTTCCGCTCTTCAACCCCGCAGAAATCTCACCATCACTAATGCCTTCAATATGGGATTTACCCGCCACTAGCGATGTAATTAAAGATTGGGAGTAATCAACACCAATAACTTCGTGCCCAGCACCGAGCGCGCCGACCGAGATCGTTAAGCCAACATAACCTTGGCCAATAATTCCTACGCGCATAATGCCCTAACAATAACTAATGAATCGATTGTAATTAGCCACTAAAAGGCCGAAGCCCGGTGCTCTTTCGAGAACCGGGCTCCAGACTTAGAAGAGAAGAGGCGTTATGCCTTTACCTTCACAGCAATCTTGGCAACAACTTTAGCCAAGGTTGTAATTTGTGCTTGTAGAGCTGCCATCAACTTAGCTACAGAAGTAGCAAGTTCTTCAACAGCAGCTGTTGCAGCATCAGCAGATTCCTTAGCTGCATTAGCAGCTTCGGTTGCAGCTTCAGCAGCAGCTGTTGCAGCATCGGCTGCTTCAGCAGCGATGTTTGCAGCGTCTGTTGCAGCATATGCAGCATCAGTAGCTTCTAGAGCAGCATCTGTTGCAGCGTCAGAAGCATCCTTAGCAGCAGCGATAGCTGCAGCATTTGGATCTACCACAGCAGAAGAAGCGATTACTTCTACTATAGGTGAACCAGTTGTTGCTGTTGTGAACTGGGAGTACTTGATGGTGTACGTAAACGCACCAGCATATGAAGGCATAGTGATTACACGAGTTTCAACACCAGTATCACGATAGCTCGTGAAATTAGTGTCAGTCATTGTGGAAGCAGTTCCACGGATACCAGTTGTTGTCACATAGTTTAAAGTTGAGCTTCCAACTACTTGTGAGAACGTGAGCGATGTGCCTGTAGCCACACCGCGACCAGCAGAATCGTTTGCAGTGATAGTTAATACTGCTCTGTCTCCTGGAGCATATGATGCCTTGTCGAATGTTGCAGTTAAAGTCTTAGCAACATCGCCAGTTACAGTTACTTCCCAACCTGTAGAAACCCAAGTTGAAAGAGCCACTGTCGTGGAATCACGAATAGTTAGAGTTGCAGTTCCGGTGTCAGACACAGTGAATGCGCAAGCAGCCACTCCGGTTGAACCGATTGTGCATGATTGGTAAGCAGCGCTTGCTGAAGTTGATCCAGCTACTTTTGTATCAGAGCTGTATAGGTAAACAGTTCCGGACTTCAAAGTGACTGAAGCTGCATCTTTAACAATCGCATTAAGTGTTCCAGAGCCTGAAGAAGCAGCAACGGAAGTGATTGTGTCATTTGAGTACAATTGGCTAACGCTTGCTGGGCCGCCAACAAATGTAACTGTCGATGAGCCTAGAAGTACGTTATTTGCTGCCAAGTAGTATGAAATTGTTGCAGTTCCGGCAGTTCCATTGCTGTAAACAGTCAATGTTTCGCCAAGACCTTGAGTTCCAGACGCACCATCGCCGAAAGCGTTATGAATAACCATGGTTTCAAATGTTGATGGTGTCAACTTTGAGTTATACACACCGTTATCAATTAAGCCAACGCCGGTAAGAATCGCATTAACAGTACATGGAGTTGCGCAAATATTTGCTTTTGCAGTACCGGTACTAGTTTCAGCGGCGGCATTGTAAAGGTTAGCAAATATAACTGCTGCAGCGGTATAAGTTCCTGCTGTTCCTGCTGAAACAGGAACTGCGGAATCAGATGTAGCTCCGTAAGTTCCCTTGTAGTAAGCAGCAGTAGCTGCAGAACCTGCAGTAGAGGTAAAGGTCTTGATAGAAGTTGCAGCTACTGAAGCTGCGCCTACTGTCACGTTAAATGTTGCATACTTCTGTGTTGCATACTGAGTTACGCCGCCAACAGAAGCCTCCATTGAACGGGTATATACAGTGATTGTGTAGGCACCAGCTGCAGAGAAGCCGTAGGCAAGTACTGAATATGTTGCCTTTACTTCTGCGTTAGGTGTAACTACAAGTGCGGTATCAACAGAACCACTCTTAAAGTTGTTTGTTCCTACTGTTACGTTTGCAGAATCGTTACCAGTTGAACGGAATACAACAGTGGCGCTTCCTGCTCCAGTAACGCTAGCGGTAATGGTTCGAGAGTCATTGTCAGCACTCGCGAAAAATGATACAACTGCAGTTACGGCAGTTGTTGATTCGTTAACTGTTGCCGTAAGACCAGTGGTCCCAGACAAAGTTAACACTTCAGTTGAAACTACTGCTGATGAAGGTGCCACGGAAAGAACTCCGAGACCCAACGCAGCAACAGCAACAAGCGCAATGCGCTTGAAGGTTGTCTTTGAAGACATTTGTTTCCTTTCGGTAGTCGATATAGAGACGTTCCCTATTTCGGCTTTGAGATGAGTCGCACGTGCTGACACATCTCTTCCCCCACTCCGTTTCCGGTAGAAGTGAGGAAAACTAGGTTTGAACAAGGACTCCATTATGCCTTACCTGCCTTGCTCGACTCTGTAACCAAGACGGCTTGCGCCAAGATCTGGGTCTTTCCAGAGTTTAAGAGAAGTCGAGTAGTGACTGATTTGGGCACAGAGATGAGGTCTGTTCCGTTAGTGCTTGAAGGCACTGTGATGATTGTCTCCACGGCTGAGTCGATCATCATGGTTGCAGTAACGAGGTAATTGCCAGAGGCAAGACGCTCGATATCGACATTCGTGTAGGAGAGATTGAGGGGAACCCAACTTCCATTCATGCCTGCCGAAATATCAACTGTGTATGAAGTACCGGTTCCATCGACCACAATGTTTTGGTCAAGGAAAATATTTGATGAACCAGATTTAGTCTTAGCAATAGTTGAAAGCGTTACGCCATCTTCAGTTAGCTTTGGACCGTTCTTAGTTATGTATAGAACGCCAGCAATATTGCTGTTATCAGTGACTGTGAATCCGGTTGGAACGCCATCGCTATCTAACCCGGCAAACTTAAGCGCTTTAGTTTTAGTTGAAATCGTGCCAGCTTGCTTAGCAGCTTTCTTAGCTTCATTTACGGAAGCAGTTGCTGACGGCGTAGGAAGCACAGAAGCTTCATTTGAAGTTACAACTTCATCGCTATTTCCAGCAGTCGAGTTAACAACATCAATGCTGATCAAGTTTTCATGATTTGGCATTGTGTTAAATCCAAGGAATGCGAAAAGTACCAAGATTAATGAGAGTGCAACTTTCGAAGACTTTTTCGCAACTTCAGCGGCCTTCTTATAAGAAGTGGAGAGTAAATCAAGAGCGGTTAAGCCGCGCTCTTCATCAACGATAAGTTCAGAAAGAATCCGACGTAGTGAAGTGCGAGCGCGTGAAACTGTATGGCGCACGGCAGACTCCTTGATGCCAAGTTCTTTAGCAATCTCTTCAGTCGAACGACCTTCCATCTCCCACATAACAAGAGCGGCGCGTTCAGCAGATGAGAGCATTGATAGCGCTTGACGAACAATCGCAGCATCATCAGCAGATGCAACCACATCAGCATGATCAACATTTTCTTGCCATGTAGCTTCAACCTCAGCAGTTGCATCATCAAGCACAACCAGGTTTGGACGACGACCTTCCAAGCGGAAGATATCGATGCAGAGGTTTTCGATAGTGCGGTGTAGATAAGAGAGTGCATGCTCTTGGGATTCAAGTTCTGGAGCAGCGAGCATCACTTTAATTAAGGCATCTTGTAGAACTTCTTCAGCCTTAGCGTTGTTCTTTAGCAATCGAGCTGCATGAGCGTGGAGTTCAGCGCGGTGCTCTGTGTAGAAAGCACCAAGCTCAGCAACGGTCCATACTTGAAGACCATTAGCCTTAGCTGACTTACGAATACCCACGAGGTGAGCCCCTTTTGATAACCGGTTTTGTGTTACAGAGCCATCCGTCGATGCCCCTACCCGATACTACGAATCTAGGCTGAGAATGTAGTGAAGAACGGACAAAACGGACAATTAAAGCTTAGGCAGGTCCGGGTTGAACGGATCCAACTCATTTAAAATCTTGATAGCTTTCATCTTCTCTTCGGGAGTTGAACTGGTGAGAGTTTGGATCGCGCCCCAACCCATAAAATTTCGCGGATGTCTTGCAACCAATTGAAACGCTAAATCCCTAGCTTGAGGGGCTAGATTCGATTTTATAGCAATATCAAGGGCAAGTTCAGCATGGTAAGACGTTGCACCGAGTAAGTTCGTAGCGGAAATCATTTTTAGCATATCTCGACTATTTAAAGCGGTTTTAAATTTTGAATCTGCATTAAAAGGTATGAAGGCCAGAGTAAAGCCAACTACCAAACCAATAAATCCCGCAAGACCAGCACCTGCTGGCATAACTAATTGGCGATTTTTCTTATTTTTGCCACTATTAATATTTAAATTTCCACTTGAATCTCTGGTGCAGATTTCATATCCAACCAATGAGCCGCTCAAAATCCATCCCCAAACGCCTACTCCGATTTGGTTAATACTTACAAGCGATTGAAGTTGATATGCAAACCAAGTCGAAAATAACGAAACAAAGACTGGATCAAAATTAGAATTTCTTTTGTACAGACGAACTGCGGCGATTAAACTGAAGGTTAGAATTGCTATATAACTTAGCAATAATGGTAATCCTCCATTAGATGAAATATCTAGAAAAATATTATGAGCAGTGTTAGCAATGCGATTGGGACCAGTTCTTAAAGTTGAGATTGAACCTCGTTCGACTCTATACCAGTCTCCATATGTATCAAGTCCAACTCCAAAAATTGGTTTATGAATAGTCATGGCCCAACCGGCATGCCAATAATCTGTTCTAAAAATAATAGTTGGCTGATAAATTATTTTAGCCAGAGGTCCCTTATTCATCAGAGCAAAAATGGATAAAATTAAAATTCCTAGAGAGGAAATTGAATACAGGGCACCTAAAACTTTTGATTTCCAAGTTTTTTGAATATAAATGAATAATCCAACGACAAGTCCCGCAAAATAAATCATTACACCTTGAATAGATCCAGTCGAATATACAATGTAAAGATCGAGAACTGCAAGAAGTCCTAATCCAATCTTAGAAGGAAAAGAAAAACTACTACCTAAGACTAAAAATGTTAAAGAAACCGAAGTCATGCCTAAGAATGCCGATAAGAAATTTATATTCCCAAGAGTTGCAAAAGTATCTTTTGCGCTCCACCCAATGGGATCCATGCCAGCCATCTGAATTAAGCAATAAATAGTTACTGGTATAACTGTGGCAATAAGCGACTTAACAATATTTTTATAAAAATTTGCATCCTGAATGAGCGCAATTGCATAAAAAATTATTACTAGACTTAGATAAGTTAGAAATCCAGTACTTCTGCCAAATTCACCCCAAAACTGTTGTTGCTTATTCGCACCACTAAATGAAAAGGCTGAAATTAAAGAAGCTAAAAATAGGGCTCCTGAAATCCAAATAGATTTTGGGAGTTTAGATTTGAATCCATTAAATTGATAAATTACTAAAGCGAGCAAAAAGAAAGCAATAGTAGATACACATAAAACCTTAATTAAATTAATTGGGTCATAACTTGGCGATGGTGAAACGGCTAAAGTGGTAATCGGACCCAAGATCAGCAAGGCTTGCGCCATGCGCTTCTTTACAATTGCATTAATCATGAGTTAAGCCTATTTCAAATTAAATAATTTCTATGGAAGTGGGCCCTGTCGGGATCGAACCGACGACCCACGGATTAAAAGTCCGTTGCTCTACCGACTGAGCTAAAGGCCCCAACTTAACAAGCCCCGAATGTTATCGCGCTGCACGGGCTAGTCGATCCCGTATTGCAATAGCTATGCCATCCCCATCGGGGGGCATGACAACTATTTCTTGAATACCTCGAACATCAGCTTCTCTCAATGCGGAATAAAGAATTCTTGCAAACTCTTCCAAAGTCTGAGGAGAAGCTAATCTCACGCTGCCCACCGGTGTATCTATCTCAATTAATGCGATAAAACCGCTCCCTCGAGCAACTGGCCCTCCCAGCGAGATTTTTGCCTTAGGTGAATAGTGCTGTTCGAGTGACCCTGAAACTCGAATCTTTGAATCTTTGTTTGGCTTAGATATCAACCCTGTGGTTCCAAATATCATTTCAATAGAAATTGCCCCTGGTCGAAGAATTATTGGAAACTCTTCCGTGCAATCAATAATGGTGGACTCAACTCCAACTAAAGATTGTCCCCCGTCAATTATTAGATCCTGCGATGCATCTAGAAATTCCCCAACCTCTGATAGAACAGCTTCTGCATTTGTTGGCGAAACTGCTCCGAATCGATTTGCGCTAGGAGCTGCAATTCCATTCCCACCCAATTTATGAAATTCCTCTAAAAGTGCCAGAGTTATTACATGTGCTGGAACTCTTAAGCCAACTGTCTCCTGACCGCCAGTAATAAAATCCTTTGCTAATTCACTACGTTCTAGAATTAGCGTCATAGGTCCGGGCCAATATTCCCTTGCTAACTTCAGAGCATAATCTGGAATATTGATTGCCCATTTATTTAATTGATACATCGAACCGATATGCACAATCACGGGGTGATCTTGCGGTCTTCCCTTTACTGAATAGATTCTTGCCACTGCTGCTTCGTTTTCAGCATCAGCAGCCAATCCGTAAACAGTTTCTGTTGGAATACCTACTAGGGCGCCGTGAATAAGTGACTTCGCAGCGCTATTAATGGCGCTCAGACTTGGGTTAGTTATGGCGAACATACCCAGAATTCTCTCATTAAAAGTTGTTAAATTATTAGGGTTATTGAGGTTAAACTCGTTCAATGAAACTAAAAACTAAGTTTGTAACTGCCCTTGGACTAACTATTTCAACGCTTCTCTTAGGTGGAATAATCGCGGTACCGGCAAATGCCGCACCTCAGTCGAGAACGATTACAGTTTCAGCAACAGGTTCTGTGAAAGTAACGCCTGATGCCGTTCGCATCAACGCCACCGTCACTAAAGTCGCCACTTCGAACGCGCTTGCCCTCTCTGAAGTTGGCACTAGCGCCGCCGTGGTTCGTAAAGCCTTACTAGCTAACGGAATTTCCGCTAAAGATATTAAGACTCAATCCCTAACGGTTTATCCTGAATATAACTACACCCAAGATAAGGGTTCTATACTGATCGGTTATCGTGGTTCGCAAAGTTTTGAAATTTTGGTTCGAAATGCGCCAAATGCGGGAACTGTGGTTGATGCAATTGTCGCCGCTGGTAACGATAACTTGCAATTAAATGGAGTGACTCCTTTTGTAATTGATTCAACTAAAGCGCTAACGAGTGCCCAAAACGTTGCAGTAAAAAATGCAAAAGCTAAAGCGGCTTCATATGCAAAATTACTTGGCGTTAAATTAGGAAAAGTTAATTACTTAATTGAAAACTCATCTCCTACTTATTCAGGACCACTAATGGCCATGGATAAAGGATCTGGTGCAACCGTGGTTGATCTTGGCCAACAAGAAGTGACTGTTTCAATTACAGTCTCTTGGAATCTGCTCTAAATACTTTCAAAACCATTGATTTACCCGCGTAAATAAATGCGGTTTTGAAGGAGAGCCTTTAACCATTACCCTTGCCCTTCCACCAGTCCCCATCGTCTAGTGGCCTAGGACGTCGCCCTTTCACGGCGTTAACACGGGTTCAAATCCCGTTGGGGACGCGAGATAGTGAAGCAATTCATTATCTGCGGTTGGCCCAGTAGCGCAGTTGGTTAGCGCGCCGCCCTGTCACGGCGGAGGTCGCGGGTTCAAGTCCCGTCTGGGTCGCGATTGTTAGTTTTGCGATCAAGGCTTGGTAGCTCAGTTGGTACGAGCGCGCGACTGAAAATCGTGAGGTCGCCGGTTCGATCCCGGCCCAAGCCACATTACTTATTCGTGTGCGATATTAAAAAAGAATACAAACGAACCAATCCAAAGTGCGCCAACAATTGAAACAGTTATTCTTTCAGCTGAAGCACCTAATTGAGGTAGCGCAAGTGCAACGAGCGAAAATACTCCGGTCAGCCCCCAAAGTGAAAATGCAGCCTTAGGTTTAGTTAGCCCTTTTCGCATTAAGCGATGAGATAAATGATCTTTACCACCAACAAATGGTGAGAGCCCTCGACTGATACGTGAAATTACAGCAACAGAAGTATCAAGTATTGGAACTGCAAGTAAGAGAATTGGTGTTGCAAATGAAGCAGCTGTTGAATCTAGTTGTGGATCAAGTCTTATTGCTAACGAAGCAATCAAAATTCCAAGAAATAAAGCTCCGGCATCGCCCATGTAAATACGAGCTGGGCTCTTATTCCAGAGTAAGAATCCAATAGTCGATCCCGTTATTACAACTGAAAGCGCTGCGATTAAAAATTGATTTCCATTGAAAGCCAAAATAAATAGCGCAAAGGCACTAATGGCGATCGTGCCCGAAGCACCGCCATCTAGGTTGTCAAAGAAGTTGATCGAGTTACAAATTCCAACTATCCAAAAAACTGTTATTAACGCGTCAAAAAACTTAGATCCAGTAGGTGTTCCTACCGTGTTATTAGAAACCAATAAGAGAGCGGTAAATAAGCCCGCAGTGCTCTGGGCCAGAAAGCGCGGCCACGTTGGGAGATTTTTCAGGTCATCAAAAAGTCCGATAATTCCTAGAAATAGCGCGGGCAGGAGTGCAGAACTTGCCAACCAAAAAGTATCTCGGGTGAAGTTTGAAACCAATGATGAACCATAGGAAACAACAAGTGTTCCAATAATTATGGCAACACCACCTAAATATGGAACTGGAACTTTATGAGTCTTATGTCCTTCTTTTGGGGTATCAAAAACTTCATTCTTAATTGCGATTCGACGCATCAATGGCGTAAGAGCGCCAACCAGAACGAAGCTGCTTACAAAGAGCAGGAAATAATCAAAATTACTGATACCCATGAATGAGAAAGATACTTCTAACTTGGTCCAGATTTGCGCCTAAACATCTTCGGTGCGCCGCTACCACTTTGGCTTCCGCCAATTTTTGAGCCGGTAGATGGACCGCCTTCGGTTTTTCCAGTTCCTTTATTCTGTTTCTTTGCGAGCGCTTCTAGAAACTTCGCTTTCCCATCATCATTTTTCTTCTCAGCCATTTATTAAACACCTCGTTGTGGAGCAGTTTTTAGTAAAGCTTGGACTTCGGATTGGCGGTATCGACGATGGCCGCCAAGAGTTCTAATTGCAGTTAACTTTCCCGCCTTTGCCCATCGAGTTACCGTCTTTGGGTCAACCCGAAATAGCGCTGCAACTTCAGCAGGCGTTAGAAGAACTTCTTGATCGGTTGGACGATTCAATTATTTCTCCTTCCAATTGCACCTCGTAGTTT
>Ga0209597_1003297_pt1 | contig 10029 bp, 8 predicted proteins | sample M_140625_MF_Meta_FD_187316 | JGI IMG/M metagenome (GOLD analysis project Ga0209597, IMG submission 187316) | Freshwater microbial communities from Lake Montjoie, Canada to study carbon cycling - M_140625_MF_MetaG (SPAdes) (version 2) | ecosystem: Environmental > Aquatic > Freshwater > Lake...
AAAAAGCCAATCACTGTCAACACAAGTGCTATCCAATCCAATATTTGCTTGTTGTGCAAAAACCTTTCCACCCTTTCTTAAATTATCATCCCAAATAGTATCTACGATTTTAATTTTATCATCTCCAATATTTTCAACTGCTTCTCTAGTACCGTCTAAACTATCTCCTACCACCACAATGTATTCATCTACTATTGGCAACAAACTTTTAATAGACTCAATAAAGGGATAGCCAAAAGTCTTTCCATTTCTTACATAGGTAAAAGCGCTAATCTTCATTTTTTATAATATAAGAATCAAAGTACCGAAATTATTCTTACATAATAAAAGGAAAACTTATACTGACTAATTCTATAAAAATATTTTTGAAATAATATGAAAACATTAATTATGCATCTAAGAATACATATAACTATCAACTTGGTTAAACTTTTGCGATATTTGCAATAATATATAGCTTAGAAATAATTTACCCCCTTTTTTACAATGAAAATTTTATTTAAATACTTACAACCCTATAAATGGCTAGTTATTCTAACACTTGGACTAGCTGGAATTAACATTGGATTTTCACTTTTAGACCCCATTTTGCTAGGTAAGATGGTCAATCTTGCCAATGAACAACAATCAGTTTCTTCGGGCAAATTTGACTGGTCCGTATTTTTCTGGAACTATGAATGGATTACTAAAAAGGGAACCCCCTATTTACACATCGGCGTATTTTATATTTTGGTGTTTTCTATATCTGTTGCAATGGTGAGCCGTATTGCAAAAAATTTCCAGGATTATTTTTTAAACGTAATCATCCAAAAATTTGGAGCAAGAGTTTTTACTGACGGTCTTCAACATGCGATGAAACTTCCTTATCAACAATTTGAAGACCAACGTAGTGGTGAAACCTTATCGATTTTAACAAAAGTTAGAACCGATGTTGAAAAATTCATGATCGGATTTATAAATGTTCTTTTTGGAATATTGGTAGGAGTTGTATTTGTATTTGTATACGCGGCTATGTTTATTAACTGGCGAATTCCAATAGCCTATTTAATTGGTATAGTTTCCCTAACCTTTATAACCAATCTACTCAGTAAAAAAGTAAAGAGTATTCAAAAAAATATTGTTGGTCAAACAACCGCGCTTGCTGGTTCAACCACTGAATCACTTAGAAATATTGAACTAGTTAAAAGTCTCGGATTGACCAAACAAGAAGTTGAAAGACTGAATAAAAATACCTACAAAATATTAGGACTTGAATTAACCAAAGTAAAGCGCATCAGGAGTATTAGTTTTATACAAGGTACCATGGTGAATACCCTAAGACAGGTTATTTTATTTATATTAATGTGGCTGATTTTTCAAAATGAAATGGATGCTGGGCAATTGGTAACGATGCAAGTTTTTTCGTTCTTCATTTTTGGTCCTTTGCAGGAAATAGGAAATATTTTACTTTCTTATCGGGAAGCAGAAGCCTCACTCAATAACTTCAATAACTTAATGCAGAAGGCACCTGAGTCTGAGCCTGCTAACCCTGCACACTTGGGAAATATAGAAACGCTTTCTTTTGACCGTGTTTCGTTTCAGCACCAAACTGCCTCTCACAAGGCAATTGAAAACATCAGTTTTGATGTGAAGGTAGGAGAAACGATTGCCTTTGTTGGTCCATCTGGAAGTGGAAAATCTACTTTAATGAAACTTTTAGTAGGACTCTATCGTCCACAAGAGGGAAATATTTTCTATAACAAATTAGACGAAAACACCATTCACTTTGACGACTTAAGAAAACAAATTGGATTTGTAACTCAAGACACGAATTTATTTAGTGGCACCATCAAAGAAAATTTATTATTTGTAAATCCTACTGCAACAGAAGAAACACTAAAGGAAGTGTTACAAAAAGCAAGTTGCTCAAACTTGATTTCCCGAGCGGAGAAAGGATTAGATACTTTGATTGGAGAAGGCGGTCTTAAATTAAGCGGAGGAGAAAAACAAAGACTTTCTATTGCACGTGCTTTACTAAGAAAACCACATCTTTTAATCTTCGACGAAGCTACTTCTGCGCTTGACTCAATCACTGAAGAAGAAATCACCAATACCATCAAAGATATTTCAAGTGCAAAAGAACAAATTTCAATTCTAATAGCCCATCGGTTAAGCACCATCATGCATGCAGACAGGATATATGTGTTAGAAAAAGGGGAGGTAGTGGAAACGGGAACTCATGAAAAATTGATAGAAGAAAAAGGCTTGTACTTTGCAATGTGGCGTCAACAGATTGGAGAAAGAAAAAAAGTTTCTGAAAAAATAGTTTAGCAGTATCATCAAAGATCAGATCAATGAATTCAACTATTTGTTACCATTAAGTTTAATGAGGATTTCTTTTCTTTTGACTACCTTTACTAACAATGGATCACATTATTCCGAAACCTAGTTACCTCTTAAGCATATTCACCTCTAGATGTCCTAGATGTAGGCGTGGCAATATGTTCAAACATCCCAATCCATACAAAAAAGTTAAACTTTCTCATATTTTCGAAATGCCCGATAATTGTCCAGAGTGCGGACAAAAATATGAATTAGAAAATGGCTTTTGGTATGGTACAGGTTATGTAAGTTATGCATTGGCAGTAGCCATCTCGGTCACTACATTTGTAGCATGGCTGGTATTAATTGGTGTATCAACAGAAGACAATAGGGTATTTTATTGGCTGGGCTTTAACGGCGTATTGCTTGTATTATTGCAACCTTGGATGATGCGACTTAGCAGGGTAATCTACCTTTGTTTCTTTGTGAGTTACGACGAAAATTATAAGAAAACCAATCCAGTGGAATTTGACCACAAACAATAAAATGGTGAATGGTGAATGGTGAATGGGCAATGGTGAATGGGCAAAATGCGAAGTTTTTTTTACATCAAAAATTCACCATTCACCATTCAACATTCACAAATCAAAATTCACCATTGCCAATTCACCATTGCCCATTCACCATTGCCCATTCACCATTCACCATTCACAATTCACCATTCACCATTCACCATTGCCCATTCACCATTGCCCATTCACCATACCCTATCCATCTGCCTTAAAAATATCTTTAAAAATATTCCCTGCTGACAATTCTTCGATGTCACTCAGCTGAAGTTCGAGCGCCTTGGTACTTTTATTTATTTCTATTAGTGATAGAACAATAGATAAAAGTAAAAAAAACAAACTAAAAGCAAATATCCAATGTGCCATTACCATCCAGTTTCTAAAAATTAAATACATACACAATACGCAGCACAAAAAACTCAAAACACTAAAGCTCTGCATATAGCGTATTAAGTTAAGGCGGGTCCGAATACTTTTAATTTGGTTGAGGATATTTTTTTCCTTTTCTCCACGATTGTACTCAATGTGTAATTTTCGAACCAAGGCTGCCAGTGATAAAAAACGATTGGTATAAGCCAGCATCAATAAGGTGATAGCAGGAAAAAGTAAGGCGGGTGTATTAATTGATATTTCTAACATTTCTTAAAAATACAAACAAATGGAAGAAATAATAATTTTCATTCTATAATTTAATAGGAGTGTGTAATAGATGTTTGTTCTTTTTAGCAATATATTTTCCATATCCATATCCTAATGCAAATCCCAATGGAAAATCGGAGGCCCAATGCACCCCATTATTAACCATTGAAAAACTTAATAGTCCTGCAATAGTATAACCCACCGGCTTTATCCAGCGCTTTCTAGGATAATTTTCTGACAAGATAGTGACAGCACTAACAAAAGTTGCCAAATGCCCTGATGGATAAGCGTCATACCTAGGCTTGTTATTTTGAAAATCACTTACGGAAGGAAATGGTCTCCAACGCCCACCCGTTGCCGTTGCATCAGAGGGATTTTCCCTTCCAGTGCTATATTTAATTAGCTGCGTTCCCAAACCAAGCGCCAAAAATGATTGCATTAGTTGACTAGCAGTTTGCAATGCCCTGGGATCATTTTTAATTTTACCAGCAATCAAAAAACCTGCTGCCATATAAACTACTGAAGATCCCTGTCCAAAATTATAAAAAGCTGTATTAATATTTTTAGGCCATTTCATTAAATTGGTTCTTTTACCAAATAAATTGAGCTGTATCAAAGGCGCATTCGACTCCCCTGCCTCAATTCCATGATTACTAGCAAAAGTCTGTACTCCATCAGTAATTCGCTGATCAAAGGCTATCAATAACCCTGTGGATGCCGCTACAATGGCCAACTTAGATAGATTTTGCTTTTTAAAAGATTGTCTTACATACCCAACAGCATCGCCAGGAATGTGAGTTAGGAAAGCAAATGTTGAAGGTTTATAACAAGTAAAAGAATCACTATTTCTTTCTAAATATATTGGAGGCTTTGATAGTGAGTAAATAGTATTTCTTACAGAAGGCGTTGTATCAATCAAATTTTTAGCTCCAACAAAAATTGGAAACAAAATCAACAATAAAACGATACATTTTATTTTCATAACAAATTAGAAGTCTATATTTTATTTTGCTTATGTTTTTTATCCATCCACTTTTCTACTTTGTAGGAGAGCCATGCACTTCCTGCACCTACCAATGCCCCTACCAACACATCCGAAGGATAATGAACTCCTTGATACAATCTTGCATAGCCTACAGTAGCAGCATATAAATAAGAAGGAGCTATCACATACCATTTAGGAAAAAGTAAACTCAAAGAGGTTGCAGTACAGAAAGCGGCAGAAGTATGTCCAGAAGGAAAAGAATAACTGCCCCCTACATCACGTTTAATTATAGATGGATAAGTTACATAAGGCCTATCCCTTTTAATAATACGCTTCATTGATTGGGTAACTATACTCGAAACTACGAAGCCTCCAATCATGTAAGCAGCATTTTTTTGCAATTGCTTATCATGCCTTATAATGCCTGCAGTTAAAAGACTTGCTGGGGCTACAATATTAAAAATAGTAACACTTTGCGCTGTAGCTTTAAAAAAATTATTTTTAAAATTTGTTTCGGATTGATTAATTGGTTTGAGAATATTGATATCTATATTTTGCCCATTGGCATAAAAAGATAAGCATAGGCCAACAAAGAAAAAGATGAATATTTTTTTTAAATACATAATCATATTATTAATAAATAAAGATTGCAAGGTAGCTGCTTATATTGGTAAAATTAACCAACGCTAACAATTGATTAATGGTATTTAACAAAATAAATAATTTATCTCCTATTTTTTATTTCATTTTGAAACTAAGCGGAATATTTAATTTGATACTATAATTTCGACCCATATTAAATACACCCATTCTTCCGGTGGCTATATTTTGAGATGCATATTTTAATCTACTCAAATGATTTTGATAAGCAATATCCCCAAGATTACTACCTACTAAATTTAGTGAAAATAAAGTGACCCCTTTTTTAGAAACAAAATCGGCTCCTAAAGCAGCATTCAATAGGCTATAAGCCGCTGTTGCCGTTTCAGTATTGTAGGTAGAAAAAATATTATTCTGAGCAAATGTGTTGTCCAATTCCAACTTCACATAAAAATTACGAATCGTCTTTTTGAATTTTTTAAAATCGATTTTACATTCGGTAATTAAACGAGGTGCGGGAATAAAAGGTAAAAATTTTGAACCTGAAATAACCTCATTCAAATGACCATTAACCAAAGAAAATACATTTTGAATATGAAGCCAATCTAAAGGATGAGGATGAATGTCGATAGATGCCTCAAACCCATATAGACTAGCTTTTCGCTGATCAAATTTAAATGCAGTCAACATTTTTCCATCCACTTCCATAATTGAATCTCCTCCTTGAGTAGCCTGTAATTTTCTGTAAAAAATAAAATTATTAAAACTATTATTATAGGCAGCCACTCCAATTGAAATATGCTCAGTATTAAAATCAGCGCTAGCATCGAGTTGGGTGCTCGTTTCACTTTTTAAATTCATATCACCATATTCATACCGAATGGTCCCTTCATGCGCCCCGTTGGAAGCCAGCTCTGAAATACTGGGTGCCCTAAAACCTCTTGCAATATTCAATTTAACAATAAGCCGGCTACTCAATTCAGCAGCTACTCCAACACTTCCTGAAAAATTACCAAAACTTTTATTAAAACCACTCCCCTTGGTATTGGTGCCCTCTAATAAATTCTCTGCCTGCAAGTTTCGATTGTCATATCGAACACCTCCACTAAAGTTTAGCTTTTGAATTGTTTTTTTAGTAAAAAAATAAGTACCCAAATCAAACAATCGATAATCAGGTATTAATTGCGCTATGCCTTTATTAAAATTTTTCTGCTGCATTCCATTAATGCCAACTGAGCTAGCCCAACCATTTATTTCTTTCCAATGAAATTGAGCCGTATAAGTAAGGGTGCTTAAATCAAAGTAAAGGGAGGTTTCCTGAGGAAGATCAATATTGCCAAATTCTTTTCGCTTATTTTTTTGATACCCTACATTAATAGTCAATCTATTTTTTCCTAATTGAAAACTATTGTCCAACGCTATTTTATTATGCTGAATATTTTGATAAGGAATTCCAGCATGAGTGCTATTAAAGTCAATCTCGGTAGCCCTTGATTCTCCGCCACCTGAAACAGGTTTTATAAAATATCCCTGGCTGTCCCTTTCACCTTCTATTAAACCTGCATTCAAATTAAAACTGCTGAATAATAAATGACTAAAACCCCAGCTGCCATTGTATCCACCATAACCACCAAAATTATGCTGATCAAATTTTGAATTAAAAACCCTGCCGTCAAATTTATTTTGATAATCAGCAGCTGCTACGGAAGACCCATATACATTCCAATTGATACCCTTAATATTACCTGCAAGATTTGCATTCAAAGTTCGCGCACGATTATTTGTCTGATAATTTGTAAATACATTTCCTTTCACTGTATTATTTTCAACAGGCACATTGGTTATAATATTAATTACCCCTGCCATTGCATCGCTTCCATAAATAAGCGAAGCCGGCCCTTTCAATATCTCTACTTTATTTACACTAGACTCGTCAATTTCTATCCCATGCTCATCACCCCATTGCTGACCTTCTTGTCTAACACCATCATTGATAGTTAATACTCGATTATAACCTAAGCCCCTAATCACAGGTTTTGAAATAGCAGGACCAGTTGACATACTGGAAACACCCGGTCGTTTGGCCAAAGCTTCGATAATATTACTAGAAGCAGTTTGTGTTAGATCTTGCTTTCTTAAAACAGATACCTGAAAGGGCACTTTTTTTAATTGAGTGGCTCCACTTACACCGGTTATAATGACTGCATTGTTTTCTACTACTGATTCAAAAAGTAGGTAATCCTTTTTGACATCAATCAGTAGATCAATATTATCAACTATGGTAGAATACCCAATGTGTGAAATTTCAACCAAATGAGTGCCGCTAGAAAGATTATTAATTTCAAAATATCCGGCAGCATTGGTAAATGTTCCCAATTTCACATCTACTAAATTAATAGAAACTCCTTGTATAGGCGTCTTAGTTTTGGCATCAATTATAATTCCAGAAAATTTTACTTTTACTGATTTATCAAAACTATTATTATAAATTTTATCATTGGCTTTCAACCGAATTGATATAAATAAAAGAAACGCAAGGAAAAATAAACCTTGAAATGATTTCATTGTAATTAATTATAAAGTAATCGAAACTAAAGAGAGTTAGTTATCAACAAAAGTTGAGGCTAAATATTTAAGCCGTGACAGGAGGGCCCCGTAGTTGAAAAAAAGACGAAGTTTTAGAAAATAAACTACTAATGATTGAAGAAGAAAATTCTGAACCTAACAATATTGAAACGCAATGAGAATTGGCAGCAGGAATAACATAGGCTGATTCAACAACAAAATGGTCGCATTCACAATGAAATCCTCTCTGGTCTATCAGCGCCTTGTCATTCCTGTTCGTTTGTTTACTCGAATAATCTTTGTGATGAGCGAATGTATCATGCAATAATTGTATAGGTGTATTACCAAACACAAAAAGCAGAAGCAGTGCTAAGGAAAAAATTTGTGATATGATTTTATTTTTATACAAAAATTTATTATTGAAGCTTATTTTAAAACAATTCGTTTAAACTATAAAAAAAATTAATTATATCAATCGATGTTTTCAATTACCGCTGCAATACCTTGTCCACCTCCCACACAAGCAGTAACAATTCCGTATTTTTTGCCCAATCTTTTCATGTCATTTACTAATTGAATCGTGAGCTTACAACCAGTACAACCCAATGGATGACCCAAAGCAATTGCACCACCATTGATATTTACCTTAGATGAATCCAATTCAAGTGTTCTAATAACAGCCAATGATTGAGAAGCAAATGCCTCATTGAGTTCAAACAAATCGATATCACCCAAACTCATACCAGATTGTTTTAAGACTTTTGGAATGGCTTCAACTGGACCAATTCCCATAATACGCGGATGCACCCCTGCACTGGCACAGTTGACTAGTCGAGCAATTGGTTTTAATCCCAATTCCTTAATCATTCTTTCACTCATTACAATTACAAATGCAGCACCATCACTTGTTTGAGAACTATTTCCCGCAGTTACACTGCCACCCAAAGAAAAGGCAGGCTTTAATTTAGCCAAACTTTCAAGAGAAGTATCTGCTCTAACTCCTTCATCTGTATCAACTGTAAATTTTCTTTTTTGCTTTTTTCCCTTTTCATCTAAATACACTTCTTCGATTTCAATAGGAAGAATCCCTGACTTAAAATAACCTTCTTTAATTGCATTACCGGCCTTTAGATGGCTTTGATAACTGAATGCATCCTGATCTTCCCTACTAACCTTATATTCATTTGCAACCGCTTCGGCAGTTAATCCCATGCTTACATAATAATCCGGATTGTCTTTAGCGATTGAATAGGCAGGCGAAGTTTTCCACCCTGCCGTTGGCACCATGCTCATGCTTTCTACACCCCCTGCAATAATACATTCTGCCATTCCCGATCTAATTTTTGCTGAAGCAATGGCAATACTTTCCAACCCACTTGCACAATATCTGTTGATGGTAATTCCAGGTGCATGTATCCCTACTGCTTGTGCAGAAATCATTCTTCCTACTTGCAAACCTTGCTCCGCCTCAGGTACCGCATTGCCTACAATAACGTCATCAATTCTTTTTACATCCAACTGAGGTACGGTAGCTAGCAAACCCTTTATCAAATCAATCGCTAAATCGTCAGGTCTAGTGAACCTGAAAGCTCCTTTTTTACTTTTAGTAACAGCTGTTCGATAACCGGCCACGATATAAGCTTGCTGCATATCCTGTAATTTGATGATGGGTGATGAATTTTCTTTGAGTATTTTTGAATAGTTGTTTATGCAACTTTCTATATCAAAGTTATAAATTCTAAGGGAAAACAAAAAACTGATTACAGTCACCTAATTTTGCAAGATTATGTACGGAATACTTAGATCGATTTTATTTTTTTTCAATCCAGAATGGGTGCATTATTTCTCAATGAACGGATTGAAATTGCTATGCAAGCTACCCTTTGGAAAAGCTGTATTGGCCTCCCTTTTCAAGGTTTCGGGAAATCATTTAAATACCGAATTCATTGGGATTCAATTCCCTAATCCAATAGGCCTTGGGGCTGGATTTGATAAAAATGCGCGTTACCTCAATGAACTAGAAGCGCTTGGTTTTGGATTTGTTGAAATTGGGACTGTAACCCCAATAGCCCAAGCTGGCAATGACAAACCGAGGTTGTTTCGACTGCCAAAAGACAAAGCACTCATCAACCGAATGGGATTTAACAATGACGGAGTAGAAATTATACAGGATCGTCTAAAGAAATGGAATAACCGAGTAAAAACCACAAGCAACTATTCTGAAAATGAACGCCTAATTGTGGGTGGCAATATTGGCAAAAATAAAATGACTCCCAATGAAGATGCTTGGAAAGACTATATTATTTGCTTCAATGCATTGCATGAATTAGTAGATTACTTTGTTGTAAATGTAAGTTCTCCCAATACCCC
>Ga0209597_1003299_pt1 | contig 10025 bp, 13 predicted proteins | sample M_140625_MF_Meta_FD_187316 | JGI IMG/M metagenome (GOLD analysis project Ga0209597, IMG submission 187316) | Freshwater microbial communities from Lake Montjoie, Canada to study carbon cycling - M_140625_MF_MetaG (SPAdes) (version 2) | ecosystem: Environmental > Aquatic > Freshwater > Lake...
CATTATTTTCATTATTTTCATTATTTTCATTATTTTCATTATTTTCATTATTTTCATTATTTTCATTATTTTTATTATTTTTATTATTTTCATTTAATGATTCAGTTGAATTATCATTTAATACCTTTTTAAATATATCATTAAAAAAATTATTTGTATGTTGAGTTTCCTGTTTTTCACTTACATGTAAACTTATAGGAACATTAGATTCCAAAGTAGTTAATGATTTCATATTTAAAGAAGCCATGAGCTCCTTCTTAGATTTACGGCCTCTCTTGGCCTTAATTGTCTCCGTAGAGTTATTAATAATTACAGGTTTAGGTCCCATATGTGTTTAATATAGTAAATACAACCTTTAATTTAAATTGTTTTAAAATATAATTTAAAAGACTTAAACTATTTTTTAACATTATATTTTAAATTATATTTTAAAACAAGTTCTACAAACAGGAATATAATTATCAGAGCCAACTACAGTTTGTTGAGTTTCACAAGTAATTCTTTTTGAATGGATTGCCGGTTTTCCATTTTTGCACAAACTACATAAGGATGTTAGTTTAGTTACTTTATCACATAGCGGAATAAGGTCTAAAATTTGTCCAAACTTTTTTCTTTCAAAATCACCATCTAGCCCACAAACATAAATTTGTTTTCCATGGCCTAACATTATAACAACACTATCATATAGGTCAATAAAGAACTGACCTTCATTTATGAGTACAACTTCACAAGTTATAAAATCTGGTGTATTTAAAATATTACTTAGTTTTTCTGTTTTTATACAAGGAATTTTAATTAGATCATGTGTTGATAGTAATTCATCGTGATATCTATTATCAATGCTATGGTTAATAACCATGACAGGTATATTGCAAAATTTACATTGTTTATATACTTCAACTAGACGACTAGTTTTTCCGGAAAACATAGGCCCCAAGGTTATTTCAAGATAAGCGGTTGCAGACATGATTGGTTTTATCATAATAAATAATTATATTTTTAAACTTCAATTTTATTTTATTATTATTAATATTTATTATTAATATTTATTATTAATATTTATTAGTGAATATTAAATATGATAAAAACAAGCCAAAAAAGTTTTTTGAAAATAAGTCTAAAAAATTATAACAAATATTTTTAAGTTTATAAGGAAAAAAAGCAACTATTCCATACAAAGACCAAAATATAAAAAAGTAAAAAAATATTTTTATCCCATTATCGCTTTGAAAAGCATATTTTTTATAAATTATATAATAATAGATTAAAAACGGAATGAATCCTAATGAAACACTTAAGAAAATTGGTATTACAGAAATTTCTCCCAAATAACCGAATAAAAGCATAGCCCAATTGAGTAATAAAATTATAATAATAGTATAAAATTCTTTCTTAAATAAGCTAAAAAAATTTAAATTTTCGCTACTATTATTTTCTTCATTTTTCAAAAAAATTAAATAAAAAATTAGATTAATTAACATTGTTGGTGTAGTTAATATCCAATCAAAATATCTTTTTGGAGTAATATTTAAAATATTTTTAAAATTTATAAGCCAATTTATATAAAATAATCCTTCTACAACCTGAACACATATTTCTAACAACATCATTTGTTTTAAAAATGAAAATCTAACTGGAACTTTGATAAATATAGAAATAAATTCAATAATTGCAGTTATTATTTGTATTATAACTGATGTAATTAGAGAAGAATAAACATTTAATTTTATCATATATAATTATTATATATTAATTATATAATAATAATTATAGATATATTTTTATTTTTATTTTAAACGTTAATAGGTATAAATTTTGATAGATTAAAAAATAATATACTTACAAATATATTTTATAAATATTCTGGTGGAATTAAGCCTTCTTTTAACATAGAACTGATTAGTCGTGTAATTCCGATCCCGCCACCAGAACGAGTTATGAATTTATGTTGCAAAAATTCATCTAATTCATTTGTAACTCTTTCTTTACCAAATTTATCATATAAAATCTGTGCATAACCTCCATCTGAAATAGTTTTAAATCTTGAAACCATATCTTCCACATCAACACTTCTTTCTGCTGATCCAATCGTTTCCATTCCAGATAAAATAACATCAATCTTATTAGCAGTACCCTTTTCTAAATTTCGTTTCATATTCCAAAATGGACTAGTATATTCGGGAAAGTTCTTTAGAAAGAAAACTGGGCCCTTATCAGCATAGATTTTTTGCTCAATTTCATGATTAATGTCTTTAGTTTGATAATAATCTGCCACATCTTCATAATCACCCTCTTCAACAGTTTTATAACCTAAATATACTAACAAATCCTTTTCCAAATTTTCTAAATCTTGTAAATCTCCCTTTAACTCAAATTCAAACATGGGAAATATAATTGCATGACGACCAGGAATTGGATTAGGTTCATAACGATAACTAGTACTAACACAGAAATATCCTGAAACACTAGGATTTGTTAGCAATTCATATTCCAACCACATCTGACCTGTTTGCGGAAGTGGATATAATTTCTTATTATAATCAAATGTAGAAATAGTAGATGGATCTTCACATGCTGCCAATATAGACAACCTATTTTGTGTATGACATTCCAAAAATCCTATACTTATAAAAAAATCTCTTAGCATATTAGTAACATAATGAAAGTGTTTGGTATTAATAATCAAATTTGATTCAGATTGATCCATTATTATTACTAAATATTATTTCTTTAAATAATTATTTATTAAATTGTTTATTTTTTCTATATTTAATTTATTATTTTGTTGATCATAAAAACAACTAGCTAATTGAACAAAATCAGCTCCATTTTGTAAATAGTCATTTACGTCTGCCAAAGTTTCAATACCACCACATCCTACAATTTTAATTTGTTTATTTAAATGTTGAGAAAATAATACAACATTTCCTAACGCAATATATTTATTTATTTTTCCAGACATACCGCCAAAAGTAGTTGACAAAACTGTTTTACCTTCAACTATTGGTAAACAATTTGGAATAGAATTTGAAACTACAATATATGCCAATAATTTAGGGTAGGAGTTAAATAATTCAGATAACTGATAAATATCTTGTTTAACAAAATAAGGCGGTAGTTTAAAACCAAATTGTACTTTTGTCAGGTTATATCCGGTTAAAGCATGTAATAATCCTTCTAAACAATGTTTATTATATCCAGGAATCTCATTATTCGTATTAGGACAACTTAAATTAATTTCAACTAACATGTTTGTATCAATAAAATTATTATAATCTTGAAGCAATATTTTAAGTTTATCAAAATCTTCAAATGCAATTGACAAAATAAATGGTTTTTCATTGAATTTTTCATTGAATTTTTTGGACAGATTTTTATAATATTGGTATCCTAAATTAGGTAAGCCTTTTGAATTAAAATGAATATTATTTTCTAATTGATAATAATTTGGTTCAGGATTACCTTCTTTACAAAATATTGTACATGTTTTTGTCACTATTCCACCTAGTTTGCTTTCAAATAACTCTGTTAGTTGTTCTTCGTTTAAAGACCAACAACCACTTGCATTTAAAATTGGTACAATAAACGGAATATTACCTATTAAATAAGACATAATAATAAATAAATATTTATATTTAAATTTAAGTTTATATTAAACTTTTATTTATTAAAATTGTATTTATTAAAATTGTATTTAATATTTTATTAAAAAATAATATATTAAAAGTAAAGTATAATTTAATAAAATGTCTAGTAATGTTTGGGTAGAAAAATATAGACCAACTGAATTTGATGATATAGTTTTAGATCCATTAAATAAAAAAATTTTAAAAAATATAATTGATACAGCATATTTTCCAAATTTATTATTTTATGGTCCGCCAGGCACTGGTAAAACAACTACTATAATTAATTTAGTAAATTCATATCAAGAAAAACTAAATCAAAAAAATAAAGAATTAATGATCCATTTAAATGCCTCCGATGAAAGAGGTATTGATATAATAAGAAGCCAAATAAATCAATTTGTAAATTCAAAAACTTTATTTAATAAGGGCATGAAATTTGTAATTTTAGATGAAGTAGATTATATGACAAAAAATGCACAACAAGCTCTACGTTATTTATTGCAAAATTATTCAGGTTCAGTAAGGTTCTGTTTAATTTGTAATTATATAAGTCGTATAGATGAGGGATTACAAAACGAATTTTTACGTCTTAGATTTAATCAATTACCAGAAACTGATATAATCCATTTTTTGTCTAATATTTCTGAAAAAGAAAGTCTACATTTAACCGAAAAGTCTTTAAAATTAATACAAAAATTGTATAAATCTGACATTAGAAGTATGATTAATTTTATGCAGTCAAATCAAAATATTAAATATGATGATTTTAACATAATTGATGAGACAGTTTGGAATGAATTATTTAATAAAATACAGCAAAATAGTAATTTAAATAATTTAAATAATTTAATAAAATTCATAAATGAAACAAGTGTTAAATATAATATTGATAAAAAAAATATTATTAAGGATTTTTTAAATTATATTATTAGAAATAAGAAAACGGTAATTACTCCTAAATATTTAAATTTTATTGAAAATATTATGCATTTTGAGGATTGTAAAAATAGTTATTTTGTCATTTATTCATTAATTCGTTTATCCTCTTTAATAACAGAAGTATAATGAGACATTCTTAACTGTAATTTTATCATAAATTCATTTGGGGGTGAGCTTTTTGATGGATCAAAAAAATTTTGTTTCAAACTATATTCATTTAAGCTAAAATCTGCCTTCTTATTTGTAGGAGATTTTTGGGGAATTAATATATTTTTACTTCTTTCATGAATAATGTACGTATCCAAACTATTCATCTATTCTATATTAAAAGAAAATAATTGAAATAAAATAATTTAAAGAATTTAAAGATATAATGAGAAGTATTAGAAATGGCTTTAAGCACAACAACAACTAATAATATTGACGATGAATGGTCAAATTTTATAACAAATAAGTATGATGATAATTCGTCTACGGATGAAGATACAAATTTACATGATGAATTTAATGAAGAAAATATTGAATTAAATTCACCGGAAATTTTTCAAGGAACAGTTCCCGAATGTACTCCAATATATATATCAACCAAATCTAAAATAGCGTATTTGGAACAACCGGTTGATCTTACAATATTTTGGAAAATTCCTGTTATTCCTTATGCGACACCTGAAAATGGTGTTATAAAAAAACAAATCAAAATTAACTCCAAAACACCCGAAGAATTGTTGGAAATACAAAGTCGTCTTACTAAAGAATTATATTGTGATGAGCATATTATGTCTCATATAGATAATCCTAGTGGACGTATTAAATTTAAAGATATCAGAAAAATTACCGTAGGTATATCAAAAAAAGATATTATGAGCTATCGTAGCAAAAAGAAGCAAGCATTTTATAATTGTTTTGTTATGATCATTCGTATTAAAATTGCAAATGCATTTAGAGAATTTCATATAAAGGTTTTTAACACTGGAAAACTGGAAATTCCTGGTGTTCAAAGTGAAGAAATGTTTGAAACTGTATTAAAAACAATTATTGAAATTTTACAACCATTTCATGAATATACTTTATCATATAAACAAACTAGCGACACAGTTCTTATAAATTCCAATTTTAATTGTGGATTTTTCATAAACCGAGAAATTTTGTTTGATATTTTAAGAAGTAAATACAATATTCAAGCAATTTATGATCCATGTTCTTATCCAGGCATTCAGTGTAAATTTTATTATAATAATGATATTGGTATTCAAACTGGTAAACAAATTAGTTCTGAAAATAAAACAAAATATAAAAATATTACTGAAGTTTCGTTTATGATATTTAGAACAGGAAGTGTTTTGATAGTTGGTATGTGCGATGAAAACATTTTACAAGAAATTTATGTATTTTTAAAAGCTCTTCTTAAGGAAGAATTTAAATATATATGTCAAAAATTAATAACTGCAGATAACTATGTAAAGGATAAAAAAAAGAAAATTCGTAAGAAGATAATTAATATTGTTTCTGGTTTAGAATCTGGTTTAGAATCTGGTTTAGAATTTGGTTTAGAATCTGGTATAGAATCTGGTTTTGGTATAGAATCTGTCTTTGGTAAAGAACCTATCTTTGGTATAGAACCTATATTAGAAATGGCTAATCAAATGGTTACAGAAGAAATTATAGTTGTTCCCAAAAAAACTAAAGGTAAAAAGTTAAAAAAACTAATGGAATTGAGTTAAACTGAAAATATGTAATCTAACATTTTATTAAATTCATTATTATTAATATAATTATTTATTTCACTATCATAAATTTTATTTTTTAATAATTTTTCGTTTAATTTTTTTTTAATATTTATTTTTTTAACAAAATCCTCCAATAGTTCAAAAAATATTTTGTTTTCTATTTGTTTATCTGCTAATAAATTTGTAAATAAATAGATACATTCTATTATATTTCTTTTAATTTTATATTTATTTAAATTTTCACCAAAAGATTCAATATAATTACAACAATTATTAATATATTCTGTTTTATTTTCATAAGAGAAATCCTTGTGATTTATAATAAATTGAACAATATTTTTATAAATATAAGTATAAGAATCAACTAGAGACAAAATATTTTTTTCCTCGTTTGTAGGTTCATGAATATTTTTTCTATATTCATTATTAAGATCAAAAATCGTTTTTTTGTACACAAATAATATTGCATCTCTAGAGCTTAACTGTAAAAATGTAATATTATCATCAGATATTTGTTCAATAAATTCAATATAAAAATAATATGCTTTTTGACAATGATAAAATGTTAGTTCCAAATTCTTTGTATAATAAAAAATGATAGAAAATATATGCATTAATGTTTCTATTCCTCTTTCAAAAATAAACTTATAATATTGTTTATTTTTCATAGTTATTTTTTCTGATATAAATCTCATGTATTCTACAATTACTCTAACAAATTTTGTTAAAATTTCGGTAACTGAATTATTAATACTTATCTTATAATTAGCAACATTATAAAGTAAATAATTACTATTTTCGCTTAAAGAATTATCGTTCTTTGAGTTTTTCATTATATAGTTTATCTATTTTTTAATATTTATATTAAAATACTTTTTAAATATAAGTATTTAAAGACATTAATTTTAATTTTTATATAAATGTCTTCTTCTGTTGAACTAAAAGCCGGCACTCCCCAACCACCAGTTCCCTCTACGAATTCACTTTCTGTTACCACTAACAACTCAACATATCGTTTACCGTCTGATATTACTCTTCAACATGCAGCTAAACTTGCTATTGTGGAAGATAAACCAATTATGCTAGATTATTGGACTGATTCTGTTGATAAAAAAGCTCTTATTGGTGTAAGAGAAAGTGGTGAAAAATTAATAGTTAAATCAGCTGAAGAGTATACCTCACCAGTAGCAAAATTTTATAAGTCTGGTACTGAATATATTATTATTACCGAAAATTCCATTTATTTAGTTAGTTCTGATATTCCTACTAGAAAGATCTCTTAATCAACCTTTTCTACCTTTAAAAAAGGTAGAGCCAAACATATAACCAAACAGACATTTAATCGTTTGACTATACCTTTTTTTAAGATGTATAAATATATGAATGATAAAATTGTATTAATTTGTGCAACAGGAAGATCTGGATCAACTACTTTGCAAAGAATTATTAATACGATTCCTAATAGTAATATTTGTGGTGAAAACTATGGTGCAATATCTAGTTTATTAGAATTTCATTATAGACTTCATGTGGCTTCACAAGAACGAATTCCCGGTAAATACAATCCAATATCATATCAAGATCTTATAGATAAAAATGAGAAACCAGCATGGTATAATTCTTATAAGATGAATGAAATGGAAGAATGTATTCGTCAAACAATTATTAAAATGTTTAAAAAGGACGAAAATAATATTTTATGGGGCTTTAAAGAAATTCGTTATGAACAAGATCAGATAAAATTAATTAAATATTTTAAAATGTTATTTCCACAAACTAAAGTAATTATACAAATTAGAGAAAATATTGAAGCACAAAGTAAAAGTGGATGGTTTAAAAATGATAAAAATGCATTAAATTACTTAATCAATATGAATAGAAAATTATACCAATTTTATAATCAAAATAAATCATGGTGTTATTACACTACTTTTGAAAAAATGTTTGATAAAAATAATATCAAAAATATATTTCATTTTATTGAATGTGCTGAACATTTTGATGAAAATAAGGTGGTTGCTGTATTAGATAATAATATGAAAGATTAAATACCTTTCAATTAAAAATTTAAAATTGAAAGTTATTTATTATTTTGAAAACAGATAACTTATAATTATCGCATTATGTTAAAACAAGATTATCCAAGTGGATTTTATGGTAATTGTGTCTCTTGTAAAGTCAATTATTCAGCTGGATGGTTAGATTATAATATTGATAAAATTCATGATATAAATGTAAAACAAATATATTTTAAAAATTCTAATCATTATATTTTGTCTTTTATTGAACATATCAAAGAAAACGTTATAAAAAAATGTAAAAATTTGAACCAGGTAACAATTGAATTACTATCATACGATAAAGACAATATATTACATAGATTTATTGTTAGTGTATCCAATTTTATAAGAGATTTTTTAAAACAAAAACATAATTGTTGTTTTAAAAAATCTGTATTTGTTGTGGTGATATATGAAAGCACAATAGTATTTACTGGTGTAATTGATTTTAAAGGAATAGACTAGGACTTTATTGAAATATTTAAATTCTTACAAATATTATGATAATTCTATATTATTAAATTTTTTATATTTATAAAATTAAAATAATAGATTATAATATAAATGTCAAGTTATAATAGTAGTTTTAGAACTGGATCCAACAGCTATGGTCAATTTTGGTTCGGTGGAAATTCTTTTCCTGGGTTTTTGTTTAAAAAGAATGTTGGTGTTGGTGGGCGTCGTAGCACTAAATTTAATCCTGGTGGTAATGTAACTTGTAACCAAACCACAAATATATGGAATAAATATATTTCTGGGGCTGGTGTAGGGGCATCTAGTGTAGCAACACGACGTGCTAAAATGATAAATGCAACATCATGTAATAATAATCAACAGTGTGGTAGATTTTATACACAATTAGGACAAAATCAAATTAGAGCTAGTCAATATACAAATTTCCGTTCTAATTTAACTGTTTATCCTCAAACTCCTTTATATTTTACTCCTGGGTACTCAGTAGATAATAAGATTGATCCAAATAAAACTCCTCAATTACATGAAATATTATATTAGATTTTTTTAAACATTTTACCAGAAACCAAATTTGAAGCATAACGAGATACTCCATATTTAGCATTCATATATTCATTATGATACTGTTGTTGTGATGTTATAATATTATTTTGAGCATTATTTTGGAATACCATTTTTTTATTCAATAAGAATGTAGATGGTTTAAATGTAGTGGTATTTACAATAGGTTCATTTATTGGTTCTAATTTTTGTGAAAAATTATTAATATGAGCTTCAATATTGCGAATATTGTATGATTTTTTTCCACGCATTTATATTATATATCTATTTTTTAAAAGTGGAGCAAAACTAACTAATTTTGCTCCACTTTATCTATTTTAATTAATTTACTACATATTAATAAAATGTAGAATTAATAATTATAGCGTCCAGCATTAACAAGTGGTGGTGGTGGTGTGAATGCGATTGTTTCCCTTTTAGCATTAGCCCAACGTCCAGCTCTGTTTCCAGCCCCTGCTCCTAAATAAGCCAAGTTACTATAAGTATTATACGAATATTGTGGTGCACTTAATCCACCAAATGAATTTCCCCTAAAAGGGAATGCCATTCGTTGGACTTGATAACCATATGAATTTGTAAAAACGCGAGAATTAAGTCCTCCTGGTCCAGATCCATTTCCCATGTTATATAATATA
>Ga0209597_1003300_pt1 | contig 10025 bp, 9 predicted proteins | sample M_140625_MF_Meta_FD_187316 | JGI IMG/M metagenome (GOLD analysis project Ga0209597, IMG submission 187316) | Freshwater microbial communities from Lake Montjoie, Canada to study carbon cycling - M_140625_MF_MetaG (SPAdes) (version 2) | ecosystem: Environmental > Aquatic > Freshwater > Lake...
ATCAAGGACATCATGACCCTTTCAATGCTACGAAATCATCGGTGTTTCGCGTACTCCCAATAGTTCTCATTGTGCATGCGGTTGTCGGCTATGTCGTCGGTATTTACCGTCGTCGCTGGCGATATGGAAGTTTTGACGAAGTTGGCGGGTTGGTACTTGCAACTTCCATCACCACGACAATTCTTTACGTCCTTCGTTTTTTTGACAATTCACTAAATCCATTTCCACGAAGTGTGATCGTTATCGCTGGGTTTGCGGGTCTGTGCTTTGTTGCTGCAAGCAGGTACTTGTGGCGTTTAGTTCGCGAGCAAATACGCAGACCTACGGCCCTTACCGCCGCAAAAATCTTGGTGTATGGCGCAGGAGAAGGCGGCATCCAGATGGTGAATACGCTGATGCGCAATCCGTTATCGCCGTATTTGCCCGTTGGATTTCTCGACGACAACCCAGGCACACATCGCCTAAGTATTTCCGGAGTACCGGTTCTTGGTGGTCGCGAACAGTTGGCCCAAGCACGTGCACGAACCGGTGCAACAACCTTGTTGATTGCAATTCCTTCTGCAGACAGCTCATTGATTAGCGACATCAGTTCACGTGCTCGTGCGCTTTCAATGGACGTAAAGGTGCTGCCAGCTGTGCAAAACCTCAACGAACGTCCGCTCGACACCAGCGACATTCGCGACCTCACAGACGAAGACTTGCTTGGTCGACGCAAAATCGTGATCGATCTGCAACAAATTTCGGATTACCTCGTAAACCGTCGAGTACTGGTTACTGGTGCCGGTGGAAGTATCGGTAGCGAACTGTGTCGACAGCTAGCGCGATTTAACCCCGCAGAACTCATCATGCTTGACCGTGATGAAAGCGCATTGCACGAGGTGCAACTGTCCATTCATGGTCGAGCGTTGCTCAATACCCCGCAGACCGTGCTTGCCGATATTCGAGATGCGGAAACCATCAAACACATCTTCAACACGCGCAAGCCTGAGGTGGTATTCCATGCAGCCGCGCTCAAGCACCTGCCGTTACTCGAGACGTACCCAACCGAGGCGTATCAAACCAATGTGTTGGGAACTCTCACGTTGCTAGAGGCATCTGCAGCAGTAGGTGTTGGTGTATTCGTCAATATTTCTACTGATAAGGCCGCGAACCCCATCAGCGTGCTTGGTTATTCCAAACGCGTTGCTGAACGCATTACTGCAAATTTTGGAAAAACTGTTTCAACTGGCAAGTACATGTCGGTTCGCTTTGGAAATGTGCTGGGTTCGCGCGGAAGTGTATTGATGTCGTTCCGCGACCAAATTGCCAATGGTGGGCCGCTCACGGTCACTCATCGCGGTGTTACCCGCTATTTCATGACCATTTCCGAGGCTGTTCAACTGGTAATTCAGGCTGGAGCAATCGGACAGTCTGGTGAGGCGCTCGTATTAGATATGGGTACTCCCGTAAGCATCTACGACGTTGCTAAACAACTGGTAACTAATTCTGGAAAAGCAATCGAGATTGAAATCGTTGGCTTGCGCGCAGGTGAGAAGGTTCATGAAGAACTCTTCGGGGACGGCGAAATCGACGTTCGGCCATCTCACCCACTTATTTCGCATGTCCAGGTTCCTGGTGTTTCTTCGTCTGCAATTTCTGCAGCTACCACCGAGGCTAAGCAGTTTATGATTGATCTGGTTGCTTCGCAATAGCTGTATCAGTCGTCAACACTGCGACAAACAGCATCCACAAAAAGTGGTTTCCAATGATGAAGCTCTCTTGGGTGCACATTGCAAGATAGAAAAAGATAAACGCGATCGACCAAGATTCAATTGGGTTTTCACTATCTGTCGGAACTAATCGATACACACCCCATACCACTGCTGCTGTAAACAACACAGCAGCGAGCACGCCTCCGCCAAGTAACAGGTCTAAGTAAGCGTTGTGTGACCACATGACACCTTCTACCGTCCACCACAGATCCATTTTCATAAATGCCCATGACCGCCAAGCGGATAACCAACCCCAACCCAATAGCGGCCTATCGAGAAACCCATTCCAGCTGTACTTCCAGATTTCACTGCGCCCATTGAAATCAACGGTTTCCCCAAACGCTTGCAGCACTTTCGACTGGAATTGAATCGCAAGCAACGAACAGATCGTTACCAATGCGACGAATCCTGCATACACCTTGCGAATTTGCTTGACGCTGTTCAATAGTTTTTTCAGTGGCGATTTTCGTAACACATCCCAAAAAGCAAACACCGCACCGAACGCGATCAGCCCACCAAATGGTGTGTTGGAATGTGTTCGAATGGCAACCACTAACCCAAAAATCACTACATCGGCCAACAAGCACAACTTGTAGATGCGCAATGTGTCATTTTTCCTGCGATACACGACGTACATCAATGCACCGGCAGAGATGACGCTCACCATTGCCACCGGAGCAAGCGAGTTGCGATTGAAGTAGATGCCTGACCAAAAGCCTTCGGTGCTCTTCGAAAAATTCCAGTTGTGGGCAATGGCATAACGAGAAAGCACGAGTCCAGGTTGCATTGCACCTACAACAACGGTGAGTTTTTCAATCAACGAAAATCGCTTTGCGAAATACACTCCACAGATACTCGTAGTCAGCAATGACACCGACTCAACTGCTGAGTGTTGACCATTGGTTGCCCACAATGTTGTCGCAGTTAACCAGATACAAAACACGGCAAGCAGGCCGAGTGGGCCCCGTACGTCGCGCATGGTAAATTTCTGCCGCGCAACGAACACCAGCGCTGGAATCTGCACCAAGAAATATGTTGCTAACTGTGGAGCGAGTGCCGGTCGCGCATTCTGTTGTTCGCTTGCAAACCACATGGAAAGCACTGGACCTTGAGTGAGAAAAAAGATCAGTGCTGCTGCATAGGCATATTCAGTCCACCGAAGAATAGAACGGATGCTGACTGGTGCGAGTTGCATTGATTATCAATCTACTTCGCCACCAAAATCGCCTTCGTTATGGGTTATCTGAGGCTAGATATGATGAACAGGTGTCAATTGGCGAAGACGACCGCGACGAACTAATTAAGGAATTGCTCGCCGAAGCACATGGTTTGCGCATGAAAAATGAGCAGATCAGTTTGTACACCGAAAGCAAAATCGCCGAACTGGTGAAACTTCAGCGCGAATTGCTCACCATTCGAGACGGATTTGAAACGGTAGTTGAGCAACGAAACGACCTTGAAGGCAAGCTGGCGCAAGTAAATACCGAGCTAGAGCACTTAGGAACGATCTACACCGCGATGACCGACCAGCGGGACAGGCTTCGTGGCCGCGTTGCTGAAGTCGAGACCTCCCGTGCGTTCCGTATTGGTAAGCGCTTTATTCGCTTCGTGCCATTTTTGAAAGAACACGAGAACCCGTCGCAATGAAGCAATACCCGATCATTATAAATGTGCGGGATCGCGTTACGCATTTGAAACAACTGGTTGCATGGCTTGAATCGCAAGGACAAGAAAACATTTGGTTGTGTGACAATGCAAGCACGTATCCGCCACTTGTTGAGTACCTCAAGTCATCACCTCACAACGTTCGATACAACAGCATCAATCTTGGACACCGTGCACCATGGCTCAGTGGTCTTGCATTTGAACTCGGACTTGATTCACATTTCGTCGTGACCGACCCCGATGTTGTGCCATGCGAAGAATGCCCTACAGATGTGTTTGAACATTTTGAACGTGCGTTAGAGACTTTCCCCGACATCGACAAGGTTGGGTTTTCGCTCAGAATTGACGATATTCCCACGCACTATACGCATGCGTCAGATGTAGTGAAGTGGGAATCGCAGTGGTGGCTGGATGAGCGTTATCCCGGATTTTTCTATTCACCAATTGATACAACATTTGCCATGTATCGACCAGGTGAAGGTCACCTCAATCATCGTTCGCTTCGTTCCGCCCCACCATATGTAGCGCGTCACATGCCGTGGTATGAAAACTCAGCAGTTCTTAACGAAGAACTTGAGTATTACCTTGCACACGCAGATTCATTGATCATTAACTGGGACGCCAAAGTGCTTCCTGCAAACCTTCGCGCACAGATCAACAACATGCGTAGCCGCTATTCACGAGCAACAAGTCGCTAAAATAACACTGCATGTCTGAGCCTGTGATTACCGTTGAATCGGTATCAAAAAACTTTCGTCTCTATCACGAGCGAAACAGATACATCAAGGCTGCATTGCTTCGTGGTCGCCGTGCTCGATTCGAAGAGTTCTGGGCACTCAACGATGTATCGTTCAGTGTTGAGGAAAGCGCCACCTTTGGAATAATTGGCTCAAACGGATCCGGCAAGAGCACCATGTTGAAATGCCTCATGGGTATTTATCGCCCAGAGCGCGGCCGGATTGCTGTGCGCGGAAAGATCGCGGGATTGCTCGAACTCGGAGCAGGTTTTCACCCCGAATTGTCAGGCCGTGAAAACGTGTTTTTGAATGGTGCCATTCTTGGAATGTCACAAAAAGACATCGCTCAACAATTCGACAGCATCGTCGAGTTTGCTGGCCTCGAGCGTTTCATTGACACACCAGTAAAGAACTTTTCGTCGGGCATGACGGTTCGCCTAGGTTTTTCGATTGCAACTCATGTTGAGCCAGAAGTACTGCTCATCGATGAAGTGCTTGGTGTTGGTGACCAAGCCTTCCAACGCAAGAGTTCGGAAAAGATTGAAGAATTTCGCAGGGACGGAAAGACGATCATTGTTGTAAGCCATGGTCTTGCAGCGATGCAGAACATGTGCCAAGAAGTGATTTGGTTGGAAAAAGGAAAGTTGAAAATGCGCGGGCCATCTGCCGATGTCATCGCTGCCTACACAGGCGAAAGCTACGCCACACACACCGAACGTGATGCTGACTTTCGTGAACGATGGGGAACCGGCGAGGCACACTTCAACACCATTCGTTTACTGAATGAAAATGGCCACTCCGTAGAGCGAATCAACACTCAAGATTCGGCGAGCATCGAATTGGCAATTACGCCACAAACGCGACTGGTTTCACCGATCATCAAAGTTTCCATTGCCAAAATTGGCGGCGAAACTGTGTGGTCAACTACTTCGCAAACTGCACGACCACCTATTCGGGCATTGGCCGAACCAACAACAATGCGCGTATCGCTAGCCCACGTTCCATTACTTGAAGGCACCTATTACATTTCTGCAACGTGCACGGACTCAACTGGCACAACCGAGTACGACCATTGTCAGAACTGGGTTCGCTTTGATGTGCACCAAGAGCATTTGTTTGAAGATGGACTGGTGTCTATTCCATCTACATGGACTATTCAGTAATTGTTGTTACAGCTCTTCAGCAACGCGGCGCGAAAGCCGCGCAAATACTGCCCAACCGGCAATAAACACAGCAACTGACACCACAACTACATACAGCATTTCGCCCCAATTTGGCGCGGCCCCTCCGTACAACATGTGACGGAAGGTGAGGATAAACACCGCCATTGGGTTCCATGTGAGGATGAAATCGATTGCTGCAGGAAGTTTGCCTTCTAGGCGATCTGGTGTGTAAATAATCGGTGTTGCAAAAAACATTACCTGAACCAAAATGCTCCATAAATACCGAAGGTCTCTGAAGAACACCGCTGCTGCTGAAAGCGCGAGTGCAAACCCAGACGCATATACCGCAAGGCACACCATGAGCAATATGGTGACCGGTAGCCACGGAATAATTGGGCTTCCCGCAATGATGAGCGCAACCGCGAGCAATGACATTTCAATTGACCATTGAACGAAGCAAAAAATGACCTGAGAAATAACCAGCGTTTCGCGGGCGAATGCAACCTTACGAACGAGCGATGCATTGCTGAGCAACGCGTTCATTCCTAGGTTGGTGACTTGGGAGAAGAATCCCCACGGCAAAATTCCACACAGCAAATACAGCGCGTAGACATTCAAACCCGATGGCTTACCAATTGGTGCTGTTGCCCCAAACACGACGCCAAACACGAACGTATAAATCAACATGTTTGATAACGGGTTCAGCAATGACCATGCCCATCCAAGAAAGGAACGGCGGTACTTCGAGCGCAACTCTCGGAGTGTGAGGTTCCACAGCAAACTGCGGGATTCAAGAAGTTCTGTAAATGCTTGCACGACGATGAAAACCTTACCAATACTCAGTTGTGGGCGAGGGGGGACTTGAACCCCCACGTCCTTGCGAACACTGGCACCTGAAGCCAGCGCGTCTGCCATTTCGCCACTCGCCCGAATGGATGGTTTACCTTACCAACGCTGTATCACCGCACCAACGGGCACAAATATGTGCGCGTGTAGTATTCATTTAATGTCACACGCACATGATGCTCATGGCGAAATCGACTCGCTTGCCGACTTACGTGACGCTTCACGTGAACGACTCCTTACCGAGATCGGCATGCTGCGCAAAGAGACCCAGTTTGCAGAGTTCCAGTCACTGAAGGCAAAGTACGACCGCGAGATGTTGGCAGCACGCGACTCGGTTTTTGGAATGAGTGCCGAACTTGGCGAACTTCGTGCTCGATTGCATTCTGATGTGAAGAACGCTCGTGAGGCAATGATGCAAGCGTCGACGTGGCGCGTAGGCACGATGGTCCTTCGTCCATTGAGGCTTATAAAACGACTTTTGCGCAGAAATTAAATGCCGCGTTTTAGCATTGTCACTCCGGTTTACAATCCTCCGCCTAAAGCGATGAAGGCGTGCATCAAGTCAGTTGTCAAGCAGAGTTTTTCTGATTGGGAATGGTGTGTAGTCAACGATTGTTCACCTGACCCACGGATTCGCAAAATTTTGGATCGCTGGGCCACCAAAGATTCGCGTATCCGAGTAATGCACAGAACAGTTAATGGTGGAATTGTCGCAGCTTCACAAGATGGTTTAGACATGGCGACGGGCGAGTTTGTTGCATTGCTCGACCACGACGACAAGCTTGCAGAAAGAGCACTGGGAGTCATCAATAAAGAACTCAATACCGATGATGAAATTGATTACCTGTATACCGACGAAGACAAGATTGATCCAAAAGGACGTCATTACGACGTCTTTCGCAAACCAAAATTTGACCCTGTTCGACTACGTGGTCAGAACTATTGCACGCATTTTTCGGTGTTTCGAAATTCCTTGCTAGACGAAATCGGTGGTTTTCACAGTGGGTACGACGGCGCTCAGGATTATGACCTTATTTTGAGAGCGACAGAAAAGGCTCGGAAAGTCGCCCATTTGCCCCAAATTCTGTACCACTGGCGAGTGGTTCCAGGTTCAACTGCTGGCGATGTGCACGCCAAGCCTTATGCCTACGATGCCGGTCAAAAAGCTGTGCAGATGCATTTCAAACGCAAGCAGATTTCAGCGGAGATTTCAAAGCTTAGTCCAGGAAGCTATGCGCATCATTTCACTACAGCGTCTTTTGCCAAGGGTTCCGCTCCACTTGTCAGCATTGTCATTCCTACACGCGGCAACTCTTCCAAGATTTGGGGGGTTGAACTGTGTTTAGTTGAAAACATCGTTTCCAGCATTTTGAAAGTTACGAGCTATCCCAATTTTGAAATTGTTCTTGTTCGGGACATTAATGAAACCGGACAAATGGTGTTCCCATTTTCGATTCCTCAGGACCCACGAATTTCATTTGTTGAGTACGGACAAGAATTCAATCTCGCTCGTAAATGGAATGCTGGCATCGTTTCCTCTCGCGGAGAGTATGCGCTGGTATTGGATGACGACACGCACATTGAAGACCCACTGTGGCTAGATCACATTATTGGTCAACTGCAGTTCAGTGACATTGGTGTTGTCGGTCCGATGTTGCTGATGGAAGATGCTCGCATTTTCAGCGCTGGTATCACCATGAAGCCAAAACCAACTCACCTGTCCCACGGGAAATCTTCGCTTTCTGACGGCTGGATGGGTGTGCATAGTGTGGCGCGAAGTGTCTCGGCAATCAGTGGTGCGTGCATGGCCTTTCGTCGATCCGACTTCAATACCGTCGGTGGGTTTTCAGAGAATTATCGAGTCTCATACACTGATATTGATTTTTGTATGAAACTTTCAGCGCAAGGTATGCGCACGGCATGGACCCCAAGATCACGTGTTTACCATTTTGGAGCACGCACGTTAGGTGCAACTGAGGACACAGCCGATTATGCAATGTTGAACAGACGCTGGGGCCGATTTATTGGTTCTGATGCGTATGCACGAAATAACGCCTAGAATAAAGGCGTGTTTGCGATCGCCCGTCGGCGCGGAATTCGACCTATCACTATTGGCCGCCAATTGGTTGCGACCATGGACGACATTGCGCTGAGCAATAACGGTCAGGTGCCTTCGACCTACAAAATTCTGGTGAGCCCAAGCAACCTTGAATTGCTAAATCCAACACTGAAGCCGCTCGCTCACGAACTTCGTCAAGCAATTGCTCATCACGCAACGTACGAGGGTTACTCGCTCGCGGGCGAGGCAGTCATTACTTTCGAGCACGACGAAAATCTTGGACCGCTTGAATGCGTGATCCAACCGTCGAAAGTGTCTTCCGTTCATTCTGCGCCAGTTGACATCATTGAGCCCGAACCTGCAACGCGTGAGATTCATGCATTGGTGTTAGACAATGGAACTCGTTTTGAACTAGCCAATGATAAGTACTCAATTGGCCGCCAAACCACATGCGACATTGTGATTGCTGATCACAACGTGAGCCGTGTTCATGCCGAAATAAAGTTCGTTCAGGGATCGTGGCGCATTGATGACCGCGGAAGCACAAACGGCACTCGCGTCAATGGCATCGTGATAGTTGAACCCACTCCGCTTGCTTCTGGCGATGTCATTGCCTTTGGCGCAGTGAACATTCATTTCGAGTGACTATTCACCTACCAACTGGCGTAACCGCATGATGTTGCTGAAGCATGGCGTTGCAACCGATACGGGCAATGTTCGCCCGCAGAACGAAGACGCCTATGTGGCTTCTGAACACCTCTTTGCTGTTGCCGACGGCATGGGTGGGCATAACGCAGGTGAAGTTGCATCGGCGCTTGCCACCACACTGCTTCTTGAGCGTGCGGTTGGTCAATCGCTGACTCCGGAATGGTTTGTTGATGCAATTACGGCGATTAATCGCACCATTCACGAATCGGCTGCTGAGAGTACCGAACGTCGTGGCATGGGAACCACTATTTGTGCACTGGCGTTGGTGCAACCACAAGGTAACGACACGGAATCACCGCAAGTTGCTCTGGCAAATGTTGGCGATTCGCGAATCTATTTATGGCGTGCAGGTACCTTTCGCCAGCTGAGCGTCGACCATTCATACGTACAGGAACTGGTGACCGAGGGTCTGATCACTGAAGAAGAAGCGCGAGTTCACCCGCGCCGCAACATAGTGACTCGCGCGCTCGGCATTGACGACAGGGTTGCTGTTGACTCGTGGTTGCTGCCCGTATTTTCGGGTGATCGTTTTATTTTGTGCAGCGATGGACTTGTTGACGAAGTGCCGACAGCCGACATTGCTGCGCTCGCTGCACAACAACGAGAGCCACAAATTGTTGCCGACTCACTCGTTGCACTAGCAAAACGCAATGGCGGCAGAGACAACATCACGGTGGTCGTGGTTGATGCGGTTGGCGATGTAGTCGACAATGCGCCACAATCGTTTATTGGCGAACCTGTATTAGAAACACACTTGACGCGATCGACTAAAAAATGGGTGATCGGTATTGGATTGGCTCTCGTCCTCCTTGTTTCATTAGTGATGACAGGGCGTAACGCACGATCGGGTTACTTTCTCACGTTCGAAAGTTCCTCACAGAGTTCGTCTGTGTGCATTGATCATGGCGCGAGTAGCCAGGTGTTGTGGTTTGCGCCGACTCGCGAATTGTGTTCGGACCTCTTGCGCAGTGACCTCATTCCTGCATTACAACGCCAAGTTGATAATCATTCACGGTTCACAACAATCATTGATGCTCAGCGTTACATCGCTGCGTTAAAAGAAGTGTCGGCACTCAATGACAAATGAAAACATTCC
>Ga0209597_1003307_pt1 | contig 10015 bp, 4 predicted proteins | sample M_140625_MF_Meta_FD_187316 | JGI IMG/M metagenome (GOLD analysis project Ga0209597, IMG submission 187316) | Freshwater microbial communities from Lake Montjoie, Canada to study carbon cycling - M_140625_MF_MetaG (SPAdes) (version 2) | ecosystem: Environmental > Aquatic > Freshwater > Lake...
CACCAAACTTTGCCTTCTTCTCCGAGCTCAAAGCATCGACAGCCTCGGTGTCTGTAGGCGGGTTGGCGAAGTCCTGATTGCGGCCTACATCACGCTGGATTGTCTCCGGCATGAACTTGGGGTCGTACCCAAACTCAAAGATTGAGTCGCCGTTGGTGTAGAGGTCGCCGGCAGGCACCGTCTTCTCAAGGATCTTGTAGTCGCCACCAAGCGGTCCTTCGCCATGATCGACGGCGTAGCTCTTGATTGTGGTGATCCAGTCGCCGGGGTTGATCTCGTTGGACTGGATGCTTTTCGGAATAGCTCGGAACACCTTCACAGGCGCATCCGGTTTGCCTTTGGTAGCTTGGATGATCCGGGCAGCAGCCTTGTCCGTTGCGTCACCGCTTGAGTGACCGTAGTACTGGGCCGCATTTGGCCCGTAGACGTCGTCTGGATAGACGCCCTTCAGATTGTCCAGCGGGGCACCATAATCACGCTGCGGGGCTTTATGCTCGCCGCTGTAGTCCGGCATGAAACGGATGTCATCCGAGGTTGCCTTGAACCGCTGCGAGAGGGGGATGACGTTGCCGGCGTCGTCCTTGGTGATGGGGTCGGCGAGCTTCAACTGCGATGGGTCAAAAGCCACAAATGACTTGATCACTTCTTGCGCATTGTCCGGTGAGAAATCATCAATGTTTGCTGAGTCGTAGCCGCGCTTTTTAAGCTCTGAAATAACCCGTGAAACGTACTTTGAACCACTAATTTTTGGGTCCAAAGCAGTGTATGCCATGTCGTTTTCTACCTCTAGCCCGAGGTCCGTTGCGGCCTGTTTTACATCTGACTCAGATGCTGTGTTCTTGAATTTAGCGTAGATCTTGTAGGTGACTGGGGTTGCGCCTTCACCGTATCCCATCGCTCGGTCTTGAGCGTAGCTCATTGCTGTCCCCTCATCTCCAAGGAACAACGGAGTGTTTGGCTTGTTGAATTGCGAGATAGTGCCGTGAAACACCTTAGTGGTGTACCCAGCCGCTTTCGCCGCCTCATCGACCATCTGCTGGGCGGTGGCCGTGTCGCCCTTCTTCACCGCGGAGAGGTAGTCGGTGTCCGAGGCAGGCATGAAGCGCTGCTCGCCGCTTACTCCCTCCGAGGACTGGGATCCCGCTGGCTGAACATCTCCTGCAGGAGCTGGAAGTCCTCCGGTCCCGGGGTCCATCCCTTCGACGGGACTTGGCCCATCAGATACCTGTCCTGAGTCGAGGACACGCCTCCTGCGCCCCAGTTCTTCGCTGCGTACAGTTCCTCCAATGTCCTTGGTTTTTGCGGTGGCGTATTCTTCAATTCCATAAACGGTGGTTGAGACGGACCCGGTGTTTTTGTAGCTTACATTTTCAATCTTTTCCACCTCGGACAAAGATTTATTGACGTTGTCAATCCAGTTACTTGCGAAGTCAAGGAATTTTGCTTCATCAATGTGCTCGACAGTGTCGAACCGTGCCGAGATCTCCGGGATGTACTGCGACCTGATCCCGATGACGTTTCCTCGGCCATCCTTGGCCATGGTGAATCCGTCGATTCCGTTGGATCGGAAGGCCTCTACAACGGCTTTTACGTCTTTTTTCGACGCTGGCTTTTTGAATCCGATCTCCACCATTGGCCTGGCGTTGGGATGTTTTGCATCGACCATTTTGGACACAAACACGTCCATTTGCTTGCGGCCCTGCTCATTTGCAATTCTCAGGATTTCCGAAACTTGAGCCGAGATGTCCTGGGAGCTCCCATCCTTGTTGCGCTGCACCACAAACTCGACATCGAGCGAGGGCTCAGGCGTGTTTCCGTAGAGGCCGTCTGAATGGTTTACCCTAGAACTGGTTATCCCAGGGATGTTTGAGATCGATTTACGAAGAGCCAGGCGCTCCTGCTCTTGGACCTCGGGACTGTATTTATCCGCGCTCGTAAAGGTCGTGACGCCTGCTTGATACCGGTCCAGCGCCAGCTTTCCAGCCTCCTTGTCGAAGCTCGACTTCTCAGCGCCCACGGTAGATGTCCATCCGTTCTTCTCCCAGACATCCTTCTCCATGAACCACATCAGGGCCTGAAGATCGTCGGCGTTCATCCCGAGACGCTTACCGACATCCTCGTAGACCTTTTGAGCAAAGAAGAAGTCTTTGTTGGTCACACCTGATTCCTGCTCAGGCAAGATACGCCACTTTTCCAACGATCCTTCGTAGAGCAACCGCCGTAGATTGCGGGCAGCCCAGACGTCGATGGTGGCCTTTAGCGTGCGCCCAGTCAGGTTGCCAGCGAAGTTGGGAGTCTTCGGACCTACGGTCTGCTGCAACCATATGCCGTGCAGAACGTGCAGCACCTTTTGCGAGTTGGCGTTGTACTTCCTGCCATTGGACCGCAACGGAACGCCTTTGAACTGATTAATCTGCTTTCTGATTTGATCGTCCGTCTTAAACGCTGAGAGCTTCTTGTCGGGGTTCTTCTCCTGCCATTGCTTTAACAGCTCACCAGACTTTGAGTCGGCATATGTCTTTTCAACGTGTTTACTGAAATCCGCAAGCAAACCATCATATTGACCGGTGCTTAACAGTTTGATGGCTTCTAAAGCCTGCTTGAAGTTGGTATCGACCGGAGTGCGGGCTGACGTAGCTCCGAGCAATTGACCAAACACTTCAATGTTAGCGCCAAACTGATTCTGCAAGAAATTGCGCATCGTGCTGTACCATCCAATCCCTTTGCTTATTGAAGGGTTATTGAATGCTTTTCTAGCATCAGTTTCTAATAGATCTGCGGCTTGAACAACTGCCCGAGGTTCTTTCTTAGATAGCTTAGGCGACTTGGTTAGCTTGTACGGAGCCTTAGAAAACGCCACTTCCATGATGGGTTTACCATTAGCTCCGAGCACTGGATTCTCGTTTTCATCCAGCATTTTCTTAAACTTTGGATTCCCTTGACGATCCTTTTGGATCTCAAGCCGTTTAGCCTCGGGAAACCTTTGGAATGTTTCCAGCGACTTCTTGTTTGCGATTGAGATCGCCTTGCGTTCCTCCGGGGTGAATTGCTTCCCAACTCGCAGAGCCTGACCTTCGCCAGGCTCCTCCTCGGGCATGAACCTTACATCATCCGCTTGTCGTACCGCCCCGCCTTCGCCTTGGCCTTCTTGGCCACGCTCAATGCGATTGCGACCGCCTGCTTCTGCGGCTTTCCGGCCTTCATCTCCGAGCGGACGTTGCTGCTGACGGACTTCTGGCTGTAACCTTTCTTGAGTGGCATAATCTTTTTCTGCTTTGAGTTTGGCTTGTTCCTGAGTGTCGAAGATCCCAACGGTGGATCCATCGGGGCCGTACAGGCGGAACTTTCCGTTCTTCGACAAGATTCGATAGCCGCCATTCTCATCGGTGCTGACCCTGGTCTCACCAATGGCCTCTGCAGGCATGAAGTTGAGCTGAGTGCGGCGGTAGCTCGACTGCTCGCCCATGTCGCCTGTCCAGGGGATCTGGGCCTTAGTGGAGTCGGCATTCTGGATGCGCTCAAGACGCAGATCCTGGTAGACCGATCCTCCCTTACGGTTGGCGACGTAGCCGGCAGTCGGGAAGTTGACCATGACGTCCCCCTTCTTGGGAACTGCACCCATGATCTCGTTGAACATATTGCGCTTCTTAGCGCCCTCAATGCCTCCACCGAGCGCCTCAGCGGAAGGCACAGCACCGGTCTCAGCAATGTTCTTCAGGTACACGTCACGCATCGTGGACATGGCCTGGTCGTAGTTGTTGAAGAGGCTCTTGTAGGCCGGCTTGCTCAGTGCCTTGTACATCCTGGCCTGCACCTTGCCCCAGTCGACCACCTTGACGTTAACGCCGCCCTTGCTGTTGATCGAGATGCCGTAGGGTAGGAACAGCTTCTGGGACTCTCCAAACACGCCGGACTTCCCGGTGGATCCGTAGACCTTCCAGTAGCTGCCTTCCATCAACGTGCCATCCCGGATTGCGGTGGCGATGTCGATCAGTGTCCTGGAAGAGGATGGCCCGAATATACCGCTCTTTGATACTGCATCGGCCTCGGCCAGGCTAAGTCTTCCTTCGATGACCGGGTTTCCGTAGGCATCCATGCCCGAGATACTGGTGCGGTCAGCCTGAGGAACAGACTCGACAGCACGCATTGTGCGGTTGGCTATGTCTGCGGTCTTGGCTGCAAGTTCAGCCTTAGACAATGGCCTAACGATACTGCCATCCGGGGCAGTCATAAACAGGTCCGAGTAGCCTCGGGCCATGATGACCGCATTCTGCTGCGCCTGGGTCATCTTGTTGATGTCGACCCGCTGCTCGGTGGGCTCGTAGCCCTCCTTCGGAGTCACCAAGTTCTTGATGGCATCCTCCATCCAGTCGAGCTTGATGCGCCGTCCGTTGGCGTCGTAGAAGGTACGGGCAACAGGGTCGAAACCAGCCTGCAATGCACGCCGAGTGAACCGTTCCGAAACAGCCTCCTTGGCGTTGTTCAGCGCCATCTCAAAGAAGGAAGGAATGCGACCCGGAAGCATCGTTTTCGGGTCTTTACCTTTGAGCATCTCCTGCGTGTAGTACGCGGCAAACTCATCGGTGATGACGTTAAGAGATTTAACCTGTTGAGCCCGTTCAAGAGCGGGGTCAAATGCATCCCTTAGTTCGATACGGATGCGGTCTGCAATTACACGTCCACCTCTTGATTCAAGTTTGTCTGCATAAGCATTTGCAAAGTCAGTGAACTGTCTTTTGAAATCAGGATCTTGAGACGATGTGCTGATTACCTTACCACTAAGCATATCCTTGATTGCTTGAGTGATGCGTGCATGAAGGATTTCGTGCGGAAGAGTATCTGGACTCGCCTTGTCGACATTGATCAAGACAGTGGGTTTTCCACTCTTTACGTTGTCTGGTCCGATTGAAACACCAGCGTAATTCACTGTCTGCAGTCCAGCAGGGACCGTGTCTGAATCAGTATGAAAAATAACTTCAATTCCAGCGCCTTCAGCACCAGCAACTTCGGACAGTGCTTTAACAAGCTGCTTGTTGTTAAGTCGCCCATATAGAGTGGCGCGTGCCTCGGAATCTTTAATGGTCGCAATCTGCTCACCGGCCACTGGATCGATGTAGGTGAACTGCACGTCGGTGGGACGAGTGTTGAGATCATCCACCGCGGTCTGTCGGACACGTGCGCCATTGAACACGTTGGACTCGACAGCCTTGGCAATCTTGAACCCAGCATCAAAAGCGCCAAAGGCAGCGCCACTGCCCATGGCCGCTGCGATTGCATCGCTCTCCTCGTTGGTCATTACAGCAAGCAATCCACCGCCAGCGGCTCCACCAGCCATTGGGATGAGAATGTCTGCTGCCAGCTTGACCGGAGTCTCAAGACCGCTCCTGGCGAGCGCGGTTCCTAAGGCCCGAGCTCTAGGTGATGCGCCTTCTGCAGCGGCAATACGCTCGCCAGTTCCTAGAAGGCCGCGCTGGGTTGGCGTAAGTCTTTGACCACCGGATACAGCTCCAGCCTCTCCAACGGTCTCCATGGCGGCTCCTAGGCCCTTGGTGCCACTGATTACGTTGGCGGCAGTTCCAAGGCCGGGAACATTCACGGTAATTGGGAGGCCAGCAGCCTCGCCTACTGAGACGGTGGTAGCTCCTCTGGCTACACCTTCCTGCACCGCTTGCCCCATCTGCTCAGATCCAGTGACTTTAGTGGTGAATCTGCCTGCTATGTTTTCGGGGCCGCGGCCTAGATTAGAGATGCGTTCGCCAGTGCGTTGAAGCATCTGTCCTGCCTGAGGAATCAGCGGTACAACACGTTGCGCCAATGCAGACGCCAGCTTTCCACCGCCAAGAAAAGCAATAGATGATGGGTCAGTAGCAAATCCACCGACTTCAAGTCCAGGTTGACTTATGGATTCCTGCGGTACGTTAAAGGCCTGCAATACATCCTGAGCTGCAGGAACACGCTGACCTTCTGGGAAGTTTGCTCGGGCTAGTTGACGCTTTAAATCAGCATTTTCAACGAAAGAACGATATCCGACTTCTTCAATTGTATCCTTGAAAGCAGCACGATCCTCTTTGCTTCTTCCAAGCAATGCAACCTGGTCCAGCTTATCTAATATATAGCCGGAAAACTCCCGAGCCATGGTCTGGCCCTTGAGTTTTGCTTGAGCCGCAACTTCTGCAGCGGTTCCACCAGCAACTTTAGCGGCAGTTCCATATCCGATTTCAGTCTCTCCCTCAGGTGGCTGATAGATGTCGCCAATAAAGGTGCCAAGCTTGTAAGGCAATGACGCAATGTCCACCAACCCAGGAACAAATGCCTCGGCCATTCCTTTGAGTGGAATTGGCTTTTCCTTCTTTACCTTAAGGTAGTCGAGATACTGCTGCTTTGATGGAACAGAGTCGGTTTGAGCCGCCTCATACTGCAGCACCATGTTGTACGAATCGTCAGGAGTGGGATCTGCTGTGATTCCACCTTTTACAAAACCGCCCTGAGATTGCTGTTGTGGCTCCGCATCTACGGTAATTCCACCGGGCACAAATCCACCTTGAGCCGCTTGAGGAGCGGCCTGTTGCTGCGGTTGTTCCGCATCGACAACGATTCCGCCTTCAACGAATGGCATAGGTCAGTCTTGGAACTCTTGGTATTTTCCGGTGGCAGGATTGAAAACTAATCCGCGTGTTACACCGGCAGCCTTCATGTCGGCTGGGGATTGAAAGCGCTGCATAGTTTGAGCAGCGTTTTTTTCATTAAACTCTTTGGTTTGCTGAAACATATTCTTTGGCACAACCAAGTGCTCTGGGACTCCACGATCAGACGCCATTGAACGGTATGTACGTGCAACGTTTTCAGCTTCTTTTGAGATTCCGTTATAGTTCTTTCGGGCAGTCTCAATGAAGTTGCGCCGTTGCTCGTCGGTTAAGAACTCGCCATCTCTAAGCTTATTGTATGTGTTTCTAATGGCTTCTGGAACACCTCCAGCTTTTGATGCTGTTGCATATTCTGTAGGACCAACAGTGCTTGTTGGATCAAGAGTTTTCATAAACTGAAATACAAGAGCTATATCGTCACTTGGTGTATACTTCTTTGTTCCAACACCAAGCTCACTCATTGCATTAAAGGATGAACCTGCAACACTTAAGCTTTGAATCGTTTTTTGTAATTGAAACTTGGATGACAAATCATCTACAACTTTCTGTTGAGGCTCACTCAGGTTCAGATACTCATTGTTAGTTTTAACATCAACAACGTAAGGAGCACCAACTGCTTTCCCTCCTTGCAACTGCTGCCTTAGTTTGGTTGATCCTTCCAATGGAACACTGGTAAGTGTCTGAGGCACACCGTATTCGGTTTCTAAACCACTCGGTCCCATCTTTGCTCCAGTAGGAACCAATCCAGCAGGCAGTGTCTGGTTCATCCTTTGAATCTGCTGAATAAACGAAGGAAGCATTTCAGGAGTCAGCTTGTTGCCGTACTTTCCAATCATCTCTTCAGTTACGTTAGTGTAATGAACACTTGGGCCTTGACCCGGTTTCCTACTCGCTATGTCGAGCATTGCCTTGGTTAAGAAGGGAGCGGCTTCAGCCTGCTTTTGAGCCTGTCCCAACCGCAACGCGCCTTCCGCCAACTGCTGCCTGGCCGCAGCATCGCGCACCTCGTTCTGCTGATCGTTCCGATACTGGTTCAGCACCATCACCGCATCACCGAGCGCCGCCTTCTTCTTGGCCAGGCTCATGTCGACAAACTTCTCACCGAGCACACCGGAGAACTTGTTCAGCATCTCACGGTCGGCCTGCACCTTCTGGGTGTACCGAGGGATGTCCTGCTCAGTGACTCCTGGGGGAAGTTGCCCAGTCTCGCTGTATTGCTGGATGGCGGCGTACTTGGGATCCGATGAGAGCTGCTGCTGCATCAGGCCGGCAAGAGTGTCGCGGCTTTGATCTGCAGCCTCGGTTTCTGCCTTCCTTGTGCGGTACTGCTCAATGGCTTTGCCCATGTCCTGACCAATGCCAGCGATGCCGGCACCAATGTTACGTCCAGCTTGAGCGTAAGCCTCAATGTAGCCTGCAGGAACAGATGAAGGTCCTCCACCTTGGTAGCCTGCTGAATAGCCGTAGGTTGCCATAAGAATTTATTTTCTACCTGCAAGGAATCCACCGCCCAAAGAGCCGAGGCCGCCCATAATGCCTCCAATGATTCCAGACGTAGCAGAAGCACCAGCAGCGTTTGCCGCCATCTGGGTCTGTTGGTTTCCGCCAAACAGATTCTGGGCGTAAGCGCTCTCTGGGTTAAAGAGTTGGCCCGGGTTAAATCCCTGGGCCTGGCCTAGGAAGCCTTGAGATCCGGCAAAGGCTTGCGATGGGCGCCCAAGCACTTGTTGGAACACGTCGCCGTACACGCCCTGGCCTGCCTGCAATGCGCCCATAGCCTGCTGCTGGCGCTGCTGTTGAAGGCCTGCACCTGCCATCTGGGAGCGTAGCGCTTCCTGAAATGCGGCATTGGGGCTCTGAGCAATTCCTCGGGCGGAGGATGCCATACGGGACTGCTGCTGCGCCATACGCTGCTGCTCGGGCGTCAACTGGCTTCCGGCCAATAGACCGGAGGTAGCGTTGGCAGCCAGGATGTCGGCAATCCGAGTCTGGTCCGGGGCAAAGCCTTGGATGGCAGCCCGAGCCTGAGGCCCGAGGCGGGAGATATCGGCAATGTCACCGGCACGCGATGCCGCACGGCTGGCGGCCTCGGTACGGCCCATTGCGGGGGCAATCTGCTGTTCGTACAGGCGCAGCAGCTCAGGCGTAGCCTGGTTGAGCAGGTCCATCTGCAGCGCCTGATATTTTGGCGCATATTGAGCCTCGGCAGCATACCTTTCCGGTGCCAGTTGGAGCTGCGTACGAAGGGTGTCCGCGGTCTCTTGGGCGTAGTTGCGTGGTGCTGGTGCGTCGACTGTCATAGATACTTGGATGCTGCCCTATAGATCGGCATCGAGCCTTTCTTGTAGGTGGTTAGTTTACCATTTCTGAAACCGATAGCCGGGAGAATTGCCGATTCAGGCCGGTGGTGAAAGTAATTAGCCGCCACCGCCATTGCGAATAATGCGCAATCGGCGGCGAACTGGTGCCAGTACCAATGGTCGCCATTGGGATCGGACTTCTGCCAGGTCCACTCCTTAGGCTCCGGCCCCATCTGCCTCCAGCCTACCAGCACAGCCACTACGTGCCCGTCCTGCAAGGCCACCTTGAGCGTGCCCTGCTCGGCATGGAACATCACATAGTCCTCGACAGCCTCACGGGTCCAGCCTCGAAAGCTGTCCGGGAGCTTGTGCAGCAGGTAATCTGTGATCTGCGAGATCATTGCTCAGGATTGTTTGGGACAGTGTTCCACTGCTGCGGTTCTGGGGTCTGGATACCGTCTCCGGTCACTGTATCGAAAGCTCGGCTTGCCATCAGATAGGATGGACCAACCGTTGCGCCTGGGAGTGCTTGAGTTAATACGAACGGGCCGGTGTAGGTGTAATAAACAGCGGTGTTTGTGATCGGGTTGTTAATCGTGCCAGCGCCGTTTTGAACCACCTGAACTTTTAACGTGGTGGTGATTGGTATCGGCCTTTGATAGATATCCTGTGCTGTAAATAAAGTTGTCGACGGGTTGATGACATACGCATCATTCGCATTTGGATCTGTCTGAGTGTTGGCTGGGACAGTAAAAATGCATTGGACCGTGCCAGAAGTTGGCACTGACGCTCCAGTGGTGAACCAAGAGTCGTGCATTAGGCGTCAAAGTTGGCTATCTGCTTCGCGTATACGTTGGTGCCGATGCAGGCAAAGACAAACAAGTCGGCTTTGTTAGCTGCAGTGGTCAATGACGGGACCGGTGGCGATCCTCCCTGCCAACGAACCGTCTTACCTGTCGAAGTAAAGGTTGCTGTCAGGCCGCCGGCTGAACTCTGCTTCACCTTCACCAGCACGGTCTTGCCGTCGTCGTTGGCTCCAAAAAGGATGTCAGCGGTGACATTGGCTGTCGG
>Ga0209597_1003310_pt1 | contig 10010 bp, 9 predicted proteins | sample M_140625_MF_Meta_FD_187316 | JGI IMG/M metagenome (GOLD analysis project Ga0209597, IMG submission 187316) | Freshwater microbial communities from Lake Montjoie, Canada to study carbon cycling - M_140625_MF_MetaG (SPAdes) (version 2) | ecosystem: Environmental > Aquatic > Freshwater > Lake...
GTTTTCTTCGGAGCAGACACAAAAGCCTACGAACTCCCCGACTGCGACCCAGCGACGTTCGCGATCCTCAGCACAGACGGAAAGTACGTCCGCGATGCCAGCCATGTGTACTACTGCGGCATCCTGCTGAGAGGCGCCAATCCGGAAACATTCCGGATTCTTCCATCGCCGTACTCAAAGGACGACGATCATGTGTACGCGGGCGCCGCGGTGATCGACGACGTCGATCCAACGACGTTTGAGGTCATCAGGTCGGGCTATTGCGAAGCACCGTTCATTTGGGGGTACGGGCCGACGTTCGAACCGCGCGACGATCCGAGACCGAAAACGGACATCCGCGGTTGGGCCCGTGACAAGAACGCATGTTTCTTCGGCGACCGTCGCGTGCACGCTGCCGATCGCGACACGTTCGAGGCCCTCGGAGACGCCCATGCCAAAGACAAGAATCACGTGTACTACGGAGAAGAACGAAGGGTCTCCGTCATCGTCGGCGCGGATCCCGGTAGTTTTCGGGTCGACCCGAGGGGCTTCTTCGAGGCGGGTTCTGACAAAAACGGGATCTACCGTCGGGGCGAGCGAACGCCGTAGCGGGTACGGCCTGGCGCGAAACTTCCCCGTCTACCTCTCCACGAAGAACACGATCCTCAAGGCCTACGACGGCCGCTTCAAGGACATCTTTCAGGAGATCTTCGACGCCGAGTTCAAGGCAGAGTTTGCGGCGAAGGGGATTACGTATGAGCACCGGCTGATCGACGACATGGTGGCCAGCGCGCTCAAGTGGGAAGGGGGCTACGTCTGGGCCTGCAAGAACTACGACGGCGACGTGCAGAGCGACATCGTGGCGCAGGGCTTTGGCTCGCTCGGGTTGATGACGAGCGTATTGATGACGCCGGACGGCAAGACGGTGGAGGCCGAGGCGGCCCACGGCACCGTCACGCGGCACTATCGCCAGCACCAGCAGGGCAAGCCCACGAGCACCAATCCGATCGCCTCAATCTTCGCCTGGACCCGCGGCCTCGCGCACCGCGGCAAACTCGACGGCATGCCCGAGGTGACGCGGTTCGCCGAAACGCTCGAAAAGGTCTGCATCCAGACGGTGGAGGAGGGCAAGATGACGAAAGATCTCGCGATCCTGATCGGCCCGAATCAGCCCCACCTCACCACGCAGGAGTTCCTGGCGGCGATCGACGCCAATCTCGTCAAGGCGATGCAGGTCTGAGTAAGGGCGGCAGGCTTCAGGACTCGTGTGGGGCTCGCGCTGGATTCGTCGTTGCCGGCGACGGCTCAGAGAAGTCGGCGGGCCTTGATGGCGAGATAGCGGCTCACGAGGTCGGCGGTGAGGTCCTCGGCACGGGCGTCGAGCGTCAGCACGCCGTCGGCTTCAAGGTCGGCGAGCACCTGCCGACGCCAGAGCAGGATGTCGGCGGCCGCACCGGCCCGCTCAAGCGTGGCGGTCGCTGCCCTACGGTTCCATGCCTGTACCGGTGCGAGCAGCGCCTCGTCGCGGATCAACGCCACGAGCGGTAGGTGGCGACCCACGGTCGGGGCAAGATGGCGACGGATTCGGTCGGCATTGCGGTCGTCGATCACGTTGGTTATCACGACGAGCAGCGTCCGCTTGCGGCAGTGCTCCTGCAGGTGCAGGAGGGCGGTGTCGGCGCGGCTCTCGACGAGCCGCGGTTGGACGTCGTGGACGGCCGCGATCATGCGGTTGAGCTGTCCGCGGCCGGCACGCGGCGGGAGCCAGCGGCAGACGTCCTCGTCGTAGCAGAGCAGACCGGCCTCGTCGCGCTGCGAGAGGGCCACATGGGCGAGGGTGAGGGCGGCGTCGAGAGCCGCGTCGAGCAGCGATTCACCGGCGGTGCGGTTGATCATCATCCGGCCGCAGTCAATCGCGAACACGACCCGCTGGCTCTGGTTCGACTGGTGGTCACGGACGGTGAGCTTCAATCGCCTCGCGGTGGCCCGCCAGTCGATCGCCCGAAACTGGTCGTCGGTGGAATAGTCGCGAAGCCGCTCGAACTCGTTGTCGGTGCCGATCCGACGGCTCTGGCGGACGCCGAGGAGTGACATGCGGTTGGTGCGGGCATAGAGGGCATAGCGGCCGATCTGCCGGAGCGCCGGATAGACGTGAACCACGTCGGCCACGGGATACCGCCAGAAGCCGTACCAGAGCCGTAACCGACTGTCGCAGCGGACGAAGACTTTCTCGAAGAACACCTCGCCCCGCTCCGTCGGCACGACTCGCGATACGAGCCGCCGCCGCCCGCCGGCTGCAATCTGAATCGGCGGCAGGGCATCGGGGAGGTTGACCGACGCCGGCTTGTCGTCGACCACCATCAGCGAGATCGCCTGCCGGGAGTGGTTTTCGATCATCAGCGTCACCGAATGTGCGGCACCGCGGGTTGCGATCGGCTGGACTTCGCGGCCAATTTGCAGGGCACTCCGGCGGGGGAGCGAAACCAGATCGGCCAGAGCGACGGCCAAAGCCAAGGCGTCGGCGGCTAGCGCGGCGGGCCAGAGCGACGGGAAAACGAACAGGACCACCGTCGGCACTAGGGGTACGAGCGCCACGAGACACAGGAGCCGGGTCGGGGCGATCACAGTCGTGGCACCTCCACGCTCGACATCAGCGATTCAAGAGCGTCTTCGGTCGTCTCGCCACCCACCTCCGCCTCCGGGGCAAGGATGACCCGGTGGCGCAGGGCCGGCAGCACGAGTTCTCGGACGTCGTCCGGCACCACGTAGGACCGGCCTGCGAATGCCGCCAGCACCCGGGCCGCGGCGACAATCGCTATGCCGGCCCTCGGGCTCGCCCCTACGGCGAACGCGGGCCACTCACGGGACTTGCGCACGATCGAGTTTACGTAGCCGATCACCCGGTCATCGACGCGAACCTCGCGGCAGAGCGACTGCACGGCGACGATCTTTGCCGGGTCGAGCAGCGGCCGGATTGCCCCGGTCACCTGCTGATCGATCTGTTGCGGCCGGCAGTGGAGTCGGAGGATCTCATCCTCCTCCAGGGCAGACGGATAGTCGACGACGATCTTGAAGAGGAACCGGTCAAGTTGTGCCTCCGGGAGGCTGTAGGTGCCCTCCGATTCAAGTGGGTTCTGCGTCGCCAGAACGAGGAAGGGCGGCTCGATGCGGTGCGTCGTGCCATCCACCGTGACTCGCGACTCCTGCATGATTTCAAGGAGCGCAGCGTGCGTTTTGGCAGGGGACCGATTGATCTCATCGGCCAGCAGGATCTGCGTGAAGACGGGGCCGGGCCGGAACCGGAACTCCTGCGTTCGGGCGTCGTAGACCGGCTGGCCCGTGATGTCGGAGGGCATGAGGTCGGCCGTGAACTGGATACGGTTGAAGCGGCAGCCGAGCGCCTCGCCGAGGATCCGAACGAGCAGCGTCTTGCCAAGCCCCGGTACGCCCTCGATCAGTACGTGCCCGCCCGCGAACAGCGCGGCGAGCGTCAGCCGCACGAACGCGGTCTGGCCGATGTAGACCTTCGCGGCCTCGGCGACGAGCGTGTCGATCACCTGTCGCACCTGCTCGAACCGTGGATCGTGGCCCGGCGTCGTCGGCGGAACCGGCGGGATTCCTTTGGACATTGGTTGCTTCCTTTCGTACGAAGAGATATGGATGGCGGAATGGGGATGGCCTACTCACCTTTTGACGCGAAGACGCGATTTCGCAATCGGTGCGGGAGAGGCCCTGTTCCACTCCTCGAGGCGTGACCGGCTGAACGCGGCACCGGCCGCTGGTGATCTGGTGAACAGACTGGCGAGCGCGTCGACGTGATGTCCGAAGTTCTGGGCCTGTGTCGGCGACGCCCGGCGTGGGCGGCCAAAGATCGGCGCCATGCTCCAGCAAAAGAGCCCCATCGCCGTCACGGCCTGGGCGGCGAGCCACGGCAGGGGCTGCACGGTCAGCAACCGCAAGAGACTCGATTCGTCGTCTTCCTCGTCGCGACCCTCGCCGTCGCCACCCCCGTTGCCTGAGGCGACTCGGGACGAGCCTGCCAGCAGGACTTCTCCATCGGCGGGAAGCAGGTCGGCGAGCTGCTCCGCCAGCCGCCGATTGCCGACATCGACGAACCCGCCATTGAGGAGCGGAGCAGCCGAGGCGAGCACGAGCACTTCGACGTCGACGATCTGCCGGCGGATGAGCAGGCGATCCGGCCCCGATTCCCAGAGCGTCTGGTCGCTCGACTGCGTCTGCAGGCGGCGTCGCAGCTCCCATCGTGCGGCGATGGAGTCGTCCGCCGCGGCTTTACCCTTCAGGCGGACTTCGAGTGTGGAGGTGGTCGACGTGCGGACGATCGGCACGAGCCCATCGGGAAACGGAGGCGTCGCCGATCGGGGATCGGCCGTGGCGGCGTTGAGGGTCTGCACGGCACGATCGAGGAGCGCGAGCGCCGGATTCCTCCTTTCGTCGGGTAAGTCGCCGTCGGCGAGGATCTCGCGGAGGTAGCCGATCGTGGCGTCGCTGTCGCGGAGCACCAGCAGCACGGTGCGCGGCCCATCCTGTGTGATCCACCGGTGAATCACGTCCTTCGCTTCGGGGCACAGGCCGTAAAGGGAGTCGTCGACAACCAAGACCGTGCGGACGGCGGCGCCGATGCGTCTTGGGATCGTCTGTCTCGCGGTCGTGGGATGGCCCGTGTCGCGAAGGAGTTGGACGAAGGCCGACACGCCGTTGATGCTCGTGCCGCGTACGGTGGCATACTCGGTGTCGACCTGCCGATCACAGCCTCCACAGCACGGGAGCAGGATCACCGCTGCGGCGGCCCATCGGCGAAATGCCTTCGATCGACCGACCCGCGGCGATGACGGGAATCGTATGTTCATAAGGCGTTCGCGATCGGCGGTGTCGGTGAGTTGACGCGGCCGCGCTGCTCCCAGACCGTGAGGAATTCGGCCTCCTCGATCGATAGACGGCCGAAGAAGGCATCTTCGAAGAGGCGGCTCGAGGAGTTGAACAAGCCGGCCAGAGCGGGCAGTTTGGCCGCGACCTCGGCGTGGTACTGGCCGTTGGTCTTGCCGCGGGCCAGTGCCAGGCCGCCCCGTCGATCGAGTTCGACCAGCATCCAGGCGTGAAAGTGGAGCATCGCCGCGGTGAAGTTGCCCTGCTCGGCATACGCCGTGGCCCGTTCAAGCAAGTCGCCATCGGCCAGTTGCAGGCCCGCGGGCAACACCTCAGCGGCGTCGACCACAGGCAGGGCTGCGTCGTCAATACGCAGGTCGTCGGTCGAGGCGACTTGCGAATGAATCCCGTACCGCACGATCACGACCATCAGTCCCACCACCGTCGCCACCAGCAGCGCGAGCATGAACGCCCACCCGACGATGTCCAAGGTCGCCGGGTCGAGCGACAGTAGCGGCCGACTGGTGCCTGGCGGGGCGGACATCCCGGAGCCCGCGCTCACGCGGTCCCCCAGTTTTCCCTTTCGCTCCGACTCCGCTCGGTCGTTCTCCCCTCGGTCGGTCTTGCGGCGATTCCCCGTGGAGTTGGTTGAAGGGGAGGAGCGGCCTGAGGCGGGCGACGTTTCCCCCGCCGGTCCCTCGCGGCGAATGAGCGGTCGGTAACGATCCGCGGCGGCGTCGTACCAGGGAAACGACTGGCGAGCGAGTGCGTCGTGGGCTCGGCCCATGGAGGGCGCACCACCGTTCACGTCTCCGCCGCGGGCGGCGACGGTGGATGCTGCAAGGGCGGCAGCGACCACGAGGGCGGAGACAGTACCATGTCGTCGCGGCGAATCGAAATCTCGTAGGCAGGCATAGGTCTCCTCGGACCGGAGCCGGAGTTCCACGTCCCAGCCTTCGCGGCGGATTCGGCCGTCGAGATACGTGAAGAAGCGGAACACGGTCAGGAAGCCGCACGTCGTCCAGAAGGCGATCTGGCCGTGCCACGAAAAGATCGCTGACACGATTCCTCCGTTGCCGTCAGCGATCGCGGCCCAGCCGATGCCACGGCCCCGCCAGATCGCGACGGTGGCGGCGAGTAACCGCGTGCCGAGGATCGTGCCGAGCACGAGCACCAGCCCGTCGATGCAGGCGAGTTTGAGGATGTGGGCGATCTGGCCCCGATTGATCGCTGCACGACGTCGCCAGACTCGCGACAGCGCGGGCCGTTCCAGTAGGATGACGTGATCCAGGTAGTACATGCCCACGAAGACCACCGGTGCGAGCACCCAGATCGCGAGGCAGATGCCCCGAATTACTCCTTGAAACACGATCATCGCGGGCAATCCCGCCAGGAAGGACCGTCCAGCCCCGCGCCACGAGAAACGATTCGAGAAGACTGACTGACCGAGCACGATGGTCAGCGGCGCCGATGCCCACGCCGCCTCGATGCCAAGCAAGACCCATGCCGCCAGCGCAGCCTCGTCGTCGAGGCCGGCGAAAAGTATGCGATTAATCAGGATGCACGGCACCGCGCCGAAGAGCGTGGCGGAGGCGATGGCCAGCGGCCATCGGCCGCAGACCATCACCGCGAGATCGAGGCACTCGAGTACGCCCCGAGGTCGAACCGCTACGTGGATACCCTCAGTCTGCACGGGCCTTCTCCGGACGAACGAGGAGCAGCGGCGCCGCGAACCATCCCGCCAGCGCGAGGCCGCTGACGCAGGCGACCGCCACCTTGGCCGAGCGAGGCAGCGTCGATGGCGAAATGAAGGCCTCGATGTAGGCGGCAAGGATGAACAGCACGGTGGCGAGCCCGGCGGTGCCCAACGCCGCCGGGGCCGTCTGCCGGAGCGATTCCCAGCGGCCCCAGCCCCGCGTGTCGACGAGCGACCAGCCGAGCCGCAGGCCGGCCGCGGCGGAGAGCACGATCGCCGTCAGTTCGTACGGGGCGTGAGCCGTGACGAACTCACCGAAGTGATCCCCGGCTGTTGAGGCGAGCATGTGGCCGAAGACCGTGCCGAGAAAGATCCCGTTGAAGGCCAACACCACGAGGCTTCCCAGACCGAAAAGGATTCCGCCCGTGAAGCACCGCAGGCCGATGCCGGCGTTGTTGAACACGTAGAACCCGGCCATCGCCGCGCGGCCGGCCGTGAATCCACCGGTCCCGGGACGTTCGGCATACATCGACTCAAAGGTGGCGAGCGCCGCGTCGCCCACAACCTCGGCGGCGAATCCTGGCCTCACCCAGGTGGCCATCATGCCACCCCCGAACAGCGTCACGAAAACGGCGGCCGCGATCCACGTGCACGGATCGCCGATCGTCTGCCTCGGCACGTCGAGCAGGATGCTCCGCAGCCAGGCCACGATGCTGAACGATTCGATTCGGTAAAGCTGCGTGTGCGCGTCGGCGACGAGTTGCTGAAGGTATTCGACCGTGCCGTCGGGAAACCGCATCCCAGTGGCGAGCGCGAGATCGCTGCAGGCGGCACGGTAGCGGCGGGCAAAGGCGGCGACGCGATCTGGATCGAGGCCGCGGCTCCGGGTGCCGCGAAGCCAGGCGACATCCTGCTCAAGGGCCTGCCACTCGGTGGTGCGGGCGGCGATGATGTCCGCGACTTTCATCGAGCGGCCTCCGCCTCGGCGGCGATCGCCCGCTCGTACACGCCGCAGACGAGGGCATCGGGATCCGCGGGCACAGCCGTGCCCCAGGCGGAGCAGAGCCGCTTCGCGACCATGCCGGCAAGTTCCTGCCGCCGAGCCGTCGAGAGGTCGGTTCGCCGGCCGACGTAGGCGGCGAGTGCCTCGAGGAGGCGAGCGTCTGGGTGGAATCCCGTCGGCACGAGTTCGACCGGTGCGGCGTCGACCCGCGGCGGTCGCGGCGGTCGTCGTGTCCGGTCGAGCACCACCATGGTGCCTGCGGCCAGGTCACCGAGCCGCTGCAGACGGCGCGTGAAGGCCATGCACACCACGCCCGGAAAGAACGGCGGTGCGATGTCCACGACGCGAAGCAGGTTGCGCAAAATTGCCTGCGGCGGATTGATCGAGAGACCCGTCTGGGAGACGACCCGCAGGCCAAGTGCCGCCTTGCCCGCTGTCCGTCCGTTTGCGAGTACCTCGGAGGCGGCCCCATAGCCCCACCAGATGAAGAACAGAGCTATGAGAAACAGCCCGGCGAAGGCCTCGGCCACCGTGCCGAGGATCCCCAACGCGAACAGCATGGCCGCCGCTGCCACCCCGATCACCAACGCGTCGAGCACGAACGCCATCATGCGGGCCGCGGGACCGGCCAAGCGGAACTGGAAGGCGATGTTTTCGGGGCTGACGACCGTCACCGTTGTGTCGAGCGGCTGTCGCTCGTTTCGAATGCCGGAGTCGGCCATGGCGGTGAGATCCGACGCCTTCGCAGCGGCGGCGTCCTTCGGGTCAGGGGCGTCGGCGGCGGTCAGTTTGTCTCCCCGCCCGCGTAGCCGGCGAGCCGGTGGTAGAGCATACCCAGCGAGACGAGCCCGAGGGGCATCATCCAGATCAACCCGATACCGAGCATGAGCATTCCGAGGAGGTTGATCAGTCCGATCGTGAGCAGGAGCCCGAACGTGCGGAACCAGCAGGTGGTGACGGCCCGACGCGACGTTTCGAGGGCCTCCCAGATGCCCATCCGGCGGTCGATCAGCAGCGGCACGGAGATGATGTACGAAACACCGAGGTAGATGCCCGGAATGACGAAGAGCACGGTGCCGAGCAGGACGAGCACCGACTGCAGGATCAGGAGGCCAGCGATCCTGCCGGTGTGCGGGAAGAACTCGCCGATCATCGAGGCCCGTGTCTCAACGCCCGCCGCCCGCCGCACCCCGAGCATAAGCACACCGACCTGAAGCGGCCAGAAGACAAGCGCGGTCAAAGCGAGGTTGACCAGATTGGCGGCGAGCGGTGAGTTGGTGGTCTGTGCCATCACGGCGGTCACAATTCCGAGAACGATCGATGCCCCAAAGATCCCCAACGCCGCCAGCCAGAACGTCCCCTTGAAACCGGGGATCAGTTTCCACGCATCGCTGATGATTCCCTCGATCGTCAACCGCGTGCCGCCGGCGAGGGTTTGCTCCAGCGTGCCACCCGAAGGCACCGCGTCAGCCGCAAAGGCCAGAGGTGCCTCGGGCGCGGCGTAGGGATTGGCAGGATCGCGGCCGCGGCTCGACATGGTTGGCCCTTTCGCGGCGAGAAGCCCGAGCGACGCGTGTTCCCCGAACGAAAGACAATATCCGGCACGCAGAGATTCCGCGGGCCGGAACCTACCTGCGGGAAGGCCCGGCCCACTCTGGCAGGACGGCGAGGAACTCCGGTGAGACTCCGCCGATCCATGCGAACGTGTTATCGATTCGCCTGGCATGCACGACGCGTGTGCCATAGACCCCGATCAGTCCGGCAACGATGATGAGCGGCAGGATGAGGACCATCCCTACGACGCCTGCGTCGGCACTGATCATGGCGAGCAGGACCGGCAGGATCACGGCCGCTAGTACCAGCAACCAGGCCACTGCCATCCACGTGCGTCGTCGCGCTCGGTGCAACTCGCACAAGCCAATGTGGATGTCGGCTTTCTTGCGGATGGCTATCGCCACGATCGCGTAGACGATGAGATTGAACAGCACCAGCAGGTACCACCCCGGTGCATGCCAGAAGAGTTTCCGGCGGAGCGATCGACCGGAGGCCGGCTCGTTGCAGACGACGCACCGGTCAGGGAGCGAAGCCGTCTTTTCCATCACGAGCAGGCCGCCGTCTCGCCAGAGTCGCTCGCCATTGTCGGGCTGAGCGACCAGAGGCCCGATCAAACCATCGGTTTCGGGCGCGGCGTAGGGATTGGCGTCGCTCATCGGGGGGGAGAATACTCCCGGGTCGGCGGGCTCGTCCATCCCCCTGCCAAAGCCGGCGAGTCGCCAGCCTCGCCGCAGGCTCTGCAGCAGGGAAAGGTGGCAGTTCCGTAGGAATGTGCGGGCTGACGACCGGCCGATCAGATGTCGCCAGTCCACCGCGGGCAGGATGAAGTCGGGTAGGCGTTGGGGCGAATCGGGCACCGCTTAAGTCAGTTCGGTCCGTCAACCCACGCCGAAG